>WBZP01005201.1_pt1 | contig 13284 bp, 13 predicted proteins | sample 5204301 | NCBI WGS metagenome assembly WBZP01 (sample SAMN12412401, study PRJNA552823) | activated sludge metagenome | isolation source: activated sludge from nitrification reactor of wastewater treatment plant... | place: USA: Pennsylvania | collected 2017
ACCGGCACCCCCTGGAGCTGGTGGCCCTGCGCCACCCCCGGGAGTACGGCGTGCTGGGCGGCCGGCTGGTCTCGGACCGCGGCCTCGACATCGGTCCCGCCGAGTTCGACGACCACGTGGTGGAGTCCCACGTCGAGCGCTCCACCGCCCTGCACGCCCACCTGCTCGAGCGCGGCGAGTACCAGGTGGGGCCGATGGCCCGCTTCGCCGGTCGCGCGGCGATCAATCCGCGCGTCTGACGCGGGGCGTCACGGGCGCGGGGCGCGCGCGGCGCGCCTCGCGTCCCCCGGGCGCCGGGCCCTACTCGCCCTCTTCCTCGACGGTGATCTTGAGCGAGCGGAGGAACTTCTTGTCGAGGGGGGTCATGCGCAGGGGGGCGGGCTCGGCCTTCTCGACGCGGACGTCGAAGGCGGGCGGCCGCGCCGGGGCGCCCTCGCGCTTCTCGGTGCGGGTGAAGCCGATCGTGGCCTCGAGCACCACCGAGACGTCGTACCCTTCGGCCCGGATGCGGTTCAGGCAGTGGGCCACCTGGGGGGACTCGGACAGGATGCGGCGCAGGGTCGCGCCCACTTCCTCCGCGAGTCGGGAGACGTCTTCTCCGGCCGCCTGCTCCATCGGTGGGACCCCTTCGCCGGAAAAATGATGACGTTCCGCGCGGAAGCGTGTCAAGCGCGCCGCGCCGCCGCACCCGAGGTGAGCCGCCGATGAGCCAGAAAACGAGCCAGGATCGAGCGTTCCGGACGGCCTCCGACCTCGTGCGCGAGCGGGTGTACGGTCCCGCCGGCGACGCGCCTCCCCCGATCGGCCGTCCGGGCGAGTACCCGTTCACGCGCGGGCTGCACCCGACGGGCTACCGCGGCCGCCTCTGGACGATGCGGCAGTACGCCGGCTTCGGCACCGCCGCCGAGTCGAACCGGCGCTACCGTTACCTCCTCGAGCAGGGGACGACGGGGCTGTCGGTCGCCTTCGACCTGCCCACGCAGATCGGCTACGACTCCGACGACCCGCACTCGCTCGGCGAGGTCGGCAAGGTCGGCGTCGCTGTCGACAGCCTCGAGGACATGGAGGTGCTGTTCGACGGCATCCCGCTCGAGCGCGTGTCGACCTCGATGACGATCAACGCGACGGCGGCGATCCTGCTCGCCCTCTACGTGGCCGTCGCGCGCCGGCGCGGCATCCCCGAGGGCGAGCTCTCGGGCACGCTTCAGAACGACATCCTCAAGGAGTACGTCGCCCGCGGCACCTGGATCTACCCGCCGGGGCCCTCGATGCGCCTCGTCACGGACGTCTTCGCGTACTGCGCGGAGCGGGTGCCGAAGTGGAACACGATCTCGATCTCCGGCTACCACATCCGCGAGGCGGGGGCGACGGCCCCGCAGGAGCTCGCGTTCACGTTCGCGAACGCGATCGAGTACGTGCGGGCCGCGCAGAAGGCCGGCCTCGACCCGGATCGGTTCGGCGAGCGGCTGTCGTTCTTCTTCGCCTGCCACTCGGACTTCGTCGAGGAGGTGGCGAAGTTCCGCGCGGCGCGGCGCCTGTGGGCGCGGATCATGAAGGAGCGCTTCGGGGTCGAGAACCCGAAGGCGCAGCAGTGCCGCTTCCACGTGCAGACGGGCGGGGTGACCCTCACCGCCCAGCAGCCCGACAACAACGTGGTGCGGGTCGCGGTGCAGGCCCTCGCCGCGGTCCTCGGCGGCTGCCAGAGCCTGCACACGAACGGCCGCGACGAGGCGCTCGCGCTGCCGACCGAGGCCTCGGCCCGCCTCGCCCTGCGCACCCAGCAGATCGTGGCCCACGAGACGGGCGTCGCGGAGACGGTCGACCCGCTCGGCGGGAGCTGGGCCGTCGAGGCCGCGACGGACGCGCTCGAGGCGGAGGCCCTGCGCCTCGTCGACGGCGTCGAGGCGCGGGGCGGCGCCCGCGCGGCGATCGAGCGCGGCGACGTCCAGCGCGAGATCCAGGAGTCGGCCTACCGGTACCAGCGCTCCGTCGAGTCCGGCGAGCGCGTGATCGTCGGCGTCAACCGCTTCCAGGAGGAGGGCGAGGCGCCGCCGGCCGACATCCTGCGCATCGACCCCGAGGTCGAGCGGGCCCAGGTCGAGCGCGTGCGGGCCCTGCGGGCCCGGCGCGATCCCGGGCCGTGGAATGCGTCGCTCGACGCGCTCGAGGCCGCGGCCCGCTCCGGCGGCAACCTCATGCCGGCGATGGTCGACGCGGTGCTCGCGATGGCGACCGTGGGCGAGATCGCGAACCGCCTGCGCGGCGTTTTCGGCGAGCACCGGGAGACGCTCGTCCTGTGAGCCGCCTCCTCTTCCGGCTGCGGCTCGAGGAGGCGGTCGCCCTCGCCTTCGTCGTCCCGACCACGTGGCTGACGTTCGCCGCGTACGAGTACGCCCGCGAGGCGGGGGTCCTCGGCGCGCGCTACCCGGGCGGGGTGGTGCGGCTGGCCGTCGTGGTCGTGCTGCTCGCCCTCCTCGCCGTCGCCGTGCGCCGCTGGCCCTCGTCGGGCCTCGTGCAGGGCCTGCGCGAGACGGTGCCCCTCCTCGCGTGCTTCCTGATCTACACGAACCTGCACGACACCATCGGGTTCGTGAACCCGCACGACGTGCACCACCACCTGATCGCCCTCGACCGGATGATCTTCGGCGTGGAGCCCTGCCTCTGGGCGGAGCGCTTCATCACCCCGACGCGCACGAGGGTGATGGAGATCCTGTACTTCAACTTCTTCTGGATCGCGCCCTCGACGAGCCTCGCCCTGCTCGTGCGGCGGCGGTGGCCGGAGTTCCGGGCCGCGACGTTCGGCATCGTCGCCTGCTTCTTCACGGGCTATGGGCTCTACGTGGCCTTTCCGGCCGCGCCGCCCCGCCTCGTGCTCCTCCACGATTTCACGAGGAACCTCAGCGGCTATCCGTTCTCCGCGCAGGTCCTGTCGCTGCTGCCGACGGACAGCCGGGCCGCCTTCCCGTCGCTGCACGCTGCGGCCTCGCTCGTGGCGCTCGTGTTCGCCTGGCGGTTCCTGCGCCGCTGGTTCTGGGCGCTCCTGCCGTTCGTGCTCGGCCTCTGGGCCTCGACGATCTACCTGCGCCACCACTACTTCGTCGACCTGCTGGCCGGGTGGGTCGTGGCCGTCGCCACCCTGTGGCTCGCGCCGCGGCTCGACGCGTGGTGGGCCCGAAAGCAGAGGGCCCTCGGCTACGAGCCCGCTCGGGGCTCACCGTAGCCGAGGGCCGTACGACGCGCCGGCCGGCGCCTACTTCGCCGGCTCGAGCGCGACCGTCCAGGCCTGCGCGCCCCACGCGAGCGTGAGGTCGGCCGCCTTGCCCTTCGGGGCCAGCGTGATCGTGAACAGGTCGGCCGGGGCGGCGGCCTTGGCCGCGGTCATCTTCGCCCGCGCGACCTCCGTCGCCTCGATCGACTTGTAGCCCTCGAGGTGCGGCCAGGGCTCGTTCTTCATGTTGTCGGGGGCCTTGTCCCAGATCTTCCCGAGGGGCACGCCCTGGTCGCTGTTCAGCACGAGGTCCCACGCGCCGCCCTCGCCGGCGTGAACATAGACCGAGTACTTGCCGGCCGCGACCTTCTTCCCGCCCACGACGAAGGGCCCCTCGGCGGTGAGGGTCGTGACCTGGTTCTCGCCGGCGCGCCAGATGCGGTCGGCCGGCAGCTGCTTCAGGAGCTCGTCGAGGTTGCGGCCCTTGAGGGCCGGCCGCCCGTAGTCGACGCTCACCTTCTTGCCGTCGACCGTCGCCGTCGCGCTGCCGCGCGGCGCGCGGTCCTGCGCCAGGACCTGCCCGGCGACGGCCAGCGCCGCCACCGCCACGAGAGCCGTCTTGCTCTTGCTCATTCTCACCGCTCCTTTGGATTGCCGCCCCGTCACTCGCCCCCGAGCGCCTCCCGGAGGAGCGCGTTCACCACCTGCGGGTTCGCGCGCCCACCGGTCTTCTTCATCACCTGGCCGACGAACCACCCGAGGGCGGCCGTCTTCCCCGCGCGGTAGCTCTCGGCCTGGGCCGGGCTCGCGGCCACGACCTCCGCGACCGCGGCCCGCAGCGCACCCTCGTCGCTCACCTGGGTGAGGCCCTCGCGGGCGACGATCGCCGCCGGCGCCTCGCCCGTCGACCACATCTTCTCGAAGACGTCCTTCGCGATCTTGCCGGAGATCGTGCCCGCGTCGATGAGCTTCAGGAGCGCGGCGAGGGCGGAGGGCGAGACCGGGCACTCCGCGGGCGGGCGGTCGTCGTCCTTCAGCTTGCGCAGCACGTCGGTCATCACCCAGTTCGACGCGGCCTTGGCGTTGCCGCTCTCCCGCGCCGCGGCCTCGAAGTACTCCGCCACGGCGCGGTCCTGGGTGAGGACGAGGGCGTCGTAGGGCGGGAGCTGGTACGAGGCGACGAACCGCTCGCGACGCGCCGACGGCAGCTCCGGCAGCGACGCGCGCACCCGATCCACGAACGCCGCGTCCACCGTCACCGGCGGCAGGTCGGGCTCCGGGAAGTAGCGGTAGTCGTGCGCCTCTTCCTTCGAGCGCATCGGCGCGGTCTCGCCGCGGTCGGCGTTCCACAGCCGCGTCTCCTGCGCGACCGCGCCGCCGCGCTCGACGAGAGCGACCTGGCGCGCGATCTCGTGCTCGAGGGCGCGGGCGACGTGGCGGAAGGAGTTGAGGTTCTTGATCTCGACCCGGGTCGTGAGGGCCTCGTGCCCGCGCGGCCGCACGGACACGTTGGCGTCGCAGCGGAGCGAGCCCTCCTCCATGTTGCCGTCGGAGACGGCGGCGTAGAGGAGGACGCCCCGCAGGGCCGTGAGGTAGGCGTGGGCCTCCTCCGGCGAGCGGAGGTCGGGGGCGGAGACGATCTCGATGAGGGGAATGCCGGCGCGGTTGAGGTCGACGCCGCTCTTGTCGTCCGACCACGGGAAGCCCTCGTGCAGGAGCTTGCCCGCGTCCTCCTCCATGTGCACCCGGTCGATCCGGACGCGCCGCGTTCCCCCGTCGGCGGTCGCGATCTCGAGCGAGCCGTGCTCGGCGAGGGGCCGGGCGTACTGCGAGATCTGGTAGCCCTTCGGCAGGTCGGGGTAGAAGTAGTTCTTCCGCTCGAAGACGGACGTCCCGTTGATCCGACACCCGAGCGCGAGCCCGGCCCGCGCGGCGAGCTCGACCGCGTGGCCGCAGAGCACGGGCAGCGCACCGGGGAGCCCGAGGCAGACCGGGCACACGAGCGTGTTCGGGGGCGCCCCGAAGCGGTTCGCGCAGGAGCAGAAGAGCTTCGTCCGCGTGAGGAGCTGCGCGTGCACCTCGAGCCCGATGACGGGCTCGTAGCCGGCCAGCACGTCCGCGAAGCTCCGCGCCATGGGAACGATCAGTCTATAGCAGCCCCGTCCCCTTGACACCCGCGTGGCGCGTTCGCTAGATGAAGGGCATGGACGGGCGGCGACGGGACGGGAGCGGGGAGTTCGAGGAGTTCCAGGCGAGCGTCCTCTTCTGCGGCCGCTGCCGCGAGGCGCGCCCGGTCCGCGAGCGGCTTCTGCTCGTGCTGCCCGAGGGCGAGCTGCACGAGTACCTGTGCACCGCGTGCGGCTCCTCGGTCGGCTCCCGGCGGGTCGAGGCGTCTCCGCCGCCCCTCCTCGTACCCCGCTGAGCCGCTCGCTCCTTTGACAGCCCGCGCGGGCGGGCGCTACCGTCGCCGGTCATGACGCCGATCGACCTGCGCTCCGACACCGTCACCCGGCCCACCCCCGAGATGCGCGCGGCCATGGCCGCGGCCGAGGTCGGCGACGACGTCTACGGCGAGGACCCGACGGTCAATCGCCTGGAGGAGCGGGCGGCCGAGGTCCTCGGTAAGGAAGCGGCCCTCTTCGTCCCCTCGGGCACCATGGGCAACGCCATCGCGATCCGCGTCCTCACCCGGCGGGGGGACGAGGTCCTCGTCGAGCGGCGCAGCCACGTCGTGCGGTACGAGCTCTCGGGGATGGCGGCGCTCTCCGGGGTCCTGCCGCGCATGGTGGACGCGCCGGGCGGCCACCTCACGCCGGAGGACGTGCGGGCCGCCGTCGCGCCGAGCGCGTACTACAAGTCGGACGTGCGCCTCGTCGTGCTCGAGAACACGCACAACCTCGGCGGGGGCACCGTCCAGAAGGTCGACGAGGTGCAGGCGGTCGTGGCCGCCGCCCGCGAGGCCGGCTTCGCGGTGCACGTCGACGGGGCGCGGGTCTGGCACGCGGCGGTGGCCCTCGGCGTCCCGCCCGCGCGCCTCGTCGAGGGCGCCGACACCGTCATGGCCTGCCTGTCGAAGGGCCTGTGCGCGCCGGTCGGCTCCGTTCTCGCGTCGACCCGCGACCGGATCGCCGAGGCGCGGCGCGCCCGCAAGCTCCTCGGCGGCGGCATGCGCCAGGCCGGGGTGATCGCCGCGGCCGGGCTCGTCGCCCTCGAGACGATGGTGGAGCGCCTCGCCTCTGACCACGAGAACGCGCGCCTCGTCGCGGCGGCGATGAGCGGCCGGCCCGGCATTCGGGTGGCCCCCGTCGAGACGAACATCGTGGTCGCGCTCCTCGAGGGACGCCCCGCGCCGGACGTCGTCGCCGCGCTGCGCGCGAGGGGCGTCCTCGGCACCGCGATGGACGCGCGCACGATCCGCTTCGTCACGCACCGCGACGTCGACCGCGAGGCCTGCTCGCGCGCGGCGTCGGAGATCGCGCGGGCGCTCGACTGATCCCCGGCTCCGGCCGGTGCGGGGCCGCGTGGTAGTCTGGGCCGTTCCATGCGGCAGGGGAGCGACACGCTGACGGTGACGACCCGCCGCGGCCTCACCGAGGTCACCGCGGCGGTGCGCGAGGCCGTGCGCGCGACGGGCGTGCGCGAGGGCCTGTGCACGGTCTTCATTCGTCACACCTCGGCGAGCCTGGTGATCCAGGAGAACGCGGACCCGTCGGTGCGTCGGGACCTCGAGGCGTTCCTCTCGCGCCTCGTCCCCGACGGCGACCCGATCTTCACCCACGTGGACGAGGGCGACGACGACATGCCGGCCCACGTGAAGGCGGCGGTCCTGAAGACCTCGGAGCAGATCCCGGTCCGCGACGGCGACCTCGTCCTCGGCACGTGGCAGGGCCTCTACGTGTGGGAGCACCGCCGCGGCCAGCACCGTCGTCACGTGGCCGTCCACGTGATCGGGGAGTGAGCGCCCGGTGAGGCTCCGCGCCCAGCTCGCGATCGCGTTCTTCCTGCTGTCGGTCGTGCCGCTCATCGGGGTGACGCTCTACAGCTACCAGGCGTCGGAGCGCGCGTTCCGGCGCGCGGTGGCGGCCGAGGCCGAGGCGCTCGCGGCCCGGATGTCGACGCGCGTCGAGGCGGTGGCCGGCCAGCTCAAGGAGCGCCTGCAGCGGATGAAGCGGGCGCCGCCGACCGGCCAGGAGGAGACGCCGTTCCAGAAGGCCCGCCGCGAGGCCCTCGCCGCGGCCGAGAAGGCCGAGCTGCGGCTGTGGCTGCGGTCGATCCTCTCGACCGCCGAGCGCCGCGAGGGCGCCATCCCGTTCGCTCTCGACGCCGAGGGCCACGTCTACGCGCCGGAGGCGGAGGGCGAGAAGACCCTCCTCGCCCTCGGCGTCGTCCCCGGCCACGCGGCCACGCGCACCGACGCGTCCGAGTGGGTGGTGCCGTTCCGGGACGACCCCGACACCGGCATCGTCATCGGCGTCGCGCGGCCGGTCGGGCCCGCTCTCTCCGACTTCCGCCGCACGGCCGCGCGGAACCTCGCCCTCGGCCTCGGATTCGCCCTCCTCGCCGCCCTCGGCATCCTGCCCCTGTCGCACCGGATGACGCGGCACATCGCCTCGCTCACCGACGCGTCCGAGCGCCTCGCCGCCGGCGACCTCTCGGTGAGGGTGAAGGTGCCGCACGGCCGCGAGTTCGCCCGACTCGCCCAGACGTTCAACCGCATGGCCCGCGAGCTGCGGGCCAACCAGGAGCGGCTGCTCGAGCAGGAGCGGCTGCGCAAGGAGCTCGAGATCGGGCGGCGGATCCAGGAGGAGCTCCTGCCGCGCGCGCCCCTGTGTGCCCCGTTCGCCGAGGTGAGCGGCGTCTCGGTGCCGGCCCGCGAGGTCGGGGGGGACTTCTTCAACTACTTCGTGCAGCGCGAGGGCGAGGTCGCCCTGCTGATCGGCGACGTGTCCGGCAAGGGCGTCGGGGCCGCGCTGCTCATGGCGAGCCTCCAGGCCACGATCCGGGCCCGGCTCGGCCTCGAGCGCGACCTCGCGTCGCTCGTCGACGCGCTCGACCGCGAGACCTCGAGCGACCAGCCGCTCGGGCCCTACTTCACGCTCTTCCTCGCCGTGCTCGAGGGCGAGACCGGGACGCTTCGCTGGGTGAACGCCGGCCACAACACGCAGTTCGTCCTGCGCCGCGGCGGCGGGGTCGAGCGGCTGCCGTCGTCGGGCCGCCCGCCGGGGCTCTATCCCGGCGGCGGCTACGAGGAGCGGGCGCTCCGGCTCGAGGAGGGCGACGCGCTCTTCCTCTTCACCGACGGCCTCGTCGAGGCGGAGGACGAGGCGGAGGAGCCGTTCGGGACGGCGCGGCTCGAGGCGCTCCTGCAGGTCTACCGGCAGGAGGAGCTCGGGCCGCTCCTCGCCCGCGTCAGCGCGGCCGTGCGCGAGCACCGCGGCCCGAGCGAGGCGGCCGACGACGCGACGATGGTCGCGCTGCGCTACTCCGGCCGGGCGCTCGAGGACGGGCCGGCGTGAGGCGCGACCTCGCGGCGCTCGCCGCGCGCGAGCACGACCTCGTCGTGGTCGGCGGAGGGGCCTACGGCGCCGCGGCGGCGTGGGACGCGGCGACGCGCGGCCTCGCGGTCGCGCTCGTGGAGCGGGAGGACTTCGGGGCCGGGGCGTCGTGGAACAGCCTCAAGACGATCCACGGCGGCATGCGCTACCTGCAGAAGATGGACGTCGGCCGCCTGCGCGCGTCGGCCCGCGAGCGGCGCGTCCTCATGCGGCTCGCCCCGGCGCTCGTGCGGCCCCAGCCCTTCTTCGTCCCCGCCTACGGCCACGGGAAGACCGGCCGCGCGGCGCTCGCCGTCGGCTTCCGCCTCAACGACTGGCTGACCCGCGACCGCAACGACGGGCTGCCGCCGTCGCACCACATCCCCGACGAGGCGCGTCGGCTGGTGCCCGGGATCGACGAGCGGGGGCTCACCGGCGCGGCGGTGTACTCGGACGCCCAGGCGGTGAGCACCGAGCGGCTGACGCTGGCGTTCGTCCACGCCGCGGCCGACGCCTCCGCCGCCTGCGCGAACCACGCGGAGGCCCTGGGCCTGCTGCGCGCCGGCGGGCGGGTCGCGGGTGTCGCCGTCCGCGACACGCTCACGGGCGCGACCCTCGAGGTTCGCGCCCGCGCGGTCCTGAACGCGGCCGGCCCGTGGGTCGACGACGTCCTGTCCGCCTTCGGCCTCCGGGGCGGGCGGGCGCCGCTCCTCCGCGCCCGCAACCTCGTGCTGCGCCGCGTCCCGCGGCACCCGTTCGCGGTCGGCGGCCGCGCGGCCGGGCGCTACCTCTTCCTCGTCCCCTGGCAGGGCGTGACGATGCTGGGGACCTCGTACGAGCCGGCCGAGGGCCGACCGAGCGACCCGATGGCGTTTCTCGAGGACGGGCGGAGCGCCTTCCCCTGGGCGGAGCTCGGTCCCGCCGACGTGGCCCTCGTCCACGAGGGCCTCGTGCCGGGCCGGGGCGACGCCCACGGGCTCTCCACGACGCCGCGTCTCCACGACCACGGGGAGGAGGGCGGTCTCGCCGGCCTCGTGAGCGTCCAGGGGGTCAAGCTCACGACGGCCCGGCCCGTGGCCGAGAAGGCGGTGGACCTCGTCCTGCGCCGGCTCGGGCGCCCGGCCCCGGCGGGGCGGACGGCCGAGGCGACCCTGCCGAAGGCGCGGCTCCTCGACGGGCCGCTCGAGGCCCGAGCCCGTGAGGCGGTGCGCGACGAGATGGCCCTCACCCTCGCCGACGCGGTGCTCCGGCGCCTCGACCTCGGCACCGCCGGCCGTCCCGCTGCCGCCGACCTGGATGTCGTGGGGCGGGCGATGGCGGGGGAGCTGGGCTGGGACGCGGCCCGCCTCGCCCGCGAGCGCGCTGCGCTCGCGGCCGCCTTCCCCGCCTGAGCCGCGTCGGGCTGTCCGCCTCGCCGGCGAGGGCCGTCACACGGCCTCTCGCGGGCGGCCTGCTAGAATGCCCGCGAACCGGCTGCCGGACACCCGGAGGGCCTTCCTCGACAATGACGCCGACGCCAGAAAGCCGCGGAGCGTCACAGCCTCGGGCGGTCGTGCGCTCGGCCGCCGGGCTCGGGCCGGGCGCCGCCCGGGAGAAGCTCCTCGAGGGCATCGTCTCGCTCCTGGACGACCTGACCGTCGAGCGCCAGGAGCCCGGCCTCCTGCGCTCCACGCTCGAGCACGTCGTCACTTCGCTCGGCCTCGCCGGCGGCGTCACGTTCGTGGTCGGCGACGACGGCGCGCCGGGCGAGGTCGCCGAGCACCACCTCGCGGCCGATCCGGAGCTCGCGGCCGACCTCGCGCGGTCCGTGCTGCGCCGGTCGCGGCCGCTCGTGCTCGAGCTCTCCGGCGCCGGGCGGCTGTTCGCGACGCCGCTGCGCTCCGGGACCCAGACGCTCGGCGCGCTCGTGCTCCACGACGGCGCGGAGGCGCCGGCCCTCGACCTCCAGCTCCTGGTCGTCCTCGGCAAGCTGATCGGCACCGGCCTCGCGAACGTGCGGCTCTACGCGGAGCTGCGGGCCTCGGCCGGCCGCGTCGACAGCCTCCGGCGGATCACCGCCAGCGTCACTTCGGGCCGGGACCTCGCGGGGATCGTGCCGGCCTTCGCGGCCGAGATCGCGGCCCTCGTGCCGTTCGACCGCCTGGCCTGCGGCTTCGTCAACGAGACCGGCGACTACATCGAGATGGTCAGCCACCCCGAGGACACATCGTGGGGCCTCGGGGCGGTGCTGCCCGTCGTCGGCAGCGGCCCCGGCTTCGTCGCCCTCAACAACCGCCCGGTCCTCCAGCACGACCTCGTGCACGAACACCGGTACCTCGAGGACATGCGGCTGCTCGAGGAGGGCCTGCGCTCGTACGCGATCTTCCCCCTGAGCTCGCGCGAGAGGGCGATCGGCGTCCTCGCCCTGGGCTCGACCAGGGTGGGGGCGTTCGGCGAGGAGGCGCTCGCGCGGCTGCAGCCGCTCGCCGACGCGGTCGCGGTCGCGTTCGAGAACGTGCGCCTCTTCCAGAAGACGCGGGAGCTGTCGATCACCGACGAGGTGACGCCGCTCCACAACTTCCGCTACTTCCACCAGGCGCTCGACCGCGAGCTGAAGCTCGTGAAGCGGTACGGGTCCACGCTGTCGCTCCTCTTCGTGGACCTCGACCGGTTCAAGCCCATCAACGACCGCTACGGCCACCTGCGGGGCAGCCGCACGCTGCGCGAGGTCGGCTTCCTCATCCGCGCCGCGGTGCGCGAGACGGACATCCCCGCCCGCTACGGCGGCGACGAGTTCGTCGTCATCCTGCCGCAGACGGACGGCGCGCAGGCGCGGACGCTCTCGGAGAAGCTGCGCCGCATCGTCGAGGGCCACACGTTCCTCCAGGAGGAGGGGATCAACGCCCGGCTCGGCGTCTCCCTCGGCATCGCGACCTACCCGGCCGAGGCCGAGACGAAGGAGGCGCTCATCCGCCTCGCCGACAAGCGGATGTACGAGGACAAGGAGACGCGGAGGGCAGGGCGGTGATCGAGTCCGCCGGCACGCTGCTGTGGCGGCGCCAGGAGGGACGGCTCGAGGTCCTCATCGTCCACCCGTGGGGTCCCTACAACCGGCGCGCTCCGTGGAGCATCCCCAAGGGCCGCACGAACCCCGGGGAGGACCTCGAGTCGGCCGCGCGCCGGGAGACGGTGGAGGAGACCGGCGTGCGGGCCGGGCCGCTCCACTCGATCGGAAGCGTCGACCTCGCGCGGAGCCGCAAGCGGATCCACGGCTTCGCCGGGCCCGCGCCGGCCGACGCCGTGCCGCGCTGCGACCAGACCGAGGTCGACGAGGCGAAGTTCGTCCCCATCGAGCGGGCGCGCTTCCTGCTGCACCCCGCGCAGGTGACCTTCCTCGACCGGCTGCTCGCGACGATCGACGGCTTCGACCCGAAGTAGCCCGCCGGACGGGCGGGGCCTACAGGCGCCGCAGCGACGCGATCAGCATGTAGCCCGACGCGGGGACGACCGCGTCGAGCCGCGTCAGCGCCCACACCGCGGGGTAGATCGCGGAGTAGAGGCGGAAGGTCTTCCGGTTCTTCGCGAGGTCGGCCGCCGTCACGACCATCCCCTTGGCCGAGGGCTTCTTCCCGAGCCGCTCGAGGCCGGCGTTGAGGCCGGCGTCGACGGCCTCGGAGAAGAAGCGCGAGTAGGTGCGGTGGCTCTCCAGCGCGAACGCGGGGGCGAAGAGCTCGGCCAGCCGTTCCGGCGAGTAGCCCGGGCGCAGGTGGCCGTGCTTCTCGTCGGTCTGGCCGAGAGCGTGGCGCACGCGGCGCAGGGCGGTGCGCTTGAGGTGCGGGGTGTTGACCACGAGCCGTCCGCCCGGCTTCGTGACGCGGGCGAGCTCCGCCGCGAACGCCGCGTCGTCCGGCACGTGCTCGAGCATGTCGACGACGGCCACGCGGTCGAACGCCGCGTCCGCGAAGGGCAGGCGGTCGCCGCGCACCGGGTGGACGTCGTCGCCGACGAGCGAGCGGATCGACGCGACCGCCTCGTCGGTGAGGTCGCCGGAGGCCCAGTCGCCGCCCCGCTCGCGGAGGAGCAGGCTCACGACGCCGTTGTCGGAGCCGAGGTCCAGGCAGCGCAGCCCGGCCGTCGGGCCGAGCATGGCCGCGATCTCGGCGAGCTTCCTCTGCTTGAGGACCGAGCGGCCGAAGAGGGCCTTCGCCCACTCGCGCGCGTCGCGGGGCTCAGCCACGCTCGAGCCTCAGGACGACGGGCGAGCCCAGGACGCGCGTGAGGCCGACGGCGCCCGCGGCGCCCTCGAGGGCGCGCGCGAGGCCGGCCGATCCCGTCGCGCGGTGGAGCGCCATCGGAAAGAAGAACTGCCCGCGGCGGGCCGCCGGCCGGAAGCCGTGGGCGGCGAAGGCGCCCTCGACCTCCTCGTCCGAGAACACTCGGAAGGGCCGGGTGTCGCGTTCGACGCCCTTCTTGAGGCCGAAGAGGAGGTTGGCCGCCGCGTTCAGGCTCCGCCGCGTGGGGTAGTCGACGACGACCGCTCTCGCCGCGAGGCGGGCGAGCGTC
>WBZP01005202.1_pt1 | contig 13283 bp, 14 predicted proteins | sample 5204301 | NCBI WGS metagenome assembly WBZP01 (sample SAMN12412401, study PRJNA552823) | activated sludge metagenome | isolation source: activated sludge from nitrification reactor of wastewater treatment plant... | place: USA: Pennsylvania | collected 2017
GATGAAGGCCCCGAGACGATATCCAGATCTTTCAACGCTCGAGCCGCCTGCTCTCGGTAGGCCTGTTCAGTCGGATTGGTATAAGTATCGATGACCCGTTGGTAGGACGCGCGAGCTCTGTCCGGCTGTTGCTTCAGCCTGAAGTATTGCCCTAAGGCAATCCAATTTTGAGCGCTTGTTTCCCGCGCCGTTTTCATCAGCGCGAACTCGCGTTCGACTTGCCCGATTCCTCCCATCTGACCACGCTTCTTGACCCTGTCCGCCATCTGGTCGGCCATGAGTTCGATCTGTTCATTTTCATGAACAGCCGACCCCACCCGATTGGCCTTCAAGTGGCTGTAGAAGTTTTCGACGTGATCTTTCATCACATCGGCCCTCCGTTGATACGAGTCTTGCGCACAACCGGAGAGCAACAAAACAGACAGCGATATTATGCCGACGGTTTGGTAGAAGCCGTGAGGAAGAAAGATCGTCACGAAGCGCCTCATATGGAAGAGTTCTGATACACCAGGACCACAAAGACTTATTATAACACCCAGCCGCGCAAATACTCACTCGACCGGCGAGTGGATCCGCCCAGGGCCGGCGGTGCCGTCCGGCGAATGGTGGAAAGCCTCTTGAACCTCTGATGATGGCTGCGCTATCTTACCCGGCAGTTTCCAAGCGACGATAATCTTCGCGGGGGAAGGGTGGGCCTTCGAACAACGAGGAGGATGATATGGGACAGAGCTTAAAAGGAACAAAGAGTCACGACAATCTGAAGCATGCGTTTGCCGGCGAGTCACAAGCCAATCGCCGGTATCTCTACTTCGCTCGGCGAGCGGATATCGAGGGGTATCCTGATGTCGGTGGGCTCTTCCGGGACACCTCAGAGGCGGAAACCGGCCATGCCTTCGGCCATCTGGACTTCTTGAAAGATGTCGGAGACCCGGCGACCGGTGTGCCGATCGGCAATACGGACGCGAATCTCAGGTCTGCCATTGAAGGGGAGACCTACGAATATACACAAATGTATCCGGGAATGGCCAAGACCGCACGGGACGAAGGGTTCCCTGAGTTGGCCGAGTGGTTTGAAACCTTGGCGAAAGCCGAACGGTCTCATGCCAATCGCTTCCAAAAGGGACTGGATAGTTTGAAAAGCTAATAGCTGAGTATCCGTTCACGTTCAGCGGTCAGTTTCCGGCGATTGGGCGAAAGTCCGTCGGTGGGAGCTGGCCGCTGATTGCTTTCCGAGAGACGAATCATGAAGGGCATCAGACTGATTTCCCCCATTGACGGCAAGCAGTTGGAGAAAGAGACTCTACGGATCTATGAGGTGTGTGACGGCTGCCGGCGCTGCTTTAACCTCTGTCCGTCCTTCAACACGTTGCTGGACCGCATCGACGTGTATGAAGGTGATGTCTCCAAGCTCACGCCGACCGACCATCATCAAGTAGTCGACGAATGCTACTACTGCAAGCTCTGTTTCAACCATTGTCCCTATACACCTCCCCATCACTACCAAATCGACTTTCCACATTTGATGGTCGCCTGGAAAAAGCGACTTGCGACGGAACGAGGTGTCCGATGGAGGGATCGGCTGCTCATCATGACGGATGCCATCGGGCGACTGGGCAGCGCGACCGCCGCGATCACAAACCGGCTCTTGCGCAACAACGTCGTCCGTCGTGTCTTGCAGCGGATCGTCGGAATCCATCAAGACCGACAGGTTCTGCACTTCTCGTCGGAGACGTTTTCGCGCTGGTTCGGGCGTCGAACCAAGGCCATGTCACCCGATCCGCCCATCCGAAAAGTGGCGCTGTTTGCCAGTTGCCTGGTGAATGCGCAGGTCACGGATGTCGGGAAGGCCACCGTGCAAGTGCTGGAAAAGAACGGTGTACACGTGGTCGTCCCAGAGCAGCGCTGTTGCGGAATGCCGAACTTCGACATCGGTGACACCCAGGCCATCCAGCAGGCGGCCCGCAGCAATATCGCTTCATTGTACCCATGGGTGCTCAAGGGGTACGATGTGGTGGTGCCCACGGCGAGTTGTAGTTTGATGTTGAAGCGGGAATATCCGGAACTTCAGCCTGATGAGCAGACCAAGCAGGTGGCCGAGAAGACATTTGATATCTGTGAGTACCTCATGAAGATGAGAAAGGAGGGGCAGCTCGCGACCGACTTCACAAAGGAGCCGGGGAAGGTTGCCTATCAGATTCCCTGCCATTTGCGAGATCAGAACATCGGATTCAAATCAAAAGAACTGATGGAGTGCGCTGGGGCGAAGGTTGACGTCATTGAACAATGTTCAGGGCATGATGGGTCCTGGTCGGCCAAGGTCGAGTTTTTCCCCCTCTCGATGAAGATCGCGGGAAAGGCCGTGCGGGCCATCGACCAGACGAGCGTGGATCTCGTCGCCTCTGACTGTCCATTGGCGGGTTTACAATTAGAGCAGGCCGGAGCTACTGCGCAGATGCCGGTGAAGACCGTGCGGCATCCGATTCAGATTGTGCGGGATGCCTATGGGCTTTCCTCCGAAGGGTGAACAAGTGGGGAGCGTGTGGTTCTCACGAATAGTTGAGAAAGAGAGAGTCTATCTGTGCAGGCACTGACATCGGCTGACCTGATTCCTTACGAAGAGTACGAAAAGCAACGTGAAGGCTTTCGGGCCAACATCATCGGTCTCAAACAGCGGCGGCGTATTTCAATCGGCCCGTGGATGACTCTGGTGTTTGAGAATCGTCATACGTTGCAATTCCAGATTCAGGAAATGATCCGAGTTGAACGAATATTCGACCAGACGAAGGTTCAGGACGAGCTGGACGTGTACAATGCCATCCTTCCGGCACCCGGTGAGTTGAGTGCGACGCTCTTGATCGAAATTACCGACGAAGCGAACATCAAAGAACGACTCGATGAGTTTATGGGGTTGGACCATGGCGAGAAGGTGGCCATCGTAGCCGATGGAGAAGAGGCCTTCGGCGAGTTCGAAGGCGGCCATAGTCACGAAACAAAAATCAGCGCAGTGCACTTCGTTCGATTTCGCCCCACTACCTCGATGCAGGCCGCTTTCGCGAATTTGATCAAGCCCGTAACGATTCGTGTCAGCCACGGCGCCTATCGTGAAGAAGTGCCAGTGTCAGGCAGCATGAGGGAAGAATGGCTTTCAGACTTGAAATGAAGTGTTAGGTTTTCGACGAGATTGTCCTTCCGTTTCATAACCCAGCACTCAGTCCTCAGCACTGGAGAACTATGCCCCCTGTATTACTGACCAAACGCATTGAATTCGCTGCGGCGTGTCGTTATATCAGGCCTGAATGGGACGAGGCGAAGAACCGGGCGGCTTTCGGCCCTTGCTACAATCTCCCAGCGCACGGGCATAACTATTTTCTGGAACTAACCGTCTCGGGAGACATTGACCCCACGAACGGCATGGTGGTCAATTTGTTCGACCTCAAGCGGGTGATGTTGGATGTGATTGAGGAATTCGACCACAAGAATCTCAATCTCGACATGGCCTATTTCAAAGATCGTATTCCTACTTCTGAAAATTTCTCGCATGTGCTGTGGGACAAGTTTGCGGTTCAACGAGATATCGGGGCACTACATACCCTCCGGCTCTGTGAGGATGAAGACCTCTATGCCGAAGTGACGGCTGGGGATCGTCCGAACAGGGCCACGATTACCAAGCGCTACTCCTTTAACGCCATCCAACCTGGGCATGAGGGACGAGAGTGGGATTGTTTTGTGACGGTGAGGGGCACGATTGATCCGCTGACCGGCATGGTGACCGATATCGGGGCATTGGATCGGTTGGTCAAGGGTCGAGTGATCGCAAAATTCGACCACAAGGACCTATCGGTGGCCCTGCATCGCCAGTCCGTATCGGGCGAAGAGTTGGCCCAAGACATCTGGCACGAACTCGCTCCCGGCATCACCCAAGGTACTCTGACCAACATTCGCTTGGTTCCCTCCCGCGACCTGGCTTACGACTACGCAAGCTGAGGCCTGATCCTATAGGCCTCTGCGTTGCAGTACTCGCTTCAACGCTTTTACGAAAGGCCGGGTCTCCTCTTTCACACGGCTATCCAACGTCTCTAGGGCCTGTTAACACTACGGACATGTGTATGCGATACTGCGCACAGGGAACTCACCGAGGCTCAGTATCAGCACATCGAGCGATACTTGCGGACACAACGCGGGAACGTCACGCTCGACAATCTGCAGGTCCTCAACGCGATCTTGTACGTCGCCGAGCATGGCTGCAAATGGCGCGGCCTGCCCAAGCGGTTCGGGAACTGGCCCACGATCTATACGCGTCTGAACCGGTGGGCGAAGAGGGGGGTGCTGGATCGCGTCTTGGCCCAGTTGCAACACGCTCAGATCCTCCGTGTGAAGCTCGAAGCCGTCGCGTTAGACAGTACCATCGTCAAGGTCCATCCGGATGGCACGGGGGCCTTAAAAAAAACGGCCCGCAAGCCCTTGGCCGATCCCGCGGCGGGTGGACGACCAAGATTCATCTGGTTGCCGCAGATGCGCGAACGGCCTTGACGTTTGCCCTGTCTCCAGGCCAGGCCCACGATGCCCCTGAGGGACGCAAGTGGCTCCATCGCTTCGGGAAGAGGCCGTGCCCGATCCCCTTAGTGCTGGATCGGGCCTATGAAGGCGATGAGACACGACAGCTGGCCGTGGAACTTGGGGACATCCCGGTGGTGCCCCCGAAAGTCAATCGCCGCGCGCATGGGACTACGATCGCGTCTTCTATAAACGGCGCAATGAGATCGAACGGTTGTTCCGTCGGCTCAAAGGATTTCGGCGCTTCTTCTCGCGGTTTGACACGCTCGATGTGATGTTCGTCGCGTTCATCAACTTCGCGTTGATCGTTGATGGGTTACGGTAGTGTTAACAGACCCTAGATCTAAGATATCCTCTCGAAGAGATTCCAGCACAGCGGTATTGACCAAGTCGGAGACAGAGCGGTCTGTGATGGCAGTTTTGACTTTGAGGGCTCGATAGACCGTTGGCTTCAAATAGATTGTTGTTTGTGTGTCTGATGACATGGCGCTCATCCACTATGGCGTTAAAAGGCAGAAGAGTTCTTGTGCGCCGCCTAATTTAGGCACGGGTTGATATTAATAAGGTGTATCGGCTCAGACTCAGACTGTATCGTTTTTGTATTCTCAGAGATCCTAGCTGAGGACTCTGATCTCGCCCTCTTGGTATGGACAAGGAATCTTATCCCGGATTCTGCGGTAGAGATGAGTTAAGGCTACAATCCTCGATCGCGATGGTTTGACAGTGGGGGGTGAGAACCTGTGGGGTGGGCTGAGGCGGATGAGACGAAGGCTGCTTCCGCTCGCGCTCTGATGGTCACGGTACCGACAGTCAGACCGTCACCCCACACACCAAGAGCCTCCCCTTACGCACATCTCCATTGCGGAATCCTGGCATGTTGAGTTTGGCTCCTAGCCTTTGAGTTCGGCTGTTTGGCGATTGACGACCCAGACGCCGGCAAGGATGAGACAGATACCAATAATTTCAATCCAACCCACGGCTTCACCCAAGATCAATGCAGAAAGCCCAATGGCTGCGACCGGGGTCAGATTGCCCAACACCGAGGCCCGTGACGGACCGACACCTTTGACGCCGAACAGCCAGGCCTGTTGCGCCACAGCCGTCGCAAAGACGATGAGGTAGCCGAGGGCCAGCCAATCAGACACCGTCACTGACGCGACACCGGCGACCATCATCTTTTGGTCTGTCCATAGAAGCGGGATCTGAAGGACCGTCGCAACCATCAGAGTCGTCCAATTGACGGTCAGGGGTGAAATCCGCTCCATGATCGTGCGGCTCCCGATGCTATAGAGCGCCCAGCTTACCACGCCAAGAAAGACCAACGTACTGCCCAACAGCGGCTGATCGCCGGCCGCCTGGAACCCTGCCACGGAAACCACACCAACTCCTGCGAAGGACAGCAACGCACCAGCCCAAACCGCGCGCAGCGGCACATCTCGAATCAACATGGCCGAGAGCAGGGACGTCACCACCGGACTCGATCCGATGATCACCCCACCGACGGCGCCACTCACATAGTTCAGCCCCATGAGGATGAGCAGGTGGTTGCCCAGCACGCCAAGTCCCAGGAGGCCAAGCAGCCGAACATCGGCACCGCTCAACCTCAGCGCCGCACCTTCTTTGGCCCACCAGGTTACGAGTAGAATCGCTAGCCCGCCGGTATCTCGGAGGACCGAGGCCTCGACCGCGGAAAACGACGTGAGCGCCATCTTCTGCGCCACGATCGATCCACCCCAGAGGACCGCCGCAAGTGCGACTGACCCATAGGCCAGACTTGTGGAAGATTGGGACATGGTCATTGGGATACCGCTGTTCCGATGTCGCCGTCAAGCAGTATTCTCTCGACCGGTCATAATTGTATGCGGTCAATGGCATATCTATTGCGCTCAAACTTCAATAGGCCCCGCAAGACGTTACAATAATATACGTATTAATAATTGTCGTGGTGAGCTACCGGTGAGGGTGTAGTATAAGTACACCGGATTATGTCTATAAAGGTTTTTTTATAAGTTATGGTCATGATTCTCTCAGCCGCCTGGATCAGGTGCTTGGTGTGAGGTGGCTGGTTTGCACCACTGCTGGCTGGTATTATTCCATTCCGTTGGGGGCATATACGATCCATTTGGAAAAGCACCGAGTTTGATCCGTGGTATTCATTCTATTGTTATCGTGGAAGTGGTGCTATTGAATGGAAAAGTCGTATGTATGCATCCCCAATTGGGTGATACTTCACGGACAAGTTAGAGAGGCCTTTCAGGAAAATGACCTCAAATAGAGAAAAGCGTCTAGATGGGAAAGTTGCACTCGTTATGGGAGGCACAGGCGGGATAGGTCGAGCTGTTGCAATAGAGTTTGCTTTATGTGGTGCATCGGTAAGTGTAGTGGGGCGACGGGTAAGAGAGGGCAGCGATGTGGTGGCTGAGATTGTCAACCAAGGAGGAACTGCCTCTTTTGTTCGTGGAGATTTGTCCGATCAACATGAGATTCGATTGGTCATTGAGAATGTCATGGAAGCTTACGGGCGAATTGATTGTGCATTTAATAATGCCGGGATTGAAGGACCACTAGGCGATCTGTTGAATCATACGGAACAGGAAATTAAAGAGACCTTTGAGATAAACGTACATGGGCTGGCCCATAGTATGAGATTGCAGATCGAATGCATGTTGCGACAAGGAGAAGGGGCTATAGTCAATTGCGCATCAATAGCCGGTCTGCGCGGTATTGCGGGCTCTTCTGTGTACTGCGCAACAAAGCATGCAGTCATAGGGTTTACTAAATCGGTTGCGTTGGAGTATGCCGCACGAGGCATACGAATCAATGCTGTAGCACCTGGCTGTATTGAGACTGAGATGTTATATCGTGTCACGAAAGGAAACTATGACGACCTGGTTAGAAAGGTACCTATGAGGCGGTTGGGACAACCGAAGGAAGTGGCTAAGGCCGTTTCATGGTTGTGCTCTCATGAGGCATCATTCGTTACAGGACAAGTTCTGACAGTTGATGGCGGCGTCGAGGCCAGTTTATAGGTCTTCACTGCATGGAACTTTACAGGTGAGGTTATGCGTTCACCAAGTAGACTCTTATCGGTGTTTAAACTCGTGCCGTGGTCATGTTGTTCCTCGTCAATTTGGCTGGATTCCGCCCTTGCCTTTAAGCGGCGTAAAACGGGCGGCGTGGGCATCTCGTTGGGGCAATTTTAGGAAGACGATAATTCCCGTATCCGGGTTTAATGTGAAGGTCCCGGTTCCCTTCAGTGTATTCTCACCGGCTGGAACGAGCTCTACCTGCTCGTTAGTCTTCTCAAATCCCTGCTGAATCGTGGCCTTTGCCTTGGCGCCCTCGGTGGGAATGGGTTTGTCCGAATGATCGGTCACATACAGGAGGAGCTCCCCATCTTTGGCGACCAATTCGAGATGATACGGTCCTGCGGCCAGCGACTGCCCATCGTGAAGGGACTTGACTGGTTCTGCGTGTTTGGCTGAGTGGGCACCGACTTGAACCGATCCCAGCAGCATGATGCACAGTATGAACAAGCTCCCGAGCAGATGTCTCACGATCAGTTCTCCTTACAACTCAGTCTGATCTCTATTCATTGCGCCTTGTCCACTCTCAATGTTTCGGTGAGTGGTGATGGTGGTGTGGTCCTGCATCATCCGTATGGGCCTGAGTTTTCTCGCCCTGTTCACCCTTCGGTTTCAACGGCATGAATCGAGCGGCATAGCCGTCCTGGTTCGGCAGCTTCATGAATACGATGACCACGGTGCTTGGCGTCAGAGAAAAGGTGCCGGACCCCTTGAGGATGTTGCCTCCGACTGGGTGGAGGTGCACCTGTGTTCTGTTCGACCCCGTTTCAACCGTCGCTTTCGCCAACCCACCGTCGACGCCGATGATATTGTCGGCATGGTCCGTGACATAGACCGTCAGTTCCCCATCCTTGGCCAACAGTTCCATATGATACGGTCCGGTCATCCGCAACTGTCCACCGTGCGGCGCCTGAACGGACTCGAAATATTCATCGGTATGGGCACCCGCCGACAGCGGAAGGGCCAGGATCATGACGGACAGTACACCAAGCATCATGGTCGTCATACGTTGCTCGCCTCCTAACAGGTCAGCCACGGGGGCTACTTGAGTAAGTAGTCTGAAATGAGTGCGGCGAGTTCGGCCGGCTCGACGACTCCTTCGCGCGTCAACAATAACTTACCATGCGCAAAGAGATGGGTGGTGGGATACGTTTCAAAGGTGTGGGTTTTTTTAATTTCGCGACAGCGCCCGGGGACATGCATCTTGGCCTTGCCGACCTTGATGGTCGGGAATTTGGCTGCGGTCTCCTCCAGAATCGGATCGTAGGTCTTGCAGGGCTCGCAGGTGGCGAGGCCATAGGCGACCACAGCCCCGGAGCTATCGGTGAATTCTTTGTAGTTGGCGTCGCTGACGTCTTGAACGATTCCGCTCATAACGAGTGTTGAGGTGTGAGTGCTGAGGACTGAGCGTCAGAGTCGCCCAGCCCTCAGTCCTCGTTACTCAGTCCTATATTGTTAGCTCAATTTCGCGAGCGCATCGAGGATCTCTTTGTCCTCGCGGGCGGTCTTGATTTCCTGTACCTTCGCATAGGCGACCTTGCCGTTCTTATCCACGATGACGGTCGCACGCTTGGAGCAGTTCAAGGGCTCAAAATAGAGGCCATATGACTTGGCCGTTGTCCGATGCACGTCGGACAACAGGCGATGCTTCAGGTCCAATGAATCCGCCCAGGCCTTGTGGGAGAAAAAGCTGTCGCAGCTGACGCCGAACAATTCGGCGTTGGCGGACTGGAACTTCGGGAAGTCGTCGGTCAGACACTTGTTTTCACCCTGACAGACCGGGCTCCAATCCAGCGGATAGAAGCACAAGACGACGTTTTTCTTGCCCTTGAATTCGCTCAACTTTACGTCCTTCTGGTCTTGATCCTTCAGATTGAAATCCGGTGCTGTATCGCCCACTTTGATCTCCGGTGCCACGTCACTCATCGTAAACCTCCTTATTAGAACATCTGTATGGATGATAGCTGTACTGAGGTCTCGGATAGGTAGGACCCCACTCGGACCATAAACTTTGTAACCTGTGTTTCGAAGGGATGTCAACGGGCCGATAGGCCTATCGGGAGAGGTGCGTGGCCGTGGTAAGGGTACATTTACGAGGTCTGTAGTTCTCGGAATCCCAGCATCCGGCCGGCTGGCGCAGCGGTCCGGTAGTTTCGAACGCGAACCGTACGTCCGAGCAGAGGAAGATCGAGCGTGGTCCCTACTTTCATCGGCTGGCCCAGTCGCAACAATTCGCTGCCGGATGCGGACAAAATATCCTTGCTGGAACCGTCAGGGAGTCCCTTGGCTGAAAACATTTCGATCTCGTCCATCCCGAACTTGCTGAGTCCCAGTGAATACGACCAGACCCGATCCGGGTGAGCATTGTCGTCATGAACGATAGTGACGTGGTCGTCCAGCAGAAAACTCGACAGCGCCCGTTGCTGCCAATCTGAGGGATTCACGTAGGCCTGTGTGATGACATCATAGGCTGTACCTTGTGATAACAAGGTCAAGCAGCGAGCCAGGCGCGTCGCCAGGAGGATGGTATCCGGCATGTCGCGAGGAACGGTGATGGATGGGGCGATCGCTCCCATGAGGTCATGTTCCCACGACAACTGTTTCATGACTGCGGCAACCTGATCCGTCGGAAGGGGCATGACGACATGGGCTGACCATGGGCCATGGGTAGCCTGCCAGGACTCGGGCGATCCCTCCTCGTGCTGGATCACGAGCGGTCCACCGTACTCTCGATCATACAGGGCCTTGACCTCATCCGTACCAGGGGCAGTGCCTCGATATCCGATAAAGTAGAGAGGTGGTCGCTTAGCCGAAGGCTTGGGTGATTTTTTTCTGATTCTCATTTGCCGGCTTTCTTGGCCTTTCGACGGTCATCGGGATTCAGTAATCGTTTACGGAGGCGGAGGTTTTGCGGCGTGATCTCCACCAGTTCATCGGATCCAATATATTCCAGGGCAAACTCCAAGGTCATCTCCCGCGGAGGGGTGAGCACCAAGGCTTCATCGGACCCAGAGGCCCGCATGTTGGAGAGATGCTTTTCCTTGCACACGTTCACGTCCAGATCCTCGTCTCGACTGTTTTGGCCGACGACCATCCCTCGGTATACTTCGACTCCAGGGCCGATGAACATGGCACCCCGCTCCTGGGTCATGAAGATGGCATAGCCTGTACTCGCCCCGTCTTCGTACGCGACGAGCGAGCCATGCGGGGTCACGAGGAGGTCTCGCTCTTCCGCCGGCTCGTAGGCCGAGAAGACATGGTGCAGAATGACGGTGCCGCGGGTCTTTGCCAACAGCACGTTCTTCAGTCCCATGATGCCGCGGGTCGGAATGTGGTATTCTAAATGCATCTCACTGGTCCCGACGTCGGAGTGAATGAGTCGCATATGCCGCAGTTCGCCTCGACGCTTTCCGAGCTCCTCGATAACGGTTCCCTGGTAGGTCTCCGGTACCTGGATGGTCAGCTCCTCGTACGGCTCCATGACCTTGTCGCCTTCGCGATGGACAATAACCTCCGGTTGTGAGACTTGCAGTTCGTACCCTTCCCGTCGCATTTGTTCGATTAAGACGGAGAGGTGCAGTTCCCCTCGTCCAGCCACAAGAAAGCGATCGGCGCTGTCGGTCTCATTGACGCGGAGCGATACGTTGGTCTCCAGCTCCTTGAACAGACGCTCGCGCAGGTGGCGCGAGGTGAGGAACTTGCCTTCACGTCCGGCGAATGGACTGTTGTTGACGGAGAAGGTCATTTGTACGGTCGGCTCATCGATCGACACGCGCGGGAGGGCAACCGGTTTGTCGGCGTCGGCGATGGTGTCGCCGATGCTCACCTCATCAAGTCCGGCGACGGCAACGATTTCACCGGCCGCTGCCTGTTCGGTGTCGGCCCGGTCTAGGCCGGAATAGACGGCGAGGTCGGACACCTTACCTGGAATCTGTGCACCGTTTTTCCCGAGCACCATGACATTCTGCCGCCTGGCAATTGAACCGGACTGGATCTTGCCGATTCCCATCTTGCCTTTGTAGGGATCTTGCACAAGGGCCAGCACAAGAATTTGGAGCGGGGCATCGACGGTAATTGCTGGAGCAGGAATTTTCTCCAGCACGGTATCGAGCAATGGGACGATATCCGTTCCCGGTTTGTTGACATCGAGCGTGGCGATTCCTTTAATGGCCGATGTGTAGACGATCGGAAAGTCGAGTTGCTCGTCGGTGGCCCCGAGATGGACGAACAGGTCGAAGGTGCGGTTGACCACGTCGTCGATGACTGCGTCCGGCCGATCGATTTTGTTGATGACGACAATGGCTTTGTGTCCTAACGCCAACGCCTTCCGCAACACGAAGGTCGTTTGCGGCATGGGACCTTCTTTGGCATCGACTAAAATCAATACACCGTCCACCATGCGAAGCGTCCGTTCCACTTCCCCGCCGAAGTCGGCGTGGCCCGGCGTATCGACAATGTTGATTTTCACTCCATTGTAGATGACGCTGGCGTTTTTGGCCCGGATCGTAATCCCACGCTCCCGTTCCTGGTCCATCGAATCCATAATGCGTTCGCCCATGTCATCGATCTTGCGATGGACGTGAGTTTGGCGGAGTACGGCATCGACCAGGGTCGTTTTGCCGTGATCGACGTGGGCGATGATCGCGATATTGCGGATATCGCTGCGACGGTCCTGAGGGGCGCGTACGGTGGACATGGTGACGGTGCTTCCTTAATGACAAAAATGACGCCCCGGTAGTGAGGCGCAAACTCGGCAGTATACTTGAAGACGGTACTCTGACACAAGCAACAGGTCGATATGAAAGTGTCAGATGGGGTCAAGTCAGGATCAGCCGACCGGGGGGGCTTGTCTCTCTCAGTGCGCAGCGATGTGGAGTTGGTGTAGATCCAATGTGCGGGACAGGAATGCAGTGTTCTTGATGGGGGTGGGGTTAGGGCTGCCCGTCGATGGGAGAGGGGGGAGTAGTCTGTGGGAACGGGAGAAAGGATTCAATGATCTGCAGGAGGCGTTCTGGCGAAAAGGGCTTTCTTAAGTATTCTGTCGCTCCAAGGTTGTTTGCCTCGGTTATCGATTCGGGGAGGGTATTCGCTGTGAGCATGAGGACAGGAATTTGTCGCCATCCCGGTGTCGAGCGAATGGTACGCAGAATCTCAAGGCCCGACAGATTTGGGAGTGAGATATCGAGGAGCACCAAATCAGGAGCAGGACTGGTTTCTGTGAGCCGCTTGGCATTACTTCCGTCAGGCGCATGTCGAACGGTATAGCCTTGGCGCTCCAGCATGAAGCGGACCAAGCATGCGGTGTCGTCATGATCTTCAACCATCAGCACCGTCGGTCCTGACTCAGCCGTCACTTTCCGCATCGATCACTCCTTCCGTGGTTGGTGCTGATCAGGTGAAGTTGAGGCGAGACCTGCTCAGGGACAGGCGAGTGTCATCTTTCAAGGGTTTGCTTGGTTGCTGGCGATCCATCGAGTCTCAGTCAGTGCCTCGTTGAGTTCACCCCCCCTCAGGGAGGGAAGTTTGTTAGGTCTAGTCGGCTCGTCCAAAGGTCTGTATCGGGGTTGAAAGGACTAAAATGCCCAAGGAGCGGTGGTCCGAGGAGAAAGAGGGTTGATGTTCAGGCCGCTTGATCTCTTAGGG
>WBZP01005204.1_pt1 | contig 13282 bp, 15 predicted proteins | sample 5204301 | NCBI WGS metagenome assembly WBZP01 (sample SAMN12412401, study PRJNA552823) | activated sludge metagenome | isolation source: activated sludge from nitrification reactor of wastewater treatment plant... | place: USA: Pennsylvania | collected 2017
GCGCGCCGAGATGGCCGCCTATTTCCCGGCGGTGCCGATGGTGGTCCGCGCTCCCGGCGCCACACCGTCCTGAGCCGCCGGTGAGCGCACGCGCCGGCATCGTCGTCACCGGCACCGAGGTGCTGACCGGGCGGGTCGCCGACGCCAATGGTCCGTTCCTGGCCGACCAGCTGCTCGACCTGGGTGTCGAGCTGGCGCACATCACGATCTGCGGCGACCGGCCCGACGATATCGCTGCGGCGTTGCGGTTCATGGCCGGCGAGGGTGTCGACCTGATCATCACCAGTGGGGGACTGGGTCCGACCGCCGACGATATGACGGTGGCCGTGGTGGCCGAATTCACCGGCCGCGCCCTGGCGCTCGACGAGGAGCTCGAGGAGAAGATCGCCACCATCCTCCGGTCGTTGATGCGCCGCTTTCCGGATGCCGACTTCGATGCCATCCGGGCCGCCAACCGCAAACAGGCCCTGGTGCCCGACGGGGCGCAGGTCATCGATCCGGTCGGCACCGCTCCGGGTGTCGTGATACCGGGAACAGGGCCCGGTAGCCCCGCCGTTCTGGTGCTGCCCGGACCGCCGCGTGAGCTACAACCCATGTGGCGCACGGCAATCGGGCTGCCTGTCGTGTTGGATGCCATCGCGGGGCGGACCGCCTACCGGCAGGACACCGTGCGAATGTTCGGGCTGCCGGAGTCGGGTCTGGCCGAGACACTGCGGACCGCCGAGCCTGACATCGACGGTTTCGACCGACTCGAGATCACCACGTGCCTGCGCCGCGGCGAGCTCGAGATCGTCACGCGGTACGAGCCCGACGATGCCGCCGTCTACACCCAACTGGTCGATGCGCTGCGCGCCCATCATCCGCGGGAGTTGTTCTCCACCGACGGCTCCCTGATCGACGATCAGGTCGCCGCGCTGCTGGCCGGCCGGAAGATCGCCACCGCCGAGTCCTGCACCGCAGGGCTGATCGCCGCCCGGCTGACCGACCGGGCCGGCTCCTCGGACTACGTGATGGGCGGGGCGGTGGTGTACTCCAATGCCGCGAAGAGCCATGTGCTGGGCGTGGATCCGGCGTTGATCGCCGAGCACGGCGCCGTGTCCGAACCGGTCGCCGAGGCGATGGCCGCGGGGGCCCTGCGGCAGTTCGACGCCGACGTCGCGATTGCCACCACCGGCATCGCCGGGCCCGGGGGAGGTTCGGCCGAAAAGCCGGTCGGCACGGTGTGTTTCACCATTGCGGTGGTTGGCGCCCCTCCCGTGACGCGAACCCTGCTCTTGCCGGGCAACCGCGCCGACATCCGCGAACGTTCCACCACCGTCGCGTTCCACATGTTGCGGGAAGCGTTGCGCGGGTGACGTCCCCCCCGCATCGACTCAGCGTCCCCTGCACGGCCCACTCGAACGATGTCGCAGCCAACGCTGACTCGGTGACGTCCGCGGGCGCTACCCGATATCGGCGACCAGCACGCCCGCGCGGCGGTTGATCGCCCGGGCGGCGCGTGGCAGTCCGGTGGTGTCCCCACCGGCGGGCACCAGCCGCGGATGGACCAGGTGAAAGTCCTTGCGGCCCATGCGAATATCGGCCTCGCCGGTGGCCAGCACGTTCTTGACCCAGTTCGTCTTGCCGTGGATCAGGCCGATCGCGACGACGTTGTCCTTGCGCAGGGGCGAGACCACCGTCTCGTAGCGGGTGCCCGACTTCCGTCCGACATGCGTGATCACCCCGAACGACGGCAGGTGCCGCAGAATCGGCCCCAATGCCGGATTGAGGTATTTGACCTGCATGTTCTCCAGCCATGGCGGCATCAGCATCGGCACGCCGGGCACGTCGTTGGGATGGCTCACGTGGTTGTCCTCTCGTCCCGGTCCCACACCGTCATCACGGTGCGCAGGATCTCCTCGGCGCAGCCCAGACCGGCCAGGTGGCTCTCGCCGGGGATGGTGTAGAGCTTCGCGTCGGGCAGTGCAGCCACGCAGTGCTCGCCGTGGGCGTAGGGGATGATGTGGTCGGCGTCGCCGTGCCACCAGTGCACCGGCACCTTGACCTCGTCGAGGCTGAAGCCCCACGGGCGTGCGAACGCCACCACATCGGCGAACGGCGCGGACAGTTGTTTGCGACTGCCGTTGAGCAGATCGTCGAGGAACATCGCCCTGAACTCGGGCCGCACCAGCAGTCGCCGGTCGCCTTCGGGCGAGATGGCCGCGTAGGCGTACAGCGCGGGTGTGGCGATCGGGCGGATCATGTTGACCAGGGTGACCGCGGCCAGCCGCATCGGCAGCCCGGCGACCTCGAGCAGCGGTGCGACGACGGTGCCGAGCGTCATGGCGCCGCCGCTGATGGCGTCGCGTCCCCGGGTGGGGGCCACCCCGCCGAGGACGGCGGCGGTGATCACCCGGTCGGGCATCGCCGCCGCGCACGCCAGCGTGTAGGGCCCACCGCCGGACAGTCCCACGACGGCGAACCGCCCGACGCCCAGGGTGTCGGCGATGGTGCGCAGGTCGTGCGCGAATTCGGACACGGTGTCGTACTGGTGCGGGGTCGACGAGCCGATGCCCGGTCGGTCCACCCCGATGAGCCGGATATTGTTCTGCTCCGCGAACAGCCGGGCCTCGGTGGGAATCTGGCGGCGCGCACCGGGCGTACCGTGCAGCCAGAAGACCGAGCGGCCCTGCGGGTCCCCGAACTCGGCGAAACTGAGCCGGCGGTCACCGTCGACGCCGATGTTGCCCTCCAGCTTTGGCCGGGCGATGTCGAATGCCATTCGGCAAGTGTGCCACGCGTGATGTGGCGGATTCGACGATCGCGATACTCTGCGCCGATGACCGAACGCACCGCCGACGACCACTGGGATCTGGCCTCCAGCGTGGGCGCGACCGCGACCATGGTGGCCGCTTCGCGGGCGCTGGCGAGCCGCGCCGCCGACCCCCTGATCGACGACCCGTTCGCCGAAGCGCTGGTCCGCGCGGTCGGGCTGCCGTACTTCGTCAAGCTGCTCGACGGCGAGAACCCGTCCGGTGACCCCGAGCACGATCCGCAGCAGTCGGCCAACCACATCGCCACCCGCACCCGGTTCTACGACGACATCTTCCTCGACGCCACCCGCGGCGGGGTCACCCAGGCAGTCATCCTGGCTTCGGGCCTGGATACCCGGCCCTACCGCCTGCCCTGGCCGGCGGGCACCACGGTCTTCGAGATCGATCTGCCCGCCGTGCTGGATTTCAAGGCGTCGGTGCTGGCGCCGATCGCACATCCGGCCGCGACGCACCGCCCGGTCGCCATCGACCTGCGCCAGGACTGGCCGGCAGCGCTGCGGCACGCGGGTTTCGATCCGGCGCTGCCGACAGTGTGGAGCGCGGAGGGCCTTCTCTATTACCTGCCGGATGCCGGTGCGCTGCTCGACCAGATCAACGCCGCGAGCGCAGTGGGCAGTTGGCTCGCGTTCGACTTCATCCCGGACATGTCGTCGTTCAGCGAGCGAACCGCGATGAACGAGGAACGCTGGCAGCGGATGGACGTCAACATCAACGACCTGATGTATCACCAGGACCGCCGGCACACCCTGCAGCATCTGGCCGACTGGCGGATCGACAGCCAGACCGTCATCGAATTGCACGAACGGTACGGCCTGGCCTATCCGGAGCGCGAGGTCTTCGCGGCGTTCGCCGACACGACGTACATCACCGCTCGTCGCTGACCACGACCGTCAGCTCGTTGCCGGTGCGTTCCACGTGCAGACCGGCCCGGCGTGCCACCGCGACGACGCCGGCCGCGTCGCTCGGTTCGCTGCGGCCCGATGCCAGCACCCGGGCGAGTTCGCCCTTGTGGGCCTTGTTGAAGTGACTGACGACGGTGCGGGTGCCGTCGGGTCGTTCGGAGAGCACGTCGACGGTGACGGCACCGACGGCACCGGCAATGCGGCCCAGCGCCGCGTAGGCCCCCGACCGCAGGTCGACGACGAGTTCCTCCGCGGCGATCTTGGCCAACACCGGTTCGAGGGCGGGCTTCCAGCGGGCCGCCAGCGTGGCGCCGCCGGGCAGTTTGGACCCGGCCGACAGGCGGTATGCCGGGATCTCGTCATCGGCGCGGAGCAACCCGAAGAGCGCCGATCCGACCGCCAGCCGGGCTCGGGCCCGTTGCGCCGCAGCACCTTTCAGCGATCCGATGTCCAGCGCGTCGTAGAGCACCCCGGTGTAGCGGTCGATGGCGGGCATCGTGGGCGCCGACCACAGCGCAGCGTTGCGGTCGATCTCGGCGTCCTGCTTCGCCGAGATTCCCAGGGCGCGACGGGAGGCGGGACGGTCGGCGGCCAGGGCGACGAGCTCGTCGACCAGATCCTCGCGCACCGGGGTGAGGCTCGGATGGCCCAGCGCCTCGAGCCGCAGTGCCGGGCCGTCACCGCCGGCACGCTTGGTCTCCGACGGCGGCAGCAGCACGATCACGCATCAGACCGTAGCGGGCGACTGCGGCGAGGCCGGACGGCAGCCCGACGAACTCCGGGCAGGCAACCTCGCGGGCCGATCCCACCCGGCCCGACGGGTGGGGCGAATCAGCCGAAGCCGAACCCGAATCCGAATCCGCCCCAACCCCAGCCCCATCCGGGCCAACCGGTGTTGTACGCCGAGGGCCCGGGGAACGTGGTGATCTGCGAGTTGCCGTTGGATTGGCACTGGGTGGTGTAGTTCGAGGTGTTGACGCACCGGGGTAGCGCGTTCGCCGGGGAAGCGGACAGCAATATGCCGATGCCCAACGCCATCGCCGACACCATTTTTGCAAGAGATTTTGTGGCCATGACCTGCTCCGATCGCAGGAAATTATCCTACGCCCGCGGCGGGTGGTTCGGTACCTCGCCGAGCGCGAATTCTGATGAATGGCGCCGGTGGACCGACACCGCGTAGTCCCCGCCGGTGAAGGGCTCGCGGTCCCAGGTGGACCAGCGCGCCACGGGGGTGAGCCCGGCGGCCTCGGCGAACCGGTCGTAGTCAGTCAGTGGCAGGCGGCCGGCCCGTAACTGGAATCCAGCGATCAGCAATCCGCCGGGCGCCAGTCGCGCCGCCAATTGCCCGAGCGCGCGGTCCTCGGTACCGGGGGTCAGGAAGATCATCACGTTGCCGGCCAGCACGACCACCTCGAAGACTTCGTCGAGAACTCCGTCCAGGGCCGCGAGATCGGCATGTACCCAAGGTAATTCGGGCGCCTTCTCCCGCGCGGTGACCAGCATCGCCGGATCAGCGTCGACGCCGGTGACCGGGAAGCCGCGCCGGGCCAGCTCGATCGCCACCCGGCCGGTGCCGCAACCGGCGTCGAGGATCCGGGTCAACCCGTCAGCCCGGGCCAGGGACTCCACCAGATCGGCCTCGCCGTGGATGGCCGCGCCCCGGGCGGCCATCCGGCGCCACCGGGCGTCGTAGTCGTTGCCGCGGGGACCGTCCGAGCCCGCCCAGCGGGTGCTCATCCGTGGGCCAGCAGCAGGGGGACGCGCTGCTCGGCGATGGTCAGGGAACCGTGCTGGCCGAGCAGGTTCGATTCCATCGGTTCGGCCCGGGGCCGCGCCAGTACGACGGTGTCACGTGCCGCCACGACGACGTCGCCGATCCGGGGCCGCACCGCGTCGGTGACGGTGTCGCCGAACCAGCCGGCGCCGATCGCCTGTTCGCGGGTGGCCACCCACGCCCGGTCGCCCAGCACCTCGCGCCAGATCTGCGCCACCGACTCCGGCGCATCGGTGTGGACGTGCCGCGCGCGCGGCTCCCCGGCGATCGTCGAAACCCCTTCCTGCAGAACCGGATCCGACTCGATGTCGATCTTCTCGCCGGCGGCCACCATGCCATGATCGGCCACCACGGCCAACACCGCGCCCGGCGGCAACGCGTCCATGATCGACTCGACCAGGCGGTCGACCTGGCGCAGCTGCATCCGCCAGGGCTGCGAGCCGGGTCCGTAGAGGTGGCCGAGCTGGTCCAGGTCGGCGTGGTAGCCGTAGCACAGCCCGCCCTCGGCGACCGCGGCGCACACCTGCGCGGCCAGGTCACCGATGCCCAGCACACCGATATACCGGCCGCCGCGAAGCACCGCGCGGGTCAGGCCCGACTCGGCGAACTGTGCGGCCGAGACCACCCGGACCGCGATCCCGGCGGCCCGCTCGAAGACCGTCGGCATCGGCTGCACCTGTTCGGGCGAAAACTCGCCATCGACCGGCTGCCACCGCAATGCGTTGAGCACCCCGGTTCCGGGCAGCCGGAATGTCATCCCCACCATGCCGTGTCGGCCGGAACGATGCCCTGTTCCCACGGCCGCCAGGCCCGCGACGGTGGTCGCCGGGAAGCCCACCTGCAACGTGCGGCCCCGCAACCCGGCCAGCACCGGGGCATCGGCCGCGAAGGTGTCCAGCAGTTCGGCGCCCAGGCCGTCGATCAGCAGGACGGCGGCCCCGCGCACGGGGCCGGGCAGGCCGATCCGGTCCTCGAATCCGGGCGCTCCCAGCGCCGACAGCAGCGCGGGCGTGACATCGGCCAGGTGGGGCAGGGCGGTGTCCGGGCGTGGCAGATCCACCCGGTCAGCCTAGCCTTGCGGGTATGGGTTCGTACCGCTCACCGTCGACGGGCTCGGTTGTCCGCGCGGTCCTGTTCGACACCTTCGGGACGGTGGTCGACTGGCGCACCGGAATCGCCTCGGCGGTGCGTGATTTCGCCCACCGATACGAGATCAGGATCGATGCAACACAATTCGCCGACGCGTGGCGGTCCCGGTATCAGCCGGCGATGCATCGCGTGCGGTCCGGGCAGCGCGCCTTCGTCGATCTGGACACGTTGCACCGGGAGAACCTCGACGCGGTGCTGCGCGACGCCGGGCTGGATCCGGCCCGCTTCGCTGCCGACGACGTGGACGCCCTGGCGCGGTCGTGGCGCTGGCTGCCACCGTGGCCGGACAGTGTCCCCGGGATCAGCGCACTGGCCACCGCGTTCATCGTCGGTCCGCTGTCCAACGGGAACACCGCGCTGCTCGTCGACATGGCCAGGTACGCGGGGCTGCCGTGGGATGTGGTGCTCGGCTCCGACATCGGCCGCAGTTACAAACCCGATCCGGCGGCGTACCGCACACCCGCGACGTACCTGGGCCTGGAACCGGGGGAGATCATGCTGGTGGCCGCACACAACGGCGATCTGGCGGCGGCCCGGTCGGCCGGCCTGGCGACCGGCTTCGTTGTCCGGGCCCACGAACACGGGCCGGGACAGCTCAGCGACCTGGAGCCCGAGGCGGACTGGGACGTGGTCGCCGGGTCAATGATCGAGCTCGCCGAACGACTGGACGTCAGGAGTTCGGCAGCCGCACGACCTGAACGAAGAACTCGTCGATCTGACGAACCGCGCTCATGAACCGGTCGAGGTCCACCGGCTTGGTGACATAGGCGTTGGCGTGCAGTTTGTAGCTGCGCAGAATGTCCTCTTCGGCCGACGAGGTGGTCAGCACCACCACCGGGATGTGGCACAGATCCGTATCGGATTTGATCTTCTCCAGCAACTGGCGCCCGTCGTATTTCGGCAGGTTGAGATCGAGCAGGATCAGATCCGGCCGCGGCGCCCCCTCGTGCGCACCGCGCCGGTACAGGAAGTCCAGACCTTCCTCACCGTCGCGGGCGACGTGCAGCGTGTTGTTGATCTTGTTGTGCTCGAACGCCTCTCGCGTGATCAGCTCGTCACCGGGGTCGTCCTCGACGAGCAGGACGTCGATGGGCCGGGCATCGGAGCTCATACGCGGGTTCCTTCCTCTACAACCGCATGCACCGGCAGCGTGAAATAGAACCGGGTGCCACCAGCGTAGGACGTGTCGATCCAGATCGTGCCGCCGTGGTATTCGACGATCTTCTTGCATAATGCCAGTCCGATGCCGGTGCCCGCATAGGCGTCGCGGCCGTGCAGTCGCTGGAAGATGACGAACACCTTGTCGACGAACTCGTCGCCGATGCCGATCCCGTTGTCGGACACGCTGAATCGCCACTGATCCGGTGCCGCGGGGTCATCCGACGGCTCGAATTCGATGTCGATGCGCGGCGGCTCACCGGGGTGGCTGAATTTGACGGCGTTGCCGATCAGGTTCTGCCACAACATCGTCAACAGCGTGGCGTCCCCGAGCACGCGCGGCAGCGCACCGTGGGGCCGGTCGATTCGCGCACCGGACTCCTCGATCGCGCCGGAGACATTCTCGATGGCCAGATCGAGCACCCGGTCCAGTTCGACCTCGGCGTGGGTGACGTTGAGCCGGCCGACGCGGGAGAACGTCAGCAGGTCGTTGATGAGCACCTGCATGCGTTTGGCTCCGTCGACGGCGAACCGGATGTATTCGGTGCCGCGCTCGTCGAGTTGATCGCCGTACCGCCGTTCCAGGAGCTGGCAGAACGACGCCACCTTGCGCAACGGTTCCTGCAGGTCGTGCGACGCCACGTAGGCGAACTGCTCCAATTCGGCGTTGGATCTGCGCAGCTCGATGGTCTGCTCGTCGAGTACCTGGGCCTGCTCGGTCAATCGCGTTCGCGCCGAACGGGATTCGTCGAGTTCTGCGACGATGCGCTGGCGCATGTCCTCGACGTCGCGACCGATGGCGCGAATGTCCCGGGGGCCGGCGGGGACGATCCGCTCGCCGAAGCTGCCACCGGTGATCCGCCGGCACGCCGCGGCCAGCGCACCCAGGGGCCGGGTGATGGCGCTGCGCACCAGGACGGCCAGCAGCGCGGCGGTGGCCACGAACACCGCCAGGATTGCGATCAGAACACCGTTGCGCCATGCCTGGGCGCGCCGCAATTCGTGCAGCGCATCCGCCCGTACTGTGCTCAGGTGGTCGTTCTGGACCTCGAAAAGGTTACGGATATCGTCGAATTCGGCTTTTCCCTGCTCGACGCTGGCGGCGTCGGCGGCGGTGGGCCGCCCGGGGGTCACCGAGTTGATCAGCGGTTCCGCGTAATTGGTTCGCCATCGGGCGCCCGCCGCCTCGATGGCCTCGAGATCGGTCATCTGCTGGGGTCGGTCACCCGCGCGGCGGCGGATCTCATCGGCGGCCGCCGCCTCGGCGCGCTGGCCGTCGGCGTACGGCTCCAGGAACTGCCGATCGGCGGCGATCACGTAGCCACGGACCGCGGTTTCCTGGTCGCGCAGCCCAGCCTGTAACTGCTGGGCGGCGACCCGGGTGGGCTGGATGTCCTCGGCCAGCTCGGCGGACATCCGGTCGATCTTGTTCAGCAGCACCGCCACCGCCACCGCGCCGGCCAGCACCACCAGGCCGATCGCCGACAGCATGAGGTTCAGCCAGCCCAGCACGGTCAATCGGAGTGCGCGGCTCACCAGGGCATCCGCTCCACCCGCACGACGGCGATGTCGTCGGACAGCCCGCCATGTGCCTGGGCCATCTCCTCGGCGCCGTCGATCAGCGCGTCGACGAAGGCGGCCGCGGGCAGCTGGGCCAGCGACCTCGCCAGCTCGAGCAGGCCCTCCTCACCCAGGCGCTCCCTGCCCCGGCCCGAGTGGCCCTCGAAAACACCATCGGTCAACAGCACCAGCCCGGCGCCGGCGGGCAGCTCGACCTTGTCGGCGGGCCAGTCACCGTCATGCAGACCCAGCGCCCCGGCACCGGGCGGTTCGATCCATTCGACGGTGCCGTTGTGGTGCAACAGCATGCCGGGGTGCCCGGCGCGCACGGCGGTGATCATCGGACCCGCCGGCGGGATCGCGAGGCTCAACACCGTCGCGAAAGCCCCGCTGCCGGACCGTTCGGTGCTCAGGATCCGGTTGAGCTCCCGCATCCGATCGGGACCCCGCAGGCCGGCGAATGTGAGCGCACGCCAGGCGATGCGCAACGCAACCCCCAGGGCGGCCTCGTCCGGGCCGTGGCCGGCGACGTCGCCGATCATCACGTGCACGGTCCGGTCCGGGGTTTGGACGAAGTCGTAGAAGTCGCCGCCCAGCAGGGCGTTCTCCCGGCTGGGCCGGTACCGGGCGACGATGTTGACGCCGGGATCGTCGAGCAGCAGCGGTGAGGGCAACAGACCGCGCTCCAGCCGGGCCGTCTCCCGGGCCCGCAGCTCGCTGGCGTGCAGGTCCACGGCGGTCAGTTCGGCGCGTTTGCGTTCGATCGCGTACAGCAGGGCGCGCTGCAGCATCTCCGGTTCCACGCGGCCCTTGACCAGATAGTCCTGCGCGCCGGCGCCGACGGCGGACACCCCGAAGTGTTCGTCGGTGAACCCGGTGAGCACGACGATCGGCAGGGTCACGTCGAGACGGGTGATGCGCTCGAGCACCATCAGGCCGGTGCCGTCGGGCAGGTTCATGTCCAGCAGCACGCAGTCCGGCCGGGTGATCGCGATCTGGCGTTCTGCCTCCGCCAGCGTGGGGGCCAGTGTCACCGTGGTCTGCATGCTGGTGTCGGCGATCAGCTCCTCGACCAGGAGGGCGTCCTGGCGGTCGTCCTCGACGAGCAACAGGGCCAACGAACCGCGCACATCGGTAGAGAGGGGACCGGCGGGGGATGCTGAAGTGGCGATGTACCGACCTTACCGGTTACCCGGAGCGGAGCCGCCTGCTCAGGCGGACTTGGTGAGCTTGGCGCCCAGCAGCGGCATCATCATCGAGCGGCGGCTGGTGTTCGCCTCGGCGAATTCCTCGAGCGCATCGGGCACCGACGCGTAGACGGCGCCGGCGTTCTCCAGCGCCTGGCCCGCAGAACCGCCGGCCACCATGGCCCAGTCGACACCGGCCTTCTCGCAGGTCTCGGAAACGACTTCGAGCAGCCGTGCGGCCGGGGCGGTCACGATGTCCAGGGAACTGAGGTCGATGACGAACGGCTTCTCGTCGTTCACGAACCGGCGGACCAGGGCGCTGACCCGATCCAGGTTGTCGGAGCTGATGGACCCGCCGACGGTCACCACGTTCGCCAGCTGCCGGGACAGCGCGCGTATCCAGGCACCGTCGCAATCGAAAACGGGATTGCCGTACCGCAGTACGGACCCGGCCTTGCGGAAGGCGTCGGTCGATGCGTTGATCGGCGTCATGACGGCTCCATCCCCTGGTAGCTGCTGGTTCGAGACTCGAAGCTCGACCACTGCCACGAAGGCTATGAGGCAAATCTAAGGTCACTGGGAGCAGTGTCTAATACCTTCGTGAGAATTGTTTTGCCCTGATACCCGCCGGTAACAATCGTAATATGGCGAAAACCTTTGTCATACAGATGATTTCGGTGATCAGGCGCGCGCGCGGGCGATTTGCCTGATTTCATCGGGCAGGGCCGCTATCCCGACGAGGCGGGGTAGCAGCTCCGGTTCCTTGGTCATCGCGCGGAAGACCAGCCCGACGGTGATGTCGTGCGCGGGCCGGTGGATCACCTCGATCTGGTCCCCAGCGCGCACCGGTCCGGCGTCGAGCACCCTCAGGTACGCACCGGGCACGGCCGCCGCGGTGAACGTCTTCACCCAGCCCCGCACCGCCAGCCATTGCGCGAACGTCCGGCACGGAATTCGCGGGCGCGACACCTCGAGCCGCAGGCCCGACGCGCCCACCGCCCACTGCTCGCCGATCCGGGCGTTGGTGACATCCAGACCCGAGGTGGTGAGGTTCTCGCCGAACATCCCGTTGAGCAGGTCACGTCCGAGGCTGGCCTGCCAGTGGTCGAGGTCCTCGCGGGCGTAGGCGTACACGGCCTGATCGTCGCCACCGTGGAACGTGCGGTTGCAGATCGTGTCGCCCACCAGTCCGCTGCCCAGGCCGTTGTGCATCGGGCCGGGCGGGCGGACGGCGACGGCGTCGTCGATCGGCCGCTTGTCGATACCGGTCCCGCCGCCCGGAGCGGCCACATTGACCGTGAGAACCCTGCCGACAACCGCCATGCGGTCGAGGGTAACGGCCAATTCCGGGCCGGCCGCCGACGGCGGGGGGTCCCGCGCTGTCAGCAATCACACAGCATTTCGATCCCGGGGCCGACGGTGCCGCGCTGTTAGGCTGACCGGCGGGGGTCTGTGGGAACCGTCGGGTTCGGCGAGCGGTGTTGTTCCGCGAGCACGAGGCCCGGCGACAGTGCATCGTCGGAAGTGGTCGTCAGGAAGAGTCTGTGCGCAGCGGAGAGATCAAGGCCCTGACCGGGCTTCGCATCTTCGCGGCACTGTGGGTCGTGCTGTTCCACTTCCGGCCCCTGCTGCACGAGGCCGCGCCCGCATTCGCCTCGGCCGTCGCGCCGCTGCTCAACGCCGGCGCACAGGGCGTCGACCTGTTCTTCATCCTGAGTGGTTTCGTGTTGACCTGGAACTACCTGGACACCATGGGGCCGTCGTGGTCGCTGCGCGGCACGGTCCGGTTCCTGTGGCTGCGCCTGGCCCGGGTCTGGCCCGTCTACCTGGTGACGCTGCACCTGGCCGCGCTGTGGGTGGTGTTCACCTTCTACGTCGGCCATATCCCGACCGAGGACACCAGCGCCTTCAACGCCGTCAGCTACGTCCGGCAGCTGTTCATGGTGCAGTTGTGGTTCCAGCCGTTCTTCGACGGTTCCAGCTGGGACGGTCCGGCCTGGTCGATCAGCGCTGAATGGCTGGCGTACCTGCTGTTCGGGGTGCTGATCATGGTGATCTTCCGGCTGGCGCAGGTCACCCGAGCCCGCGGCCTGATGCTGCTGGCCCTGGCGGCGTCGCTGCCGCCGGTCCTCCTGCTGCTGATCAGCGGGCACTTCTATACCCCGTGGAGCTGGCTGCCACGGATCCTGATGCAGTTCACCGCGGGAGCGCTGGCCTGCGCCGCGGTCCGCCGGCTGCACCCGTCCCACCAGACGCGCGTGCTGGCCGGCGTCGCCGCCGCGGCCATCGTGGCCGCGTCCGTGAGCCTGCTCTATGTGTTGGACGCCCACCCGCTGCACGATGTGATCGACAGCGGTGGGGTGGTGGACCTGCTGTTCATGCCGCTGGTGGTGGCGCTGGCCATCGGCGTCGGGACCCTGCCGCGGCTGCTGGCCACCCGGGCGATCGTCTACGGGGGTCAGATCTCGTTCTGCCTGTACATGCTCCACGAGTTGGTCCACACCAGCTGGAACTGGGCGGCCCGGCAGTTCGACCTCACGCTGACCGGCGGGCCGGGCAAGTTGATCGTGGCCGGCCTGTTTGCGCTGTGCCTACTGGCGGCGGCGCTGCTCTACCACGTGGTGGAGGAGCCGGCCCGGAAGTGGTTGCGCCGCATGCTCGACGCGCGCCCGCCGGCGGACGACCCCTCCGGCGCGATACTGCCGGATCGACGGAAGGCGACGGTGCGGTGATGCGCAC
>WBZP01005205.1_pt1 | contig 13281 bp, 15 predicted proteins | sample 5204301 | NCBI WGS metagenome assembly WBZP01 (sample SAMN12412401, study PRJNA552823) | activated sludge metagenome | isolation source: activated sludge from nitrification reactor of wastewater treatment plant... | place: USA: Pennsylvania | collected 2017
CGCCAGGGCGTGCAGCGCGACCTGCTGCCGCTGGTCGAAGGCACCACGGTGTCGACCAAGTACGGCATGATCAAGACCGATCACATCCTGTTCATCGCCAGTGGCGCGTTCCATTTGTCCAAGCCCTCGGATCTGATTCCCGAGCTGCAGGGGCGCTTCCCGATCCGCGTCGAGCTCGAGTCGCTGTCCGTCGACGACTTCGAGCGCATCCTCACCAGCACCGACGCCTGTCTGACGCGGCAGTACCAGGCCCTGCTCGGCACCGACGACGTGAGCCTCGATTTCCGTGCCGACGGGATTCGCCGGATGGCCGAAATCGCCTACGCGGTGAACGAGAAGACCGAGAACATCGGCGCCCGGCGCCTGTACACCGTGATCGAAAAGCTGCTCGAGGAAGTCTCGTTCGAGGCAGGCAACGGAGCCGCAAAGCAAGTCGTCATCGACGCCGGCTATGTCGACAGCCGGCTCGGCGAGCTGTCGACCAGCGAGGATCTCGCGCGCTACGTTCTCTGAAGCGCCACCCCTGCGATCCAGCAGGGGCGCGGCTTTCCAGGGGCATGCCCTGGAGAGGCGCATGGATACTGGCTCGCAGGCCTGCCTTATGGCACAGGCTGCAGCCACGGCCGCGCCGCTGGAGTATGCTGCGGTTCGCCCCGGCCCGCGGCCCCGTTCATGATCCTGCGCATTCTTGCCATCGTCTTTCCGGTGTTCGCGATCGCGGCGATCGGTTACGCCTATGGCCGAAGGAACCAGCCGGAACTGACAGTCGCCAACCGCTTGAACATGGATGTGTTCATTCCGGCCCTGGTGTTCGGCGCGCTCGCCGCCAAATCGTTCCAGCCTGCGCAGTACCAGTTGCTCGCCTTCGCCGGCCTGTTGACCGTGATCGGATCGGGCCTCGCCGGCTGGCTCGCCGCGCGCCTGCTCGGCATCGCCCCGCGCACCTTTGCGCCGCCGATCATGTTCAACAACTGCGGCAACCTCGGCCTGCCGCTGGCGGTGCTCGCATTCGGCGAGGCGGCGCTGGCGCCGGCGGTCGTTCTGTTCGTCATTTCCAACGTTCTGCATTTTTCGCTCGGCACTTATCTGCTCGACCATGACGCGCGGCTCGGCAGCCTGTGGCGCATGCCGGTGGTGCTGGCCTCCATCGGTGGTCTGCTGGTCAGCCTGGCCGGCATCGGGATCTGGCCGCCGCTGATGGTCGCCATCCGCATGCTTGGAGACATATCGGTGCCGCTGCTGCTGTTTGCGCTCGGCGTGCGGCTGGCCGATTCGTCGCTGCACGCCTGGCGCGTCGGCATCGCGGGCGCGATTGCGCGCCCGCTGATCGGCTTTTCCCTGACCCTGGCGATCGCCTGGCTGCTCGGGCTCGAAGGTCAGCAGCGCGCACTGCTGCTGGTGTTCGGCGCGCTGCCGCCGGCGGTGCTCAACTACGTGTTTGCCGAACGCTATAGGCAGGAACCGGAAAAGGTCGCCTCGATCGTCATGATCGGCAACCTCGCCTCGCTGCTCGTCATTCCGCTGGCGCTGGGCTACGTGATCGAGTGAGTGTGCGTTTTGCGCCACAACGCGACCGGCCGGGCAAAACCCTGCCTATACTGCAGGCACTGCGCGAAACGCCGGACGGCCGGCATTCGATTCGACCCACCCACCATCAAGCGAGTGCATCGATGACGCGACAATTCATCCGCCACCCGGCCGACATTCCGATCGAGATCAGCGCCGGCGATCCCTCGTTTGGCGGCATGCATCACACCAGCAATCTGGGCTTGGGCGGGCTGGCATTCCTGTGCCAGCACGAGGTCGACCCGGGCAGCGTCATCGCCGTGCGCATTCCGGTGGTGCGGCCGGTGTTTGCGACCGCTGCGCGCGTGGTGTGGTGCCGGGCGGGGCAGGCCGGCTACGAACTGGGGGTCGAGTTTCTCGACCCCGAGGATGCGTTTCGCGCCCGCATGGTCGAACAGGTGTGCCACATCGAGGAATACCGCCAGGCGGTGCTGCGCGACGAGGGGCGTCCGATCACCTCGGAGGAGGCCGCCATGGAGTGGATCGAGAAGCACGCCGCCGAATTCCCCGCGCCGGGCCACGACGGGTTACATTGATCTGCGTGGCGCCGGGGCGATGCGCCCGGTCAGAGCTTGTCGAGCGCTTCGCGCAGCCGTTCCGGTTCGTCGAAGCGCAGCGCGCGCGCCACCCGCGCGCCGAGTTCCGCGGCGTCGGCGCGCAGCACTTCCTGCTTGACTTCGAGTATCTGCGCCGGGTGCATCGAGAACTGGCGCAGGCCCATGCCGATCAACAGCCGTGTCAGATCCGGGTCGCCGGCCATCTCGCCGCATACCGCAACCGGCAGACCGGCGCGGGTGCCGGTTTGAATGGTCTGGTGGATCAGCCGCAGTACCGCCGGGTGGCGCGGATCGTAGAGATGGGCCACCGCTTCGTCGGTGCGGTCGATCGCCAGCGTGTATTGGATCAGGTCGTTGGTGCCGATCGAGAGAAAGTCCAGCCGCTTGACGAACACTCCGAGCGACAACGCGGCGGCCGGAATCTCGATCATGCCGCCGATTTCGATGTCGTCGTTGAAGCGATGGCGGGTGCCGCGCAATTGCGTCTTGGCCATCTCGATCATTGCCAGCGCCTGGTCGATCTCGTGCGCATGGGCGAGCATCGGAATCAGCACCCGGATCGTGCCGTAGTTGGATGCCCGCAGGATCGCGCGCAACTGCATGAGGAACAGCTTGGGCTCGGACAGGCAGAATCGGATCGCGCGCAGGCCGAGCGCCGGGTTGGCCTCGATCCGCGCAACGCCGCGCAAGGCCTTGTCGGCGCCGACATCGAGCGTGCGGATGGTGACGCAGCGGCCGCGCATCGCCTGCACCACGCTGCGGTAGGCCTCGAACTGTTCATCCTCGTCGGGCAGGTCGTCGCGGCCCAGAAAGAGGAATTCGGTACGGTACAAGCCGATGCCGGCGGCATCGACATCGCGGGCCTGCGCCACGTCGCCCGGCTGCTCGATGTTGGCCTGCAGCGAAATCGCCTCGCCGTCTAGCGTCTCGGAACGGGTGCTCTTCAGGCGCTTCAGCTTGTTGCGCTCGAGTTCCAGCTCGGTCTTGCGCAGCCGGTATTCCTCGAGCACCTGCTTGTCCGGATCGACGATGACCACGCCGCGCGTGCCGTCGATGATCACCAGATCCTCGTCCTGCACCAGCTGGCGGACATGGTGCATGCCGACCACCGCGGGAATCGACATGCCGCGCGCGACGATGGCGGTGTGCGACGTCGCCCCGCCCAGATCGGTGGCGAAACCGGCAATGCGCAACTGGCGAAAATCGATCGTGTCGGCCGGCGACAGGTCGTGTGCGATCACGATCGCCGCCTCGTCCGAGTCCTTGCGCGCAGTCAAGCGCCCGGGCTTGCCCAGCAGCGCCTTGATCACCCGCTCGACCACCTGGACGATGTCCTGTTTGCGTTCGCGCAGGTAGGCATCCTCGATCTGGTCGAACTGGGCGACCAGTTCGTCCATCTCCTGCACCAGCGCCCACTCGGCATTGCAGCGGCGCTCGGCGATGATCTTGCGCGGTACTTCGCACAGCATCGGGTCGGCGAGGATCATCATGTGCAGATCGACGAAGGCGCCGACTTCCGATGGCGCGCCGACGTGAGAGATGGTCTTCAGGCCCGCCAGCTCACTGCGAACCACGGCGATCGCCTCGTCGAAGCGCGCCACCTCGGCCTCCACCTGCCGCGCCGGCACCGTATAGTGAGAAACTTCCAGCGTGGCATGGGAAACCAGCTGCACCCGCCCGATCGCGATGCCGGGTGAAACGGCAAGCCCGAAGAGCGCGAAGCTCACCGGCTCACTCGCCTTCGCCGAACTTGTCGGCGATCAACTGGACAATTGCCTGCATCGCCGCTTCCTCGTCGGTTCCGTCGGTCTCGACCGTGATGGTCACTCCCTTGGCAGCGGCCAGCATCATCACGCCCATGATGCTTTTTGCATTGATGCGGCGGTTGCTGCGCTCCAGCCAGACTTCGCAGGAGAAGCTCGACGCGGTCTGCGTCAGTTTGGCAGAGGCGCGCGCATGCAGCCCCAGCTTGTTGATGATTTCGACGTCGCGTTTCAGCACGATCAGATCGGCTCCATGAGTATTACACCGTCGCGCCCGCCGCTGACGGCCTTGGTGACCAGGGTTGCCATATCCCGATTGCGGTAGGTGATGGCACGCAGCAGCATCGGCAGGCTGACGCCGGCCACGCCCTCGACCCGCCCGGGCACAAGCAGCTTGACGGCCACGTTGGATGGTGTCGCGCCCCACATGTCGGTGAGGATCAACACGCCGCTGCCGGTGTCGACGCTGCGCAGCAGCGTCTGCGCGATCGGCAGCAAATCGAGCGGATCCTCCTGCGCGGCGACCCCCAACTGGACCAGATGCGGCGGACGCTTGTTCAAGACGTGCACGACGTTATGCACCAGAGCCTCGCCCAGCGTGCCGTGCGCGATGACGAAAATGCCGATCATGCCTGTTTCTCCCGCCGCCGACCCACCCGGCCCGCGCCTCGTCTCGATTGTACCCGAGCGGGGTCGGATGTCATGGATTGCCGGCGCGGTGGCGACAACACGGCCCACGCCGCCCGCCGCCTCGACCCGGCACTAGTCGAGCAAGCGGTCGATCCTGATGCCGGGCGCCGGTTCGAGCCGCTCGGCAAGCGCTCGGGTGGCGATTATCTGCCCGCCGGCATCGATCCGCAGCACATGCTGCACGCCGAGTTGCCCGGCGAGCCGGCGCAAGTCGGCTTCGGCGGCAATGAACAGCGGCTTGCTCGCGGCGTCCGACAGCGCACCGGCGCGCTCGCGCGGCGTGACCAGCACCGTGACCGCCTGCGCAGAGGTGGCCGGGCGGCCGCTGCGCGGATCGAGCAGATGGCAATAGCGCTTGCCGTCGAGCTCGAAATAGCGCTGATAGTCGCCCGAGGTGCCGATGGCTTCGCCGTCGTGCAACGGCAGGTAGGCCAGTGCCGTGGGCGCGCGCGGATGCTGGATGCCCACTCGCCACGGCTGCCCGTCCTTGCTGCCCAGCGCCATGACGTTGCCGCCGATATTGATCAGCGCGTTGTTGACGCCGCGGCCGCGCAGGATCACCGCCGCGCGGTCGAGCGCGTAACCCTTGGCATAGCCGCCCAGATCGAGCGCCATCTCGGATTTTCTGCTGCCGATGCGTTCGCCCTCGATGCGCAGGTCGGCCATGGTCGGTGCCGCTTCGATCAGTTCGTCAAGCTCGTCCTGCGGCGGCAACTGTGGCTTGAACTCGTCCGAATGGAAGCCCCACAACGCGATCAGGCGACCGATCGCCGGGTTGAACAACTGGTCGCCCAGCGCAGCGGTCGCTTGCGCATCGGTCAGCAGTGCGGCCAGTTCCGGCGTCACCGTCGCCGCTTCGCCGCGCGCAATGGCCTCGTTGAGCCGCGTCAGGTCCGACGCCTGCCAGGCGTGCAGCATATGGTGCAGGCGGTCGAACTCCTGCAGCACCGCGGCGGCGGCGGAACGCGCCTTGCCTTCGCGTTCGCCGAACACCAGCACCTCGACGCGGGTGCCGAAAACGTAGGATTCCTGGTGGTGCAGCTGCGGCGGCTTGCTGCATGCGCCCAAAGCCAGCAGGAGCAGCAGGAGCAGGTGACGGGCGCGGAGGGTGGCGAGGCGCGCAGCCCAAGCAAGGCGGCGCGCGGCGAGGGGTGCGGGGCGAGCGGCGGGGATCGCCGACGATTGATCGGCCGGAGATGGGGCGACCAAGCGCTTTGTCACGCCCGCCGCAGCACGTCCCAAGCCTTACCCCTCACCGCGTTTGCAGCGCATCAACCAGCCGAGCCGCGACGTTGTAGCCGGTCTGCTGCGCGATCTCGACGAAACAGGTCGGGCTGGTGACGTTGATCTCGGTCAGATGGTCGCCGATCACGTCCAGCCCGACGATCATGAGCCCGCGCGCGAACAGGATCGGCGCCAGATACTCGGCGATTTCACGGTCGCGCGGCGAGATCGGCTGCGCCACGCCACGCCCGCCGGCCGCCAGGTTGCCGCGCGTCTCGCCGGCTTTGGGAATACGCGCCAGGCAGTAAGGAATCACCTCGCCGCCGACGATCAGCACCCGCTTGTCGCCGGCCGCGATCGCGGGAATGTAGCGCTGCGCCATCACGCTGCGCGCGCCGTCGTGCGTCAGGGTCTCGACGATCACGTTGCGGTTCGGATCGTCGCGCCGCACGCGAAAAATCCGGCTGCCACCCATGCCGTCGAGCGGCTTGAGGATCACGTCGCCGAGTTCGTCGATGAACGCATCGAGATCGCGGGTGTCGCGCGCCACCAGCGTGGTGGCGATGAATTGCGGAAACTCGACGATGGCCACTTTCTCGCTGTGGTCGCGGATGGCACGCGGATCGTTCCAGACCGTCGCGCCAGCGGCTTGCGCGCGTTCAAGCAGCCAGGTGGCGGCGACGTATTCGAAGTCGAACGGCGGATCCTGGCGCATCAGAACCGCGTCGAAAGCGGTCAGCGGCTCGATCGATTCGGCCTCGATGTGGTACCAGTCATGGTCGTCGGCAGCCAGCGCGAGGCGCTGCGCTCGCGCGCTGACCACGCCGTCGCGCGCGGACAGGGTCGGGCGCTGGATGGTGTACACCGTGTGGCCGCGGGCGGCGGCCTCGCGCATCGTCGCGATGCTCGAATCCTTGTAGGCCTTCAGGTGATCGAGCGGATCGACGATGAAGGCGAGCTTCATGCCGCTCACGCCAGCAGCGCCTCGGCCGGCGCCGTGCGTTCGAGTTCGAGCGAGGCGGCGAGCAGGGTGAGCCGGGCAATCACGCCGTAGGTATAGAAGCGGTTCGGCGGCGCATCGGGCTCGCCCGCGCAGTCGGGCAGCGAGCAGGGCAACTCGAAGGCCAGCGGCTGGAAGGTCATGCCCGGCGCGTTGAGGTTCTCGTCGCGGCCGCGTTCGGTGTTGACACGGTAGAAGCCGCCCACCACGTAGCGGTCGATCATGTAAACCACCGGCTCGGCCACGCCGTCATTGACCGTTTCGACCGTATGCACGCCTTCCTGGATGATCACCTCGGTGACCTGCTGGCCCTCCTTGATCACCGACATCTTGTTGCGCTGCTTGCGGTTCAGGCCCCTGACCTCGCTGGCGTCTCGCACCGTCATGATGCCCATGCCGTAGGTGCCGGCGTCGGCCTTGACGATGACGAACGGCGGCTCGTCGATGTCGTATTCGCGATACTTGGCGCCGATGCGCCGCAGCAGCATATCGACGTTGGAAGCCAGGCATTCCTCGCCCTTGCGTTCGTGGAAATCGATCTCGCCGCAGACGCCGAACAGCGGATTGATCAGCCACGGATCGATGCCGACCGCCGCGGCGAAATCGGTGGCAACCTCCTCGTAGGCAGCGAAGTGGTTGGACTTGCGCCGCACATGCCAGCCGGCGTGAAGCGGCGGAATCACGTACTGCTCGTCGAGATCCTGCAGCAGCGCGGGAACGCCGCCGGAAAGATCGTTGTTCAGCAGCACCGTGCAGGGGTCGAAGCCTGGGTCGTTGGCGAGCGTCAGGCGCCGGCCGTTGGCCGATCGAGCCAGCGGCTCGAGCAGCAGCGTGCCGCCGCCGGGCAGTTCCACCGGCGTCGGTACGCGGATGTCCGGCAGCAGCGTGCCGACCCGCACGTTGAGGCCGGCGTGGCGCATGATCAGTGCGAGTTGGGCAACGTTCTGCAGGTAGAACTGATTGCGCGTGTGGTTCTCCGGCACCAGCAGCAGGTTGCGCGCATCCGGGCAGACCTTTTCCACCGCCGACATCGCCGCCTGCACGCACAGCGGCAGGAAGGCCGGGTTGAGATTGTTGAATCCACCGGGGAACAGGTTGGTGTCCACCGGCGCCAGCTTGAAGCCGCTGTTGCGCAGATCGCACGAGGCGTAGAACGGCGGCGTGTGCTCTTGCCACCGGCCGCGCAGCCATTGTTCGATCAGCGTCTGGCTGGCGAGAAAACGCTTCTCCAGATCGAGCAGCGGGCCGGTCAGTGCGGTCGTCAGATGGGGAACCATGGGCGAGTCCTTGGGAGTCGCTGCAGCAGAAACGCCGCAGTCGAGGCGATCGAAGCTGCGGCGTCCGGATGTGCAGCCGATATTACACCAAACTGGGGGCGCGGTCGGCGCGCTTCAAGGGGTTGCCAGCAGGTCGCGCCTGCGCGCCCGCAACGGCCGGTGGCGCGCGATCTGCCGGTCCGCTGGCCGGCATCGTGCGCCGCGCCCAGGATGAAATCGCCTACAATGACGCCTTCCCCGCCGTTTCTCCTCGCCAACCACACCATGTTTTCCGGAATCGTTGCTGCCGTCGGCAGCATTACCCGCGTCGTGCCGCTCGACAACGGCTACCGCTTGTCGATCGACGCTTCGGCGCTCGGCACCGCCGATATCGCGATCGGCGACAGCGTGGCCTGCAGCGGTGTCTGCCTTACGGTGGTCGGCATCGCCGGTGGGCAGCTGGATTTCGATGTTTCGGGCGAGACCGTGTCGTGCACCGCCGGACTCGACGCGCCGGGCGAGGTGAATCTGGAAAAGGCGCTGCGCCTGGCGGACCGGCTCGGCGGGCATCTGGTTACCGGCCATGTCGATGGCGTCGGCCGGGTGGTCGAATTCAAGCAGATCGGCGAGAGCTGGGAACTGGTGGTGCGCGCGCCGCGAGAGTTGGCCAGGTACATCGCGCGCAAGGGCTCGATCACCATCGACGGGGTGAGCCTGACCGTCAATCGGGTGGAGGCGGACGTGTTCCGGGTGAACCTGATTCCGCATACCCTCGCGGTGACTACGCTCAAGCGCCTCGGTGCCGGCGTTCGCGTGAACCTCGAGGTCGATCTGATCGCCCGCTACGTCGAACGCATGTTGAGTGGCGATACCGCCGCCGACGGCCAGCCTGGATGACATGCCGATGAACGATCGCAGCCAAAGCGTGCTGGCGCCGATCGGCGAAATCATCGCCGAACTGCGTGCCGGCCGCATGGTGATCCTGGTCGACGAGGAAGATCGCGAGGACGAGGGCGACCTGGTGCTCGCTGCCGAATTCGTCACGCCGGAGGCGATCAACTTCATGGCGCGCTTCGGCCGCGGGCTGATCTGCCTTACGCTCGCCGAGGCGCGCTGCCGCCAGCTCAACCTGCCGCTGATGGTGCGCGACAACCGCACCCCGCACGGCACCGCCTTCACGGTGTCGATCGAAGCCGCCGAGGGTGTCACCACCGGCATCTCGGCACAGGACCGTGCGCGTACCGTGCAGGCCGCGGTGGCGCGCAACGCCCGGCCTGCCGACATCGTGCAGCCGGGCCATATCTTCCCGCTGATGGCGCAACCCGGCGGCGTGCTGGTGCGCGCCGGCCACACCGAGGCCGGCTGCGACCTGGCGCAGCTCGCGGGGCTCGAGCCGGCGGCGGTGATCTGCGAGATCCTCAACGACGACGGCAGCATGGCGCGCCTGCCCGACCTGATCGGGTTCGGCAGCCGGCACGGCCTGAAGATCGGCACCATCGCCGACCTGATCCACCACCGTGCCGGGGCCGAACAACTGGTCGAATGCGTGCATAGCAAGCCGGTCGTCACCGCCCACGGCGACTTCACCCTGCATGCCTTCGAGGACAAGACCTCCGGTGGCGTGCACCTGGCGCTGGTCAAGGGCACGATCGCGCGGGACGAGGAAACGCTGGTGCGCGTGCATGAGCCGATCCAGGTGCTGGATTTTCTCGACACCACCAGCGGACGCCATTCGTTCGGCATCGACCGGGCGATGCGCGTGATCGCCCGCGAGGGCAAGGGCGTCATCGTCATGCTGCGCCGGCCCACCAGCAACGAGGATGTGCTGGCCACCCTCAGGGCGGAGGCGGCGGCGAGCCCGGCGGCGAAGTGGGATCCGCGCACCTACGGCATCGGTGCGCAGATTCTGCGCGCCCTCGGCGTCGGCAAGATGCGGCTGCTCTCCAGCCCGCGCAAGATGCCCTCGATGGCAGGCTGGAACCTGGAAATCGCCGGCTACCTTTCCACCGATGAAGCGGATGTGTGAATCATGGCGCGCTACGACAACATCGAAGAACTCGAACCCGACCTGGCCGGCAGCGGCCTGCGCATCGGCATCGCGATGAGCCGCTTCAACCTCGAGGTCGGCGAAGGCCTGCTCTCCGGCGCGGTCGAGGAACTCAAGCGCCTGGGCGTGCGCGATGAAGATGTGTTGCTCACCAGCGTGCCCGGCGCGCTGGAACTGCCGCTGGTCCTGCAGACCATGGCGCAGAGCGGCCGCTTCGACGCCCTGCTGGCGCTCGGCTGCGTGATTCGCGGCGAGACCTACCACTTCGAGATCGTCGCCAACGAATCGGCCCGCGGCATCACCGACGTGCAGTTGCAGACCGGCGTGCCGGTTGCCAATGGCGTGCTGACCACCGAAGACGACGACCAGGCGCTGTCGCGCATGTATGCCAAAGGCTGCGATGCGGCGCAGGCCGCGGTCGAGATGGCGAAGCTGCTGCGGCAATTGCACGCGCGCCACACATGAGTCGGTCGGCGCGCCGGCGCGCACGCGAGTTTGCGCTGCAGGGCATCTACCAGTGGCTGGTTTCGGGCAACGAGGTGGCGCCGATCGAACAACACATGTCGCAGGTCACCGCCTTCGACAAGGCCGATGCGGCGCTGTTTCGCACCCTGCTGCGCGGCGCGATCGCCGATGCCGATGCCCTGCGCGAGGCCTTCGCGCCGCACCTGACTCGGCCGCTGGCCGAGGTGTCGCCGGTCGAACATGCGCTGCTGCTGCTGGCCGCGCACGAATTGAAGTCCCATCCCGAAACGCCTTACCGCGTGGTGCTCAACGAAGCGATCGAACTGGCCAAGGAGTACGGCGCCACCGACGGCCACAAGTTCATCAACGGCGTGGTGGATAAACTCGCTGCCGGTTTGCGCACGGTCGAAATCCAGGCCGCCCGCCAGGACTGACGCGCAGCGAACCCCGCGGCCGCGATGATTTCCGAATTCGACCTGATCAAGCGCCACTTCCAGCGGCCCACCCGGCATACCGAACTCGGCGTCGGCGACGATGCGGCGCTGTTGCGCACCACACCCGGTTGCGAACTGGCGGTGTCCACCGACATGCTGGTTGCCGGCACGCATTTTCTGCCCGACGACGATCCCGAATCGCTCGGCTGGAAGGCGCTCGCCGTCAGCGTTTCCGACATGGCGGCGATGGGCGCGGTGCCCAAATGGGCGCTGCTGGCGATTGCGCTGCCACAGCCGCGCGAGCCATTCGTGGCGGCGTTTGCGCGCGGCCTGTTCGCCTGTGCCGATGCGTTCGGCATCGACCTGGCGGGCGGCGACACCACGCGCGGACCGCTGAACTTCTGCGTCACGATTGTCGGCGAGGTGCCCCACGGCGGCGCCCTGCGCCGCGACGGCGCGTGGCCGGACGAGGACATCTGGATTTCCGGCCGGCCGGGACGCGCCGCGCTGGGCCTGGCGCAAGTGCGCGGCCTGACCGTGCTCGGCGAAGCCGGCCGCGCCGACTGCCTGGCCGCGCTGCGCCGCCCGCAGCCGCGGCTGGCGCTGGGCCTGGCGCTGCGCGGCATCGCCAGCAGCGCGATCGACGTTTCCGACGGGCTGCTGGCCGACCTCGGCCACATCCTCGAACGCTCGGGCGTCGGCGCGATCGTCGATGTCGCGGCGCTGCCGCGCGAGGAACTCGATCGCTGTTGCGACGATGCCGAACTGGTGCGCGATTGCCTGCTGGCGGGCGGCGACGACTACGAGCTGATCTTCACCGCCGCCGCCGAGCGCCGCGACGAGATCGACCAGTTGGCCAGGCGGCTGGCCCTGCCGCTGACGCGCATCGGCAGCATTGCCGACGCACCGGCCGGGGCGCTGCGCCTGCGCGAAGCGGACGGCAGCCTGAGCGTGCCGGCGCGTCGCGGCTACGACCATTTCGCATAATGAGCTTCGCCTGATCATGCGTCCCGATCTGCGCTTCGTGTTTTCGCACCCGGCCCATTTTCTGGCCTGCGGTTTCGGCAGCGGCCTGTCGCCTTGGGCACCCGGCACCGCCGGCACGCTGGCGGCCTGGCTGCTGTACCCGCTGATCCGGCCGCAGTTTTCCGATATCGGCTTCGCGCTGTTTCTGTCGGCCGGCTTCGTGCTCGGCGTTTTCGCCGCGGCGCGCACCGGCCGTGCGCTCGGCGTCGTCGATCACGGCGCGATTGTGTGGGACGAGATCGTGCCGTTCTGGCTGGTGCTGTTCATCGCGCCGCCGGGCTGGCTGTGGCAGAGCGCGGCGTTCTTCCTGTTCCGCCTGTTCGATATCGTCAAGCCGCAGCCGGCGCGCTGGATCGATACGCACGTCAAATCCGGCTTCGGCGTGATGGCGGACGACGTGATCGCCGCCGGCTACACGTTGCTGGTACTCGCCATCGCGGTAAGGGTGCTCGGCTGATGGAAGCCGATCTGCAAACCCTCTCGGCGCAGGTCGGCGCCTGGCTGCAGGGCCGCGGACTGCGTCTGGCGACCGCCGAATCGTGCACCGGCGGCTGGGTCGCCCAGGTGGTTACCGCCACCGCCGGCAGCAGCGCGTGGTTCGAGCGCGGCTTCATCACCTACTCCAACGAGGCCAAGCGCGAGTTGCTCGGCGTGGCCGAGCAGACGCTGGCGACCAAGGGCGCGGTGAGCGAGCAGACGGCGGCGGAAATGGCGCAGGGCGCGCTGGCCGCCAGCCGCGCCGACGTGGCGCTCGCCATCACCGGCATCGCCGGCCCGACCGGCGGTTCGGCATCGCGGCCGGTGGGTACGGTGTGTTTCGCCTGGGCGGTGCGCGGCGCGCCGCCGGTGAGCCAGCGCGCGCAGTTCGACGGCGACCGTGAAGCGGTGCGCCGCGCTTCGGTGATCTTCGCGCTGACGCGCCTGATCGCGGCCGCCACGCTGCCGGCGCTCAATCAATAGGCATTTTTCGCAGCGGGCATCGCCAGCAGCCAGCAAGCATGCGCCTTTCCGCGATGCCTGCCCGGAGAGGCCCTATCCATGCGGCTCCTGGCGGTGCCGCCGGTTCGGGCGGGCGGCTCAGCCGCCGCGGTGCTCGTTGCGCCGGCCGGTGCTGATCACCTTGCCATCGTTGTCGAGCGTGACGTCGAAGAACATCTCGCGCGGGAACACGTCGTCGTAGGCCCACGACCAGACATCTTCCGGCTTCAGCGGCATGCGCATGGTCTGGGTCGGCTTGCCGAGCAGGCGGCGCA
>WBZP01004822.1_pt1 | contig 13280 bp, 8 predicted proteins | sample 5204301 | NCBI WGS metagenome assembly WBZP01 (sample SAMN12412401, study PRJNA552823) | activated sludge metagenome | isolation source: activated sludge from nitrification reactor of wastewater treatment plant... | place: USA: Pennsylvania | collected 2017
CGAGAACCTGGTGCTGCAGGGGCGACACGTCCTGGAACTCGTCCACCGTGATCCAGCGACACCACTGTCGGACCTGCTCGGCGATGGTGATGTTGTCCTTGATCAGACCCGCGTTGAGCAGCAGGATGTCCTCGAAATCGACGACACCGGAGGCGGCTTTGACGTCTTCGTAGGCTTGGTAGACCTCCGGCAGCCGTTCCTGCAGGACACCCGTGGCCCCAACCTGCTCGGGGGCCACGCCCATCGCCTTGGCCCGCTCGATCTCGCTGGTCGCATCCCGACGGCCGGCGTCATCGAGCCGAATGCCGAGCTTGTTCAACGCCGACATGACCAGCGGGTACTTGCTGGCCTGCACCCGTGGCATGGCGCCGCCGACCGTGCGCGGCCACATCCACTGCAATTGCCGCAAGGACTCGGAGTGCACCGTACGGACCCGCACCCCGTCGACACCCATCCCCCGCAGCCGGCGCCCGAACTCTCCGGCGGCACGGGTCGTGAACGTGACCACCAGCGTTCGGCGCGGGTCCATGACCCCGGTCGCGACGCCATAAGCCACCCGGTGGGTCAGCGCGCGAGTCTTGCCAGTTCCGGCTCCGGCCAGCACCGCCACCGGACCGGCCACGGCCGTGGCCACGGCGCGTTGATCCGGGTCAAGCGGGGCAAGAATCTGGTCGGGGTCCACACGGGCATCCTCACATCCGGGTCGGACACTGCGGCCGGGGATGGGCGATCCGGACTCAACGGCTCCAGATCTGCGGGATCTCTTCGCCGAACCAATCGGCGATCAGGTGATGGGCCACCGAGATCCGCGGCGGGATCCGCACCTGACCTGCCTCGGCACCCGCCCGGAATTCTTCACGGCTGAACCACCGGCTCTCTGCGATCTCGTCGCCGTCCGGGGTAGTCGGTTGGGCGTGGGTGTGCGCGGTGAATGCGATCATCAGCGAACTCGGGAATGGCCACGGCTGCGTGGCCCGGTACTGGACGCCCGTGACAGGAACAACGACCCCGGCCTCCTCCCCGACCTCGCGCACGACAGCTTGCTCGAACGTCTCCCCCGGTTCCACGAAGCCGGCCAATGTCGAGTACCAGCCGTCCGGCCAGATCCCCCTGCGGCCGAGCAGTGCGCGCTCCTGGTCGTCGATCACCAGCGTGATGATGGCCGGGTCGGTACGGGGAAAGTGCTCGGAGGAATCGGCCGGGCAGCGGCGCACCCAGCCGGCCCGCTCGATCCCGGTCGGCTCCCCGCAGCGCGGGCAGTGTGAATGGGCAGCGTGCCAGTTGTCCAGCGCAACGGCCGTCAACGCCGCCGAGCGCTCGACCGGCTCCAGGTCGTCGGCCACCAGCCGCAGGTCCTGACTCCCCTGCCCGCGGATCGCGAACCACGGCGCACCGTCCGCGCAACCCAGCAGGATCCGTTCCCCCGAGTCCGGCGGGTCGAGGTCGACGCGGCCCTTGTGCACCCCGATCAGCCGGCGCTCGGGCGCCTGCCACAAGGCGGCCAGCCGCTGCGGATCCGTGCGGTCGCGCTCGTCGCGAACGAAAAGGTCGGGTTCCGGCGTGGGCCACACAGGCACACCGTAGCCCGTGTGTCAGGATTGGCGGGCATGGGCGATTTCATCAAGCAACTCACCGGCGTGCGCTTCGTCGCCGCGGCGTGGGTGATGCTCTACCACTTCCAGCCGTCGCTGGCCGCCGCGGGCATTCTGGTGCCCGTCCTGCACGAAGTGTTGCGGCTGGGCTCGGTGGGGGTGGACCTCTTCTTCGCCCTGTCCGGCTTCATCCTCACCCATACCTACCTCACCCGGCTCGGCCCGAAACTCACGTGGGCGGGCAGCCTGAACTTCTACTGGCTACGCCTGGCCCGCGTGTACCCGGTGTACTTCGTGATGCTCAACGTCGCCGGGCTGGCGGCCCTTGCCGAGATGGTGGTCAAGGGCGAGCCCAAGCGCGACTGGATGACGGTTCCGTCGTACCTCAAGCAGGTGCTCATGATCCAGGAATGGGGGCCGGATCCGTCCCGCGGCTGGAATTTCCCGGCGTGGTCGCTGTCCATGGAGTGGCTGGCGTACCTGTTCTTCCCTTTGCTGATCCTGGTCGTCTGGCGGCTGCGCGATCGGCTCGGGCCGTGGGCACTGGCCGGCATCGCGTTCCTGTGCCTGACGCCGCTGCTCTACATAGGACTGACCCGCGACGACGACCCGTTCCTCACCCAGGGCTGGGCCAGCACGATCCGGATCGGCACCGAGTTCACGGCCGGCGCGTTCACCTACCTCGCCGTGCGTAAGTGGCAGCACAGCGCAGGCGCCAAGCGCAGCGCCAGCGCCCTGGCCTGGGTGGTGCCGATCGTCATCGTCGGCATCGCGGTCGTGATGGGCCACATCGACTCCCTGCAGTGGGAGGGTCTGCCCGACGAAGCTCCTCGCGGCTACGTCATCATCATCCCGCTGCTGGTGCTGTGGCTTGGCTCGCTGGCGCTGTCCAACGGCGCGCCGTCGCGATTCCTCAGCACCCACTGGCTGGTGCTCGGAGGTTTCATCTCCTACTCGATGTACCTGATCCACCTCGTCTGGTACGGCCTGTGGCGGGCGGGGATGGACGTGGTCGGCATCAGTGGCGGACCGCTGTACCTGCTCAGCACGCTGGCGCTGATCGCGTCCACCGTCGGTTTGGCCTGGTGCGCGTGGCGCTTCATCGAGGAACCCGCCCGTGAATGGATGCGCAGCAAGGTGGGCGTGCGCAAGGTCCCGACCGAGGAGGCCGGCGAGGGCGTGCGCTGATGCCCGTCCTGCGGGTCGGCAGCTACAACCTTCTGCACGGGATGCGGGTGCTCGGCGGTGCCGCCGAACAAGACGTCGATGCGCTGCGGGACTCGGTCGCTGGACTCGATGTCGACGTGCTGGGCTTGCAGGAGGTGGATGCCGCGCAACCTCGCAGCGGGATGGTCGACCAGACGGCGCTGGCCGCAGATGCTCTGGGGGCCAGCGAGTACCGCTTCGTCCCCACGGTCGTCGGCACACCGGGACCGAAGGCCGACTTCCGGCCCAGCACCGATGCCGACGTCGCGGCGGCCTGGCGGGGAGAGTTCCGGGCGCCGAAGTACGGGGTGGGGCTGGTCAGCCGGATCGCAGTCCGCGAATGGCGCTACCTGCTGATGGACCCGGCCAACGTCACCATGCCGCTACTCGTTCCGGGCAGCCCGCGGCCGCGCGTTCTGCGGGTTCCGGACGAGCCGCGAGCAGCAGTGGCCGCGGTGCTCGATCTGCCGACGCCGGTGACCGTATGCACGGTGCACCTGTCGTTCGTGCCGTTCACGAACACGCGGCAGCTGCGGCAGGTGAAGCAGTGGCTGGCCGATATGCCACGACCGGTGATCCTGCTCGGCGACTTCAACCTGCCCGGCCGGATCGCCGCCCGGGTCACGAAGTGGCGGGAAACCGAAACGGGACCGAGTTACCCGGTGTTCAAGCCGCGCGTGCAGTTCGACCACATCCTGTCCGACGGCATCGCCGGCTACGGCGGGAAAGTGCACGCCCTGCCGGTGTCCGACCATTGCGCGGTGACTGCTGAGTTCGCGCTGTAGAAGCCACCACCGGCCCGCTGGGTGAAGTCGCCATCGGTGAGCATTGAGGGCATCGGTGAGCATGCCGGGCGCCGAAAACCCGTCCGTGGTGCTCACCGATGCCCGGAATGCTCACCGATCGGCCGTGAGTGTGCCTGGGACACGAGCTCGTCGAGCTCTGGCAGTTCCGGGCGTACCACCTCCCCGTCCCGGACATACACGAACGCCGCACGCACGTCGGCAGGATCCACCCCCATCTGCGCGGCCCAGCCCGCCCGGTAGACCGCGAGTTGAAGGGGGTCTGCGGTCTGCTCGCGATTGGTCTTCCAGTCGACGACCTCCCAGGTGCCGTCGTCGTGCTCGTAAACGGCGTCGATGACCCCGCGCACCACTGCACCGGCGACCGGCACGGCCACCTCGGTCTCGACGGCGTACGGAACCAGCTGGGCGTAGGGGGTCTTCCGATAGCCGGCGATGAACGCGGCCAACTCGTCGTCGCCCGCGATATCGGCATCGGCCGCCGCATCCCACTCGGGCAGCAGCGACAACTGCTGGTGGGAGGCAGCCACCCACTCGTGGAAGGCCGTTCCCCGGCGAGCGGCGGCGGGCGTGATCCGCGGCATGGGCCGCACGAGGTCCTCGGCAGCCGCCTGTGGATCCTTCGCGACTCGCATCAGCAGGCTGGCGCTGAGCGCGGCCGGCAGGTCCACCTCGGTGACCGGACGAGACTGTGCGCACTCGCGCGCGTACACCGCCTCGATGTCGGCATCCAGCGCGGCCAGCCGCGCGGACTCCTCCAGCGTCAGCGGATCGGCTGCCGCAGGCGGAGGCGAGACGTCGGTGTAGATGGCGGCCGGCCAGTCCACATCGCTGGAGTCGGTCGGCACCGGTGGTTCCGGGCACTCTTCCAGCCACTCGACGATCTCCACACCCGCCACGTCGCGCACCGCCAGCAGGTACGGGCTTGGGGGGCGCTGCTTGCCCTGGGCGGAGTACCAGTGCCCGGTCGTGGCCAGGAACTCCCGGGCCCGGGTCAGCGCGACGTAGGCCAGCCGGTTCTCCTCGAACGCGTCCTGCTCTGCGTACTGCCTTTTCAGATCAGACATCGCGGCTTTGTAGCCACGCAGCGTCCAGTCCGGCAGGTGCGGCAGCCGGCTGCGATCCCCGCGCAGAGGGTAGGGCAGTTCCTTGTAGTTCGTGGTCCACAGGTTGCGGCCCTGGCTGGAGGGGAAGATCCCAGCGCTCAGACACGGCACGAACACGCAGTCCCACTCCAGACCCTTCGCCCGGTGCACGCTCATGACCTGCACGGCCCCGCCACGGATCGGAAGGTCGGTGTCCGGAGTCTCGTCGAGCTGCCGGGCAAAGTCCAGCCAGTGCAGGAACGCGCCCACCGAGGGGTCGTCATGGCCCGTGCGGTACATCCCGATCAGGTCGAACAGGGCCGCCAGGCCGTCCATCCGCGACACCGCGAGGGGCCCGAGCCGGACCTCGACCCCGAGCCCGGTCACCTCGACAGTGCGATGCGCCGCCTCCTCGACACCAGCCGCCAGCGCGGGACGGATGGCATCCAACTGGGCGGCAAGCTCCGCGAGTCGAGCGCGGGCGTCCTCGCTGACGGCCGGCCCTGGGTCGTACACGGCCTCGAGCAGGGTCACGACCTCGACCGGGTCGACACCGGTCACCGCCTCTTGCACACGCTCGTCGAAGGTCCCGGGCTCGTTCCTGCCGGCGTCCAGGAAGCCTCGGGCACGGGATCCCAAGGCCGCCAGGTCCTCGGTGCCGATCCGCCATTGGGGACCGGTCAGCAGCCGCACCAGCGCCGCGTTGTCGCCGGTTTGCAGCACGCGCAGGACGCTGAGCACTTCGACGACTTCGGGCATGTGTAGCACCGAGCCCAACGCAGCGGCGGCCGTGGGAATGCCCGCCGCTCGCATGGCGGCGGCGATCTCGGCTACGTCCTTGTTCGTCCGGCACAAGACCGCGATCTCCTCCGGTGGGCGACCCCCGTCGAGCTGCCCGTGGATCTGCTCGAGCAGCCACGCAGTCTCCTCCGCGAACGTGGCGAACATGCCTGCCACAGCCTGTCCGACGTCGTCGCCGCCGGGCCGCAGAACCTCCACCCCGGGATGCTGGGCCCGGACCGGCGTCGCGACCGCGTTGGCGGCGTCCAGGATGCGCTCCCCCGAGCGACGGTTCACGGTCAACGGCCGCACCCGGGCCCCGAACGCCTGCGGGAAGCCGTCAATATTGGCCACAGAGGCCCCCCGCCATCCGTAGATGGCCTGCAGCGGGTCACCGACGGCAGTCAGGGGGTGACCGGAGCCGAACAGCGAGGCGAGCACATCGGCCTGTGCGACGCTGGTGTCCTGGTACTCATCCACCAGCACCATTCGGTACCGCTCGCGCAACTGCGCGCTGACCAGAGGCATGCGGCTGATCAACGCCGCCAGCCGCATGAGATCGGCGAAACCCACCTGCGCGCTGGCCGCCCGGTCCGCCCGGACCTCCTCGACGACCTGTGATGCGAGGATCCGGCGACGCGAGGCGAGCACGGTCTTCTGGGCGTCCGCTCCCGACTGCGTGGCGAGGTCCTCGATCAGCCGGCGATCGAACTTCCGTAAGTCCTCGGGCGCGCACAGATGCTCGGACAACTGCTCGTCCAGCGACTGGACGCGCTGGCGCACGGTGTCGATGTGGCCGGTGCCGAAGTCCTCGCAGGGTACCCGGCTGCCCACCACGCTGCGGAACGTCGCCTGCGCGAGGTCGGTCGGGCTCAGCAGCGTCGCCGACGGCTCGGCTCCGGCGAGTAGGCCGAACTCGGCGATGAGATCGACAGCAAACGCGTGGAACGTCGAAATCGCCGGATCACCCGTGTCCTCACTGAGGTGCAGCGCGTCCAGGTACGTACGGGTACGGGTGGCCAGTTCGCCCGCGGCTTTGTGCGTGAACGTCAGGCCCAGGACCTGTTCCGGTGCAATCCGGCCGGTACTCACCGCCCAGACGATCCGGGCCGACATCACGGCGGTCTTGCCGGAACCCGCCCCCGCTAGCACCAGCATCGGAGCGTTCAGCGGTGCCGTGATGGCGGCCCACTGCTCGTCACTGGGCAAGAAGCCGAGGATGGCTTGCATCTGCTCGCGGTTCATGGCGCCACCTCCAGCCCCTCTGGACGGGCCGGACACGAACTCTGGAACGTGCAGAACCGGCAGTGGTCCCCAGGCCGGGCCGGAGCCAGTTGGGCGCGGATCCCGGCAGCAGTGGCGTCCACTACCGGCTGAACCCAGCCCAGGTCCGGGGTGTCCTGAACAAGGGCTTTCGCGCCTAGTTCCGCGTGCTTGGCCGGAGCGTCGTGCCGCACGTATAGCAACTGCGCGATCGCGTCCTGCGGCACACCTAGTCCGCCGAGTTCAGCCACCCACCGATACAACCCGAGCTGGATGTGCTCCTCGGCAGCCTTGTGGGTAGCGGGCTTGCCGGTCTTGAAATCGGTGATCAGCAACTGGTCGCCCACCCGGTCGATGCGGTCGACGGCGCCCTTGAGCGTTACGGTCTCATCGCCGTCCAAGGCGACGGGCATGTCGAACTCCTGCTCCGCACCGACGAACTCACCAGGGGTGTTCTTCAGCCAGGTGAGCAGCCGCCTAGTGGCCTGTTGGGCCTCCTCCCGCTCGTAGCGCTCCTGCCATCCCGGCGCATAGCCGATCGCTGTCCAGACCTGGTCGAGGACCTCGGCGATCTGTTGCTCGTCGGGTTCGAGGTCCCCGGCCGCCACGGCCTCGGCGCACAGATGTAGCAGCGACCCGAAGGCCATCCTGGTGCTCGCCACCTCGTCGGCCTTGACCCGCTTCTGCAGGAACCAGCGCCGGGGGCAGGTGACGTAGGACTCAACCCCGGAGGCGGACAGCACCAGTGGCTGATCGGGTGGCTGCCACGGGCGCTCGCTGACTGTCCAGTCCCGATGACCCCACCACCTCACAGGGTCAGCCCACGGGAAGACCCGGCGGCCGTGGTCATCACGGCGATCGGCCAGATCCAGCAGCCGTTCCCAGACCGCTACCCGCAGGGCCGGGCTGCTCGCCGGGTCCAGCAGGATCTGCCGCAGGCCGGCCACCACACCGACCGGGGTCAAGGGCCGGCGCGGCCGACCGGGCACCTCGATGACGGGTTGCTCACCTGCGGCCAGGCTCAGGAACGGCGAGGGTTGCAGCCCGTCCTCCGCGCTGCTCTTCACGGCACACACCAGCAGCGCTTGTGACGCACGGGTACAGGCCACGAAGAACAACCTGCGCTCGTCGAGCATCTGCTGGCTGCGCCAACCGTCGCCGCCACCCCCGGTCAGAAGTGCTGGTCGCGGACGCAGATCCGGCCACAGTCCCTCCTGCACACCGGCCACGATCACCAGCGGCCACTGGCTTCCCTTGGCCCGGTGCGCCGTGAGCAGCGCGACGGCCGGGCGGGAGGTGGCCCGTTGCTGGTCGGGCGCGGCCGGGATGGCCTGATCCTCCAGTTGCGCCAAGAACTGCTCGACCGAGCGGACCTGTTCGAACGCCTCGTCGGAGCGCTCGGCCAGGACGAACAGTTCCATGACAGCATCAAGCACTGCGTCGGCGTCCAGAGCCCGGCGGCCACCGCCGAGGGCATCCCGGCGCAGGCGCCGTGGCCAGGGCGTGGCGTTCCAGATGAGGTCCAGCAATGCTGACGGCGGTTCTCCCGCGTGGATCTGGGCCCGCACCTGCTCCAACAACCCAGCCAGCCTGCCAGCCGGAACAGCCAGGCCCTCAGGAAGCGGAGCCAGCAAGTCCGCGTCATCGAGCGCCGCGGCGATCAGTTCGGCGGAGGAGGCTGGCGTTGCGCCACTGGCCGCGGCCTTCCGGCGCAGCAAGCGCCCGATCTTGGTGACATCGCGCGCTGTCAGGCCCACCAGCGGTGACTGCAGCAGATCTGAGGCACGGTCACCGGTAAGCCCGCCATCGGCTCCGGCCGCGGCCTTCAGAACGTCCAGCAGGGGGCGGACTGCGGGCATCCGGGCGACGGGAATGTCGTCCTGGGGGACCTGCACGGGGATGCCTGCAGCAGTCAATGCTCGCTGCAACGATGGCAGGTCACGGCTGCCAGAGCGCACGAGCACGGCCATCTGCGACCAATCCAGTTGCACATCGAACACCTCCGACGACCCCGCATGTACGCGGCGGAGCAGGTCAGCGATGTGGTCGGCCTGCGCGGCTTCCGACTCGTACACGCGGAAGGTGGCTTTGCCCGCAGGCCCAGCAGGGGTCGGCCGCCGGTGGCGCTGGGTCTGCTGTACCCCGACGCTGCCCAGTGCGTTGCGCGGTACGACCCGGGTCGCCACGTCGGCCAGCTGTGGACCGAAGCGGCGGGTGGTTTCCAGTGCGATCGTCGTGCAGGAGGGCTGCGCAAACACCTCGTCGAAGCGCAGCAGACCATCTGCGTCGGCCCCCCGGAAGCCGTAGATCGCCTGATCCGGGTCGCCCACCGCGACCACGTTCGCGCCGTGCGCCGCGAGCTGCTGCAGAAAGCGGACTTGTGCAGGGTCAGTGTCCTGGTATTCGTCGACGAAGATCGTGTCCAGCGCCCGCACCGAGGCGGGCGGGTCGTCGGCGATCAACCGCGTGGCCCGCCGGATCAGTTCGGCATAATCCAGGTTGCCAGCCAGCCCGATCACGTCCAGGTATTCGCCGTAGACCAGCGCCGCCGCCCTGGCCAGCGGATCGCCGAGGTCCAGCTCGTCCGGGGCCACGCCCCGGGACTGCGCCGCGGCGATGAATGCGCGGACCTGCTCGGTGAGACCGCGGCTGTGCCGGGCCGGTTCGAGTTCGACAGGCAGGTGTTTACTGACCCGCACGATCTCGCGCAGGACCGACTCCTGCTCGGGTGCGCCCATCAGCCGCAGCCTGGGATCGCTGCTCATCAGCAACCGCCGGGCCAGCGCGTGGAACGTGGTTGCCACCGGCACGGCAGTCGCCCCTACGGTCAGCCGCTGCCGCAACTCCTGCGCGGCCATCCGTCCGTAGGTCAGCACGAGCATCGAGCCGGCCGGCTCCCCGCGCTCGATCCGCTCCCGGACGGCGGCCACGATGACGCTGGTCTTGCCCGTTCCCGGTCCCGCCAGCACCCGCAGGTGCCCGCGGTCATGCGCGATCACCGCCTGTTGCGCGGGATCCGGGCGCCACTGCGCCGCTCGCGGCGAGGGCCAGCGCAACTGGATCGGGGTGGGCATGTTCATAGGACATCACACGGGTTTGACACGTCTGGCCGGTCTTGCGCCCAGAGTTCAACAATGTGCCCCAGCGACGAGAATCTGGTCCGGCGGGCACATCGTTCAAACGCCAGCGTGCCCACTGATCGTGCGTTCGGCGGGCGACGGCGTGAACCCTTCGGCAATGTGCCCCAGCGACAAGGATTCCCCCCGCTAGGCACATCATTGATATCGGCACGGGCGGGGGCGCCCACAGCGGAATCTGACACCATGCATCTGTGAGTGGCGACCCGACTGTCCGGCTGAACGGGGATGACCCCGTGCCCGCGACGAGTCCGTTCGCCCCGGCCGAACCGCCGGCTCCGGTGGCCGTTCCGGCCGAACCGGAAGCCCCCAGCGAACCCGCCCCGATCCCCCCGGAACCCGCACGCCAAGCCGACCTCGAGACGGTGGTGATCGAGGCCGACGTCATCCCGCGCCGGCTGCGCCGCCCGATCGACCTGCTGCGCCTGGTGGTCGCCTTCGGGACAGCCGCATTGATCCTGGCGATCGCCTACTTCGCTTCAGCCACGGCGGCCGGTCTGGAGAGCGACCTGACCGAGGCCTCCGACCGCATCCCCGGGCTGATCGTCGTGGCGGCGAACGTGATCGGGCTGCTCGGCGTCCTGGCACTGCCGCTCGCGGCGGCCTTCGACCTCATGGTGCGGCGACGTGGCCGGATGCTGGCCGAAGCCCTGGCCGGACTCGCCGTTGCGGTGATCCTGACCTCGGTGATCGCCTGGATCATCACTCGCTACCCGAATCCGCGATTGCTGCTCACGCTCACCGGGCAGGAGACCCCCGGGCAACTCCCGCCGCTCAGCGCGATCCTGGCCGGCCTGGTGGCGTTCATCACGATCTCGCGGCTGGTGGAACGGCCACGGTTCGGTCCGATCTCGATCCTCGTCGTGGCCGCCATCGTGCTGGCCAACATCGTCACCGGTGGTATCACTGCCACGGCGCTGGCCCTGTCGATCCTGATGGGATGGGCCGTCGGCCTGGCCATGCGCTACACCCTCGGCACGCCCACTACCCGCCCCAGCGGACTGGCCGTGGCGACCGCACTGGAGGAAGTGGGCTACCCCGTCACGGTGCTGCGCGCCCACCGCGAGTTCAGCGCGGGCCGTCGCTACGTCGCCACCACGCGGGCCGCCGAGACCCTGAACGTCCTGGTCCTGGACCGGGACCTCGAAGGAGCAGGGGTGGCGGCAAGTTTCTGGCGAACGCTGCGGGTGCGCGACGACAGCGCCCCTTCGCGCTTGAGCATGCGCCGGCGGCTGGAGCGCACGGCGTTGCAGGCCTATGCGGCAATAGCTGCCGGCGCTCCCACGCCACCGCTGCTGGCCGCGGTGCAGATCGACGAGGACGCGGCACTGCTGGCCTTCCCCCGGATCAACGGCAAGACGTTCGCGCAGATCGGCGCGGACCTGTCGGACTCCGAACTCGACAACGCCTGGCGGGCACTGCGTGAGTTGCACGACCGGGGCATCACCCACCGCTCCCTAACCGCCGAACATCTGCTGCGCGACGAGCAAGGCAAGATCTGGCTGCTGCACACCGACGACGGAGCGATCGCCGCCAGCGATGTCGCGATGCGACTGGACCTGGCTGAACTGCTGTGCACGCTGTCTCTGTTGACCAGCCCCAACCGCGCCGTGGCTTCCGGACAGCGCGTACTCGGCCCCCTGCGCCTGGTCAAGGCGCTCGGGGTGCTGCAACCGATCGCACTGTCCAACGAAACCCGCCGAGCCATCCGCAAGCGCAAGGACATCCTGGTGCAGTTGCGCGACCTGCTCATCGAGCTGTCGCCGAACCCCAACCCGGAGCAGGTCGAGTTCGAGCGGCTGCGGCCGAAGATGCTGTTCACGCTGGTCGCCGGGACGGTCGCGGGCTACATCCTGTTGACCCAGCTCGCGCAGGTGAACCTGCCGGAACTTATCTCGCAGGCATCCTGGGGCTGGGCCTTCGTCGGGCTGCTGCTGTCCGGTCTGACCTACATCGCAGCCACCATGGCATTGGAGGGCTTCGTCCCCGAGCGGCTGCAGTTCTTCCGCACGCTGCAGGCGCAGTTGGCCGCCTCGTTCGCGACGCTGATTTCGCCGCCGACGCTGGGTGCTGTCGCTGTGAACCTGCGTTACCTCCAGCGCGCGGGCGTCAATCCCGCTCTGGGAGCGGCCAGCGTCGGCGTCTCGCAGGTGATGGCGTTCGTGGTCCACCTGCTGCTGCTTCTGGGCTTCGGACTGATCGCCGGAACCCGGCAGGAGAGCGACTTCACACCACCGTCGTGGGCCGTCTTCGTCCTGATTGGGGGGTTAGTCGCTGCGGTGATCCTGCTGTTGCTGCCATGGACCCGGCGTTGGATCACGCGGCGCATCCGCCCGATCTTCCAGCAGGTGGGGCCGCGACTGCTCACCCTCGTCCAGCAACCCCGCAAACTCGCGGTGGGTGTCGGCGGCATCGTGCTGCTCAACCTCGGCTACATCATTTGTCTGGTCGCCTGCGTCTGGGCGTTCGGCGGGTCTGCTCCGCTGGCCGCCATCGCCGTGGTCTACCTGGCCGGTGCCACGATCGGTCAAGCCGCCCCGACTCCGGGTGGTTTGGGTGCTGTCGAAGCCGCGCTGTCCGCCGGTCTGACTGCGGCCGGCATTCCGGGCGGCATCGCGGTGTCCAGCGTGCTGCTGTTCCGGTTGGTGACGTTCTGGCTGCCCACGATTCCGGGCTGGTTCGCGTTCAACTCCCTGCAGCGCAACGAGTTGTTGTAGGCGCCCGGGTTTTGTCGCGAAGTTGCCCTTGCTGTCCCGTTGTGGTCACGACACGCCGGGATTAGCGACAAAGCGCCGGGCTCAGTAGTTCGGCTTGTCCGGCTCGATCTGATTCACCCAGGCCACAACCCCGCCGCCCACGTGCACTGCGTCGGAGAACCCGGCCGCCTTGGCCAGCGCGAGCACCTCCGCCGACCGCCCACCAACCTTGCAGTAGAAGACGACCTGCTTGTCCTGCGGCAAGTCTTGCAGCGCCTCACCTGACAGGAACTGCCCCTTCGGCATCAGCACCGCGCCGGGGATGTTCACGATGTCCCACTCATTGGGCTCCCGCACGTCGACCAGCAGGAAGTCCCGCTCGCCTCGCTCGCGTTGCTCGAGCATCAGGGCCAGGTCTTTGACGCTGATTGTCGAGTCCTTGGCAGCTTCGGCCGCCTCGTCACTGATCGTGCCGCAGAAGTAGTCGTAGTCGATCAACTCGGTGATCTGCGGGGTCTGCGGGTGCTTGCGGATTTTGACCGTCCGGTAGGACATGTCCAAAGCGTCGTAGACCATCAAGCGACCCAACAGGGGCTCGCCGATCCCTGTGATCAGCTTGACTGCTTCGGTGCCCATGATCGAGCCGATCGACGCGCACAACACGCCCAGCACGCCACCCTCGGCACACGACGGCACCATGCCCGGCGGCGGCGGCTCG
>WBZP01005206.1_pt1 | contig 13278 bp, 13 predicted proteins | sample 5204301 | NCBI WGS metagenome assembly WBZP01 (sample SAMN12412401, study PRJNA552823) | activated sludge metagenome | isolation source: activated sludge from nitrification reactor of wastewater treatment plant... | place: USA: Pennsylvania | collected 2017
CCGAGGGATTCCGAGGTATAGCGGCCGACGAAGATGGCGCCGGCGTGGCGGATCCTATCGACCAGCGCGTTCGGCCCGGCCACCGAGAGTTCCAGGTGCTCCGGCGCAATGCGGTTGGCGATGGTGCAGGCTTCCTCAAGGTCGCGCACTTCGATCAGCGCGCCGCGCCCGGCGAGCGAGGCGGAAATCACGTCCTTGCGCGGCATCTCCGGCAGCAGGCGGGCGAGGCTGTGCGCCACGGCGTCGATAAAGCGCAGGTCCGGGCAGAGCAGGATGGACTGCGCCAGCTCGTCGTGCTCGGCCTGGGCGAAGAGATCCATCGCCACCCAGTCGGGATCGGTCGAGCCGTCGGCGATGATGAGCACTTCCGAGGGGCCGGCCACCATGTCGATGCCGACGACGCCGAAAACGCGCCGCTTGGCGGCGGCGACGTAGGCGTTGCCGGGGCCGACGATCTTGTCCACCTGCGGGATGGTCTGCGTGCCGTAGGCCAGCGCGCCCACCGCCTGCGCGCCGCCCAGGGTGAACACGCGGTCGACGCCGGCCAAGGCGGCGGCGGCCAGCACCAGGGCATTCTTCTCGCCGCGCGGCGTCGGCACCGTCATGATCAGCTCGCCGACGCCGGCCACCTTGGCCGGAATCGCGTTCATCAGCACCGAGCTGGGATAGGCCGCCTTGCCGCCCGGCACGTAGAGGCCGACGCGGTCGAGCGGCGTCACCTTCTGGCCGAGGCGGGTGCCGTCGGACTCGGTGTATTCCCAGGAGGCGGCGAGCTGCTTCTGGTGGTAGAGGGCGATGCGTGTGGCGGCCTGCTCCAGCGCCTCGCGTTGTTCCGCCGGCAGGTTGAACAGCGCCGCTTCCAGCTCGCGCTTCGGCAGCTCCAGCTCGACCATGGCCTTCGCCTGCAGGTGGTCGAAGCGGCGCGTGTATTCCAGCACGGCGGCATCGCCGACGGTGCGCACCGCCGTGAGGATCTCGGCCACCGTCCGCTCGATGCCCTCGTCCTGGGCGTTCTCGAAGGCCAGCAGCGCGGCGAGCTGCTGGGTGAAGTCGGGATCGCGCGTCGTCAATCGTTTAATCACGGACCGCTCCGGCGAAGGCATCGATGACGGGCTGCAGCAGCGCGCGCTTCATCTTCAGCGCCGCCTGGTTCACGATCAGGCGCGAGGAGATCGGCATGATGTCCTCCACCGCCACGAGGTTGTTGGCCTTCAGGGTGTTGCCGCTGGAGACGAGGTCGACGATGGCGTCGGCCAGCCCCACCAGCGGCGCCAGCTCCATCGAGCCGTAGAGCTTGATGAGGTCGACATGCACGCCCTTGGCGGCGAAGTGCTCGCGCGCCGTCTGGATGTATTTGGTCGCCACGCGCAGGCGCGCGCCGCGTCGCACGGCGGCAGCGTAGTCGAAGCCGTCGGGCACCGCCACCGCCATGCGGCAGCGGGCGATCTTGAGATCCAGCGGCTGGTAGAGCCCGGCGCCGCCGTGCTCGAGCAGCACATCCTTGCCGGCGATGCCGAGATCTGCCGCCCCGTACTGCACGTAGGTCGGCGTGTCGGAAGCGCGCACGATGACCAGGCGCACGTCGTCCCGATTGGTGCCGAGGATGAGCTTGCGCGAGGTCTCAGGATCGTCGGCCGGCACGATGCCCGCCGCCGCCAGCAGCGGCAGGGTCTCCTCGAAGATGCGGCCCTTGGAAAGGGCGATGGTGATGCCGGTCACGGCGTGCTTCCAATCACAAAAATGGGATTTTAACGCAGCCCAAGAGTCAGTCCGCGCAGGACGGCGAAAGTTCAATGAACGCGGCGGATTCTCGCTCCGAGCTGTGAGAGTTTCTCCTCGATATGCTCGTAGCCGCGGTCGAGGTGGTAGATGCGGTCGATCAGCGTTTCCCCCCGCGCCACCAGTCCGGCGACGACGAGGCAGGCCGAGGCGCGCAGGTCGGTGGCCATGACGGTGGCGCCGTCCAGCCCCGGCACGCCCTTCACCACCGCGGTGTTGCCGCTGATCTCGATATCGGCGCCCAGCCGGCGCAATTCCTGGGCATGCATGAAGCGGTTCTCGAAGATGGTCTCGGTGACCACTCCCGTGCCGCGCGCGACGCAGTTCAGGGCCATGAACTGGGCCTGCATGTCGGTCGGGAAGGCCGGGTAGGGCGCCGTGCACAGGTTCACCGCGTTGAGGGGGCCGTCGGTCGAGATCTCGATGGCATCGCGGTGGCAGTCGATATTCGCGCCGGCCTCGCGCAGCTTCTCGATGACGGCGTCGAGGATGCCGCAACGGGTGCCGTTCAGGCGCACCCGCCCGCCGGTTACGGCTGCGGCGACGAGGAAGGTGCCGGTCTCGATGCGGTCGGGCATGATGCGGTGTTCGGCACCCGCGAGCCGCTCGACGCCCTCGACGGTGATGATGTCGCTGCCGGCGCCGCTCACCTTCGCGCCCATGGCGTTCAGGCAGTGGGCCAGATCCACCACCTCCGGTTCGCGCGCGGCGTTCTCGATCACCGTCTTGCCGTCGGCCAGGGACGCCGCCATCATCAGGTTCTCGGTGCCGGTGACCGTCACGAGATCACAGAAGATGCGCGCCCCGCGCAGGCGCCTGGACTGCGCCAGGATGTAGCCATGCTCGACGCGGACCTCGGCGCCCATCGCCTGCAGGCCGCGGATGTGGATGTCCACCGGGCGCGCGCCGATGGCGCAGCCGCCGGGCAGCGAGACGCGCGCGCGGCCCGTACGCGCCAGCAGCGGCCCCAGGGTGAGGATCGAGGCACGCATGGTCTTCACCATGTCGTAGGGCGCCTCGGGGTTGTCCAGCCCGCCGGCATCGAGCACCAGGCTGTTCCTCTCGTCCAGCGTGACGTCCACGCCCATCTGCGCCAGCAGGCGCAGCATGGTCGTGACATCGTTCAGATGCGGCACGTTGGCGAGCGTCAGCGGCCGGTCCGTCAGCAGGGCAGCGCAGATGAGCGGCAGGGCCGCGTTCTTGGCGCCCGAGATGTTCACCTCTCCCGCGAGCGGGACGCCGCCCTCGATGAGGAGCTTATCCACGCTGCGCTTCCCACTCCTGCGGCGTCAGGGTGCGCATCGACAGGGCATGGATCTCGCCGCTCTCCATGCGCCCGCCGAGCGCCTTGTACACGGCCTGTTGGCGCTGGATGCGCGAGAGCCCGTCGAAAGCCGCGCTGACGATGAGCGCCTCGAAATGGGCGCCGTCGCCGTCGACGGCGAGGTGTTCGCAGGGCAGGCCCTGCGCGATGTAGCCTTTGATATCGTCGGGTGCAACCATGTGTTTTCCTATGCGCGAAGCTTGTAGCCTATCCTGAGCAGCCACAAGGTGAAAGCCGTCAATGCGACGAAACAGCCGGCCACGACGGCCAGGCTGGTCAGCGGCGATACGTCGGAGACGCCGAAAAAGCCGTGGCGGAAGCCGTCGATCATGTAGAAGATCGGGTTGAAGTGGGACACCTGCTGCCAGAAGGGCGGCAGCGAGTGGATCGAATAGAACACGCCGGAGAGGAAGGTCAGCGGCATGATGATGAAGTTCTGGAAAGCGGCGAGCTGGTCGAACTTGTCCGCCCAGATGCCGGCGATGACACCCAGCGCGCCCATGATGGCGCCGCCGAGCGTGGCGAAGACGAGGATCCACAGCGGCGCCTGCCAGGGCAGGTCGACCAGCCACAGGGTCGCCAGCAGCACGCCCAGGCCGACGACGATGCCGCGCGCGATGGCCGCCAGGACGAAGGCGGCGAAGAACTGGGCATAGGAGATCGGCGGCAGCAGCATGAAGATGATGTTGCCCGTCACCTTCGACTGGATGAGCGAGGACGAGCTGTTCGCGAACGCATTCTGCAGCAACGACATCATCGCCAGCCCGGGCAGCAGGAAGGATGTGTAGGAGACGTTTTCGTATACGCGGACGTGCCGTTCCAGCACGTGGGAAAAAATGAGCAAAAAGAGCAGTGCCGTCAGGATCGGCGCCGCCACGGTCTGAAAGCTCACTTTCCAGAAGCGCAGCACTTCCTTGTAGAGCAGGGTCAGGAAGCCGTCCATCAGCCGTGCCCCATGACGCGCAGGAAGACTTCCTCGAGGTCCGGCTTGCCCACCTCGATGTCGTCCATGCGGCAGCCGGCATCGCGCAGGCCCGCCAGGATGGCCTCGATCTCGTCGCAGTTCGCCAGGTTGAACACCAGGGCGCCTTCGGCTTCGCCAGCCGATCGCTGGCGCAAGGCCGCGGGTATGCCGTGGCCGGGCGCCAGGCGCAGACGCAAGGTATGGCCGGAGAAGCGCCGCAGCAGGTTGGCCGTCGTGTCGAGCGCAACGATGCGACCTTGCTTGAGCATGGCGATGCGCCCGCACAGGCTTTCCGCCTCCTCGAGGTAGTGCGTCGTCAGCACGATGGTATGGCCGTCACGATTGAGCCGCCGTATGAAGGCCCACAGGCCCTGGCGCAGCTCGACGTCGACACCGGCGGTCGGCTCGTCGAGCACGATCACCGGCGGGCGGTGCACGAGGGCCTGGGCCACCAGAACGCGGCGCTTCATGCCGCCGGACAGCTGACGCATGTTGGTGTCCGCCTTGGCCGTCAGGTCGAGGTTCGCCAGGATCTCGTCGATCCATGCCGCGTTGTCACGAATGCCGAAGTAGCCCGATTGGATGCGCAGGGTTTCGCGCACGGTGAAAAAGGGATCGAACACCAGTTCCTGGGGGACGACACCGAGCAGCCGGCGCGCGGCGCGATATTCGGCACTGACATCGTGCCCCATGACCGCCAGGCGACCGGCATCCGGCCGCACCAGACCGGCCAGGGCGGAAATCAGCGTCGTCTTGCCGGCGCCGTTGGGCCCGAGCAGCCCGAAGAACTCGCCGTGCGGCACGTCGAGATCGACGCCGTCGAGCGCCAGGACGCCGCCATAGCGCTTGGTCACGCCTTCGATGCGTATCGCCGGACCCATGCTGATTTCTATTGAATGCCGGCCTAGGCCAGCGGAAGGAGATCGGTGACGCCGTAGAGCCGGGCAAGGCTGAGCAGGTTCTGCGGGGGATGCTTGATGCGCACCGACTTGCCGGTGCGTTGTGCCGCGCGCACCCAGCCAAAGATGACCGTCAGGCCGGAGGAGTCGACTTCCTGGACTTGCGCCAGGTCGAAGACGACGTCCTTCCCGCTTTCCACCTGCCGGCTGCCGGCGTCCAGCATCTGCTTGGCGAACCCGAGCGTGAGCGGGCCTGTCACCTCGAGCCGATCACCGGCGTCGCGAATCATTACTTGGCCGAGGCTTCCAGGGTCTTGTTCTTGGCCTGCAGGGTCTTGATCAGGCCTTCGATGCCGCCATTGCGTACTTCGGTGGCAAAACTGGAACGATAGTTGGTCACAAGGCTGACGCCCGCAACCACCACGTCATAGACTTTCCAGCCGGAAGCCTGCTTCTCGAGACTGTAGTCCAGGGTGATCGGCTGCTTGGCCCCATGCTGGTTGATCGCGGTGCGCACGGTCACGTCGGTCTCGCCCGGCTGCAGCTTGAACGGCTTGAAATCGACCGTCTCGTTCTTGTAGGCGATGAGGGCATTCGAATAGGTGCGCACCAGCAGTTCCTTGAAGGCCTCGGTCAGCGCCTTTTTCTGTGCCTCGTCGGCCTGGCGCCAGTCCTTGCCCACCGCCAGCGCCGTCATGCGGCTGAAGTTGAAATGCGGCAGCACCTTCTGCTCGACCAGTTCGATGGCCCGCTTGGTGCTGCCGGCCTTGATGTCCTTGTCCTTGCGGATGATGTCGAGCACTTCGTTGGTGACGTTCTTGACGAGGACGTCAGGCGCGGTTTCCTGCGCCTGGACGCCAAGCGGCAGGAGAAAGCTGGCGGCGCCCGCCAGCAGCACGGCGAATAGCTTCATGATGTACCGGGTGTCGATGTGGATCAGTTGCGCACGGCGACCTGCGATGCGGGCGCGTCGGCCTCCGTCGCTTCGGAGACCTTGCCCCCCTGCGATTCGGAACCGTAGGGATCAAACTTCGGCGGGTTGCCGTCATGGATCAGGCTGCGGCGGCGCTGGAGATAGGCATCGCGCACATAGCTGTACTTGTCGAGCGCCGCCTCCTCGATCACCTTGTCGGCCTTGAGCAGTTCGGCACGGTTGCTGACGACACGGACGGCCCACACGGTGTTGCGGGTCGGGACATGATCGATATAGGTCAGCGGGTCGGTTGCGATATCGAACACCAGGCCGATCGTGTCGCGCGCCGTGCGCGGCCCGAAGAAGGGCCAGACGACATAGGCGCCATCCTCCATGCCCCAGCGACCGAAGGTCTGGCCAAAGTCTTCCTCGTGCTTCTCCATGCCCATGGTGCTCGCCACGTCGAGCAGGCCAAGGAATCCGATGGTCGAGTTCACCAGCACTCTGCCGGCATCGGAGGCGGCCTGGGCCGGCTTGCCCTGGAGCAGATTGTTCACGCCGATCATGAGGTCGGCGATGTTCGAGAAGATGTTCGAAATGCCCGTCTGGATCGGCGAGGGCAGGACGGCCTCGTAGCCGGTGGCCACGGGTTTGATGATGACCTTGTCTAGGCCCTCGTTGAAACCGTACATGGCGCGGTTGAAGCCCTCGATCGGATCCTTCGGGTTTCCGCTCGTGGCACATCCGCCCAACAGTCCGGCAGCAGCAACAACCAACGCCAGCCTGCTGATTTGCCTGAAATAAGTCGTTTCCATCGGGGTGCCTTTCTCTTTTTGTTCCAACACTCTCAACGTACCAACGTCACTTCTTGTCTTTTCCTTCAGCCGCCTTGTCGAACAGGAACTGCCCGACCAGGTCTTCCAGCACCATGGCCGATTCCGTCTTCTTGACGGACTCGCCCGGCTTGAACACCTGTTCGTCCCCGCCAACGGCCAGTCCGATGTACTGCTCGCCCAGCAGGCCCGAGGTCCGGATCTTGGCAAAGGTGTCGCGGGGGAACTTGAACTGGCTGCTGATGTTCATCGTCACCACCGCCTCGTAGCGTTCCGAATCCAGCCGAATGTCGCTGACGCGGCCCACCACCACCCCTGCGCTTTTGACCGGCGCACGGACTTTCAGGCCCCCGATGTTATCAAAATTTGCTTTGAGTACATAGGTTTCGCCCGTACTCGTAGAAGCCAGGTTACCGACCTTTAGTGCTAAAAACAACAGTGCACACAGGCCGATGGCCACGAAAACGCCTACCCACAGGTCTAAAGTCATACGGTTCATTACGCACCCCGGAACATGAACGCCGTCAAAACGAAGTCGGCTGCAAGAATCACCAGCGAAGAAGTCACCACGGTTCGGGTCGTGGCGCCCGAGACGCCCTCCGCGGTGGGTTCGGAATCATAGCCCTCGAATACCGCGATCCAGGACACCAGGATGCCGAACACCACGCTCTTGATGACGCCGTTCACGATGTCCTCGCGGAAGTCGACCGAGGCCTGCATCTGCGACCAGAAGGAGCCCTCGTCCACGCCGATCAGCACCACGCCGACCAGGTAGCCGCCGAAGATGCCCATGGCGGAGAACAGGGCCGCCAGCAACGGCATGGAAATCACCCCGGCCCAGAAGCGCGGCGCGACGACGCGGGCGATCGGATTCACCGCCATCATCTCCATGGCCGAGAGCTGCTCGGTCGCTTTCATCAGGCCGATCTCGGCGGTGATGGCCGAACCCGCCCGGCTGGCAAACAGCAGGGCGGACACCACCGGGCCCAGTTCCCGGACCAGGGACAAGGCGACCAGGATGCCGAGTGCTTCCGAGGAGCCATAGCGCTGGAGCGTGTCGTAGCCCTGCAGTCCCAGCACCATGCCGACGAACAGGCCCGACACCAGGATGATGATGAGGGACAGGACGCCGGTGAAATAGATCTCCCGGATGGTGAGAAAGAAGCGGCGGAAGCTGGTCCCCGAGTAGAGCAGCGTGGCAAGGAAAAACCGGCTGGCGAAGCCGAGGCGCCAGATGCGCGAGGTGACGCGGTTGCCGAGGCCGCGCAGGGCCGAGGTCGCGCGGTCAAGCATGGGCTGCTCCGTAAATTTGTTCCCGGTAAGGCGCGGAAGGATACTGGAACGGCACCGGGCCATCCATCTCCCCCCAGACGAACTGGTGCACATAGGCCTTGTCCGAGGCCCGGATCTCGTCCGGCGTGCCCTCGGCCACCACCTTGCCGTCGGCCATGAAATACACGTAATCGACGATCTGCAGGGATTCCTGAACGTCGTGGGTGACGATGATGGAACTGCCGCCGAGGGCATCGTTCAGCTTGCGGATCAGCTGGCCGATCACCCCCATGGTGATCGGGTCGAGGCCGGTGAACGGCTCGTCGTACATCATCAGCAGGGGGTCCAGGGCGATGGCCCGGGCGAGCGCCACGCGCCGCGCCATGCCGCCGGAAAGCTCGGCGGGCATCAGTTCTTGCGCGCCGCGCAGGCCGACCGCGTTCAGCTTGCACAACACCAGGTCGCGGATCATCTCCTCCGACAGGTCGGTATGCTCGCGCATCTGGAAGGCGACATTGTCGAACACCGAGATATCGGTGAACAGGGCGCCGAACTGGAACAGCATGCCCATGCGGCGGCGCATCGCGTACAGATCGTCGACGTCCTGCTCGTGCACCACCCGCCCGTCGAATCGCACCTCGCCCTGGGTCGGCCTGAGCTGGCCGCCGATCAGGCGCAGGGTGGTCGTCTTGCCGCAACCGCTCTGTCCCATGATGGCCACGACCTTGCCGCGCGGAATGGTCATGTTGATCCCCATCAGCACCGGTCGACGGTCGTAGGTGAAGTTCAGGTCGCGAATCTGGACGAGAGGTTCGTTCGACACGAAGGGAATCCGGCGTTTTTGCAAAGGCGGCATTCTATCAGAGCATCACTGTGGGCATGATATCGGCGTAGCCGCCGGGCTGCCGTGAAATATGGCACGTCCGCTGATCCCGCCTGGGGCGGGTCTGCTATAGTTCGCCGGATGATTGCTTCGGGCAAGCGCTGGCATGACCTCACCTGACACCCGCAAGCCTTCCCTCCTGATCGTCGATGACGACCCGCTCATCATCGACACCCTGAGCTTCTTCCTCGGCCGCGAATTCGCGATCAGCACGGCGGGCTCCCGCGCCGACTGCATCTCGCTGCTGCGCAGCAATCGCACGGCACCGCAGCTCGCTCTGGTCGACCTCGGCCTGCCGCCCCAGCCCCACCAGCCCGACGAGGGCTTTGCCCTCATCTCCGACCTGCTCGCCCATTCGCCGAGCATCAAGATCGTCGTCCTTTCGGGACAGAACGACGAAGCCAATGCCCGCCATGCGCGCGCCCTGGGCGCGACCGAATTCGTCGCCAAGCCGGCCGATCCCGAGCAGTTGCTGCAGGTCTTGCGCCGCATCCTCGCCTACCAGTCGGCCGAACTGTCCGCCGCACCCGTTGCGGACGAGGATCCTTGCGGGCTGATCGGCCACAGCGTACCCATGCAGAAGCTGCGCGCCCAGATCAGGCAATACGGGGATTCGCCCTTCCCGGTCCTCATCGAAGGCGAATCGGGCAGCGGCAAGGAGATCGTCGCCAGTTGCTGCCTGCACCGATTGACCTCGCGCCGCGACAAGCCCTACTTCGCCCTCAACTGCGCCGCGATTTCGCCCACCCTGGTCGAGCCGACCCTGTTCGGCTACGCCAAGGGCGCCTTCACCGGGGCCGCACAGGCCAAGTCGGGCTATTTCGAGGATGCCGAGGACGGCACCCTCTTCCTCGACGAAATCGGCGAGTTGCCGCTCGACCTGCAGCCCAAGCTGCTGCGCGTCCTCGAGAACGGCGAGTTCCAGCGCGTCGGCGAAACCCAGCAGCGGGTAAGCCGCGCCCGCGTCATCGCCGCCACCAACCGCGACCTGCGCAGGGAGGTGCGCGAGGGGCGTTTCCGCGCCGACCTCTACCACCGCCTCTCCGTATTCACCATCAACGTGCCGCCCCTGCGCGAAATGGGCGACGACAAGGTGCTGCTGCTGCGCCATTACCGCGATTTCTATGCGCGCCAGGCGCAGCAGCTGCCCTTCGAGTTGGCCGACGAGGCCCTCCTGCGCTGGCAGTCCTACGCATTTCCGGGCAACGTGCGCGAACTGCGCAACATCGTCATCCGCCTGGCGACGAAGCACCCGGGCCGCAAGGTCGGCCTCGCCGAACTCGAGGACGAGCTCGACACCGGCGAGGCGCTCGGCTCCTCCGCCTGGCTGCCGCCGCAGGACGTCGGCGAACTGGCCGAGATCGCCCTGCGCCAGCTGCAGCAGCGCGGCCAGTTCAATCTCGACGACACGCTGCTGCGCTGGGAACAGGGCTACATCCGAGCCGCGCTCAAGCTGACCCACGGCAACGTCAGCCAGGCGGCCAAGCTGCTCGGGGTCAATCGCACCACCCTGTACAACCGCATGGAAGTGCTGGAACGCGAACTGGGCGCAGCATCGGATGCGGCCTGACTGACACCAAGGGAGAGACTGCCGCACCATGTATCTCGAGCACTTCGGCCTGAACGAGGCGCCTTTCCGCATCACCCCGCACACGGATTTCTTCTTCCAGGGCGCGAACCGGGGCGCGACCCTGGAGGCGCTGCTCTACGCCATCACCCACGACGAAGGCATCGTCAAGGTCAGCGGCGAAGTCGGCAGCGGCAAGACCATGCTGTGCCGCGTGCTGATGGAGCGCCTGCCGGAGAACGTCGAGACGATCTTCCTCGCCAATCCCTCCCTGTCGCGCGACGAGATCCTGTTCACCCTCGCCGACGAATTGCGCATCAACCTCGCCACCAACCGGGTCAGCGCCGTCATGCGCGCCATCCAGGAGCATCTGATCGATCTCTACGGCAAGGGGCGCCAGGTGGTGGTCCTCATCGACGAGGCGCACGCCATGCCGGCGGAAACGCTGGAGGAAATCCGCCTGCTCTCCAACCTCGAGTCGAACCGGCACAAGCTCCTGCAGATCGTGCTTTTCGGCCAGCCCGAGCTGAACGAGGTGCTCGGCCGCACCGAGATGCGGCAGCTCAAGGAGCGCATCACGCACAACTTCACGCTCGAGCCGCTGGTCCGGTCGGACGTGACGAGCTACATCGAATTCCGCATGCGCGCAGCAGGCTACAAGGGGCCCAGCGTGTTTTCTCCGGCCGCGCTCAAGATGATCGCCGGCGCCTCGCTCGGCCTGACGCGGCGCATCAACATCCTCTGCGACAAGGCGCTGCTCGCCGCCTTCGCCGCCGGCGTGCACCAGATCACGGCCCCCCATGTGCGGGCCGCCATCCGCGATGCCGAATTCCGCAGATCGTCGTTCCCGGGCAGCGGATTCTGGCTGGGTGCGGCCGCAGCCGCGATCATGCTCATTGGCACCGGCGTGGTTTATTTCCAGGATGGTGCGCCCGCCTCCACGGCTCCGCCTCCCGCGGCACCGGTTACGGCGCCGGCCGCAGCACCCGCGACGCCGGCACCGCCCGCCGCGCAGGCCGATCCCGTCTCCCAGGAGCCGGCACCCGTCCGCGCGCCGGATACGACGGCCGCTGCCGCCCCATCCGTTCCCCAGGCACACAAACCCGCCGAGCCGCCCACCGTGTCACCCCCCGCCCAGCCGGCGGCAACATCCCCGCCCATCAGGACGGGATCGCTCGGACCGCTCACACGCAAGCATGTCGAGGAAACCCGGCCATGGCTGGACAGCGCCAGCGACCAGCGCTGGTTCATCCAGCTGCTGAGCGCAGACGCCGGCAGCGCCGGCCATGTGGAAAATTTCCTGGCCAATGCACTGAAAGTGGGGGAACCTGGCGCCATACGGGTCTATGCTGTAGAAATTCAAGGGCAAAAAAGGCTTGGCGTGATCTACGGCGAATATGCCACCCGCCAGGCGGCCAGCCAGGCAATGGCCGCCTTGCCTCCCACCCTCAAGACTTACGCACCCTATCCGCGCCAGGTCAGGCGGCTGCGGAACTAGTCGATAGACATAAATACAACACATAATCTGGCCAGTATTGGACAGATAAATCATGAGGTTGCAAAATAATCTTAATGTGTTATGCTCGATTCGCCCGTCCTCGGCACAGGAGGCGCTACCGTATGGCTCGCCATGACCGCTAGAACAACGACATTCCCCGTAGTTGCCGCGCTTTTCCTGGCTGCGTGCATGACCCCCCCGCCCAAGCCTCCCTCGAGCGGCCACTTGGGCATGGATGGCGTGCCTGCGGGCGCAAAACCCGCCATCCCGCAGCCCGTGCAGCAGAGTTCCGCACTGCCCAAGCCCAAACCGGCCGCGAAAGCGGAAACCTACAGCGTCGTCGTCAAGGACGTTAAAGTCGAGGAACTGCTCTTTGCGCTGGCACGCGACGCCAAGCTGAACGTCGACGTCCATCCCGGCATCCGCGGTACGGTGACCCTGAACGCCATCGACCAGACCCTGCCCCAGTTGCTCTCGCGCATCGCCAAGCAGGTCGATATGCGCTTCGAACTCGATGGCCCCAATCTGGTGGTAATGCCGGACTCGCCCTTCCTGCGCACCTACAAGGTGGACTACGTCAACATGTCGCGCGACACGACGGGCAACGTCGCCATCAACACCCAGATCGCCAGCATCAGCCCGACCGCGGCGGGCGCGGGCGGGGCGGGCGCCGCCGCCGGCGGCACCAGCGGCAACGTTTCCTCGACCAAGGTGGACAACGTCGCCAAGAACCGCTTCTGGGAAACGCTCGAAAAGAACGTCAAGGACATCCTGCGCGAAACGGACAAGGAGATCATCGTCAAGCGCCGCGTCGCCGAGGGGCAGGAACAGGCCGTGGTGACCGCTGGCGCCTCGGCCCAGCCCGGTGCGGCCGGCGCCGGCGGCGGAGCCGGTGCGGCGCCCGCCTCGCAGATCCAGGTACAGATCGCACCGCAGCCCCAGCAACAATCCGCGGCGGCCAAGGAGTATGAAACGCTGCAGGCCGCCTCGGTCATGGTCAATCCGGAAACCGGCATCATGCTGGTGCGCGCCACCTCGCGCCAGCACGAGAAGATCCAGGAGTTCCTCGACCAGGTGCTCACCTCCGCCAGGCGCCAGGTGATGATCGAGGCCACCATCGTCGAGGTGCGCCTGAACCAGAACTACCAGCAGGGCATCGACTGGCTCTACCTCACCCGCGGCACCGCCGTCGGCCAGGCCAGCCGGACGCGCAGCTTCAGATACGATCCGGCCACGGGCGGCATCGCCTATGAAACCGTCGAATCCTCGCTTCCTTCTGCCGTCGCCAATACGCTGTTCACCGCCGCCTTCCGGCGCGGCGACTTCCTGGCGGCCATCAAGCTGCT
>WBZP01005207.1_pt1 | contig 13277 bp, 10 predicted proteins | sample 5204301 | NCBI WGS metagenome assembly WBZP01 (sample SAMN12412401, study PRJNA552823) | activated sludge metagenome | isolation source: activated sludge from nitrification reactor of wastewater treatment plant... | place: USA: Pennsylvania | collected 2017
CCCTGACCCCCCAGCAGCACCCAAGCAACACCCACCACGACAAGCACCACCACCGGCCGGGCCACCACGACCCGGCCGGCCCCCCACCACGACCCCAGCCAGCCACCCACGAAAACGCGACAGCCCGGTTTCGCGGGCAGATCCCGATCTCGACGAGATCATCAGGTGGGCATCGGGCTGCCGATCTCCCACTCCACGGCCGCTGACCCGCCCGACGCCCCGGCGCCCGGCCAGACCGCGAGCCGGAGCCCCGAGTTCGCCAGCAGCTTCTGGCAGCCGGGGCAGGGCGGGTGGGTGATCGCGATCCAGCCGCCGCGGCGGCGCACCGGGTCGGCGAACAGCAGGGCGTTCGACTCGGCGTGGATCGAGATGCAGAACCCCGGGGACGACGGGTCCTCGTACGGGGCGTCGGCGGGCAGTTCGTCGTGTCGCAGCCGGCCGCGCGGGCAGCCGCCCTCGAGACAGCCGCGCACCCCGGCCGGCGCGCCGTTGTACCCGGTCGACAGGATGCGGTTCGCCTCGTCGAAGACCACCGCGCCGACCCGACGCCGCGTGCAGTCGGCACGCTGCGCCACCGCGGCGGCGATCCCGACGCCCCAGACGTGCCAGCCGGGCCGTGAGCTGAACGCGGGCCCGGGGTGCCCGCGGTCGGTGTCAGTTCCGTTGGGGTCGATGCCGTCGGTGTCCATACCGGATCAGCGCGCCGCGAGCCGGGCGGGCAGCTCGCCGACCCGCTCGTCGGTCAGGGTCAGCGCGACCCGCACGTGCCGGGCCCCGGCCGCCCCGTAGAACTCCCCCGGCGCGACCAGCACGCCGCGGTCGGCCAGCCAGGCGACGGTGTCCCAGCAGGGCTCGTCGCGGGTGGCCCACAGGTACAGCCCCGCCTCGGAGTCGTCGATCCGGAAACCGTTGTCCTGCAACGCTTTACGCACGACCAGGCGCCGGCCGCGATAGCGCTCACGCTGCTCGGCGACGTGCGCGTCGTCCGCCAGCACCGCCGTGAGGGCGGCCTGCACCGGCGCGGGCATCATCATCCCGGCATGCTTGCGCACCTCGAGCAGCCGGCGCACCAGCGCGACGTCCCCGGCCACGAAGGCGGCCCGGTAGCCGGCCAGGTTCGACTGCTTGGACGTCGAGTACACCGCGAGCAGCCCCTCGTGCGACCCCTCGCACACCCGCGGGTCGAGGATGGAGGGCACCTCGTCGACGTCCCAGCCGAGTTCGGCGTAGCACTCGTCGGAGGCGACCACCGCGCCCACCGAGCGCGCCCACCGGACCACCTTCGCCAGATGGTCGACGCCGAGCACCTTCCCGGTGGGGTTGCCCGGCGAGTTCAGCCAGATCAACCGGACGGCGCCCCGCGCCGCCCGTTCGAGGCCGTCCCGGGCGACGCGCGGACCGAGCTGGAACAGGCTGTCGGCCGGCACCGGGGTGGCCCCGGCCAGGCGGGCGCCCACGTCGTAGGAGGGGTAGGCCCGCTCCGGGTGGACAACCTCGTCGCCGGCGCCGAGCCCGAGCAGGGTCGGCAGCCAGACCACCAGTTCCTTCGACCCCAGGGTGGGCAGCACGCCGTCCGGGTCGACGTCGGCGACGCCGCGCCGCCGGGCGAACCAGGCGGAGACCGCCTCGCGCAGCGCGGCCGTGCCGTACGTCGCCGGGTACCCCGGGGCGTCGGACGCCGCGGCGAGCGCCCGGCGCGCCAGTTCAGGGGTGGGGTCGACCGGGGTGCCGATCGAGGCGTCGACGATGCCGCCGGGGTGCCGGCGGGCCCGCTCGGCGAAGGGGGCCAGCCGGTCCCAGGGGAAGTCGGGGAGCGTCGGCCCGCCGGCCGTCGTCCGGGTCAGTGCCCCTCGCCCTGCGGCGGCAGGGCGGCGACGATCGGGTGGTCCTTCGGGATCTTGCCGAGCTTGGCGGCACCGCCGGGCGAGCCGAGGTCGTCGAAGAACTCGACGTTCGCCTTGTAGAAGTCCTTCCACTGCTCGGGCGTGTCGTCCTCGTAGTAGATCGCCTCGACCGGGCACACCGGCTCGCAGGCGCCGCAGTCGACGCACTCGTCCGGGTGGATGTACAGCGATCGCTCACCCTCGTAGATGCAGTCGACCGGGCATTCCTCGATGCATGCCTTGTCCTTGACATCGACGCAGGGCAGCGCGATGACGTACGTCACGAGGTTCCTCCTGTGCTGCGGCCGGGTGGCGGGGCAGACCCCAGTATGCGGGTCGGACCAAGTATCGCGTGTCCAGAGGGGTGCATCGTGCGGGTCTGCCGGATCACGGTCAGTCGGGCGTCCCGGGCGCCTGGGTGGCCGGCTTGGGTCCGCAGACCACTTTGTCCTCGGCGATGTAGGTGGTGCGCCAGGTCTGGTCCTTCACCACCTCACCGTCCTTGTAGACGCGGCGGCGCACCGAGACGTCGAACCCGGGGTTCGCGTCCTGGGAGACGCAGCCGGCCGAGGTGTCGTAGACCGTGCCGGGCGCCCGCGGGTTGCTGCGGGGGGACTTGTCGGCCACGACCTTGTCGTACTGCTTGGTGCTCCAGAAGCTGACGTTCACCGTGTTGGTGACACTCGCCTCGATCAGCACCCCGTACGGGGAGTCGTTGCGCCAGACCAGGTCGACGTCCGGGTAGTTCACGGTCGCCTCGCGGCCCTCGGGGTAGCGCGAGATGTAGAACGAGTGCGGGGTGTGCCGCACGTCCTCGAGCCCCGAGAAGAAGACGTTGTTGAAGATCGTCGTCGCCATCTGCGAGACGCCGCCGCCGTTGCCCATCACCAGCCGACCGTTCATGATCGTCGGAGCTTCGGCGTACCCCTTCTCCGCCGTCCGCTTGCCCAGTACCTCGTTCAGGCTGAACGTCTCGCCCGGCAGCACCAGGGTGCCGTTCACCGTGCGCGCGGCGAGCCGCAGGTTGTTGGTGCGGGCGGGGTTGTAGGGGTAGATGGTCGAGAAGGTCGAGACCCGCTCCGTGACTCCGAGCGCCTCCGCCTGCTCGGTGGTGAGCTTCGGTTTGCTGACGGCGGCGTCGAGTTTCGCGGTGCGCTCGGGGGTGACGAGTGCCTTCTGGGCGGCCGCCGCGAGCGCCGCGGGGTCGATCGTCACCCCGTCGGCGGACGGCACCACCGTGGGCTTGCCGTCCTTCAGGACGATCTGGGCGTCCTTGGCCTTCTGCTCGAGGGTGTCGGCCCCGGCCAGGACGGCGTTGCGCAGGGCTGCGCCGTCCACGGCGAGGGCCAGCGCACCGGAGCTGTCCGGCTTCATCGACAGCGTGGGCAGCACGGCGGCCTGCGGGACGACCACCGTGTGCCCGGCGATCGCGATGGTCAGCGGCCCGGCCGACGCGGACTTGGCGTCACCGGCCAGGGCCTTCTGGACGTTCTCCTGCGTCACCCGCGGCGGCGTCTCGACCACCGGGAGGACGACCGGCCCGGTGCGTGCCAACCAGCCGCGCGAGAGCACGTCGAGGGCCGAGTCGGTGTCGAGGCGGGTGCCGACCACCGCCGCCTTGGCCCGCGGGCCGTCGGAGGTGAAGGTGACCGCGCCGTCCACCGGCTGCTGGACGGTCTGGGTGGCCACGGCCTCGAGCGCCGAACGCAGGGCCGCCCGGTCGGGCTCCGGGAACGCCGGGGACGCCGACCCGCCGACCACCTGGCGCCAGACCCGGCCGAGGTCGAAGGTGCCGCCGAGGGTCGCATCGACGCTGCGGGCGGCATCGAGGCGCAGCCCGGCCTTCTCGGGCACGATGCTGGCCCGGCGACCGCCGACCGTGACGGCGACCGGCGCCGTCGCCGACGGGGCCCGGGCGGTGAGCGCGTCGATCGCGGCCTGCCGCCGCATCCCGCCCACGTCGACACCGCCGATCGTGGTGCCCCGGGGCACGAGGTCACGGGCCCAGGCGGCCGCCGCCGACCCGCCGACCAGCACCAGCAGGAGCAGGAGCCCGGCGACGAGCGTCCCGGCCCGGCGCCGACGGGGGATGACGTCGCCGCCCGGGATCGCCGGGGGTGCCCAGTCCGGACGATCGGGAGCTGGGGCCAGGAGATCCGGAGCAAGGAGATCCGGGGCAGGGAGATCTGGAGCCGAGAGATCCGGAGCCGGGGGATCCGGAACCAGGGAATCCGGGCTCTGTGGGGCCGGGGGGGCCGCATCGGCTGCGGTGGTCAGGGCGGCTACGGACGCGTCGGCGGGAGCGTCCGGAGGAATCGCAATGACGGCGGATGAGGGCTCGGGCTCGGGCAGCGGCGGCGGCAACGGGTCGGGCCGGGGTACCGGGACCGGCGCGAACACCGGCGGGGGCACGACCTCGGCCGCGGGGCGGGCCACGGGCTCCGGATGCGGCGCGGGCACCGCCTCGGGCTCCGGCACTGCCTCGGACTCCGGCATTGCCTCGGGCGGGGGCACTGCCTCGAGCTGAGGCGCTGGCTCTGGCTCGGGCACCGGCACTCGCTCGGCCTCGACCACCGGATCCGGCAGCGGGTCCGGCTCCGGTTCGAGCACTGCGGCGGGCTCCGGCGGCATCGGCGGGGACGCGACCGGCGGGGCGACCTCGACCGGTTCGGGCGTCGTGGCCGTCGTCTCGACCGCGGTGAGGTCGACCACCACGTCGGCCGGGTCGTCGTCCGGCACCTCGGTCGCGGACGGCTCCCCGTCCGCAGGGGCCGCGACCTCGTCGACCGCCACCTCCTCGACAGCGGTCTCCTGGGCAGCGGTCTCCTGGGCAGCCGGGGCGTCCTCGACCGAGATCTCATCCTGAGGGTCGTCGTCCGGGCTCTTGTCGTCGGGGCCCTCGTCGTCGGGGCCCTCGTCGTCGGGGCCTTCAGCATCGGGCGGCTCGGTAGGCACCTCGTCGGCCGGCACTGCCTCCTCGGCCGGTACTGCCTCCTCGGCCGGTACTGCCTCCTCGGCCGGTACTGCCTCCTCGGCGTCCGAGCCGTCACCAGCCGACCCGCCACGGGACGATCCGAGCCATGCCAGCAGGTCCTGGGGCGAGGCCCAGCCGCCGCCGGAGGCCGCCGGCCGGGGCGGGCTCACGCGCGCGGGCACCTCGACGGAACCGTCCGGGTCGACCACCGGCTCCGGCTCAGGGGGACTCTGGCTCGCCGCACTCACAGCCCGCATCGTAAGCGCCGCGTCCGACAACCCGTGCCCGACCGCACCGGAGACGGCCGGTCACGTCACGCCAGCTGCCCGTAGCTGCTGCGGTAGTACACCAGCGCCGCGGGCGTCTCCCCGGAGCCGTCGCGCCCCTCCCGGAGCCCGGCGTTCAGCACCTCACCGACCACGATGCTGTGGTCGCCCGCGACGGTCACCGAGTCGGTTCGGCACTCCAGCCAGGCCAGCGCGTCGTCCATCAGGGCCACGCCGGTCGCGGGCCCGCGGTGGTGCGGCACCTGGGACAGCTGACCCTGCAGCGGGCGGCCTCGGGTGGCCAGCCACCGGGCCACCGGCTCGGCCGTCCCGTCGAGCACGCTGATCCCCCACTGCCCGCCCGCGATGATCGCGTCGTGGAACCGTGCGTCCCGCTCGACACAGACCAGCACGAGCATCGGGTCGAGCGAGACGGACGTGAACGAGTTGGCCGTCATCGCGTGGTCGAGCCCCCCGTCCATCGCGGTGACCACGCACACCCCGGTGGCGTATCGGCCCAGCGCACGGCGCAACAGTGTGGTGTCGGGGGGCAGCACCCGAGCGAGCCTACGCGCCGCGGGGCCGCACGCGCCGTCCGGGCGGTCAACCCGGACGGCGCGCCCGTGCGTCCCTACCCGTCATGCCGTGCCGTGCGCGACCACCAGGCCCCGGACGACGCCCGGTCGCGCAGGTCGAGCAGGTCCGACCCGGGGGCGTCGTCCAGGGCGGCGCGCGGAGACCCGACCGGACGGGAGCGGGCGGAGCACTCCAGCACGTCGGTGATCTCACGCCCGATCAGCTCGTGCCGGTCGAGCAGGGCGTCCCGGAGGGCCTCCACCAGGTGCCGGTTCGCGCCCAGCAGCGTCTGCGCCCGGGACTTCTGGGTGGTCAGCACCGCCTCGACGCCGCGCCGGGCCTCTCGGTCGCCCAGCACCCGGCCGACCAGGCCCGGGTCACCGAGCGCGGATCCCTGCACCGCACCGAACGACACCAGGCTCTCGCCCATCCCCGCCTGACCGATCATCTGGACGGCCACGTTGGTGGCGTAGGCGAGGTCACCGGCCGGGCCGGTGGAGACGTCCCCGAAGAACTCCTCCTCGGCGACCTGGCCACCGAAGGCGATGCAGATCAGGGCCTCGAGCTCGCGGCGTGAACGGGTGTAGACGTCCTGCCGGTCACCGTGCAGCAGCATCCCGAGGGCGTCGGCCCGTTTGACGATGGTGAGCACCTCGAGCCGCCGCTCGGGGGCCACCAGCCAGGCGAGCACGGCGTGCCCGGCCTCGTGGGTGGCGATCAACCGGCGCTCGTGCTCGGTGTACCCGACCGGCTGGCCGAGCCCCACCTCGAGCACGAGACGGGCGTGTTCCAGGTCGGCCCACGACATGCCCGCCGCCCGGCGGCGCACCGCGTTCACCAGCGCCTCGTCGAGCAGGTGCTCGATCATCGCGGGCGTGTAGTCCTGGGTGACGCCGGCGAGGGCGTCGCGGCGGTCGGGGTCGTCGAGTTCGGCCTCGTGCGACTTGCGCGCGAGGAAGTGGTCGATCAGCTCGCGCCGTCCGGCGTGGTCGGGCACGTTGAAGGTGAGCCGGCGGTCGAAGCGTCCGGGGCGCAGCAGGGCCGGGTCGAGCCCGTCGGCCCGGTTGGTGGCCGCGATGACCAGCACGTTCGCCGGCTCGACCCGGGGGCGCGGCAGGCGGTGCGCCGCGGGGAGCAACAGGTTCACCAGGTCCACTACCGCGGCGTGCACCCGCTCGCCCGTGGTCGGGGTGTCGAAGGACTGCATCTGCACGAGCAGTTCGTTGACCACCCCGCCGACGCCCTCGCTCACCATGGCGGACCTGACCGAGGACGGGCTCACCTGCCGTGCAGCGGTCATCGGCATCCCCCCGCGCACCATGGCGATCGCGTCGATCTCCTCGATGAACCCGATCGCGCCGCCCTCGGCCCGGGCCGCCTTGCGCAGCGCGGTGAAGTACGAGCGGATCTTGCGCGAGGTCGCGCCGTAGAACATCGACTGGAACGAGGTCGCCGACACGAACAGGAACGGCACCCCCGCCTCGGCGGCCATCGCCTTGGCCATGTGAGTCTTCCCGGTGCCGGGCGGGCCCTCGAAGAGCAGGCCGCGGCGGGCGGTTCCCCCCATCGAGGAGCGGAAGGTGCGGGCGGAGAGGAACAGGTCGAGCGAGCGCCGCACGTCCTCGGTCACCGGGGCGAGGCCCTTGACGTCGGTGAAGCGGATGTCGAGCTGCTCGGGCCGGTAGGTCACGTGGGGGGAGCGTCCGGCGATCCAGAAGCTGCCCAGGGTGGTGAGCAGCATCGCGGCGAAGAACACCCCCGTCATCAGGTAGATCGGGTCGACCTCCGGCACGGCCGGCAGGGGCCCCCGGCCCAGCAGCGTCCGGATCGCGACCCAGGCGACGGCCAGGCCCGCGCCGGCCGCCAGCCGGAGCAGGCGGATCCGGCGGCGGCGCTCACGCAACCGCGAGACGTCCGTGCCGCCATCGCGCACCACGGTCCGGGCCAGGGGCACGGCCCCGACGCCGCCCTGCCCCTGGCCCGATCGTGGCGCTTCGAGGAGCGGCGCGGTCGCGTCGCTCTGGCGTCCATCCATGTTGTGCCCGCTCACGTCACTCCTCGTCAAGTGTTTCGCCACACCACGTGACAGTCATGACCCAGAGTGCGCCACATCACGGCGATCGGATACGGAGCGCAACCCCAAACCCCCCGCCCGCCGCGCCAATTCACCCGGATGGGTCACCCGGCGCCGAGTTCGTGCTCGATCCGTGTTCGTCTGCGACACGGATCGAGCGCGATCTCAGGAGGCCAGTCGCCGCCGGCACCGCGAACAGGGCGGCGGTGGGGCCGACCACCCGCGGGCGACCAGGACCGCCCGGATCTCCTGGGCGACGCCGCAGGGGTCGTTCACCAGGTCCCACCACCCGAAGCGCAGGGTCACCAGGCCTGCCGCCGCGTGGAGGTTGTCGCGATGACGGTCACGGAACGCCCCTTCCTCGGTATGACCGACCCGCCCGTCCAACTCGACGATCACGGCGAACTCCCGGCACATGGCGTCGGCGATCCGGGCACCCAGTCGCGCCTGGAGCTGGAAGGGCAGGCCGTGCGGGCGGAAGACCGTCCGCAACGCCCGGAGCTCGAGGTGGCTGGTCACCCCTTGTGACGCATCGACGAGCACCGTGCGGATCAGCCGCCGCCGGCGCACCCTGGTCCGCTCCTCGAGCCTTCGGGCGAGCCGCTCCGGCGTGGTCAGCCGTCGCTGGCAGGCCCGGGTGATCCAGGTGATCACGTCCTGGTCGGTGTCGGCCGCGGCGCACAGATCGAGGGTGGTGTCCTCGATCCGGGTCCGGGCGGGGTCGATCGACCGGGAGGGCAGCCGCACCCCGGGCCGCTCCCGCGCGAAGGCGAACCCCGGGTGCGGCCCGACGTCGCGCCCCGGGACGATGACGTGCACCACCTCCGCGGCCCCGGCATCGACCCGCTCCGACCCCTCAACGCCGGGGTCCGCGAGCCCGTCGAGCAACGCCGCCGTCATCGACCATGCCCGTGCTCCGTCACCCCCGAGCAGGACTCCTGCCCACACGCGGGCGAGGAACGGGGCGGCCACGCCGGTCGGCCCGGCCAGATAGACCCCCGGAGCCAGCCGGCACCAGTCCTCGGTCAGCCCGCGCAACACCCCGAGGCTGACGCCCAGCCCCAGGAGCTGGCCCGCGACACCACCCCGGACTGCGCGACGACGAGCCGGCGCGCCGCGGCCGGCAAGCGTCCCCGTGGGTGCACGCCACCACCGTGCTCCGCGCCGGCCACCGCGTCGAGCAGCAGCGTCAGACTGTGGACAACCCCTGTGGATATCCCGCACGACCGGCCTACGCCGGGGTTCGTGCTCGATCCGTGTCCGTCTACGACACGGATCGAGCACGGACCGATCGAGCACGGACCGATCGAGCACGGACCGATCGAGCACGGACTAGCGGAGCCGTTGGAAGTGCTCCACCGGAGCGATCACGCCACCGACCCCGTCGCTGAGCGCGAAGAAGGGCTCTGCGACGTGGACCTGGGTCGCGTGCGCGCGCAGCGCGGCGACCTTGCGGGCGACGTCGTCGGGCGTACCGGCGACGGTCACGTCGACGGCGGCGTCGGGCACGACCGGCGCGAGCCGCCGGACACCCGGCAGGTAGGGGTTCCCCGCCCCCGCGAGCAGCGAGTCCTCCTGCGCCGCAACGGATTCCGGAACCACCACGGCGAACAGCGCGCAGCCGGCCACCTCCGCGGCCAGCCTGGCCACCCGATGGGTGCGGACGTGGTCGGGGTGGCCGTACCCGCCGCCCGCGTCGTAGGTCACCACCGCCTCGGCCCCGACCGCGCGGAGCACGGCCACGAGATCGCCGGCCGCCTCGTCCAGGTCCGCCCGGCAGAACGCCTCGGGCCGCGCGTCGTCCGGGAGCACGATCGTGCCGGTGGCGTCGAAGGCCATCCCCGAGTCGCGATAACGGCGGTGGACCGTCCCGTCGGGCAGGTCGCCGAGGAACCGGTGATCGGACACGCCGAGCGCCGCCACCGCGGCGGCCAGTTCGCCCACCCGGTACTCCCCCAGGGCGTCCTCGCGGTCGGCGGTCAGCCGGGCCGCCGCGTCACCGATCACCTCGCCCTGCTCCCCCCGGGTGCACGTGACCAGGGTGACCTGCAGCCCGTCGGCCACCGCGCGGGCGAGCGAGACCCCGGTGATCAGACTCTCGTCGTCCGGATGGGCGTGCACGAAGACCAGTCGCCGGGCATTCCAGGCTCCGTGCCCCATGCAGCACCCTTCCTCGGGTCGGCGGCCGATCACCGCCACGTCGGCGCGGCTCAGGCCTTCTTGGCCCGGGCGGTCGCCCGGGCCCGCTCCACGGCGTCGAGCGCCACCTTGCGCAGCCGCACCGAGGTGGGGGTCACCTCGACGCACTCGTCGTCCCGGCAGTACTCCAGGCACTGCTCCAGGCTCAGCTTGCGCGCCGGCACCAGCCGCTCGAACTCGTCGGCGGTCGAGGAGCGCATGTTGGTGAGCTTCTTCTCCTTGGTGATGTTGACGTCCATGTCGTCGGCCCGGGAGTTCTCCCCGACGATCATTCCCTCGTACACCTCGACGGTCGGTTCGACGAACAGGGTGCCGCGCTCCTGCAGATTGGTGATCGCGTAGGCGGTCGCCACACCGGCCCGGTCGGCCACCAGCGACCCGGTCGGCCGGGTGCGCAACTCACCGGCCCACGGCTCGTACCCGTCGAAGACGTGGTGGGCGATGCCGGTGCCCCGGGTGTCGGTCAGGAACTCGGTGCGGAAGCCGATCAGACCGCGCGAGGGAACGGTGAAATCCATTCGCACCCAACCGGTTCCGTGATTGCTCATGTGCTCCATCCGCCCCTTACGGACGGCGAGGAGCTGGGTGATCGCACCCAGGTACTCCTCCGGCGCGTCGATGGTGAGCCGCTCGAACGGCTCGTGGACGGCGCCCCCCACCCGCCGGGTGACCACCTGCGGCTTGCCAACGGTGAGCTCGAAACCCTCCCGGCGCATCGTCTCGACCAGGATCGCCAGGGCCAGCTCGCCACGCCCCTGCACCTCCCAGGTGTCGGGGCGCTCGGTCGGCAGCACCCGGATCGAGACGTTGCCGACCAGCTCGCGGTCGAGCCGGTCCTTGACCAGCCGCGCCGTCACCTTCGACCCCTTGGCGCGCCCCGCCAGCGGGGAGGTGTTGGTGCCGATGGTCATCGAGATCGCCGGCTCGTCGACGGTGATCAGCGGCAGCGGCCGCGGGTCGTCGGGGTCGGCCAGCGTCTCCCCGATCATGATGTCGTCGATGCCGGCGACGGCGATGATGTCGCCCGGCCCGGCCTCGGACGCGGGCAGCCGCTCGAGCGCCTTCGTCATCAGCAGCTCGGTCACCTTCACCCGCGAGACGGTGCCGTCGCGCTTGCACCAGGCGACCTGCTGGCCCTTGCGGATCGTGCCCGAGCGCACCCGGCACAGCGCCAGCCGGCCGAGGAACGGCGAGGCGTCGAGGTTGGTCACGTGCGCCTGCAGCGGCACCTCGGGGTCGTACGCGGGCGCCGGCACCGTGGCGAGGATCGTCTCGAACAGCGGCTGCAGGTCCGGCGAGTCCGGCATCGTGCCGTCGGCCGGCTTGGTCAGCGACGCCCGGCCCGCCTTGGACGAGGCGTAGACGATCGGGAAGTCGAGCGCGGCGTCCGGGTCGAGGCCGGTGCCGTCGATCAGGTCCATGAACAGTTCGTAGGTCTCGTCGACGACCTCGGCGATCCGCGCGTCGGGCCGGTCAACCTTGTTCACCACCAGGATCACCGGCAGGTGCTTCTCGAGCGCCTTGCGCAGCACGAACCGGGTCTGCGGCAGCGGCCCCTCGCTCGCGTCGACCAGCAGCGCGATCGCGTCGACCATGCTCAGCCCGCGTTCGACCTCGCCGCCGAAGTCGGCGTGGCCGGGGGTGTCGATGATGTTGAAGATCACCCCGCCGGCCGGCGCCCCCTTGCCGTCCCAGCGCACCGCGGTGTTCTTGGCGAGGATGGTGATGCCCTTCTCGCGCTCGAGGTCACCGGAGTCCATCGCCCGCTCGTCGACGTGCTGGTGCTCGCCGAACGCGCCGGTCTGCCAGAGCATCGCGTCGACGAGGGTGGTCTTGCCGTGGTCGACGTGCGCCACGATGGCGATGTTGCGCAGGTCCTCCCTGCGAGCCAGGTCCTTCCTGGTGGCTGGGGGGTGGGTCTGCGAGGGCATGCGGAACGCTCGATTCACGGGTGGTGGGGGCTGTTCCCCGGAAGGCGGAACCCGGGCATCCTACCGTCGTGGTCACCTCGGCCCCGAGCGCGCCCGGTGGGGACGACGCGCAGCGGATCACGTTGGCGTCCTACGACGCGCACACGGCCGAGTACCAGGCCGGTACCCCCGCGGTCACGCCGCCGTCGTTGGCCACCTGGTTCGAGGCGGTCCTGGCGGGGCTGCCCGCGACCACCCGCGTCCTGGAACTCGGCAGCGGACCGGGTCGCGACGCGCGCCACCTCATCGCCCGCGGCGTCGACGTCACCTGCTCGGACGGCGCTCCCGCCTTCGTCGACCTCCTGCGGAACGCAGGGCTGCCCGCCCTCCTGATCGACTTCTCGCGGGACCCGATCCCCCGGCGGGTTCGACGTCGTCCTGGCCGTGGCCTGCCTCGGGCACCTGGATCGGGCCCAGTTCGCGGTGCTGGCCGGGCGGGTCCGGGCGGCGCTGCCTGCGAGCGGCCGGTTCGCGCTGTCGGTGAGGGAGGGCGAGGGCGAGCGGTGGACCACGGCCAAACTCGGCGCCCCGCGGTACGTCTGCTCCTGGGACGAGCCGGGGCTGCGGCGCGCCCTCGTCGACGCGGGGTTCACCGTCCACGAGGTCGGCCGGGCGGTGTCCGCGCACGGCGATCCGATCCTGCGGATGATCGCCGAGGTCACGCCAGCACGGCGTGGCCGACCGCGCGCGTGACGCAGTCGCCTGCGACGGCGAGCAGCCGTTGCAGGCCGTCGAGGTCGGGGGCCGGACGGCGTCCGGTCGCCACCGCGAACACGGTGTCGCCGTCGAGCATGGTGTGCACCGGGTTGATCGCGCGGGCGAGGCCGTCGTGGCCGATGCCGGCGAGCTTGGCGCACTGCGCCTGGGTCAGGGTCAGGTCGGTCGCCACCACGACGAGGGTGGTCGCCCAGGGCGGCGACGGGGTCTCCACCGCGGCGGGGTGGGTGCCCCGGTAGGCGTCGAACTCGCCGTCCAGGCCGAACCGGACGGCGTGCGGCACCCCTGTCGCCGGGTCGACGACCGATCCGAGCGCGTTCACGACGGCCAGCGCGGCCACCGTGGTGCCGTCCCCCAGGACGACGCTGGCACTGCCCACACCGCCGCGCAAACCCCCTGCGACGCAACCGGTTCCGGCACCGACGCTTCCCTGGCGGACACGGCCCGCGCCGTCCGGGCCGCCGTCGCCGAACGCGGCGTCGTGCGCGGCGGCACCGAACGAGGCGTCCGGGTGGTTCTGGAACACGCCCCCGCGGCCCAGGTCGAAGACCACGGCGGCGGGCACGATCGGCACCACCTCGCCCGGGCCTTCCCCGACGGCGAACCCGACGCCCCGTT
>WBZP01005209.1_pt1 | contig 13274 bp, 2 predicted proteins | sample 5204301 | NCBI WGS metagenome assembly WBZP01 (sample SAMN12412401, study PRJNA552823) | activated sludge metagenome | isolation source: activated sludge from nitrification reactor of wastewater treatment plant... | place: USA: Pennsylvania | collected 2017
AAGTATAGCAATGTCAAAGCCATGTCAGTTGGCCTAGGGGTGGTTTATGTGTTATGGTAAACCATGTAGCGACACAATATATTGTGTCGCTTACAATCGGCCCAGGTATAAAGGTAAATGACATGTGGGCGCACCCCAAACCAGAACGAATAGATAAAAACCGTATATTTGAATATCATGATGAAAAAGAACAAATGCCCTGTTTTCCCTGGCCGACGATTTTGCATAACTGCATTATGTCAATGAAGACAACCTTTTGGGAAGGGGAGAACGGGGTCGGTCTTTTTTCATCAACGTACAAGAGTAGAAATTTTGTGTTGGAGAGGAGACAATGAGGGTGTCTAAAATTAAAAAGAAAACTACTTTTATAGGGGCGTAAGCCCCTTTTTTGTTGCTAACATTTTTTCGCACCAGGTACGGTAAACCAGGTAATTGTATGCATCTAAATTTATTGTGATCTGTTTGCGACTTGCTTTGTCGAGTTTTTTTAAAAAATCCACAAGATTGAAGTAACCTTGGTATTGTTTTTTGTTGAGACTGTTTTTTTGTCGCTGCACAGCTAGGGCAAAATTTTTGAGTTGTGTTTTAAAGGTTTCGTAATCATCGTAACGCAATACATACAAAGCCATGACGTGTAAAGCCAGGGCTCGCATTTTTTGTTCTTGTGATCCGTAGGAAGTAAGAGCCGTAAGACGAATCACCTCCATATATTTTTCGTGGTAAAAACAATTTAGGGCATGGGCCAGGTTTTGGCTGCCTTTGAGGTCAGAAGTAATGACGTTGTTGATCCATCGATTGATAAATTTTTCGACCCACTCGTAAGACTGAGTGGCAGAAAGAGCGGATAACATGTTGGTAAATCGCACCATTGAAATTTTGCCCTTATCCATCAACACTCCCGACTCCATGGCTAATTCATAGAGCTGGGCAATGGCTTTGACATTGGGCAGTTGGCCCATTGCGTGTAAGGTATTTCCCTTCACGATCAAATAAAGTGTCAGTACCGTATGGATAAAACTCCCCTCTTCAAATTGGTTTTCTTTGAGGGATGCGGTTAGGGATTCAAAGACCTGGACATCGTTTTTTTCCCAGAGACAAACCAGGTTGTCAAGTTTTGCTGACAAAGGACTTTCCGGTAAAAAAGCCAAAATTTGGTGGATGCCGGCAATCATTTGACTGTAATCGTACTCTGTGATGGCGCCAAAATTGTACAATTCTGTAAGCCACACCGAAGCATGCTCTTTGGTAGTGCGAAGCCAACTCATTACAAACTTTTCATACAAGGCACCGCCTTGTTCATTTTTAATGGGATTGTTGCTGAAGTACTGTGCACGCAAAGCTCTGGCAAGAGCCTGCTCTCTTTCAAGGTCCAGACCGGTAGCCGAAGAAATTTTTTTCTCCAGATTTTTGTAGGTCTGATCCGCCAGCTTATATGCCCCTCGCCGGTTGTACGCCTCTAGCAAAAAAAGCTCCTCTTCATACTTTTTGACAGTCATCTCACGATGCGCCAGCCATGACTCCACCCAACCAAAAATCACGGATAGATAATTTTGAAAAACCTTGACAGAGAGGTGTGGGAAATGTTGGTAGACCACTTCTTCAACTTCAGGTAAGGACCCGAGATTATCCTTTTCTGATTTAAGAAAAGAATAGATGGCAAAGACATCTGCCACATCAGAAGTATGGCTAAGTACCTCTGTTGTCAGTAAGGCCCACTCCTCTATTTGAATGACGGCCAAAGCCTGAACCAATTTAGAATGTGAAAGAGACAAAAAATATATTTCTTTCAAATATAACAGGAAAAACATCAATAAAACAACAAATAAATTAATTATTATCAGTTAATTATGTTTTTTACTGTGAAAAGCAGATTAGGATATAATAAGAAATATGAATAATTTGCCCAAAGCAAAGCCTGCAACTTTATAGCATAAAATTTAAAGGCGGAAAGATGGGTGACACAACAACTAGAAAATTAACCAGCAACGGCAGGATGAATTTTTGGTTATTGAATACAGAGGTAAAAGACAAAACAAACCGTGAAAATTTTGAGCAAACCGGCAAAGATGTGCAGGGAATAGAAATCAAAGAAATCCGAACGGTGGAAGATCTCGATACTCAGTACCAAGGTCTAAATGGCTTGCAAAACACCATTGTCATTTTGCACTCACTTGACTTGCTCAACGGTGTAAGTGATCTCAAGCCGGCCGCCATTCTCGCAGCACCCTGCAGCGAATCTCGCTTAAACCGCCAGATCGCTCGATTGAAAAATGAAAAAGAACAAAAGCCCTCAAAAACCGCCAAGTCAAAAACTATTATCATCCATACCCATGACGGCTTCGAGGTCATCCGCACCAAAGAAATTTTACACATCATCGCCGAACGCGCCTACTGTCAGATTTTTTTGACTAAGGGTCGCAAGCTCACAGTGAGCAAGCCTCTCCGCGAAATTGAAGAACAGCTGTCATCCTGTTTTATTCGTACCCACCACTCCCACTTGGTCAACCTTTGTAAGGTAGGTGCCTACAAAAAAGAAGCAGGCGGCGAGCTGGTATTGAAAGATGGCAGTCGCGTGCCGGTTGCGAAGTCGAGGAAGGAGGAGGTGGAAGGGAGGTTGCTAAGGAAAGAATAGGAACGAAAAATCAAAGAATTTTTAAAATAATATTGGTGAAAAGTTTATTACTCTAAACCCCGGGAAACCCAAAAGGCTATATCGGAAATCCAACCGCAATTTTCCAACACATATTTATAATTTAACATTTTTTGATGGAGGGCTATAAAAGGCTCAATCCATTTTATTATTTCAGGGTCTCAGTTCATAAGAAAATACGGGCATCAAATTTTTTTGCTGAAACATATTTGAATTTTAATTATAGATTAAAATTTAATATGTAAAGCGCAGATAAACAACAGTATAATCCTTATGAACAAGCAATTATTCCTAAAAAGCACCTGTGTTTTCATTTTTTTATTGAGCAGCCTTACCGGTTTTAGTGCCGTGTACTACTGGGTGGGTGGATCCGGTGTCTGGAGCGACCTTTCCCATTGGTCCACCACCACCAATCCTGCGGGACCGTACCACATCAATATACCAACGGCCATGGACGATGTGGTCTTTCTCAACAACGGAGGAGTGCCCTATACTGTTACTATGGATGCAGCGAATACCATTGTAAAATGTAAAAACATGGACTGGTCTCTTGCTCCGGCTGGATGCACACTCACTGGCACGGGTACTCGCGCTGACATCCATGGTTCTGTCACCTTTCATCCGGCCATGAACTTCACTTTTGCGGGGGATATCTGGTTTGTTATAGATATGAATGTGACCAATACGATCACCAGTAATGGGGTGCATTTTTCGCAGAGTGTTTATTTTAGTGGAAATACTGGAACCTGGAATCTAGCAGATGCTTTATATGTAGAAAAATCAATTTATCATTACAGCGGCAGATTAAATACCCAAAATTTTACCATTACTGCTGGAACAGGATTCCCAGGCAGTCCAAATCCACCCGGTAGTTTGATCCTTGATTTAGGATCTTCCACTGTAAATATCATATCTGGTCCCGGGATATTTGCATACTTGACAGGCAATTTTATAGCAGGTACTTCAACGATCAATCACCATACAGGTGGCACCATAGGGGGTAGTGGGCCAACTACACCTTTCTATAAAATAAAACTCAATACTGTAAGTAATACAAATCCATCTATTATTTCAACGGTATCGACCATTGATTCGGTTGTGTTTAATTATTATGGTACTATCCATTCCTGGAATTATCAAAACACACCACAAAATATACATACGGCGGTATTCAAAGACAATGGAACCATTACCAATGCCAATCATTTTACCAATCTGCGGTTTGAACCGGGAAAGACTTATACTTTCGGAGATTATACCCCAATCTATCAGGTGCCCAATACAAGTACCGATATTACCATTCTAGCCGGTGGGACATTTATAGCCAATGGAGGAGGGGGATGTACAGGAGCTATCACGATGATCACCAATACCAGCGGCACTCCAGTAAGTATAATTAATAATAGTGGATCAATTATCAATACCAACAATGTATTGCAGCAAGATATTCACGGTAGTGGGACCATGCCACTGATCAATAATAACGGACATGATCTGGGCAACTGTACGGGCTGGACGTTTAATTCACCACAAGCACCGTATGATCTATATTGGATAGATGGTCCGGGAGAGTGGATTGATCCCAATCATTGGTCACTGACAAATGGTGGTTCGCCAAGTGGTTGTATCCCCAATGCCATTACCAATGTTCATTTTACGCCAAACTCCGGATTCACTGCCACTAGTGGGGATACGGAATTGATTAATACTCCTGCGGATTACAGGACACTTACATGCAGAGATCTTGATTTTAGCACAGTGACAGGATATCCAACATTCAATTCTGTGCATGTAAATGTGGATCCAAACAATATCTATTCAATTGGAAATTCAAGTATCTTAAACATATTTGGCTCCTGTCGGTGGGGAACAGCAATGGTACAAAAGTTCGACTATAAAATTTATTTTAAAGGAAATGGAAATCATGAAATTGAGTCTAATAGTTTACCTTTCCATGCTAATCTAATATTTGATGGTCAGGGAACTTGGAATATAATTGACTCGATGACATTGACAGATGAACAATTTTATATAGGCAGAAGTGTATTTCACACTAGTGGCAAAATTTTTACTCATGGACATTCAATCACCTTTAAAAGTTCCAGAGGCTGGTATGGCAATTATGTGGAAAATGGAGATCCAGGAGGGCCAAATGATGTGGCAAATAAAGGTGCTGAATTGAGCTTAGGTGACATCAATGGCAACAGTTCAAATCTATATTTGCATGGAAATGTAAATCTTTTTGTAGGATATGAGGGCGGTAAATTTCATGCTATAAAATCCACCATAAAGGGGGTTGAAGCAGGTGGACAACGAATTTATGCATTAAATAACCCTCATTATTTCTATAATGTTATAATTGAGAATATTTCAATAGGCGCATATTTTAAAGGCGGAATAATTAATCAATTTATTTCTAAAAATGGAACTACTTTAATTGAAGATAACGGTTCAAATAATTTACCCATTCACTATGCTGAATTTAAACAATTGGGAGAGATAAAAGGAAATCAGGTGTTTGATACATTGGTTTTCACAGGCGGCAATCGCTATATCTTAGAAAAAGGTAAAACACAAACGATTACAAGCAACGGAACACTTATAAGTATGGGTGGTTGTGATAGTTTGGTTTATATTCAGTCATCAGACGGTGATGCAACTGCAACTATAAAAAAAGAGACAGGCTCTAATTTAGTAATTGACAATACCATTGTTGAAAACATCGCAGCGGACTTATCCACAGGAGTTACCTATACTATTAATAATGGACTCACTCTAGCCAATTCCAGCGGATGGACTGTCATTAATCCCACACCGAGAAATCTATATTGGGTAGGAAATGGGGGTTTCTGGGATGAGTCAGCTCATTGGGCCACATCTTCCGGTGGTAGCGGAGGAAACTGCCCTCCCACACCTTTGGATAATGTATTTTTTGATCAATTGTCATTTTCCATACCAAATCAAACTGTGGAAGTTAGACAATACGATGCCTATGCTCGAGATATGAACTGGACAGGTGTTACAAATAATCCAAGATTTCTTTCACAATCATTTGCAAGAAGACTAAATTCTTTTGGTGATTTTATCTTAAGCCCTAACATGTCTTATAAATTTAATGGAGAACAATATTTTAGAGCAGATCATCAGGTTAGTATAACCACATCAGGAAATAAATTATTGCAAAACATTTATTTTGATAATCCATCAGGAGATTGGACTTTCACGGACGATCTGCTTCTTACATGGGATGGAGCTACTCAATCTATTAATCCTAGTATTTATCAGAAATTTGGTACAATTAGGACCAATCACGATATGAGAATTGGTGGATGGTGGAATAGCACAAACGAAAACAATAAATTATTTTTAGGCAATTCCAAGATTACGTTTTTTGGAGGTGGATATGGATATTACTCAAGTGCAAGATTTGATAATCTTCCTCAAAATTTTAATGCAGGAACTTCAGAGTTCATCATTGAAGATAGAGTAGAATTTAATCAAGGTTTTATAAGTGCACGTCATAGAATAAATTTTTACGATGTCACCTTTTATGAAAGTGGTTGCTCTTTTCAAGATGGTCAAGTTTTGAATAAGTTAACTTTTCACAAATATGGATATCCTGTGTCAAATATTAATAATGATACAATGAATATTAACTGTTTAGAGTTTAAAGAAGATGGTTATATTGCGAGTAATTATCCTTATTTAACTGGCCATATTGGATTAAATAAACTAAAACTTGCACCCGGCAAAAGCTATCTGTTTTATGGTAAAACAGTAATGTTACCTAAAAACGGACAAGAATCAGAATTAATCATTGAAGGACTGCCAAATCAATACATACAATTAAATGGAACAGGTGAAGGTACAATTGCTATGGACGATATAAATGGCGTTCCTACTTGCACCCAATATGTGTTTCTAAGCAATATGACCCATACAGGTACCGAAACTATTCAGGTGCCTACTCCAGGCGGAAATGTTATCAACAACACAGGCTGGGCATTTGTACCATGTAATCCTTGTCCTAATAATCCACCTGTTTTGGATTCACTCCAGAGTACGTTCGAAAGATGTGGTCCGGGTACAATAAATTTGGTTCTGAAAGACCTGCTGCCCGGTGAAAATGCGGTTTGGTTTAGAGATTCTTTGCTCACCGACACCCTTTACAACAGTGCCAATCTTTTTCAGCCACTGGTGAGTTCGGATACTTGTTTTTGGGCCAAGGTCTTTAACGAGGGTGGCCAGTGCTATTCAAGCGACACCATAAAGATATGCATCAATGTATTTAAAAAACCAGCGGTCTATGCAGTATCGGGTGGTGGCAGCGTCTGCCAGGGAGGAAACTTAAATATCATATTGGCAGATTCCGAAGTAGGATTTAATTACCAGCTGCAACTGGATGGTGTTGATTTTGGAGCACCTCAGGCGGGTACCGGCAATCAGCTGGTATTCACCATTACCTTACCAAATGGAGTCACTACCGGCATGTTTACCATAATGGCCATCGGTGAAGGAGGATGTTCCAGTGCCATGAATAATGGTGTGACCGGCACCTACCTTCCGTCTCCTGCGCCCGTCATTGGGCTTAGTTCCAACAATCCGGTTTGTGCATTGGGTGGCTCCATTGAACTCTTTGAAAATGGAGGGCAGGCGGTAAGCTGGAATTGGAGCGGACCCGGAGCGTGGACTTCATCTTCACAAAATCCGGTAAGAACACCGGTGACATCGGCAGAAAGTGGATGGTATTCGTGTACCATAGAAGCAACCAATGGTTGCAGCAACGTCTCCTATATATATGTGGAAGTAATAGCCAGTCCATCGGTCAACCAACCGTCAGACTTGGTTTTATGCCACAATAACAATACCGGGGAAATTAATTTTTCCGGTTCCAGTCCTTCTACCAACTATGCCTGGACCAACAACAACAGTTCCATTGGACTGGGAACTTCAGGGACGGGAAATCTTCCTTCATTTACGGTCAGCAATATGGGAAATGTTCCGGTTACGGCGACCATTATTGTCACGCCATATCGCGATAGTTTGGGTGTGGTGTGTGCCGGCGAACCGAAATCATTTACCATTACCGTAAACCCTATACCCAAGGTCGATGTCCTGAGCGACACTAGATATTGTGCAGGAGACTTGGTAGCTGCTACTGTAATTTCCGGCACGGTGGAAAATACGGTATTTACCTGGACCAATGACAACACGGATATAGGTTTAGGGGCTACCGGCATGGGCAATCTTCCGTCGTTTGTGGCCGGCAATGCCACAACTGCCGATGAAGTTGCTACCATAATGGTTTATCCTTCATTCACCAATCAGGGTGTCAGCTGCATTGGCAGTGCAACTTCTTTTGAAATAGCAGTGCATCCTTTACCTACCGTAAATCCAATATTCAATGTGGTTGTATGTGCGAACGGAGACATATCCCCAATTGTCTTCAGTGGTAATTTAGCCGCTACCACATACAATTGGGTCAATGACAACCCATCCATTGGACTTGCTGCCATGGGCACAGGAGACATTCCTTTTACCATAGCCACAAACAACACGGCAAATCCCATTGTAGCCAACATCACCGTTACACCATCTGTTAACAACGGCGGTCTCATATGCACAGGAGCATCACAGACGTTTACCCTCACCGTAAATCCTTTACCGATTTTGACCGCAGTGTCGGCTATTGAGGTTTGCGCGGGCGATGATGCAGGGCCCGTTTTGTTTGGCAGCAATGTAACGGGTGCCGTGTACAATTGGACAAACAACAATACCAGCATAGGTTTGGCCGCGAACGGCAATGGTGACTTGCCAATGTTTACAGCCATGAATAATACACAGGCTCCAAAAGTGGCGAATGTCATCGTAAATGGAAGTTATACCAATGCCGGTCTCACCTGTACAGGAGCGCCCATTGGTTTTACCATCACCGTTAACCCATTACCCATAACTTACGATGTTACAGGTGGTGGTATCTATTGTAACGGCGACAACATTGGATTACCTGTTGGATTGAGTAACTCTCAAAATGGAATCAATTATCAATTAAAGTTGAATGGGAATCCAATAGGGTCTCCCATAGCCGGAACAGGATCACCATTGAGTTTTGGCAATCAAACAGGCATTGGGGTGTACACCGTTACGGCAATCAATGCCACCACCGACTGTATTTCTGAAATGTCCGGCAGTGCTGAAATAGGAACAACTAATTGTACCATCAACATCATAGATCCATGTGTTTGTTTGAATAATGCGACCACGTTGAGCAATGGACAGTTTTCAGAAACCATACAAATCAGCGCCCCGGCAGGTCAAACCTGGACAGTGACTGCTTCCAATGGCTTATACAGTACTTTAAGCCCTGCCCCACCTGCAGCACCGACCCCACTCGCAAATAACACTACATTCGTAGAAACACCTGCGGGTAGTGGAATTTATCTGCTAAACGCCCGTCACGTCGATGCGCTGGGATATACCCTTTCTGCGAGCAATGGAATCATCACATTAAGTGTGGGCAATGTCTGCGTCTATCCCAACCCGGCAATTACCTCTGCTGCCGGGCCATTTTGTGCTTCGGAACCGCCATTTACTTTCACAGGAAACCCGGGAGACAACAATATTGTCAGCCAGGGCTTTACGGTAAATGGAGTGCCTTCTGCCACCTTTGATCCAGGGGTTGGGCCGGGAATTTATACCATAGAATATTTGGTGGATGGTGGCTTACCAAAATCATTTGGACCGAACGACCCGGGGTGCATCCAAGCAGTAAGTCAGCAGATAACCGTAGTAGAAGTTCCGTCAGTAATCAATCCGGGAAATCAGGTATTGTGCGCAGATAGCATTACCATCTCTGTTGAGTTTAACGGCAGTCCTCAGGGAAGTGTCTACAACTGGAGCAACAACAATACAACCATAGGATTATCGGCCTCAGGCAGTGGAAACATACCGTCATTTGTGGCCGCAAATAACAGCACAGTCGTACAAACTGCACAAATAACGGTGACACCACAGTTTACCAATGCAGGTATTGTCTGTTTTGGACCCTCGCAGACATTTACCATATCAGTCAATCCAACACCGAATGCAGTGGCTACGCCATCCACGCAGACGATATGTTCCGGTGGGTCAATTACCACAATTGTATTCAGTGGCAATGTAAGTGGTACGAGTTACAACTGGACGCGCGACAATTCAGCGACTGTTACCGGCATACCCGCGAGCGGCAGTGGCAATATCAGTGGAATTTTGACCAATACAACAAACGCACCCGTGATAGTAACATTTACAATTACTCCGACAGCAAATGGGTGTCCGGGAACAGCCATAACAGCGACGGTCTTGGTCAATCCAACACCGAATGCGGTGGCTATACCGTCCACGCAGACGATATGTTCCGGCGGGCCTATTACTACCATTGTATTCAGTGGCAATGTAAGTGGTACAAGTTACAACTGGACGCGCGACAATACAGCGGCAGTTACAGGTATATCCGCAAGCGGCAGTGGCAACATCAGCGGAAGTTTGACCAACACGACCAACGCACCAGTGACGGTTACCTTTACAATTACACCTACAGCGAATGGATGTCCGGGAACAGCCATAACAGCGACGGTCTTGGTCAATCCAACGCCGAATGCAGTGGCTACACCAGCATCGCAGACGATATGTTCCGGCGGGTCTATTATTACCATTGTACTAAGTGGCAATGTAAGTGGTACGAGTTATAACTGGACGCGCGACAATTCCGCAACCGTTACCGGCATACCATCAAGCGGCAGTGGCAACATCAGCGGAGTTTTAACCAATACAACAAACGCACCGGTGACGGTAAGTTTTACAATTACCCCAACGGCGAACGGATGTCCGGGAACAGCCATAACAGCGACGGTCTTGGTCAATCCAACACCTAATGCGGTGGCTACACCGGCCTCACAGACGATATGTTCCGGCGGGTCTATTACTACCATTGCACTAAGTGGCAACGTAAGTGGTACGAGTTATAACTGGACGCGCGACAATTCCGGGACCGTTACGGGCCTACCATCAAGCGGCAGTGGCAACATCAGTGGAATTTTGACCAATACGACAAACGCACCGGTGACGGTCACCTTTACAATTACACCCACAGCGAATGGATGTTCGGGAACAGCCATAACAGCCATGGTATTGGTAAATCCAACACCGAATGCGATTGCAAATCCTACAACGCAGATCATATGTTCAGGGCTTTCAATAACGCCTATCGCGTTAACGGGCAACGTGCCCGGCACTGTTTATTCATGGACCAGAAACAATCCGGGAGTTACAGGCATGGCAAATTCAGGAACCGGAAACATTGCGGGGACACTGGTCAGCAACAGTTTGGTGCCGGAAGTAGTGACCTTTACCATTATACCGAGTTACACCAATGCAGGCTTTACCTGCACGGGAACGGCAATTACGGCAACAGTGACTGTAAATCCAAAACCATCCATCAATGCAGTAGCCAATCAACTGGTATGTTCTAATACATTAACACAGGCGGTATCCTTTACAGGAGCACCTCCTGCAGCGTTTTTCACATGGACCAATAACAATACATCCATAGGCTTGGCTGCATCTGGTTCAGGAAACATACCTGCTTTTACTGCGACCAACAATACCGGTGTAAATCAGGTGGCCACCATAACAGTAACTCCCAATTTCACCAATGGCAATGTCGCGTGTCAGGGAGATGTGCGCACCTTTACGATTACCGTATTCCCGGGGCTAATTGTAACACCTTTCAATAAAGTGGAGCTCTGCGAAGATGCCACTGTTCAGTTGGGTGTTAATTTGGTTCAAATGGGTGTACCACCATATACCTTTGCCTGGACAGGCCCCAATGGATATACCTCATCTGCAGCGAGTCCGGTCATCAGCCCATCGATCTGGAATGTCCACACAGGTACTTATAATGTGAGGGTTACTGATTCCAACGGATGCAGCGGTACTGCGAGCATGCAGGTTGTAGTAAATCCAACTCCGGTATTTACGGATGAACCAGATGATCTTTATATATGTGAAGGAAATACCGGCAATGTATCATGCCTCGCAACGGTGGCCAATGGAAGTCCGTTGAGCTACATATTGCAACAACAGGCAGGACAAAGCTGGCTGACACTGGCTACCAATGCTACAGGAAACTTTAGTGTTAACAATGTGACACCTGCCATGAATGGCACGGTTTATAGAATCCTGGCGCACGCCGACCATAACCCAATGCCGGATTGCGAAACATCATCTGTTTTGTTCCAACTCTTTGTGCATGACGACCAGGGATTAGCTTGCAATGACATGGTCAACTATTCTATCGACGAAAATTGTGTAGGCTTAATAACCGCTGATATGGTTATGGAGGGAGATTTTGTTGAGCAATTCTATGTAATTACCCTGGTTAATGCAGGTGGACAGCCTGTGCCTAATCCGATCGGTCAGAATTATATTGGAGAAATACTGACAGCCACCGTATTGGATATTTGCACAGGTAACAGCTGTACTGGTAAAATCAGTATTGAAGACAAGTTGCCTCCTATTGTTACTTGCGATCAACCTATGTGCGATTTGCTTACCCTCAGTGGAGAATGGGATGGTGATGATAACGCATTTGCTCCGGGAGCCTGTTGGGCATTTGATGGTTTTGCACCCAATCCCGGCATCTTGTATGATGTGTTGCAGTTTACCGTATCTGTTGGCGGCAACTATACTTTCACGATGGATGATTCACCATTGTTTGACGGCATTGCGGGCATCTATGCCGGCAATTTCAACGCAAATGACCCATGTACCAACCTGATTGGAGGGGATGATGACATCAATGGTATTTTTGAAACAGAACCTTCATTCACCATAAACCTAAGCCCTGGTACCTATTACCTCGTAAGCAGTACATGGACTGCCGGTCAGATGGGTATATACAACTGGACATTCAGCGGTCCTGCCAACTTACAAACTCCTTGTGACTTTACATGTCTGGATAAAGAAGGTATACTCAACGGGGATATTGAATTACCGGAGCCAGTGGTATTTGATTGTTCAACCTATACCATTGTACCCAATGTGACCATCACAGGAAATGAATGCGACGGTGAGGTAATCAATATACTATACCTGGTTACAGATAAGTTTGGATACCAGGCCAGCTGCAGCCAGCGCATCGCCATCCAGCCATTGAGCATCGATGACGTTGTGTACCCTGTGAGTCCGGCCATTCTTACCTGCAACGCAGGTACCACACCTGAGGAGATCAGCAACTATTTTGAGGATGTGTCTTATGGTTATCCCTATGTGATCAACTTCCTGGGCGATGCCCAGCCTATCGACAACAATACATGTAATATATATGCTGCCTACCACGATGCAGTGATAGCAGCTTGTGGAACTGCCTGTCTGGGCAACAGTAAGATCGTGCGTACATGGACATTGTTAGACTGGTGTACACTGGAAACAGCAAACTACGTACAGATCATCAAAGCAGTAGATACCAAAGCACCAACCTTCATCGTAAAAGATGTAACCGTGAGTGTAAACCCATGGGGTTGTGTAGCAAACTTCCAGGCACCCATGCCATGGGAATTGCAGGATAACTGTGATGCACACCCGG
>WBZP01005210.1_pt1 | contig 13274 bp, 7 predicted proteins | sample 5204301 | NCBI WGS metagenome assembly WBZP01 (sample SAMN12412401, study PRJNA552823) | activated sludge metagenome | isolation source: activated sludge from nitrification reactor of wastewater treatment plant... | place: USA: Pennsylvania | collected 2017
CGTCTTGGGCGGCGCAGAGAGGCAGGATACCACCCTAGCCGCGCCGACCTTCGCGGCCTAGGCTACTTGTAGCACGGGATGATATCCCGCGTCTTGGGCCGCGCAGAGGCGGGATACCGCACTAGCCGCGCCGACCTTCGCCGCCTAGGCTACTTGTAGGGCGGGATGGCATCCCGCGTCTTGGGCCGCGCAGAGGCGGGATACCACCCTAGCCGCGCCGACCTTCGCCGCCTAGGCTACTTGTAGCGCGGGATGGTATCCCGCGTCTTGGGCGGCGCAGAGAGGCGGGATACCGCACTAGCCGCGCCGACCTTCGCCGCCTAGGCTACTTGTAGCACGGGATGGCATCCCGCGTCTTGGGCCGTGCAGAGGCGGGATACCATCCCGCCCTACAAAAGAGGGGCCTATGAAGACGATCCTCATCCTCGGCGGCTATGGCCAGACCGGCCGCCTTTTGGCCAACACTCTGCTGGACGAAACCGATTGCCGGCTTATTGTCGCCGGGCGACGGCCGGAGCGGGGCGCGGCGCTGGCGGCGGCGCTCAACGCGCGGGCCGGCCAGGAGCGCGTGACCACGGCCCAGGCCGACGCCTCTGACCCGGCTGGGCTGATACGCGCCTTGACCGGGGTTGACCTGGTGCTCGTCGCCGCCAGCACGGCCGCCCACTGCGAGACGGTCGCCCGCGCCGCGCTGGCCGCCGGCTGCGACTATCTGGACATCCAGTACGCTACGGCCAAAGTGGCGACGCTGCAACGCCTGGCGCCGGAGATCGAGCGCGCCGGCCGCTGCTTCATCACCGACGGCGGCTTCCACCCCGGCCTGCCGGCGGCGCTGGTGCGCTACGCCGCGGCGCGCTTCGACCGGCTGGAGCGGGCCAACGTCGGCAGCGTCATCGCCATAGATTGGGCGGCGCTCGACCTGGGGCCGGAGACGAAGACGGAGTTCGTCACCGAGTTCATGGATTTTGACAGTCGCGTCTTCCGCGACGGCCGCTGGCAGAAGCTAGGCCTGGCTTCGATGATCAAGCCGCTGACGCTGGAGTTCGGGCCGCCCTTCGGCCGCCGCGCCTGCATCGCCATGACCCTGGGCGAAATGGACGCCCTGCCCGAACTCATCCCGTCGTTGCGCGAGACGGGCTTCTACGTCGGCGGCTTCAACTGGTTCAGCGACTGGTTCGTCTCGCCGCTGGTCATGATCGGGCTGAAGCTGGCCCCGCGCCGGCTGCTATCGCCGCTGGCCCGGCTCCAGTTCTGGAGCATGGCCCGCTTCGCCCGGCTGCCCTATGGCACGGTGCTGCAACTGGCGGCCACGGGACAGCGGGACGGCGCGCCGCACGCCATGACGCTGCGGCTGGCCCACGACGACGGCTACGCCATGACGGCCATTCCCGTCGTCGCCTGCGTGCGCCAGTGGTTGGCCAGGCCGCGCCGGCCGGGGCTGTGGTTCCAGGGACATTACCTTGAGCCGGAAGCTCTGCTGCGCGACATGGCCCGCCTGGGCGTGACTATCACCACTGAAGAGAGCGGCCAGCCGACCCATCTGCGGTCCCGCCCGGCCACATAAGCTGAAGTTGTTCAGGGCCGCGATGGTACTCTTCTTCCTCTACTCCCCTTAACTCTGGAAAAGCCCTGCTCCTATATGCAATGCACATCGCTCAATTTGCTGATAGGATAGTTTCGAGATGCGTGTATTCTAGAATACGAGAGCGAGGTGCGAATGACCGGCCTGGCGACGAACCAGCGGACTGAACTGAATGGCTTAGAGTTTCACGACACGATTCTGACCACCATCGGCGACACGCCCCTGGTGCGGCTCAACTCCGTCACCGCCGGCAGCGATGCCCTCGTACTGGCCAAGCTGGAGTTCTTCAACCCCGGCGGCTCGGTCAAAGACCGCATCGGCTGGCCGATCATTGAGGACGCCGAGCGCGACGGCCGCCTGCGCCCCGGCGGCACCATCGTCGAGGCCACTTCGGGCAACACCGGCGTCGGCCTGGCCATCGCCGCGGCGCTGAAGGGGTATCGCTGCATCTTCGTCATGCCCGACAAGATGTCGCAGGAGAAGATCCTCCTGTTGCGGGCCTATGGCGCGCGGGTGGTCGTCACGCCGACGGCCGTGGAGCCGGACGACCCACGCAGCTACTACTCTGTCGCCCGCCGCCTGGTCGAAGAGACACCCAACGCCATCCTGGCCAACCAGTACCACAACCCGGTCAACCCCCAGGCCCACTACGACGTGACCGGCCCGGAGATCTGGGCGCAGACGGGCGGCCGTATCACCCACCTCGTCGCCGGCATGGGCACGGGCGGCACGATCACCGGCGTCGGCCGCTATCTGAAGGAGCGCAACCCCGACGTGCAGATCGTCGGCGTGGACCCGGTCGGCTCCATCCTCTACGAGTTGCACCGCTCCGGCCAATACACTGTGGCCGAGGGGTACAAAGTTGAGGGCATCGGCGAGGACTTTCTGCCCACGACGACCGACCTGAGCGTCATTGACGCTATCGTGCAGGTCACCGACCGCGAGAGCCTGCTGATGACCCGCCGGCTGGTGCGCGAAGAGGGCATCTTCGGCGGCGGCTCGTGCGGCGCGGCCGTGGCCGGGGCGCTAAAGTACGCGCAGCAGCAGCACCTTGGCCCCGATGCCGTTGTCGTCGTCGTCCTGCCCGACTCCGGCTCGCGCTATCTGAGCAAGGTCTTCGACGATGACTGGATGCGCGAGAACGGCTTCCTGGAAGGGGTGTGGAGCGACATCCGCGCCGGTGATATCCAGTCGCGCAAGCCGACCGGCGAGGTCTACACTGCCCGCGCCGACGACCGGATGCGCGATGTGGTCATGCTGATGAAGGGCCACAACATCTCGCAGTTGCCCGTGGTGGACGACGATGGCCGTCTACGTGGCCTGGTCGGTGAGATCGATCTGCTCAATCACATGCTGCAGGCCGATCACGTCCATCAGGCCGACGAGACCATCGCCGAAATGGTAGACACCGACGTGCCCGTGGTCGGGCCGAACGCCCGGCTGGAAACGCTGATGAGCCTCATTAGCAACCGCCCGGCCGTCGTCATCGTCCGCGACGACCGCGTGGAGGGTATCCTGACCAAGATTGACATCCTTGATTACCTTTCGTCGCAGATAAGATAAGAAGTATGATCCGCAGATTGGGCAGATTAAGCAGATTTCCAGAGATAGGCACAAGCTTTCTGAAATCTGCCCAATCTGCCCAATCTGCGGATCACTTCTCTTAAGGGACTTGATACATGATCGCCGAGACGGCCGCGCGGTTGCGCGAGAATATCCAGAAGGTCATCGTCGGCAAGGCCGACGTCATTGACCTGGCCCTCATCGCCATGCTCTGCGAAGGGCACCTGCTCCTCGAAGACGTGCCCGGCACGGGCAAGACGACGCTGGCCAAGACCATCGCCGCCTCGCTGGGCTGCTCCTTTCGCCGCGTCCAGTTCACGCCCGACCTGCTGCCATCTGACCTGACCGGCATCTACTACTTCAACCAGCGCAGCCAGGAGTTCGAGTTTCGCCCCGGCCCGCTGATGGCCCAAATTCTGCTGGCCGACGAGATCAACCGGGCCACGCCGCGCACCCAGTCGGCCTTGCTGGAGGCGATGCAGGAGCGGCAGGTGACGGTGGACATCGCCACCCACGCCCTGCCGCGGCCGTTCCTGGTCATGGCCACGCAGAACCCCATCGAACTGGAGGGCACATTCCCACTGCCGGAGGCGCAACTCGACCGCTTCCTGATGAAAGTCGCCCTGGGCTACCCCGACGCGGCCGACGAAAGCGCCATGCTCGTCCGCTTCGAGCGCGACGACCCGCTGGAGGCGCTGCAGCCGGTCGTTGCGCCGGACGAAATCCTGACCATGCAGGCGGACGTGCGGCGGGTGCGCGTCGAAGAGTCGGTGCGGCAGTACGTGGTGGACGTTTGCCGCGCCACCCGGCTGCACGACGACATCCTGCTGGGGGCCAGCCCGCGGGCGACGATGGCCCTCTATCGCACCTGCCAGGCCCGCGCGGCCATCGCCGGACGCGACTTTGTTCTGCCCGACGACGTGAAGGCCCTGTCGGCCCACGTGCTGACCCACCGCCTGGTCGTCAACCCGCAAACCCGCCTCCGCGGCCGCACGCCCGAAGACGTGGTGCGCGAGGTGGTCAATACGGTGCGGGTGCCCGTGGAAGCGTAATAGGGATGAAGGGTGAAGGATGAGGGATGAAGGCCCCTCATCCCTCATCCCTCATCCCTCATCCCTCATCTATGACCCAAAGTCTCGACGACCTCCACCTGGTTGCCCGCGAGACGCGGCGCGAGGCCATGCGGCAGGCGCGGCAAGACCTGATGCTGGCGGCCGTCGGCAACAAGGTGGCCGGCGCGGACACGGCCGCCCGTGCCCGCGGCCTGGTGGTGCGGGAGCGCGAGAACAGCATCTTCAGCGATGCCTGGCTGCCGATGGCCCTGCTGTTCGTCGTCATCGGTCTGCTGGCCGGGCGCAACGCGGGGTTTATTGCCCTGGGGCTGGTGCTGCTGCTCATCGTCGGCGTCAGCACGTTGTGGAAGAACCTGTCGCTGCTGGGCGTCAGCTACGAGCGCCGCTTCGACCGCACCCGCGTCTTCCCCGGCGAGCCGATCGTCATGACTGTAGCCATCCGCAACGACAAGGCGCTGCCGCTGACTTGGTTGCGCTTCCGCGACAACCTGCCCGTAGCGCCCAGCAGCGACACGCCTTCGCCGGCCAGCGAGCTACTGGGCAACTACACCCTGCAAAGCGTCTACTCCATGCAGAGCCACGAGCGCGTCGAGCGGGCGGTCACGCTGCGCTTCCCCGTGCGCGGCTACTATAAGATCGGCCCCGTCACCTACGAATCGGGCGACATCTTCACCCTCTTCACCCTGGAACGCGAGCATCGCTACGTGGACACACTCGTCGTCTACCCGCAGATCTGGCCGCTGGAGGAGCTTGGCCTGCCGCCCAAGGAGCCGTTCGGCGAGTTGCGCGTGCGCCAGAGCCTCTTCACCGACCCCATCCGCACCCGGGGCATCCGCGACTACCAGCCGCAAGACCGCTTCCGCGACGTGCATTGGAAGGCCACCGCCCGGCGCGGCCAGTTGCAGACCAAAGTCTATGACCCCTCCACGGGCATGACGATGGCCGTTTTCCTCAACGTGGCCACGTTTGCCCGCCACTGGATGGGTTTCGACCCTGACCTGCTGGAGCGGGCCATCAGCGTCGCCGCGTCCATCTGCAACTATGGCGCGCAGCAGGGTTGGGGCGTCGGCCTGACCGTCAACGGGGCCGTGCCCAACTCCGACCAGCCCATCCGCGTCGCCCCCGGCCGTTCGCCCGATCAATTGAGCAACGTCCTGGAGGCGCTGGCCGCGGTCACCGAATTCGCCACCGGGGCCATTGAAACGATGCTACTGCGCGAGAGTCCCAACCTGCCGTGGGCGGCGACGCTCGTCCTGGTGACTGCCTTCGTCACCGACGAGATGCTCATCGCCCTGACGCGGCTGCACGAAGCGGGCCGGCGAGTGGTGCTCATCGCGTTGGGCGATGAACCACCGCCGCGTGTGCCCGGCGCGCGGGCCGACGCTATCGTGACCTACCACATCCCCGCCAGCGCGCCCGCCTTCCGCGCCGGCCACCGCAGCGCCACGGCCACCGAGGCCGCCCTCAGCCGCATCCCGACGCCGGAGCCGGTCGGGCTGGAGTTGGAGGCCGTCGAATGAGCGCCGGGACCGCCGTGAGCAGTCGCTCCCTGACCGCCTCGGCGGCCGGTTTGTGGGGCTACGTGCGCCACGAACTGCTGTTCATCAGCTTCGCGCTGATGGAAACGGCGCTACTGACGCCGGCGGTGCTGGTTATGCTCGGCTGGGCGCGCTTCTGGCCTGCGCCGCTGGTCTTGCTATGGCTGCTGTTGGTCATGCTGCTGCCGCTGAACCTGGTGCGTCTGATGACGCTGCTGCACGTCGGCCGCCGGCGGCAGCAGCGCCTGCTCATCGTCGCGCTGCTGCTCGTCGTGCTGCTCAGTTGGCGCTTGCTGCTCTACATGCCCGGCGGCCCGTTGGGCCTGGGCTGGCTGGGCCAGTTCGCCGCCAATCTGGCCGAGGCCGGCAATCTGGTCTGGGCGCGCGATCTGTCCGTTTTCGTCATCACCGTCGTCGTCTGGTGGCGGGGCATCCGGCTGGCCGTGCGGCAGCCAGAGATTGGCAACGTCGGGTTGCGCCTGCGGTTGGGCGGCCTAGTCCTGGCTCCGCTCCTCGTCTGGTTCACCTCCAGCTTCCTCAACACCAGCATCGTGCCCTTCCTGCTGCTGTTCTTCCTGGCGGCGCTGACGGCCGTGGCCCTGGTGCGGGCCGAGAACATTGAGCAGGAGCAACGCGGCACGGCGGCCACGCTCAACGCGCGCTGGTTCGGCGTCGTGGCTGCGGCGGCGCTGGGCATTATCGTGCTCAGTGGGACGGGCGCGGCGGCACTGAGCGGCAACTCGCTGCCGGCGGTTATCAGTTGGCTGTCGCCGCTGTGGCGGGCGTTCCAGTTCGTTGGCACAGTCGTCGGGGTCGTCCTGTTCCAGGTGGTCTATCCCGCCATCGAGATATTGGCGGTCGTCCTGGCCGCGCTGATCAACCTGTTGACTGGCGTCCTGAGCCAGGTGCTGGGAGGTCTACGAGGGTTTGGCCTGCTGGGCCAAGACCCGGAGCTAGAAACGCCAACGCTGACGCCAACCCCCATGCCGGACAGTCCTATCACCATCCTGGCCGACAAGGGCGGCGTTGTTCTGCTCATGCTGGCGGCGATCGTCGTGGTGGCGCTGGCCCTGGTGCGCGTCTACCAGCAGGCGACCCTGGCCGCGCGCGATAGCACCGCCAGCCGCGCCGACCAGGCGGACGACGACGAACCGGGGGCGGGCCGCCGGCTGCTGGAGCGGCTGGGGTTGCTGCGGCAATGGCGGGCAGCGGCCTCCATTCGCCGCGTCTACCGGCTGATGTGTCGCGCCGCGGCCGCCGCCGGCTATCCGCGTCTGGAAGCAGAGACACCCTACGAGTATCTGCCCACGTTGGCGCAGGTGTGGCCGGAGAACGCCGCCGAGGCGCGGCTGATCACCGACGCCTTCATCCGCGTGCGCTATGGCGAGTTGCCGGAGACGGCCGAGGAACTGGAAGCGATCCGCGCCGCCTGGCGACGGCTGGAAGGCACGGAACCCCACCGCCGCGCCGCCCCCGACGCCGCGCCCACGCTGACCCGTCGCGAATAACCTGGACTCCTGGATTAGCTCACGCCAAGACGCAAAGAAGGTCAAGCTCAGAAAGGTTCTGAGCTTAGCCTTCTTTGCCTCTTGGCGTGAGTTTTTCTTCTTTGCGCCTTAGCGTCTTTGCGTTAAATTCTCCCCATGACCAACGAACTCCACATGTTGACCGCCGACTTCCTGCCGGCCATCGAAGCCGAGATGCGTGCCGTGCTGCAAGCCGGCAACGCGACAGCCGCCGACCCGTTCTACGGCATGATCCACTACCACATGGGTTGGGCCGACGCAGAGCTACAACCGGCCGGGGGCAATAGCGGCAAGCGCCTCCGCCCGCTCCTCTGCCTGCTGGCTTGCGCGGCGGCCGGCGGCGACTGGCGGCAGGCCGTGCCCGCGGCGGCGGCCATCGAGATCGTCCACAACTTCTCGCTCGTCCACGACGACATCGAGGATAACAGCCCCACGCGCCGCGGCCGGCCGACCGTCTGGACGCTGTGGGGCCAGGCGCAGGCCATCAATACCGGCGACGCCATGTTCGCCCTGGCTCATCTGGCGCTGGAGCGGCTGGCTGACTGCGGCGTGCCGCCGGCGACGGTCGTTCGCGCCTTGCGCCGCTTCGACGAGACGTGCGTCGCCCTGACCCGCGGCCAGTATGCCGACATGAGCTTCGAGACGCGGGCCGAGGTCACGGTGGAAGAGTACGTGGCCATGATCACCGGCAAGACGGCCGTGCTGGTGGCCCTGTGCGCCGAACTGGGCGCGCTGGTGGCCGGGGCCGACGATAGCCGCGTGGCCCACTTCGCCGACTTCGGCCTCAATCTCGGCCTGGCGTTTCAGGTTCAGGATGACCTGCTAGGTATCTGGGGGGATGAGCAGTTGATCGGTAAGTCGATCAGTACCGACATCACCACGCGCAAGAAGACGTTGCCCGTCCTCTACGCCCTGGAACACAGCGCCCCTCTGCGCCAACTCTACGCCGGGCCGGGCAACGATGCCCCGTTTGTCGGCCGGGTCGTGCCACTGCTGGAAGCCGCCGGGGCGCGCGACTTCACCACCGAGCGCGCCGCCCACTACACGAACGAAGCACTGTCGTCGCTGGCGCTGGCCCATCCCACCGGCCCGGCCGCAACGGCCCTGCTACAACTGAGTGATATGCTGCTGCGGCGCGACTTCTAGATGTAGTGCATCCCACTCGGTGCATCCCGCTTTCTTGAGTGGGTTGCACCTCCTGACTGTGCGCAGTCCCAGAATCAAAAAGGTGCGTCGCACTTCAGAAAGTGCGACGCACCGGAGTAGGAAAGAAAGGCGCGACGCACTTCGGAAAGTGCGACGCACCAGGGTCAGGCGCTAGTCGGCCGACTCTTCCCAATCCTCTTGTTCATGTTCTTCGGCGATCTCTTCGTCTTCAACTTCGTCGTTGTCATCCCACTCATCGTCGTCGTCTGCTGCCCAACCCTCTTCGCCCTCTTCGTCGTCCTCAAAGTCGCTGACCAGAGTCAGGCGCGAAGCGTCGGCCGCGGCGGCGGCGATGGCCGCCAGGATTTCGTCGTCGGTGTCGTCATCAATCAGGGCGCTGCTCGTCAGCCGCATGACCGACGGGTCGCCCTCGAAGAGCACGCCTTCCGGCAGCGCCTCCAGCTCGTCCTCGCCCACGCGGAAGCCCGTCCCGGCGGGAATCAGCTTGCCGATGATGACGTTCTCCTTCAAGCCGATGAGCCGGTCTTCCTTGCCGGCGATGGCCGCTCCGGCCAGCACCTTGATGGTGTGCTGGAACGAACTGGCCGACAGGAAGCTATCGGTGTTGAGCGACGCCTTGGTGATGCCCAGCAGCACCGGCTCGGCCTGCGCCGGCTGGCCGCCCTCGGCAATCACCTCTTCGTTCTTCTCCTGGAACATCGGCGATTCGATCAGGTCGCCGGGCAGCATGTCGGTGTCGCCCGACTCCGTGACCGACACCTTGCTCAGCATCTTGCGGATGATGACCTCAAAGTGCTTGTCGTGGATGTTCTGGCCCTGCGGCCGGTAGACCTGCTGGACTTCGCGCAGCAGATACTGCGTCACCGCGTCGCGCCCCAGAATCTCCAGGATGCGGTGCGGGTTGCGCGAGCCTTCGGTCAACTGGTCGCCGGCGCTAACGCGCGCGCCGTCGCCGATGAGCAGCCGGACGCCGGCGGAGATCTCGTAGTCGCGCTCCTCGCGGCTCTCCCAAGTAACGCGCAGGCCGTTCTCGTCGCGCGTCACTCGGCCGGGATGGCGGGCGTGGATGATCTCGTCGCCGCTTTCGGCCAACGTCGCGCCGACGGCCACTTCCTGGTTGTTCTCCACCAGAATAGACCAACCGGCCGGCACCTCATAGACGTCATCCACCAGCTTGCTGTCGGTGACAAACACGTGGCGCACGCCGTCAATAATACGAATGTTTGTGACGCCGCCGATCTCGGTCATCACCGCTTCGCCCTTGGGCCGCTGGCGCGCCTCGAACAACTCTTCGACGCGGGGCAAACCCTGAGTGATGTCGCCACCGGCTGAGGCCGTACCACCGGTGTGGAACGTGCGCAGCGTCAACTGCGTGCCCGGCTCACCGATGGACTGGGCGGCGACGATGCCGACGGCCGTACCCAACTCAACCGGCTTGCCGCGGGCCAGGTCGGTGCCATAGCACTTGCGGCAGATGCCCAGGCGCAACTCGCAGGTCATCGGCGAGTGGACGTAGACCTCGGCGACGCCCAGGGCGTCCACCGCATCGGCCGCCTCGCCAGTGTAGTACTCGCCCAGAGCGATGACGATCTCGCCCGTCGCCGGGTCGGTGATCGTCTCAGCGGCCACGCGGCCGGTCAACCGCTCGGCCAACGTCTGCTTGCCGAAGTTGTCGACGCGCCGGACGTAGATGCCCTTGTCCGTGCCGCAGTCCTCTTCCATGATGATGATGTCCTGCGCCACGTCCACCAGACGACGGGTCAGGTAGCCGGCGTCGGCCGTGCGCAGCGCCGTGTCGGCCAGACCCTTGCGCGCGCCGTGGGTGGAGATGAAGTACTCCAGCGCGTCAAGCCCCTGGCGGAAGTTAGACTGAATCGGCACGGGAATGATGCGACCTTGCGGGTCGGCCATCAGACCGCGCATACCGGCCAACTGGGTGATAGGGCCAAAGCCGCCCTTGCCCGCGCCCGACAGCGACATGATCGCCAGCGGGCCGTTGGGGTCCATGGCCTTCTTCACCGCGTCGGCGATGTGATCCTTGGCCTCGTTCCACTGCTCGATGGTGCGCTGGTACTGCTCCTCTTCGGTCAGCAGACCGCGGCGGAACTGGCGGTCAATCTCATCCACGTGCTTGCGGGCGCTGTCAATGATCGGCTCGCGCTCCTCCGGAATGGTCAGGTCGGCCACGGCCACGGTCGTGCCCGACACAGTGGCAAAGCGGAAGCCGATGTCCTTGATAGCGTCAACCATTTCGATGGTCGCCACGTCGCCCAACACCTGGTGGACGCGGTTGATCAGCGCGTTGACGCCGCCCTTGTCCAGCAAGCGGTTGACGAAGCGCGCCTGCTCCGGCAGAGCCAGGTTGAACAGCACGCGGCCGGGCGACGTTTCGATGATCTGCATCTCCGGCTCGCCGTCGCCATAGCGGATGTGACCTTCGTCCTTCCAGTAGTTTGGCGTCAGAACCTTGATCCTGGCGTGGATGTCCAGATAGCCCAACTCGTAGGCCGTCTCAACCTCTTCCAGGCTGCTGAAGGTGCGCCCCTCGCCCTTGCGGCCGTCGCGAATCATGGTGATGTAGTAAACACCCAGCACCATGTCCTTCGACGGGCCGACGATCGGCTGGCCGTCGGCCGGCTTCATCAGGTTGCGCGTGGCCATCATCATGCCCTTGGCCTCGGCCACAGCCTTGTCCGACAGCGGCACGTGGACGGCCATCTGGTCGCCATCGAAGTCGGCGTTGAAGGCGGCACAGACCAGCGGGTGCAACTGGATGGCCTTACCCTCGACCAGCTTGGGCATAAAGGCCTGGATACCCAGGCGGTGCAGCGTCGGCGCGCGGTTGAGCAGAATGGGACGCCCCTGGATGACTTCTTCGAGGACTTCCCAGACCTCCGGCGGTTGGCGCTCCATAAAGCGTTTAGCGCCCTTCACGTTGCTGGCGTAGCCGTACTGGACGAGCTTGCTGATGACGAACGGCCGGAACAGCTCCAGAGCCATCGTCTTAGGCAGACCACATTCGCCCATCTTCAGCTTCGGGCCGACAACGATGACCGAACGGCCGGAGTAGTCCACACGCTTGCCGAGCAGGTTGCGGCGGAAGCGCCCCTTCTTGCCCTTCAGCATGTCGGACAGCGACTTCAACTCGCGCCGGCCGCGGCGGCTGAGGGCCTTGCCGCGCTGGCTGTTGTCAATCAGACTGTCCACCGCTTCCTGCAACATGCGCTTCTCGTTGCGGACGATGACGTCCGGCGCGCCCAGCTCGAGCAGGCGCTTGAGGCGGTTGTTGCGGTTGATGACGCGGCGATAGAGGTCGTTCAGGTCCGACGTGGCGAAACGGCCGCCGTCCAACTGCACCATCGGGCGCAGGTCGGGCGGAATGACCGGCAGCACAGTCAGGATCATCCACTCCGGCCGGTTGCCGCTGGCGCGCAGGGCCTCAACGACTTGCAGGCGCTTGGTGGCCCGCTTGGCCGCCTGCTTGCTGCGGCTGGTGCGAACCTCGCGCCACAGGTCGCGACCGAGCTTCTCCAGATCCATGCTCTTCAGGATTTCGTGGAACGCCTCGGCGCCCATGCCGGCGCGAAAGACGTTGCCGAACTTGCTCTTCAGTTCGCGGTAGTCGTTCTCATTGAGGAACGTCATCTGCGACAGGGCCTCGAGCTGGTCGCGGTTGGCCTGGGCCTGCTGGCGCAGACGGATCATCTTCTGATCCATCCGCTCGCGCAGCCCTTCGCCGGCCAGGTTGATCTCGCCGCGCAGCTCTTCGATCTCGCGGTTAAGCGTTTCCAGGTCGCGCTGCTGCTCTTCCTCGGCCGTGCGCTGGATGGTCTCCAGCCGCTCCTTGGTGATCTCGTTGACCAGAACGCCATGCTCGCGGCCGACAACCTCGCCCTTCTGGACAATCAGCTCGCCGGCCAGGATGATGTCTTCCGAGGCGGCCGAGCCTTTCAGATTGGCCAGCCGCTGCTCGATGTGCTTGGCTTCCTGCACCAACTCGTCGGTGCGGGTGCTCAGCCGGTCGTCGAAGGTGCGGTGCAGCTCGTCACGCACGGCCTCGCGCTCGGTGCGGCGGGTCGCCGCCTCGCCGGTGGAGTCTTCCAACTGCTCGCGCAGCTTGGTGTCCAGTTGGCTTTCGGCCTCCACAAGTTCCTCGTCCAGCCGCTTCAGGGCGCGCTGGCGCGACTCTTCATCCACGTGGGTGATGACGTATTGGGCGAAGTAGAGGACGCGGTCGAGGTTGCGGCGCGAGATATTTAGCAGCAAGCCCATGTAACTGGGCACGCGCCGAGTATACCAGACGTGAGCCACGGGCGCGGCCAACTCGATGTGACCCAGGCGCTCACGGCGAACAGACGAGCGGGTGATCTCCACACCGCACTTGTCGCAGACGATGCCCTTATAGCGCACGTTCTTGTACTTGCCACAATAGCACTGCCAATCGCGCGTCGGGCCGAAGATCGCCTCACAGAACAGACCATCCTTCTCCGGGCGCAGCCGGCGATAGTTGATCGTCTCCGGCTTGGTCACTTCACCATAGGACCAAGAGCGAATCTGTTCCGGCGACGCCAGACTGACGCGCAGAGAGCGGAAATCAGAATTCTCCACTATTGACCTCCCAAAATCACTAAAGGCCCCATACCCTTCCGGACAGGACTGCTGGAAGAAGAGTCGGTGATGATTGCGGCCGATACGGGTAGCTAAACGCGCAAAAGAGCGTCTGGCTCTTATGGCCAACGCTCTCGGTTACAGCGTACTCACTGAATAACTAGGTTAATTATATCGGCAACCGTCAATATGTCAACCACAGTCGCGTAAGAAAAGA
>WBZP01005211.1_pt1 | contig 13272 bp, 16 predicted proteins | sample 5204301 | NCBI WGS metagenome assembly WBZP01 (sample SAMN12412401, study PRJNA552823) | activated sludge metagenome | isolation source: activated sludge from nitrification reactor of wastewater treatment plant... | place: USA: Pennsylvania | collected 2017
CATTGGAATGTAATGGTACACGGCATCAGTCCTGACCAAACCAAAAACCACCCTACCTTCCCGGAAATCTGGGATAAAATAAAGGACTACCTGGCAGATCAATTGGTCATAGCCCACAATGTATCCTTTGATCGCAATTGTCTAATTCAAGCACTGAAACTCTATGGCATCGAGGAACCCAGCCTTACCTGGGCCTGCACGTGCGGTCGTGCTATTGAAACAGCCTGGGTTCAATAATTTGCCGATATAAGAACTTGAAGTCACACTATAATGTGATTTTACCAATTTCGTCTTAAATTTCAAAATATACACACCTATAAATCACATTATAATGTGATTTTAATTGCACATTTGAAAAACGAATCATAACTTTGACCCTAAAATCACATTATAATGCTAGTTGAGACTCTAGGTGAAATTATAAGAAACAGGCGAAAGGAGTTGAGTATCACTCAACCTCACTTAGCCGAACTGGCACAAGTGAGCGTAAACACCCTGTATAAATTAGAGCGGGGGCAAGGCAATCCTTCATTAGATGTTTTAAATAAATTAGCCGAAGTGTTGGGAATGGAACTAAGCCTTGAAGTTAAAAAGAAACATTGAGTAAATGAGAGCAATGGAAATATACCGAAACGGGATTTTAGCAGGAACATTGACAGAAGAAAATCGTCAGCATTATGTTTTTAGATATGATGACAACTATTTTAACGATGCAAGTAAACCAGGAATCAGTTTAACACTTCCAAAAACACAAAAAGAATACAGCAGCAAATTTTTATTTCCATTTTTTTTCAATATGTTGAGTGAAGGAGTCAATCGTAAACTGCAAAGCACACAATTGAGAATAGACGAAGAAGATAATTTCGGTTTGCTGTCAGCAACAGCACAATATGATACAATTGGGGCAATAACCGTGAAACCAATAGTGGCGAGATGAACTTAAATGAAATAAAATATTGTCCGGGAACATTAGCTGAGGGGTTTTCTACATACAGCCCAAGCTGCTTGCGGAATTTGTTTAGCGGTAAAAAGGTAAATCATGTTTTGCCTTATGAACAGCCCCAGCAAAGCGAAGAAGTCGCGGAACAATTCATGGAAAATCGCAAACGCATATCCATATCGGGTGTACAGGAAAAATTGAGTTTTCTTTTGGAGAAAAATGTATTGCGATTAACAAAGGAAGGGGAACAGGGAACATATATACTCAAGCCGATACCCAGAGATTTGAAAAAGGTTGACCAAGTTCCTGCCAACGAACATTTGACGATGCAAATAGCCAAACAAGTGTATGGACTGAATACGGCAGAAAACGCAATAATTTTTTTTAAGAATGGTTCACCTGCCTATATCACCAAACGATTTGATGTCAAAGAAAACGGAAGTAAATGGGGCAATGAAGATTTTGCAACGCTAGCAGGAAAAACAAAAGACAATGCAGGTGCAAATTTCAAATATGAATACAGCTATGAGGAGGCAGGACATTTGATAAAGAAATTTGCTCCCGCATGGCGGATAGAAATAGAAAAGTATTTCTCTTTAGTTGTTTTCAATTATCTGTTTTCAAACGGAGATGCTCATTTAAAAAACTTTTCCTTGCTTGAATCATCCAGTGGAGATTATCTGTTAAGTCCTGCTTATGATTTAGTGAATACTAAGCTGCATGTAGACGATACGGATTTTGCATTGGATAGAGGACTGTTTGCAGATGATTATAAAAGTGAACAATACAAGAAAAGAGGGCATCCTTCCGTAAGCGATTTCACAGAATTTGCCTTGAGAATTGGAGTGGCAGAAAGCCGGGTTGAGAAAATTTTAAATCCGTTTATAGAAAAGCAAATTTTTGTGGAAACATTGATCAGCCATTCATTCTTAAATGAGGCCAACAAAAGGGGATACTTGCTATTGTATAACACAAAAAGAAACCATTTAATAGCTCAATGAGATTGAAAAATGAAGATTTTTAGAAGTACGAATCGCTAACAGCTCCTACCCAAAAGTGGCGCTTCTTTGGTTAAATCAAGCTTTGTGCTTCCATCAAAGTTTCTGCCTGGTTGACAATGAAGTACTCCCACCATTTCGGGAGGGAGGGACAAGTCCGAAATCTCCAAATTCGGGTAGCTGCAAAACGTTGCCCCATCAAAAACTTTAAAAATATCCCATACTAAAATCCTACCCCCCTACTCCTTCACAAACCTAACCACCCCACCAGTCTCCGCAATCTTAATAAAATAAACCCCACCACTCAAACCAGCAGTCTCTATTCGTTCAGTGTTGGAGCTTGCTATTCCGGTCAAAACCACCCTGCCTTCCACATCGTAAATCACATAAGAGCTCTGGTGGATGCCCTCGCCTAGGTTTACATTGATGTGGTCTGCACACGGATTGGGAAAAACAGCCATGCCACTATTATTCTCTGCGACATCATCCGCAGAAACGAAGGATTTAAGTTGATAATCCCATATACCTCTTGCATAGGTGGCAAACCGGACGGTATGGGTTGTGGTCAAATATTCTACATCCATGTAATGCACCAGGGGCGCTACGTTGTCAGATAAATCAGACCATTGGTTTTGATCTGTCTCCCACACGAATGGCCCCACACTGGTGGCTAAAAAAATCATCGACTCATCATCGTTGGTGGTGATGGCTTCGGCTATACAAGCCGGTAGTCCAATGTTCAAGGCCTCCCACGAATTGCCATTGTCCAGGCTGTGAAAAACAGGGCTGTTGGAATAACCGCTGCCCACTACCCAAAGCTCATCTGCATTTTGCTTCGAAGGCAGGATGGCTCGCGGATATAGGGAGCTGCTGATCAACGTATGATGCCATGTCAAACCGCCATCGGTTGATCGGCAGAAGAAGCCATTGTCTGTGGTGACGTAAAAATAATTGCTGTCGATGGGAGAGATGGCGATCGCGGTAATCCTTCCTCCCACTGCTGTTTCAAAATTGTAATCAAATTGTTTACTCAGGCACCTTGCTCCGGGCTGGGACGTGAGTTGAATGAGGTGATTGCCGCCCGTGCCATTGATATATCCAGCGGTATAACATCGATCCGGAAAATGACCCGACACCCAAATGGGAGCTTCCCAGTAAGGCACCTGCCCATCTACATCATAAGGCGACCAGTTGGAAACGAAGCCTGCTTCGGCAGGACCCTGCTGATAATTACAACCATCGCCCAACCACCAGAGCCAGAAGGTCTCTCCGCCATCACCGGAGGCCACATTGGACACATCACCGCCCCATTGGAAGGTAAAATCTACCGCCTCTTGCTGTGCATTTCCTTTTGTGGTATGGCTGTATCCGTTGTCTTGTGTGCCGATATACATCGTGCCGGGATCTGCTTGTCGCGAAACCATCTTATACAACTGTGTGCAATTTAGACCCGGAATACCCATTTGCTCAAAATGCTGGGTCGGCATGTCCAATTGATACAAGCCTCCGTCCGTACCGATCAGCATGACTTCTTCATTGGTAGCGGGATTGACAGCGGTAAAACATTTGGGTACATCGCCATGATAAAGCGCATAACTTCCTGTCGGGTCCAAATCCATCGTAGTCCATGTCTCACCGCCGTCCTCTGATTTGCTCACCAAAATACCCCCAAAGTACAGTACATCGGCATCCAATGGTGAACATGCGAAAGAGTTGGCACCAAAGGGTTGAGACAACCACCATTCCGTAAGCTGCCCTTTGGAAACCCATTCGTTGTCGTTGCTGTTCCACCCATAAAATTTTCCCACATCACCTTGAGAAGAATACGCCCGCAAGACAACCACACCGTTGGATTCGTGGCCGGTCAGCAAATGATAGCCGTGATTACCTTTTGTCACCAGGCTGTTAAACGTGCGCACGCCGGTTGATTTATTGACCAGGAACAAACTATCTTCAAGCGATACGTAAATGTTTTCATTCAACGGATTGTTAGAAATCCACATATCGCTGCGTACGTGCCGCCCACCATCCCCTACCGGGATAGGCGAAACATAAAGCTCCCTGAAAGAAACGCCATGATCTGTCGACTTGTATATTTTATAATAATCCGAGTTGGCTGCCCCGGAATATTCCTGCGCAAGAAGATATACGTCATTACCCCCTTTTAAAAGTCTTCGGTAACCCATCACCGGGAGGTTGTCCAGGCCGGAAGCCGCCGTCCAGGTCAGGCCATGATCTTTAGAATAAAAAACGCCCCATTTATTGATCGCCTTGATATAGCCGCTAGTCACCAAATCACCCCCCGCAAAAACTTCCAATTGGGAAGCTACATCCAAACCCAGTGGAAACCTGTCGTTTTGGGCTGACCACGCAGTAGCCTCTAAATCGGATGACTGAAATACGATGCCATGGTCACTCAGCGCATAGATGCGGTTGTTTTCAAAATCGATATCCACATCCGTGATGCGCCCCGGAATATTGGAGGGTCCTCTTTCAACCCAGGTACCTGAAACATCGCGATTACCGGCACTCCCGGCCCTTGCTATCATCTCTGCTATGCTCTCGGCCTCTATGGCCCTCCAGTCGTCACCGGGTGCTGCCTTATGGATAATTTCCCACCACTGCTCAGAGCGTTTTTTAGACAATTCATTTTTCCGCTCTTTGGCCAGGATATTTTCCTTTAAAGCGGAATGTACTTTATGCACAATTTCAGGTGCCGCCTGAACTTCGTCCGTGCTTGTAGCTTCTTCAACTTTGGACGAAGGGGTATTCACCGCTGTACAGGAGTGAACAAAAGGTTTTGCCTCTTTTGGAACAAGAAAAGCAGCCCCTGCCATGCCTAAAACTGCAATAAAAATTAATTTATATTTCATCTTACAAAAAAACAAAAATAATGAGAGAAAGAGGTGGGAAAGATAAATATGAATATCTTTCTCCGTTGAAGCCCATCATCCAAATTTTATTTTGCTGGTGCTCTGCTGAAAAGCCCGTATCCGCTTAAAATTTCACTCAGTTATAAAGTGTAGCAATATTATTTTGAAATTAATTCTATACTTGTGTATGCTACCACTTGATGCTAAATTTTATTTCCATCAAATTCGGTAATTGGACTTTTAGGAGGCGGATCGGTATGTGGATAGGAAAAAGTAGATACTATGCTTATAAAATTCATTTGTAAATACTTATAAACGTTTAATGACGAATGAGTATTGATTTCAACAAAACTATCAAAGAACTTTGGATGAATTTTTATTAACCAGAAGATCGGAAACTTTCCCTTTTTTACTGCTTGCTGAGAATTGCATATAAAATCAGTTTGCCAACACGAAAAATTAATAAACAATGCTTAAAGACAGAATCACCCTATATAAGCAACTGGAAGAAAAAAGAAATTCAAAATTGCTTGTCTATGCTACGAGTGATCGGCGAGGGCTTGAAACTCAAATTGCCCCAGACATTCTTTCACCATTTACAAATCATCTGGACATAATTGGTGATGTTGAAAAAATTTCACTTTTATTATAAACAAGAGGAGGAAATACATTAACCGCATGGACGCTGGTGAATTTAATTAGAAACTTTTGCAAAGATTTTGAGGTTATCATTCCTTTTAATTGTCATAGTGCAGGTACTTTAATCTCTCTTGGAGCAAACAGGATTGTAATGACCAAACAAGCCACGCTCGGTCCAATCGACCCAAGTGTAAATGGACCACTCAATCCGCAAGTACCAGGCAATAACAACCCAAATGCTAAGGTTCCGGTGAGTGTTGAATTTGTAGATGCATATTTGAAACTTGCTAAATCAGAATTGAATATCAGTGATCAAGCAAGTCTATCAACATTATTGATTAATCTGGCAGACAAAATCCATCCTTTGACACTTGGCCAAGTCTATAAGTCCAAAACCCAAATCCAAATGTTAGCTAAACGTTTGTTGAAAAATCAAAATCTGGGGACTGAAAAAGAGGATGAGATAATAAAGTTCCTTTGCTCTGAATCCGGCAGCCATGATTACACAATTCATAGGAATGAAGCAAAGAATGAACTTGGCTTAAATATTGAAAAGCCTGATGACGACCTGTATGCAATCATTAAATCAATTTATGTTGATATCGAAGCTGAGATGAAACTTACTGAACCTTTTGACCCAAAAGTAATCCTTGCAAACGTTGACCAAAAGGAATATTGTTTTAGGAGAGCAATAATTGAGAGTACTGGTGGAGGATGCAATGTTTTTGTAAGTGAAGGCGTTTTAGTTAAGCAGACAATTCAACAATCCCAACAAATCCCCGTACCACAAACAGTTGTAAAAGACAACAGGCAATTTGAGGGGTGGAAGTATGAAAATTTGCAAGAAACAGCTTAAATTTACATCAATGTTTAACATGCTTAGATTGTCAGATACCTCTTTCCCTCCAATCCTATCAATAGGCACTCCCAATGAAGGCAACTTTATGGATACCTCTGCGCCTTCAAACAATCTTTCGGGACTGATCAAAAATGATCTGGTGTTAATTGAAAACGACTACTTCGAGATCCCGTTAATCGGTGAAGATGATCTGATCATCCTGCCATTAGAGAAGGCTTTAGAAGAAGGTGAGGGAAATAAATAGGGTTATGAAAATGCTGATTTGACCTTCTCCACTATAGTAAACACAGGTTACCATTCCTATCGAACCCCTTCTGCTGCAGATATTAAATAAAAAAAGGTTTGATCACCATTGCGATCAAACCTAACAACTATAAAACAAAATGTGGTAATACTTCGGCCTGGATTACATATTCCTGGATAGGAAGGTGTAAAATTCGGTTTTCAGGTCTGCATAAATTTTTCGTTGGGTTTCCATGCGGTCGCGCAATTCTGTGTGGTCATCGAAATGTACACGGTCAATGGCTACCGGATGATCCTGTGCGTATTTCACCAGCTGCGATTCGTGTTTCCTTACATCGTGTTTGAGGATGTCGATCACTTCATCGTGGCGGATGAACTGATTCTGGAAATGCTCCATCTCTGCTTTGATCGCCGGATCTGTGTACCTGACGATAATCTCTCCCAATCTGCGGTTGTACAGGGCAATTTCGTCTTCCCAGAATTCAAGTTCTTTCAGCCATTGCTGGTGTTCAAAATGCAAATCTGAAAGATATAACGTGGTTTTTGTTGACATAAAATGGGTTTTTTGTCGAAAATGATACTCCAAAATTAGGCAGCCCGCCGGGCTTGGGTGCTGACCGAAGTCTCCCTTTTCAATGATCGTGGTCTTTTGTCCGACCGGTAAGTTATCCTCCCCATTTGGCATATTTTTCGTAATTTTGTAGCCACATTACCCATAACATATCATGCAAAACGACGTATTCGCCACCCTGGATGAACTGGGGAAAGAGATAAATAACACTGCCATATCGGATGATGCTTCCCTGGAGGCATTCAGAATCAGATTTTTAGGCACCAAAAATATATTGAAAGACCTTTTTGGCGAGATCAAAAATGTGCCCAACGAACGCAAAAAGGAATTCGGCCAGGTCATCAATGCGGTAAAAACAGCGGCAGAAGAGAAGTTCCAGCAATACAAAGAACAAATGGAAGCCGGCAAAGCCTCTAAAGCTGCCGCCGACATCGACCTCTTCCTGCCCGATGATACCCGCTGGCAGGGCTCCAGACACCCCATATCCCTGGTGCTCAACAAGATCGTATCCATCTTCGAACGCATCGGCTTTACGGTAGCGGAGGAGCGGGAGATCGAAGACGACTGGCACAACTTCAGCGCTATGAACACGCCCGATGATCACCCCGCCCGAGACATGCAGGATACTTTTTACCTCAAAGACTCGGTAACCCGGTTGTTGCGTACCCACACCTCCTCCGTGCAGGCAAGGGTAATGACCGGCACACAGCCTCCCATCCGCATCATCGCTCCCGGCAGGGTGTACCGCAACGAAACCATCTCGGCGCGATCGCATTGTCAGTTTCACCAGGTAGAAGGCTTGTACATCGATGAAAAAGTTTCCTTTGCAGACATGAAACAAACGCTGTTGTACTTCGCCAGGGAGATGTACGGCATCCAGACCGAAATCAGGCTGAGGCCCAGCTATTTCCCCTTCACCGAACCCAGCGCGGAAATGGATGTGTACTGGGGACTGAAAGACGAAGTGGATCACAGGATTACCAAAGGCACCGGCTGGCTCGAAATTTTGGGCTGCGGCATGGTGGATCCCCAGGTACTCAGCAATTGCGGCATCGACCCCGAAAGATACTCGGGTTTTGCTTTTGGCATGGGCATCGAGCGACAGGCCATGCTCTTGTACCGGGTGAGTGACATCCGCATGTATTTTGAAAATGACGTGAGATTTCTCAGACAATTTCACAACGCATAACAAATAAAAAAGACAATCATGGCAACAAAGGTCAGAATGGGAATGGTCGGAGGCGGCATCGGCGCCTTTATTGGCAATGTGCACCGTATGGCAGCAGGACTCGATGGCATGATCGAGCTAGTATGCGGTGCCTTCAGTTCGGATCCGGGTCGCTCACACCGCAGTGGTGCGGAGTTGGGTATCGATCCTTCCCGCGTCTATGGCAGCTTTGAAGAAATGATCGAACGTGAAAAAGCCCTGCCGGCCAGCAAACGCATGCACCTGGTGTCGATTGTCACACCCAACCATATGCACTTTGCCCCGGCAGTAATGGCCCTGCAGGCCGGCTTTCATGTCATTTGCGACAAGCCCATGACCTTTGACCTCGAACAGGCACTGGAACTCAAAAAGATAGTAAAATCCAGCGGTAAGATCTTTGCACTCACGCACAACTACACCGGCTATCCCATGGTGAAACAGGCACGTCATGTAGTAAGGAGTGGCGACATCGGCAAGATAAGAAAAGTAGTAGTCGAATATCCCCAGGGCTGGCTGGCCACACGCCTGGAAGCCTCAGATCAAAAACAGGCAGCCTGGCGTACCGATCCCACCAAATCGGGCATCGCGGGTGCCATGGGCGACATCGGTACCCATGCGGAAAACCTGGCGGAATACATTACGGAAATGAAGATTACTTCGGTTTGTGCTGATATCTCCACCATGGTAGAAGGCAGAAGGCTCGACGACGACGGTAGTGTGCTGCTGCGTTTCGACAATGGGGCCAGAGGCATCTTACACGCCAGTCAGATTTGTGCCGGCGAAGAAAACAACCTCAGCATTCGTGTATACGGTGAACGCGGTGGTTTGGAATGGCGACAGATGGAGCCCAATACCCTCACTGTTCGTTATATCGATCAGCCCACCAAGGTCTTCCGCACCGGTGGCTTTGGTGCATGCACCGCAGCCCAGGCGCATACGCGCATTCCGGCCGGACACCCGGAAGGTTATCTCGAAGCCTTCGCCAATATTTACAGGAATGTGGCCATTTGTGTGTCGGCCGTAGTGGATGGCAGAGAGGTGGATCCTATCTACCACGACTACCCTACGGTAGACGATGGCGTGCGGGGCATGAAATTTATTTACAGTGTCATTGAAAGCGGCAAGAGCGACCAGAAATGGATCTCAATTAAATAAGCAAAACCTCCCATGGCCGTAACCAACCGCGAAATCATCAACCGAAGGGCAAAGTTTGAATACCATTTTGTCCAGGAATTCGAAGCCGGCATTGTGCTTACCGGTACCGAGGTCAAGTCCATCCGGGCGGGTAACGCCAACCTCACCGATGCCTACTGCGTGTTTTTGGGAGACCATCTGTGGGTAAAAAACATGTACATAGCCGAGTACGATCAGGGTACCATCTACAACCACGAAACCCGCAGAGACCGCATCCTATTGTTGAAGAAGGCAGAGCTGAAAAAAATCAAGCGGAAGATGGACGAAAAAGGCATGACCCTGATTCCCTATAAAATGTATTTCAGCGACCGCGATTTTGTGAAAGTACAGATTGTGGTGGCCCAGGGCAAAAAGATGTACGACAAACGCGAAGACCTCAAAGAAAAAGATGTGAAACGCGAGTTGGACAGGGTAAAAAAGATCCACGCCCAAAGGAAGTAAAAGCCATAAAATTTTATACTGTAATAATTTTGTTGTCTTATCTCCATAACACCCAATTTTCTAGCTTTTAACCATTGTTTCAAAATAATATTCTGTGAATTAAGAATATTTAGTTTATTTAAACTTTATTAACATATGTTTTACCAAAGATTTGAAATAATATTTGGTGGCATCTATTGCGCAGAATGCTGTGGACATATACATTTGCACCCTAAACAAGTTAAAAATTATATCCAATGAAAAAATTGTTCTTTTTGTCTTTGATTGCTGTATCTGTTTTTTCTTGCAAAAATGTTGAGCAGTACAAAGCAGGTATCGAAGAATTGGGCACCAAGTGGGAAGCTACTACTGCCGCTGTTACAGAATTTTCAACTATGGTAGATGCAAGCAATGCTGCTTTCACTGCCAACTTCGACAGCTTAGGTGTTGATTCTACTTATATGTCAAAATTGAAAGGTGCAGACCTTGACAAAGTAAAGATGGCTGTTGAAGCATACCAGGCTTCAGGTGCAGGTCTTACTGAAATCGCTACCAAATTGGCTGAAGCAAAGACTGCATGGGAAGCTAAGGCTGGTGAAGTTACTGCATTGAAAGATGGATTGGCTGCCGGTAAATTGGAAGGTGACGTTACTGCTAAAATTGCAGAATTGACCAACTTCATCACTACCAACGAAACACAGTTGGCTACCTGGAAAGAAACATTGGCAAAAGTTTCTGAAGGTTCTACTGCTGCTTTGGCTGCATTGAAAGCTGCTCTTCCAGCAAAAAAATAATTCGCTCCTAAAGCGTAAATCGAAAAGGCGGATCCTTACCGGGGTCTGCCTTTTTTTATGCCTTTCGCATAATGGCCATCTGGTGCAGCACCCAGGTCTCAAAGACCGTGAAACTGATGTACACCAGCAAAAAAGGTACAATAAACGCCGAGCCGATTACATGATCCCGCAGGTAAAAGGCAAAAGGCAGGCCCAGCGCCAAGATCATTTTAAATAAAAAATTGAGCCACGTCATCATCAGGTAAGCCTTGTCCATGGAGTGCTTAGACAAATATGCCGCCAGGTAATAAAAACACACATTGAGCATCGCAAAAGCGATCATGCCTGCCATAGCCAACTCCCTGCCCGTGGTATCATACGAGCCTCGGTACCACCACCACATGCACAGCGCCTGCACCAATAGCAACAAAACCAAACTGCGAAAAAACACGAAGGGTCTCAATTCAAAACAGTTCTTTGTACAATTTGTAAATCAATGCGATAAACACGGCAAGAATAAGAGTAATCGCAAATACGGGTTTTCCTCCCAACCAGGCTACATCGGCCTTGTGTCCCAGCCAATACGCCAAACCAATCAAAACAGCCATTTGCAGGCCCAGTCCTGAATACCTGAGATACGCGTTGCCCCTACGATCTTTTTGGGCTTCTTTCATCATAAATGATTCATCAGGATGCCTTGACCGCTTTCATCAAGCTGCCCATGTTGCACACCACATTAAAGACTGCTCCGGCCTGCACCATCAGTTTATCGGTAGTGATCTCTCCGTTGATCTGTGCCGTCTCCCTGATATTCAGCAATTCGCCGCATTTGAGTTTACCTTGAAAAACGCCTTCTATCACGGCATTCTGGCACTCTATATCTCCGATGATCTTTCCTTCTGCACCAATCACAATCTTACCCTGACAAATGAGATTGCCATACAATTCTCCATCAATCCTCATGTCTGAATTGGCAGTGACATTACCCTCAATTCTCGTTCCCGAAGTAATCAGGTTATTCGAAATGGCCGATACTACCTGGTTGCCACCCCCTGCATTACTATCTGATTTTTTTCCTCCAAACATGACTTTATAAGTTTTCTATCCTTCGAAAATAACAAGCTCACCGCAATTAACCCCGGTTTTGCCCCCTTATTTTTCCCCTATAATTTATTGTAATATTTATATTGCTAAATGTCAGGGGCATAATGAGAAGCTTGGGTTTTTCAAAGATGCAATTGTCTATTTTCAATGATTCAATCTTCAATGGGCAATCTTCAATGTTCAATGTTCAATGTTCAATGTTCAATTATTTAATTCTGACCTCTGATAAAACCAAGCGTACAGAAGATAATTAATTGATAATTCCTAATTGACAATTGACTAATTGATAATTGATAATTCCTAATTGACTATTCAATGATTCAATCTTCAATGTTCAATCTTCAATTATTTAATTCTAACCTCTGATAAAACCAAGCGTACAGAAGATAAGTAATTGATAATTGACAATTGACTAATTGATAATTGATAGTTGATAATTCCTAATTGATAATTGACTAATTGATAATTGACAATTCAATGGTGATCAAGACAACTGAGCCGCTGATCAAAAAAGAAAAGGACGCCCATATAAAGACCTTTCCCAACCTAAAGACATGAGGCTTTTCTGTGAAACATTAAGAAAATGAAGGTAATTTAGGGATGTATCCTATATTGCCGACCCAGTACTTAATTCTCTAAATTCCCTTAATGTTAAATTAAAATGCGGAGGTGATCAAGACAACTGAGCCGCTGATCAAAAAAGAAAAGGACGCCCACATAAAGACCTTTCCCAACCTAAAGACATGAGGCTTTTATTTGAAACATTAAGAAAATGAAGGTAATTAAGGGATGTATCCCATATTGCCGACCCAGTACTTAATTCTCTAAATTCCCTTAATGTTAATTTGAAGTTCAATGGTGACAACGTGACAAAGCATCGGTACATCGGAGCATCGGTACATCGGTGCATCGGAGCATCGGAGCATCGGAGCATCGGGGCATCGGGGCATTGTTACATTAGTACATTCTTACATCAGTACATACATACATCGTCACATCCCCACATCCAACGCCTCCGTCTGCCTGTGCACCTTATACCTCCCTTTCCCAAATTTGGTACCATTGAATTCGGTAGTAGGTGCGAGCAGGGCGCGCTGATCGGCGGGTAGAGCCATAAACGAGCTGCATTTTTCGGAACAACAGCCCTGGTACTTTTCGGCACATTGAGGGCATTGAATGAAGAGGATGTGGCACGACTCGTTGGCACAGTTGGTGTGGTCGTCGCAGGGTTGACCGCACTGGTGGCAGGTGGCGATGATTTCCTCTCCTATTCTTTCACCCAATCTTTCGTCAAAGACAAAGTTTTTGCCCAGGAATTTGTTTTCAAGTCCTTGTGCCTTTACTTGTCGGGCGTATTCAATGATGCCGCCGTTGAGTTGGAATACGTTTTTGAATCCTTTGTGTTTGAAGTAGGCACTGGCTTTCTCGCAGCGGATGCCTCCGGTGCAATA
>WBZP01005213.1_pt1 | contig 13272 bp, 9 predicted proteins | sample 5204301 | NCBI WGS metagenome assembly WBZP01 (sample SAMN12412401, study PRJNA552823) | activated sludge metagenome | isolation source: activated sludge from nitrification reactor of wastewater treatment plant... | place: USA: Pennsylvania | collected 2017
CGTCGATGCTGTTGTTCGAGCAGGCCAATCTGCTCGAGGCGTACGCACCGGCCGGCAGCGACAAGCTTCGCGCAGGCTTCAAGGACACCACCGATCCGAAGACGTGGACGGGCATGGATGCCTTCCTCGGCGTGATCTGCTTCAACACGGTGGAGGCGAAGAAGGCGGGCATTCCCCAGCCGGCTTCGTGGAAGGACCTGCTCGACTCGAAGTACAAGGGCCAGCTCGTGATGCCGCACCCGGCATCGTCGGGCACCGGCTACCTCACGGTCGCCGGCTGGATCCAGACGATGGGCGCGGACGCAGCCTGGAAGTACATGGACGCGCTGCACCAGAACATCGCCGTCTACACCCATTCGGGCTCGGCGCCGTGCGTTCAGGCAGCCAAGGGTGAACGCATCGCCGGCATCTCGCTCGATACCCGGGCCGCCAAGGAAAAGACCAACGGCGCGCCGCTGGAGGTGGTGCTGCCGACCGAAGGCATCGGCTGGGACGTCGAGTCCTTCGGCATCGTTCGAGGCACGAAGAACCTGGCTGCCGCGAAGAAGGTCGCCGACTGGGCGGCGTCGAAGGGTGCCAACGAGTTGTACGCCCGCTGGTACCCGATCACCGCCCACCCGGACGTCAAGAGCGTGCCGCCGAACTACCCGGCCAACGCCGAGGCGCGCATGGTGAAGATGGATTTCACCGAGATGGCCAAGCAGCGGGCGACGGTCCTTGCCGAGTGGTCCAGGCGCTACGAAGGCAAGGCCGCACCGAAGAACTGACCCCGAACGGAGCACCGGCCGTGACCTACCACGTGAGCGTTCGCAACCTCAGCAAGTGCTTCGGCGCCTTCACCGCACTGAAGGACGTCTCCTTGGATGTCCCGACCGGTGAGTTCGTGTGCTTTCTGGGGCCTTCGGGTTGCGGCAAGACGACGCTGCTGCGAGCGATCGCCGGGCTCGACCGGCAGGACGAAGGCAAGATCGTCATCGGCGGGCGCGACGTGTCGAACCTGCCGCCGGCGGCGCGTGACTTCGGCATCGTGTTTCAGTCTTACGCGTTGTTCCCGAACCTGACGGTGGCAGAGAACATCGGCTTCGGACTGGTCAACCGCAAGAGCGATCCGGCGGCGGTGAAGCGCCGTGTCGGCGAGCTGCTCGAGACGATCGGACTGCCCGAGCAGGTCGACAAGTACCCGGGGCAACTTTCGGGTGGTCAACAGCAGCGCGTGGCGCTGGCGAGGGCGCTGGCCACCTCGCCCAGCCTGCTGCTCCTCGACGAGCCTCTGTCGGCGCTCGATGCGCGGGTTCGGCTGCGGCTGCGTGAGGAGTTGAAGGCCCTGCAGCGGCGGCTCGGCATCACGACCATCATGGTCACGCACGACCAGGACGAGGCGCTGGGCCTCGCCGACCGCATGGTGGTGATGAACCAGGGCGTCATCGAGCAGGTCGGCTCGCCGCGCGAGATCTACGGTCAGCCGGGCACGGCGTTCGTGGCCGACTTCGTGGGCACGATGAACTTCGTCAACTGCGTCGCATCGACGGCGGACCGCGTGCGCGTGGAGACGATCGAGATCAAGCTCGGCGGGCCGCATGGCATGGCCGCGGGCGCGGTCGCGCGCCTCGGCATACGGCCCGAAGCCGTGCAGGTCCATACGCACCTGAACGGCTTCGACAACTCGCTGATCGCACGGGTCGACGAGGTCGGCTTCCACGGGGGCTTCGTGCGCGCGAGCTTCTCGCCACTCGCCGCTCCCTGGGTGCGGATCGCCGCCGACCTGTCCACCGGGACGAGCGACATGCCAGGTCTCGCTCCCGGCTCCGAGATTCCGATTTCGCTGCCCGCCGAGCGCCTGCGCGTCTTCGGCGGCTGAGGAACGCGAGCATGGCCGCAACACTGCCCCTCGAACGCGATCCGAGCATGCCGGCGCGTGACCCGGTCTCGCGCGAGCGGGCGGTGTTCGTCATCGGCGTGGTGTCAGTCGCGTTGGTGCTGATGTTGATCATCGCGTTGCCGCTGGGCACGCTTCTCGCCAAGTCGTTTGCCGACTCCGACGGCGCATTCGTGGGCCTTGCCAACTACCGCGCCTACTTTTCGACGCCGGCGCTCGTGCAGTCGCTGTGGAACAGCGTGTGGATATCGGCACTGACCACCGTGATCGTGATTCCGCTTGCTTTCGGGTATGCGTATGCGATCACCCGTACCGCCCTGCCGCTGAAGCCGCTGTTCGTCGCGGTCGCGCTGTTGCCGCTGTTCACGCCTTCGCTGCTGTCGGCGATCTCTTTCATCTACATCTTCGGCAACCAGGGTTTCCTGAAGGCCTGGTTGCTCGGCGGCTCGGTGTACGGTCCGATCGGGATCGTGCTGTCGCAGGTTTTCTACTGCTTTCCGCATGCACTGCTCATCATCGTGACGGCGCTGGGGCTGGCCGACCAGCGCCTGTACGACGCAGCCCAGGCGATGGGGACGTCAAGGTGGCGCACGTTCATGGCCGTCACCCTGCCCGGCGCGAAGTACGGGCTCGTCAGTGCCGCGTTCGTCGTGTTCACACTGGTCATCACCGACTTCGGCATCCCCAAGGTCATCGGCGGCCAGTTCGCGATGCTCGCGACCGATGCCTACAAGCAGGTGGTCGGCCAGCAGAACTTCCCGATGGGCGCGGTGGTTGGCTTCATCCTGCTCATCCCGGCCGTCCTCGCCTTCGTGACCGACCGCTTGATACAGCGCCGGCAGGTGGCGCTGCTTTCTGCCCGCGCGGTACCGCTGGTGCCGAAACGCAACCCGCTGGTCGACGGGCTCGCGATGCTCTTCTGTGCAGGCTTCGGGCTGCTGCTCGTGGGCGTGCTGGCCGTGGCGGTGTGGGCGTCGTTCGTCACCTACTGGCCCTACAACCTCTCGCTCTCGCTGAAGAACTACAACTTCGGGGAACTGGACGCCGCCGGATGGCAGCCGTACCTCAACTCGTTGCTGATGGCCGCAGGCGCAGCGGTGATCGGCACGGTGCTGGTCTTCGTGGGAGCGTACTTCGTGGACAAGGGGCGCGGCCTAGCGCCCGGGCGCGGCCTCATCCAACTGCTGGCGATGCTGCCGATGGCGGTGCCCGGGCTGGTGCTCGGCCTGGCGTACGTGTTCTTCTTCAACGCGCCGTGGAATCCCTTGGAGGTGCTGTACACGACCGTCTTGCTGCTGTCGATCAACTGCGTGGCGCACTTCTACACGGTGGCACACATCACCGCATTGACCGCCTTGAAGCAGATCGACCGCGAGTTCGAGTCGGTGTCGCAATCCCTGAAGGTGCCGTTCTGGCGCACCATGGGCCGCGTGACCGTGCCGATCTGCATGCCGGCCATCCTGGACATTGCGGTCTACCTCTTCGTGAACGCGCTCACCACGGTGTCCGCGGTCGTGTTCCTGTACGGCGCCGAGAGCAAGCTCGCCGCGATCTCTATCGTGCACCTGGACGAGGCCGGCGCAACCGCATCGGCCGCAGCGATGGCGACGGTTGTGTTTGCGACGGCGCTCGGTGTCAAGCTGCTGCACCTTGCTGCCGGCAAATGGGTGTTCGGGCGACTGCAGGCGTGGCGCCAGCGCTGACGCGCGAAGCATTCGAACGTATCGACCTGTGATTTGTGGCGCACGGTCGCCGCCGTGGCTGGGTGAACGCGCTCAGCACCAGCAGCGCCGCGGCGAGGGTGCAAGAGCGCGACATGTCGGAATCCAGGCTGGCCGCCCTCCTGGCAGAGTGATCCCGCAGGGGCATCCCACCGGCCGCCCGATCTACCGCCTCGAGTGGCAGGGCATGGGTTCGTTGCGGCGCCGTCGGCGCATGTGTGCCTTCATGCCATCGGCGCGTTGCCGACCAGCATGCGGCCGCTGGCGGTGCAGACGGTGACGCCATCCTGGTTCATTGCCACCGCCTCGGCGACGACGATGCCGCCGTCGTGGCGAGGCTTGGGGATCAGTTCGGTGACGGTCCAGGTAATCGTCAGCTCGTCGCCGATGCGCACCGGTGCCAGGAAGCGCGCGTTGTGCTCGAGGTAGCCGATCGCGGTGCCGGCGTAGACCATGCCCAGTTCGGCGCCGATCAGCGCCGAGGTGATCACCCCGTGCAGGATGCGGCCGCGGTGGCGTGAGCGGCGCGCGAAGTCCTCGTCGACATGCAGCGGGTTGAAGTCGCCGATGAGCCGCGCACCTTCGTCGAGGTGGCGCTCGGTGATGCGCTCGACGCGCACGAACTGCTCGCCGAGGCGGGTGTCGGCAAAGCGCTTGGGGCAGAGCTGAGTCATGTGATGGGTCGCCGGATCCCGGCCTGTCGTGGTGGCGCGCGGCGAAGGCCGATTCTGACCGAGCGGTGCCTGGACATGCGGCCCCCGCTCCGGGCGGTCGCTGGCCGCATCGGGCCGCGCCAACGCCGGGCGGCCGAGGGCCTAGACTCAGGCTCATGAGGATCTGCATCGTCGGCCTCGGGGCCATCGGCGGCGTGTTCGCGGGCCGGCTCGGCAGCCGGCTGCCGGCGGGCGAGGTGGATCTCTGCGCGCTGGCGCGCGGGGTGACGCTCGAGGTGGTGAGGCGTGAAGGGCTGCAGCTCGAATCGGCCGCCCGCAGGGTCATCGTGCCGCTGCGCGTCGCCGACGATCCGGCTGCACTCGGTCTGCAGGATCTCGTCATCGTCACCGTCAAGGGGCCGGCGCTGCCCGGCGTCGCGCCGGCGGTGCAGGCGCTGTGCGGCGCGCACACGCGCGTGCTCTCGGCGATGAACGGCGTGCCATGGTGGTTCTTCGACGGCCTGGAAGGCCCGGCGCAGGGCCTGCGACTGGAGTCGGTCGACCCCGGCGGCGTGGTGCATGCGGCCGTGCCGGCGGCCCAAGTGATCGGCTGCGTCGTGCACCTGAGCGCCACCACGCCGGCGGCCGGCGTCGCGCGCCATGTCAACGGCCAGGGCCTCGTCGTCGGTGCGGCGGCAGGCCCCGGCGACGCCGCGACCGAAGCCGTCGCCGCGCTGCTCGAGCGCGCCGGCTTCGCCGTCACGCGCTCGGCGCGCATTCAGCGCGAGGTCTGGTACAAGCTCTGGGGCAACCTGACGATGAACCCGGTCTCGGCGCTCACCGGCGCCACCGCGGACCGCATCCTCGACGACCCGTTGGTGCGCGCGTTCTGCAGCGCGGTCATGCGCGAGGCGCGCGCGCTCGGCGCGGCGTTCGGCATCCCGATCGAGCAGGAGCCTGAGGAGCGGCACGCCGTGACGCGCCGGCTCGGCGCCTTCCGGACCTCGATGCTGCAGGACCTCGAGGCCGGACGCCCCCTCGAACTCGATGCGATCGTGGGAGCGGTGCGCGAGATCGGCCTGCGTCTGGGCATCGCGACACCGAACATCGACGCTCTGTTCGGACTAGCGCGCCTGTTGGCCCGCCAGCGCGGGCTCTACCCGCCGGCGGGAGACCCTCAGCCGCTCAGTTCTTGACGAGCGACGAGACGACCGCGTCGATCGCCTGTTTGAGCTTGTCGCGCGCGAGCGCCCTGCACTGGTCGGCGCCGACGCCGGGCAGGGCGTCGAAGGCGGTTGCTGCATGTTCCGGGCGCCAGAGCACCGCACGCACGGTACCGGTGCGCGGCAGCATGACCACCCGCGCCGTCACCACGCAGATGCCGTTGGCCGTGATCCCGCCTTCGACCTGGCTGAGGAAGGTCCACTTGCCCTCTGGATAGACCTTCCACACCTTGGGCGGAATGTGCTCCTGCAGCATCGCCTTGGCGGTCTCGCTGTCGATCAGTGCCTTGGTCGACAGATCGAGCAGCATCGACTTGGGCTCGCGCACCGGCTGCGCGCCGGCCGGCCCGCAAAGGGCGGCAACGAAAGCGACGAGGACGGCCAGCGCATGTTTCATGGGGCACCTGCAGCCAAGAGGTCGGTGGAAGGCGCGCAGTGTACTCAGGAGGACGGGCCGCCCGCACCCGGTGGAACACCCGGCGCTGCCGGTGCGACCGCTGAAGGCGAACCCGGCGTGCCACCTGCGGGCCCGGCCTGCCGCGTCACCTCCTCAGACAGCCGTTGCACGTCGGCCGAGAGCCGGCCCGCGATCAGCCGCACGACCTCGAAGCCGAAGGCCGGGTTCTGGAAGAACAGCTGGCGGAACGTCGTCTCGTCGATCGACAGCAGCGTCGACGGCTGCAGTCCACGCACCGTGGCGGTGCGCTGCCGATCCGGCGAGAAGAACGCGATCTCGCCGAACATCTGGCCGGCCTCGATCGTCCGGCCCGACTCGACCAGCTCGAGCCGGCCCTCGGCCAGCACGTAGAGGCGGTCGGCGCGGTCGCCGCGCTTGAACAGGATCGAACCCTTGCGCAGGCGGCGCCGCTTCATGTAGGGCTGCAGCCAGACCTTCAGATCCTCGCTGTCTGCCGCCTCGGCGTTCATTACGCGGCGCGTCAGGCGCTGCATCTCGAGCACGCGCCACAGGTTGATCGGCAGCAGCGCGAAGTGCAGCAGCGCCACCATCGGCGCCGGGTAGAGCACGCCGTAGACGACGAACCCGAGGTTGCCCCCTACCGCCAGCCAGCGCAGCGGGATGATCGTCTTGACCAGGCTCGAGACCACGATCAACGCTGCCGCCACTACCGCTGCGCCGAGGGCAAACCACTGCCCCGGATCGTTCAGCTGTGTCTGGAGGTCGGCGATGCGCGCCGCGATGAACTGCTCGACCAAGGCTCCCGCCCCTTGACTGCGTGGTGTCCGACTCTCCCGCGCCGTGGGTGAATCGGCGACGGCCCCAAAGCCGCACCGGGCGTGAGTATCCACGCCGTGCCCGGGCGCAGAAAGCCTGCGATCGGGCGCTGGCGCCCGCGCGGCGCACCGGGAGGTGCCGGGGCGTGCGAAAGTCGCGTCAACGATTGCCGCAGTGCAGCAATATTGCGCATTGTCATCGCCCAGGGCGCCTCGCTCGCCTATCCTGTGCCCATGACCATGGATCGCCACTACCTGGAGCCGCTCTTCGAGGCTCGCTCGGTTGTCGTCTTCGCCGGCGATCCCGAGGCGGATCCGCCGACCCCGCTTGCGGGTACGCTGCGCGCCGCGCTCCGCGAGAGTGTTCAGGCGGGCTTCGCAGGGCAGATCGCCTGGCTCGACGGCAGGACGACCGGGCGGCTGGGGGATCTCGCGAACTCGCGCGCCGACCTGGCGCTCATCGCGCTGCCGCACGACGAGGCGGCAGCGGCACTCGAGATCGTCGGGCGCGTGCGCTGCCGTGCCGCCCTGGTGCTGTCGGCCAACCTGCCGCCGGAGAAATGCACCGAGCTGCACCAGATCGCCCGACGCTACGGTGTGAACCTGCTGGGGCCGAACAGCATGGGGCTGCAGCGTCCCGCACTGCACTTCAACGCGAGCGCCACCGGGCTGCTGGCGACCAAGGGGCCGCTGGCGCTGGTGTCGCAGTCGGGCGCGCTCACCGCCTCGATGCTCGACTGGGCGCGTGCGCAGGGCGTGGGCTTCTCGGCCGTGATCTCGCTGGGGCCCAACACGGCGGTCGAGCTGCCGCAGGTGCTCGACTACCTGGCAAGCGACGCCGCGACGCAGAGCATCCTCGTCTACATGGAAGGCATCCGCCACGCGCGGCGCTTCATGAGCGCGCTGCGTGCCGCGGCCTATGCCAAGCCGGTGGTGGTGATGAAGTCCGGGCGCCGCGAGGCGGGCTCGAAGGTGGCGCTCACCCACTCGGCAGCGATCGTCGGCGCCGACGAGGTGTTCGACGCCGCGTTGCGACGCGCCGGCGTGGTGCGGGTGCGCCAGTTCAACCAGCTGTTCTCGGCCGCGCAGTGCCTCGCGTCGCGCTTCCGGCCGGTGGGCCGCCGGCTCGCGATCATCACGAACGGCGGCGGGCCGGCGGTGCTTGCGGCCGACTGGGCGAGCGTGATCGAGCTCGAGGTCGGCCCGGTGTACGACCTCGGCGAGTCGGCCGATGCCCCTGCGTATGTCGAGGCACTCGAGCGCGCGCTCGCAGACCCGGGCGCCGACGGCGTGATGGTCGCGCACTCGCCGAAGGTCGGGGGCGATCCGCTCGCCATCGCGCAGGCGGTGGCCGACGCCCACTCGCCGGCCGGCAAGCCGGTGCTCGGCTGCTGGCTCGGCGAGGCTTCGACCCGCGCCGCGCGCGAGCTGCTCTCGGCGCGCCAGATGCCGATCTTCCGCACGCCAGAGTCGGCGGTGGACGCGTTCCACAGCATCGCCAGCTTCTACCGCAACCAGCAGCTGCTGCAGCAGACGCCGTCGCCACTGTCCGAGCTGGCCGATCCCGACACCGAGGGCGCACGCCTGCTCGTCGAGGGCGTGCTTGCCGAGCGGCGCAAGATGCTGACCGAGATGGAGAGCAAGTCGCTGCTGGCGGCCTTCCACATCCCGGTGACGCGTACGATGCTCGCGCGCAGCGCCAACGAGGCGATGCTCATCGCGAGTCAGCTCGGCTATCCGGTGGCGCTGAAGATCGACTCGCCAGACATCGCGCACAAGAGCGAGGTGCACGGCGTGGTGCTCGGCCTTCAGACCGCAGCGCAGGTGCGAGACAGGCACGACGAGATGCTCGCCAACGTGCGCCGCATGATGCCCGAGGCGCGCATCAACGGGGTGACCGTGCAGCCGATGGCCAGCCGCTCGCGGGATGGCGTCACGCGTGAGGTCTACGTGGGCGTGACCACCGATGACCCGTTCGGCCCGGTGATCACCTTCGGCACCGGCGGCACGATGGTCGAGCTGATTGCCGACCGTGCGATGGAACTGCCGCCGCTCAACCAGTTCCTCGCCAAGCGGCTGATCGAGCGCGCGCGCGCTGCCGAGATGCTCGGCCCCTGGCGTGGCGCGCCGGCCGCCGACATCGAGGCACTCGAGCAGATCCTGCTGCGCGTCAGCGAGATGGTCTGCGCGCTGCCGCAGCTGCGCGAGATGGACATCAACCCGATCATCGTCGACGAGCAGGGCGCGGTGGCGGTGGATGCGCGCGTCGTCGTCGAGCCCGCGCCCTACGGCACGGGGGGCACGCAGGGCTACCCGCATCTGGCGATCCTTCCCTATCCCACGGGGTTGGAGCAGCAGTGGCCCCTCAAGGGCGGCGGCGTCTACACGATCCGTCCGATCCACCCCGACGACGCCGAGATGCTGCAGGCGATGGTGCGCGGCCTGTCGCCAGAAAGCCGCTGGTATCGCTTTGCCAGCCAGATGCCCGAGCTGCCGGCGCGCATGCTGGCACGCTACACGCTGATCGACTACGACCGCGAGATGGCGCTGGTAGCGGTGCAGAAGGAGCGCCAGATCGCCGCCGACGGCAGCGAGATCGAGACCGAGCAGATCCTCGGCGTCTCGCGCTACATCACCAACCCCGACGGCAACACCTGCGAGTTCTCGCTCGTCGTCTCCGACCGCATGGCCGGCCAGGGCATGGGAAGCCGGCTGATGCTCTCCGTCATGGACGTTGCGCGCGCCAGGGGCCTCACGGAGATCATCGGCCTCATCCTCGCGAACAACGCGACGATGCTGCGCCTGATGGCGAGCCTGGGGTTCAAGATCCAGGTCTTCGCCGAAGACCCGGACTTCAAGATCGCGACGAAGACGCTGTAGCGGCGGCACGCGCTGCGCAGGCGCGGTACCGCGCCGCGTGCGTGCCCGGTGCCTTCAAGTCGCCTTCAGGTCTTCAGCACCTTCGGTACCGCGTCCGCCCGCAAGCGCGCCACCGTCGGCAACTCGGCGCCGAAAAGCGGGCGCAGGTAGGCGTGGAAGGCCGGCGTCACGTCGTTGCCGGCGGGCGCGATCAGTTCGTCCTCCATCACGCGCGTCTTGCCGCCCACCGCCTCGAGCGTCTGCAGTTCGTAGCGCACCGCGTAGTCGCCGCAGCGGCGGATCGCGACCGAGCCGTTCGAATCGCCCCAGAGCGCGAACTGCACCGCCTTCTCGCCGGCCTCGCGCGCCTCGAGTTGGTCGACCTCGCTCACGCAGCCGAGAAAGCTGCGCTGCAGGTAGCCGAAGGTGTCGCCGCGCACGCGCTTGATCTTGAGCTTGTCCTTGATCTGGTCGCAGAGCAGGTCGGCGAGCGCGCCGGTGCCCGAGAGCTGCACGTTGCCGTGCGCGTCCTTCTCGACTTCCTTGGCGAGCTGGGTGACGATGGCCGCGCCGCTCGAATCGTGGATGCCCTCGCTGACGGCGATCATGCAGCGGCCGTGGCGGTCGTAGGTTGCCTTCACGTCGGCGAGGAAGCGGTCGACCTCGAACACGCGCTCGGGCAGATAGATCAGATGCGGGCCGTCACCGGGGAACCGCCTTGCGAGCGCCGCGGCGGCGGTCAGAAAGCCGGCGTGGCGGCCCATCACGACGGCGACGTAGACCCCCGGCAGCGCGATGTTGTCCAGGTTGGCGCCGGCGAAGGCCTGGGCGACGAAGCGCGCCGCCGACGGGAAGCCCGGAGTGTGGTCGTTGCCGACGAGGTCGTTGTCGATCGTCTTCGGGATGTGGATCGCGCGCAGCGGGTAGCCGGCCTTCTGCGCCTCGGCCGCGACGATGCGCACCGTGTCGGAGCTGTCGTTGCCGCCGATGTAGAAGAAGTGCCCGATGCCGTGCGCCGCGAGCACCTTGAAGATCTCCTGGCAGTAGGCGAGGTCGGGCTTGTCGCGCGTGCTGCCGAGCGCCGCGGCGGGCGTCGCGGCCACGGCCTCGAGGTTCACCGTGGTCTCGCGCGTGAGATCGACCAGGTTCTCGTCGACGATGCCGCGCACGCCGTGCAGTGCGCCGTAGACACGGCCGATGGCGCCATGGCGCCGCGCCTCGAGCACGAGGCCTGCGAGCGACTGGTTGATGACCGCGGTGGGGCCGCCGCCCTGCGCGACGAGGATCTTGCCGGTAGACATGTTGTGGGTCCTCCAAGTGGGAGCGGATCGTAACGTCAAGCGGCCCGCAGATCCACCGCAGGCCGTGCACGAAGCATACCTGGGTCAAGGCCGGTCGACATCCGGGTCGAGGCCGCGGCTGGTGGCGAACACCGCGGCCTGAACGCGCGAGCTCAGCCCGAGCTTGCGCAGGATGTGCTGGACGTGAATCTTCACCGTGGTCTCGGCAATCGCAAGCGAGCGCGCGATTTCCTTGTTGCTCGCGGCGCGTGCGATGTGGGCGAGGATCTCGCGTTCGCGCGGCGACAGGCCGGCGAGCGGGTCATCGGCCTCGGCCGGTTCGGGTGCGCCGCCGGCCTGGAATGCAGAGACGAGCTTGCCCGTCATCTCGGGGCTGATCGTCGACTCGCCCTGCACGCAGCGCAGCACCGCGGAGGCGAGCGCCTCGCTGTCGACGGTCTTGAGAAGGTAGCCGCAGGCGCCGGCACGCAGCGCCGCCGTCAGGTCGCGCTCGTCCTCGCTCACGGTGAGCATCAGCACGCGTGCCGTCGGTGCCGCCTCGCGCAGGCCCGGCAAGGCGTCGACGCCCTTCACGCCCGGCAGGTGGTTGTCGAGCAGGATGACCTCGGGCTGCGCGGCGCCGGCCAGCCGCTGAGCCTCGCCGGCGTCACCGGCCTCGGCCACGACCTCGAAGCGTCCGTCGGCCTCGAGCAGCGCGCGCAGGCCGCGCCGGAACAGCGTGTGGTCGTCGACGAGCAGGACCCGGATCGCGCGCGTGGAGGTCATCGGGCGAGGCTCCACAAGGGGCGCGCCCGCACGGGCGGCGACGGGTGGCCGGGCGCGATCATGAGGCGAGCGTCTCCTCCGGGGTGGCCGAGACGGGTGGCGTCGCGGGTGCGCGCAGGCTGAGTCGCACGCAGGTGCCCTGGCCCGGCGAAGACTCCACCTGCACCTGCGCGCCGATGCGCTCGGCTCGCTCGCGCATGATGCGCAGCCCGACGTGGGTCTCGTCGCCTGCGGGCGTGTCGGCCGCGAAGCCCACGCCGTCGTCGCGTACCTCGATGGCGAAGCCGGGCCCTTGCCGCACCTGCAGCCAGACCTGCGAGGCGCGCGCGTGCTTGCGCACGTTCGACAGCGCCTCCTGGACCACGTGCAACACCTGGACCTGCGTGTCGGGCGGCAGCGGCAGGCCGGCGCCCTCGACCACGAGGTGGGTGGCGAGCCCGCTCTGGTGCTCGAACTTGGACAGCGTCGTGTGCAGCGCCGGGGCGATGTCCTCGCTCGTGGTGCGGGTACGGAAGTGCACCAGCAGCTCGCGCACGTCGGCGGTGCTCTCCTTCACGCCGGCATCGAGTTCGCCGAGCGCGCGTTCGACCTTGGCGCGCTCGCCGCGCGCCAGGCCGTCGCGCAGAAGCTGGACCTGGATCTTCAGGAACGCGAGGCCCTGCGCGATCGAGTCGTGCAGCTCGCGCGCGAGCAGCCCGCGCTCCTCTGCGACCGCGGCCTCACGCTCGAGCGCGGCGGCGCGCAGGCTTTCGAGGGCGCTGGCGAGGTGGCTGGCGAGCGCCTCGAGCAGTGCTTGGTCGTCCGCACCGAGCCGCGGCGTGCTGCGGTAGAACAGTTCGACTTCGCCGAGCATGCGCTCGTGCAGCCGGACAGGGACGGTGACGAGGTGCTCGAAGCCGGCGGCGCTGCAGCGGGCGGCGCTGCCGTCGCGCCTGGCGCTGCGGATCGGGATGACGCGCGTCCGCGCCCCGGCGCCCGGTTGGCCGCAGTGGCAGTCGCCGGTATGTACGCAGTGCGCGCCGTCGGCCAGCGCCTTCGGCAGGCAATCGGAACCGGCCAGGATGTGCCGGCGCTGAGCTTCGTCGGTCCAGCGCACCGCGGCGGCGTCGGCGTGCGCGACGCGGCGCATCTGGCGTGCGAAGCCCTGGGCCAGTTCGGGCAGCGTCTCGGCGCGCGCGACGAAGTCGCTCGCCTCGTAGAGCGCGGTCACGCGCTCGCGTTCGGCATGCAGGCGTTCGGTCTTCTCGGTCACCTTTGCCTCGAGGTTTCCGTAGAGCCCCTGCAGCGTCGCCGCCATGCGGTTGAAGGCGCCGGCCAGTGCGCCGAACTCGTCGCTCGAGTCCACCTCGACCCGGGCGCCGAGGTCACCGCCCTCGACGCGGGCCAGCGCCGCCTGCAGCCGGGCCAGCGGATTGAAGACGAAGAGGTAGGCTGCATATAGCAGCGCCACCGCGGCACCGATCGCCAGGCCCATCATCGCGAGCTGAAAGAGGTGCAGCACCGCCGTCCAGCGCGCGAGCTGCAGCTCGATTGCGCTGACGAAGGCGTCGATCCGCTGCGCAAAGGCCTCGGCCTGCTGCGCGACGCGTGCCGGCGCGGGCGGCGGCGTTGCCAGCCACTGCGGTCGCAGCTCGTGCCAGC
>WBZP01005214.1_pt1 | contig 13269 bp, 17 predicted proteins | sample 5204301 | NCBI WGS metagenome assembly WBZP01 (sample SAMN12412401, study PRJNA552823) | activated sludge metagenome | isolation source: activated sludge from nitrification reactor of wastewater treatment plant... | place: USA: Pennsylvania | collected 2017
CTTGATCAGGTCGAACTTGAAGTGCAGCACCTGTTTGGCCGCGGCCTTTGTGCCCGGCGTCAGGATGCCTCCGGGCAGGATAGCATTCACCCGAAAGCCGTGTCCGGCATACTCCTTGGCCAACGCCCGCGTCAGGGCAATCACCCCCGCCTTGCTGACGCTGTAGTGGGCCAGGTCTTCCTTGAAGGGCAGCACCGCCTCAATCGAACCCAGGTTAATGATGACCCCACCGCGCTTGCCCCGCCGGCAGATCATGTGCTGGCACATCCACGACACGGAAAACAGATTGATCTCCATGACCCGGCGAACGAAAATCTCATCGGCATCGGCGAACTCGCGGAACGGATAGATGCCGGCGTTGTTCACCAGGATGTCCGGCTCGCGGCCGGCGAGGTCGTCCCACAGGGCGTCAATTTGCTCTTTACAAGCCAGGTCAATGACGTGGGTAGTCACTCCGGCGAACGGGGCCAGTTCGGCCGCTGTGCGCGCCAGCCCCGCGGCGTCAATATCCACCAGTTCCAGATCAGCCCCGGCCTCGGCATAGCGCCGGGCGATGGCCTGACCGATACCACCGGCCGCGCCGGTAATGAGCGCGCTCCGGCCGCGTAGGGAGATGAGTTGTTCGATGGTGAGTTGCATGGTGCTGGCTCCCACCCCCGGCGGCAAGGGGCATCCCTGGTCCGCGTCTAAGGGTGTTGAAGCCAGTATAGCACGATTCGCGCCGGCCTGGGCGCAGCACTATCAATCTACTTCAGCAGCCGCTCGCAGCCACTCTATCGCGCCCGGCGTCTGTAGCCAGAACGGGATCGCCGTCGAAGCAAAGTCAATGGCCTCGTTCTCATCACCGAAACCAATATAAGCGGGATGCTGTTTGGGCAGTTTCTTCTGACCCAGCAGATATTTCGGGACGTGAGGGTTCCGCGCCAGGGCCTCTTCCAGTTTCTTGTTCGCCCGCTTACCAGCGCCGTGCCGGCGAAACAGAAACAACGCTTCCGTGTAAAACCAGTTGGCGCTGTAATCCTTATGATACCGTTTAATGAGCGCCTCCAGGGCGTCATCGTCGCCGATATCCTGATATAACTCCAGCAGATAGTAGCGCACACCCTGATTGTCGTTCGGGTTCAGCCGCAGCATATCTTGGTAGTGGGTAATGGCCTTGTCTTTTTGGCCCATGTGCCAAAGTGTACTGGCGTACCCAGCTCTGGCGCGCATGTAGGGCCTTGTTTCCAGCAGACCCCAGAAGTTACCCTCCATTTCCTTAAACCCTTCTGGGCCAATCGCCCGCTCGCCGGCGGCTATGCCCTCGGCAAAAAGGCGCAGAGCCTCTTCCGCTGACGTGGCGGTCTCCTCGGCCAGCAACACGTAGGCATCGGCGCAATCGGGTGAAATCGAAAGCGCTTTCTTGGCCAGTTTAACACGCTTGGCGCGCGTCGTAGCTTGCCAGGCCTCATACATGACATCCTGCGCCTCTTCCACAGGCGAGCTAGGCGGCACCATCGGTAGCGGCCCGGACTCAGCGAGGGTACGCATGAATTCGTCCACCTCTTTTTCAGATGAGAAGTTCTGCGCATTGAGGATACGTGTCAGGTCGGACATGATTGGCTGCATCGAGAGCGAATCAAACAAGACCGGCTCTATCAAAGCCTCCTCGGTCTCCTGCTTAGTCATCTTCTTGGGTTTCTTTTTAGCGGCCATTGCATTACCTCCGGCTATACAAGCTGGTCTCTGAACACTTGAACCTGCGCGGCGTGGGTCATACAGTCTTTGACATCGGCCTCCAGAAGACGCCCGATCATCACCTTGTAGCCGCGAAAGCGGATGCCGCGATCCCTATACAACTCCTCGGCGGGCAGCGAGCGCACCACAGCCATCAGGCGCTGGTGCGACTCGTCGGCGGCGGCCATCAACTCCTCCCAACTCTCTTCGGAATACTCCCTGACGAGATGGGCGTTGTAGGTCTGCCAATCGCGGTCGCGGTGGGCATAGAAATGGGGCAGCCGGTCGTCCAGAATATCGTCAATGGCCTGAATGTTGGCGTAGTCCCAGCCGATCAGATGGGCGACCAACTCATAGCTGCTCCAGATGCCCAGGAAGGCTTGGCGGCGCTGGTCGGCGGGCAGGGCGTTGACGGCTTCGAGGATGGCGGCTCTGGCCTGCGCTACGTCGTCAAGCAGCTTGACCTTGAGCGCTTCAGGTGAGTTTCGCTTAGACATCGAGTTACTATGGCCGCCTACCAATTCTCACGTGCCCCGGCTGCATGACCAGGAACGAGCCGACCAAGGCTTCACTACGTTCTTGCACAACTTGCACGACAGCCTGTGCCATGTTGGCGCGGCTCTTACTCGGGTAACGGAGAAGAATCACACCCGCGGAGTCGGCATGACTAACGTAGACAAGCCAACCAAAGTCTTTATCTTCTGTCAACAGGATACGACGCTCGCGGGCAGCCTGTTCGATCAACTGGCGATCATCCGAACGGGTCATATATTCGGATACGGCGAGTACGTCAAAGTGCTCTGCTCGCAGGGCTCGAATGACAGCGAAGTCACAACTCTCGTCAGCCAGAAAGCGCAGGGTCATACGACAGGGTAAAGAATAATGGTCTCATGAGCCAAAGTAGCCGCCGCATAGGCCAATGCCGCCCGAACATCCTCTATCTCTAGTCGCGGATAGGCATCCAATAGTTCGGCCTCCGTCGCCCCTTCGCTCAGTTTACGCACGATGAGTTCGACTGGAATTCTCGTCCCCCGAATCACCGGCTTGCCCATCATCACCCCAGAATTGATTTCGATTCGTTCCATCATATGCTTTCGTCCTGCTTATTGGAGCATAAGCCTCTGTAACTCGTCGAGAATACCTAAGCAAACACAGCAACCGGAACTGAACGCTCCTCTGCCATCGCTTGCCGGTGCAGCTTTATGCGCTCAATTTCGTGCAGGGTTTCGGCTGTCAGGTAGCTCTCGCCACAGTGTGGACAACTAATGACGGGAATATTTTCGATGACGAGTAAGCTATCGCCCTTTCCGTAACTACGAGATAAGTATCGTATCTTCACTCCTGCATGGCCGCAGAAGTCGCAATTCTTCTCTGTGCTCTCTGTTTTGTCCATAGTTAGCTCGTCCGGTAGACGGTTATAATGATCAACTTATCAGTCGGCCCGATCTTGGCCACGACGGTTAGGGCATCTCCAAAGATGGATAACCCATCAATTACATACTTCAACTCATTCGATTGGTGGTCGACTTGACGTTCTGCTATTTCTCCCGTCAAGATCGCATGTTCGACATCAAAGATAGAGAATCCGTCATCGCTCATCTCTTCTTCTGCATGAAACGTCATGATGTACTGCTTTAGACGAATTTTCTCTCGCATCTGACGCAGGATACGGTTATGCATACCAACCCGCTCCCCTTGGGTGTGGTCGAATAATTACACTCTTAGTATAGCATTACTTTAAAGGCCCACAGCAGAGGGTGTCCACAACAAACGCTTAACCCACCACCAACGGCACCACCTCAAACCTCCGCGCATCCACCACCCCCAAATCCGAAATCCGCAACTCCGGGATGACAACCAGCGCCAGCAGGCTTAGTTGCATATAGGCATTGTTCAGCGCGCAGCCGCATTCGCGGAACGCCTCGACCATGCGCTCGGCCTTGGCGGCCACGACCTCGGCCCGCTCGTTACTCATCAGCCCGGCGATGGGCAACTCCACCAGAGCTATCTCTTCGCCCCCTTTGAACACAACCACCCCGCCGCCGACCTCGCCCAGCCGGTTGGCGGCGCGGGCCATGTCGGCCGTGTCCGTGCCCACGACGATCATGTGGTGGCTGTCATGGGCCACGGTGCTGGCCACGGCGCAAGGCACGTTGAAGCCAAAGCCGCCGACGAAGCCGTTGACCACCCCGCCCGTCGCCCGGTGGCGCTCCACCAGGGCAATGCGGCAGACGTCCTGGGCCGCGTCCGGCTGGATTATTCCGTCGGCCACCGGCAGGTTGGCTTCCAGTGCTTTAGTCGGGGCCTGATTCTCCACCACACCAATGACCCGCACGCGAACGCGGTGCATCCCACTTTCTGAAGTGGGTTGCACCTTCTTATCATCCGGCCCAGCCACATTGAAGTCACTGGCCTCTAAGTTCTTCCCTAGCTTCACCGTTCCCACGGCAAAGTCGGGATAGCTATAAGGCGGAATATCAATCAGGATGCGCCCCTTCTCGGCCAGCACTTCGCCGCCGGCAATGACCATCTCGATCGGCAGCGCGGCCAGGTCGCTGGTGATAACGATGTCGGCCCGGCGGCCGGGGGTAATGCTGCCGATCTCCCGCTCCAGGCCGAAGTGCTGGGCCGTGTTGAGCGTGGCCATTTGGATGGCCGTCATTGGCCGCAAGCCGCCGGCGATGGCGTGGCGCACAACGCGGTCCATGTGCCCCTCGCCCACCAGCGTGCCGGAGTGGCTGTCATCGGTGCAGAGGATGAAGTTGCGGCTGTCCAGTCCCAGTTCAGTGATGGCCTTCTCCTGCGCCGACACGTCGTGCCAGGCCGAGCCATAGCGCAACATGGCTCGCATCCCCTGGCGCACGCGGGCCACGGCGTCCTCGACCCGCGTGCCCTCGTGGTCGTCGGCCGGGCCGCCGGCCACGTAGCCGTGGAAGGCGCGGCCCAGGTCGGGCGCGGCGTAGTGGCCGCCGATGACCTTGCCGGCGCTCATCGTCGCCGCCATCTCGGCGTGCATCTTGTCGTCACCGCTGAACACGCCGGGGAAGTTCATCATCTCCCCCAGGCCGATGATGCCCGGCCAGGTCATCGCCTCGGCCACTTCATCGGGGCCGATACTCGCCCCGGGCGTCTCCAGCCCCGGCGCGCTGGGCACGCAACTGGGCATCTCGACGTAGATGTTGATCGGCAGCGTGGCCGCCTCGTCGTGCATCAGCCGCACGCCGGGCAGGCCGAGCACGTTGGCGATCTCGTGCGGATCAATGAACATGCTCGTCGTGCCGTGGGGGATGACGGCGCGGGCGAACTCGGTCACGGTGACCATGCCGCTCTCGACGTGCATGTGGGCGTCGCACAGGCCGGGGACGAGGTAGCGCTGCTTGGCCTCGATGATGCGCGTGTGGGGCCCGATGCAGGGGCCGGCGTTGGGGCCGACGTAGGCGATGCGTCCGCCGACGATGGCCACGTCGGTGCCGGGCAATATTTCGCCGCTGTGGACGTTGACCCAGCGGCCGTTGCAGATGACCAGATCGGCGGGCTTCTGCCCCATCGCCACGGCGACGAGGTCTTGTGTCATTTGGCTCCAGGGGGTAAGGGTGGTCATAAAGTGGAATTTAGCGCAAAGACGCAAAGGTGCAAAGACGCGAAGAAGAATCTCACGCCAAGACGCAAAGAACGCCAAGTTCAGAATTCTGAACTTGGCGTTCTCTGCGTCTTGGCGTGAGATTTTACGGCTACGTCAGGCCGGCTTCGCGAGCGCGCAGGGCAGCCTGGGTGCGGTCAGCGACCTGGAGCTTGTTGTAGATGTTGGAGGCGTGGTTGCGGACGGTCTTCAGGCTGAGCGTCAGTTCCTCGGCGATCTCGGCATTGGATCGGCCGCGGGCGATGAGGGCCAGAATCTCGCGCTCGCGTTCGGTCAGTTCGGGGAAGGTCGCTACCTGGGGCAAGGCCCGCCCGGCGGCGAAGTAGTCCATCAGCCGGGCGGCGATGGTGGGGCTGAAGATCGCCTCCCCCTGGGCCACAGCCTGAATGGCGCGGGCGATCTCCCCTTCTTCGGCATCCTTCAGCACGTAGCCGCGCGCGCCGACCTTCAGCGCGGTAAAGACGGACTCGTCATCCTCGAAGAGCGTAACGACGAGAATGCGCGCCTCCGGCCAGGCTTCGGTCAACCGGCGAATGGCCGCCAGACCGCCGCCCTCCGGCATTTGCAGATCCATCAGGATCACGTCCGGCCGCAGGGCCAGGGCCATCTCAACCGCCGCCACGCCGTGGGTCGCCTCGCCGACGACGGCCGTCTCCGGCATCGAACTGAGCAGCGTCCGCAGCCCCTTGCGGAACAGCGGGTGATCGTCGGCGATGAGCACGCGCAATGGCATGGCCTTAGCCCCCCTCAACCGGCAAGACGGCGCGCACAACCGTGCCGCCCGTTGCCGCGCCCGTCACACTGAATTGCCCGCCCAGTTCCGCGGCGCGCTCGCGCATCGAACGCAGACCCACGCCGTCGTCGCGCCCCCCGTTGAAGCCGATGCCTTCGTCGCTGACTTCGACGTGAAGAGCGCCATCAAGCCGCAGACAGACGACAGCACAGCGCGCGCTGGCATGACGGACGACATTGGTCAGCGCCTCCTGGATGATCCGGTAGGCGGCCACCTCGACCGCCGCCGGCAGGTTCGGCAGGTCAGCGGGCGCGTCCACCCGCACCTGTAAGCCGAGCGCCGCTGTGCCGGCCGCGCCGTCCGGCCGCCCCAATTTGGCCGCCAGGACGTGGATGGCCGGCACCAGGCCCAGATCATCCAGCGCCGGCGGACGCAACTCGTGAACCACGCGGCGGATGTCCTCGATGGTGGCGCGGATGTCGTTTTGCATTTCGTCCACCAGCCGCTCGGCCGCCGCCGGGTCACTGCGCACCAGACGCCGTAGCACGCCCGCTTCTAGATGCAATGAGGCCAGCGCCGGCCCCAACCCATCGTGCAGATCGCGGCGCAGGCGGCGGCGCTCCTCCTCGCGGCCGGTCACAAGCTGCTGGCGCGAACGCTGCAAGTCGGCCGTCAGCCTGGCCCCATGCACCGCCGCGCCGGCCTGCCGGGCGATGTTCTGCAACAACTGCTGATCCGGCGCGGAGAACCCGTCATCGCCCGGTCGCCGGCCGACGACCAGGCGGCCGACGACCTCGCCCTGATTGGTCAGCGGCAGGATGACCGGACCGGCCACCGGCCGGCCGGTGGCCTGGACCGTCTCGAACTCCTCACCCCGGCACACCTGGAGACCAACGTAGGGCAGCCGCAACGCGTGGGCGACCGTCTCCACGATGGTCGGATAGACCGCCTCCGGCGTCACCGTCTGCTCCAGACGCCGGCCCAGTTCGGCCAGCACCGCGAACGGCTCGTCGCGCTGGCCATAGAGCAGGCGATTCACGCCGCGCTGAAACCGGGTGCGCAGGGGCTGAAAGAGGACGGCCACCAGCGCCGTGGCCAGCAGCGCCAGCAGCCAGTTGGAGCGCGCCCCGAACACCACCCCGGCCGCGCCGACGACCAGGCCGTAGATAGCCAGAATCACCCCGGTCATGACGCCATAGACCAGGGTGCGGTTGATGAGAACGTCAATATCGTAGAGCCGGTAGCGGACGATGGCGATGGTGGCCGCAGCGGCAATGCCTAGCGTCACCAGGTTGGTTAATGCAATGCTTACTTCCATCGCCAGCAGGTCGCTCAGGCTATTCGAGAACCACAGAGGCACCGTGAAGCCGCCGATACTCAGAACGACGGCGGCGGCATAGACCAGCCACTTCATCTGCGCCCGCTCGATGCCCCGCGACCGCCGGAAGCGCACGACGACGGCGGCCATTGAACCAAAGACCCCGATGGCAAGCAACACACTGCCGATTGTAATGGCGGCTTCAAGGATGCGCTCCGCACCCACCAGGCCGAAAGGGTTGGGCTGTGTGCCCCAGGTGGACACCGGGCCAGGGTGCGCCGCCAGAGCCGACATGAGTAACAACAGGCTCAAGCCGGCCGCCCAGCCCACCGGCCACCAGCGGCGCGACGGCGGATGGCCGTCGGGAAAGAGCAGGAAGACGAAGGTTATCGGCAGCAATTGCGCCGGCAGCCAGGCCCAGTTGCTCAACCACGTCGCCACGTCTAGCAGTGCTGGGGTAATGAGCGCCGGCAAAACAGAATGGTAAAGCAGTATGCCCGCGGCCCACGCGCTCAACGTGTACGACGACGCCACGCCCAGAAAGATGGGGCCGATGGGGTTACGGGGGCGGCGGGTGGTCACGGCTACACCCAACCCGGCGTAGATGACCGACAGGAAGGGGGTCATCAACTGGTGCGACAGAAAGGTTGAGACGGCGCCTGTTCTGACCAAGTACCACACGGCCAAAGTCAGGTTAACGAACGTCAGAGAAACAATCAACCCCGCCCACAGCCGCACCAACCGCGCCAGGCGTACGGCCGCGCCGGCCGGCTTCACCTCTTTCATGGCGGCCTCCTCAGATAGAAAGGGCGTGAGTTGTTCAGTTTCGCGCATGATGCCGGGACATTATAACATTGTTAGCTGAGGGTCTTCCAGGCTAACATGAGAAGAACGAGCTGGATGCCACCACTCAACGGCCCTAGCGGCAATTCAAAGGCATACCAGAAGATCGCGCTAAGACCGAGCAGGATAAGCTCCAGGATTGCGCCGTCCATGCGCGCCTGCCACAGCCAGTACGCGGCCAGCAGCTTTAACCCGCTGACCACCACAAACACAAGCCCGGTGACGATCACGGCTTCGATGCCGAGCGCCTCAACTGGCCCGCTCAGAAGCCTCATGCGGCCGATGGTCGGCAGCGTCCGGTGAGCAAGCGCGTACTTCAATACCGGCAGGACGCCAAAGGCCCACCCCACGGCGTCAAACACAACCACCAGGGTAAGAACCGTGACGAGTGTACTCCTCATGACAACCTCCGGCAGCGACTGGGTATCAAAACGGTTTGAACATCATCAGCCACAGAATGACAGCGATGCCAGCGAAGCCGATGACGGCCAGGGTGATGGCCGGCGCTTTGGCCAATAGCATGTCAATCTCCTCGGCCGAGGCCGGTTCACCGGCGGGGTGTTCTTGCCGGCCGTCGAAGTACGGCATCCCCAACGCCTGGCGCACGCGACTGTAGCTCCTGGAGCCGATCATGAACATGGACACGATGATGCCGATGAGCAAGGCCAGCGACAGCCAGATCCAGCCGTTGCCCCACCAATCGCCCATGAAGCCGCTGACAATGCCACTGACCAGCAACGTGAGCAACGAGCCATAGAAGACGGCCACGAACCCGCCGCTGGCGTTGAGTTGCAGCCAGGCCCGCGCCAGGCCTGGGTCGCGCTGGTGGCGCAAGCGCAGAGCAACGACGCTACTCACGCCATGCGTCAACAGGAAGGCGAATGTCGCCAGTACGTGAATGTAGACCATCCAGTGATACATGCTGAATCCCACCATTGCTAAGCGCTACTGCGCCGATTGGGTCGGCGGCAGAGAGGCCAGATAGAGCCACAACGCTTCCAATTCCACGTCGGTCATCTGCGCGGCAATGGGCCAGGGCATCACCGCCGGGTCTAGCTCCTTCCCTTCCGGCGTGGTGCCGTTGCGCAACGTGTTCTTAAAGTCGTCCAGCGACCAGTGGGCCAGATTGCCGGCCGGGGTCAGGTTGGCCGAGGGCAGATCGCCGGGCGCGCTGCCGGGCACGACGCCGCCGGCCAGGTTGGGCTGGTGGCAGCCGGTGCAGGTGGTCGAGAGGTAAGCGCCATACTCGGCCGAGGCCGCGACCGGCACTGTGGCCGCGTGGGCCACACTATGGTCAATCATCTCAGCCGGCAACAGGGGCAACTGGCCGGCGAGGTGCAGGGCGCGGGCCAAAGGCTTGAGCACCGGCTCGGCCTGAACACGATCTACCGGCGGCAGCGTTTGCAAGTAGGCGATCATCTGAGCCACTTGCTCGTCACTCAGGCCGGCGTACTCATAGCTGGGCATGATCAACAGCCCACGGCCATCGGGGCTGACGCCGTGGCGAATGGCCCGCTCCCAGTCGGCGACGGTAAAGTTGGCCGTGGCGCTGCCCTGGCCGCCGGTCAGGTTGGCGGTGGCAATGACGCCGATCATCGGGTCGTCAATGAACACCTGGCCGCCGAAATCGGGCGTATGGCAATCGCTGCAGCCGCGCATGGTGACCAGCCGCTGCCCCTCGGCCAGGCCGGCGGCGTCGGTCGGCAGGGTCAACGCCTCGTCGGCGATGGCGTAGGTCTTGGCGATCCGCCGGTTGCTAATGAGTGTGCCCAACAGAGCGGCCACCAGGACGATGCCAATTAGCGCGACCAAAAGAATGCCCAGCCACTTCAATACCCGTCTCATACTGTTCCTCCACAAGCGATAGGATCGTTTATGGCTCCCCAACCGTTACAGTGTAATGAACTTTCCCTAGCTTTTAGTCGCCGGCGTTACCCTCCGGTTGTAATGAAAGTAACTGTTATGGCGATGACTTCATAGAGCCAGCAACGACAGCCCGCCGCCGAGGTCGAATGGCAAGCGCTGCCAGGAGTCGCCATAGTCGCCCGTATGCCACACGTCGCCATAGGTTGTCCCGACAAAGAGTTGGCCCGGCGCGTCCGGCCGAGTGACCAGCGCCCGCGGCATCCGGCCCATCGGGTGCGGTTCCCAGCCGATAGGCTCCCAGTCGGCCCCGGCTGATGCCCGATAGAGGTAGGCCTCAGCCTTTTCCCCATAAGCCTTACCCGGCCCAGGAGCCAGGGCGACGTACCAGACTTCCGGTCGTACCGGATCGGCGGCACAGACCACACCATACTTTTGGGCCAGACCGCTTTTCGGCTGTTGCCAGGTGCGGCCACCGTCTCGACTCACGGCCGCCCCGCCGCCTGTGCCCCCCGCCTCATAGACCCACTGCCCATCACAACAGTGGAACGCCAAGGCGTGGCAATCGCGCAGAGCACCGGGGCGATGTCGCGACCAGGTACGGCCGCCATCCCCGCTGCGCACGACCGCGCCCAACTCGATCCCGGCCAGGACGACATCCGGTTCACCAGGCGATAGCGCGATGGCATTGACGTAGGCCCGAAAGGGCGGCTCGGCCGGGGAAAACCACCACCAGCGAAACGGGATGCGCCGGAAGCCTTGCAGTTCAAGCCAGCTTTGGCCGCCATCAGTAGACTTGTACAGGGTGGCGGGCTTCACCCCGGCATAGATCGTCCGGGGGTCGTGGGGGCTGATGGCAATCGCCTTGACGATTTGCCCGGCCAGCCCGAGAGGCGTCCAACTCCGGCCGCGGTCGGCCGAACGGTAGACGCCGTTCCCCTGCGTTCCGGCGTAGATGATGTCGCGATGGGTGGGATCGGCGGCCAGCGTCACCGGCGCCGGACCGGCCAGGACAGTTTCGACTTGCCAACCACCGCCGCTGCGCCCGGCGCGAACGATGCGCCGGTTAGCGATGGCCAGAAAGACCAGTTCGTTCAGGTCGCCACTTGGGTTGGTCATGGGTGCTTTATCTCGGCAGCCGGTCAGGGGGCCATCCCCTATCGCCGGTCAACGGCTCAGTCAGCCGAAACGCTCTCCCGTTGAAGCAAGGCCGGGGCTGAGACCTCGACCCCGCGGACGGCCGTCGCCTGTCGCGCCAGCGCGAACCCCAGCGCGAAATCCAACAAGGCCAGCACTGGATGCAGCGCCGAGAGCATCGGAGCCGAGGCGCGCATGAAGATGAGTACGTCAGCCTGCAAAACGTAGACGGCGAATAGCAGCCACGTCAGCCGCTTCATCCGACCCGGCAGCCGGCCCAGGTAGACCGTCACCAGCATGACCAGCAGCGGCGCGGCCAACAGGTGGCCGAAGCCGGTGTGGTTCTCCCAACTCCACTGCCGGGCGACGGCGGCCATGCCGGCAAAGAACACCTGCGTGGCAACGCCGGCGACGAACAGCCAGGCCGCCACAGCATAGATCGTGCGTGACAGTCTCATGATTGACCTCCATCAAAAGCACACTCAGACACACCGACGATGATTAGATAGAGACGAGGCCGCCGACCGCTGCGCCTACTCTACCCGTGGCGAACAAGCGCCCGACGGCGATGAACCAGAAGGGCAGCCCAGCGTAACTGATCATCCCCAGCGCGGTCAGGGCCATGACGACCGGGTTCATCTGGAAGCCGGCGGCCGTCGGGCTGGCCATCGCCGAAAGAACGTTGGCTACGGCATCAACCCGCAGCAAGAGGACGAGGATGATCGTCGGTGTCAGCCCTAGCAACACGCCGGCCAGGGCGATCGGTCGGGGCAACGCGCCGTCGGCCAGACTCAGCGCGGCGTTGAGCAGCGCCCACAGGCCGATCAAGCCGAAGCCACCCATGCCAGGGATGAGCGACTGTTGGAAATCAATCCGGCCCAGCAACAGCAGCGCCGAGCCGGCCATCGTGCTGAGAAAGCCCGCCGCGCCGGCCAGCGCGGCTAGCCCGCCGATCAGCGGGTAGTGCGGCGCATGAAGCCGATAGAGGCCCACGACCAGCGGCAGCAACAACAGCCCGGTAGGGATTGAGAGGAAGTCGTTGATCGAGCCGAACGGCTCACCAACGACGAAGAGCAAGATCAGGCAGATGAAGCCGATCACCCCGATCACTCCACCGATGATAGCCGACCAGCCGACAGACTGCGGGTTTGATGCTGCCATATATCGCTTTCCTTTGAACCCCCTAGCTGCGAATGTAACTACTGGGGTAGTGTAAGGGTGTAGAGGGGTGCTGTCATGAGGCGCGAGTCCTCAATAGCGGCGGGAAGTCTGCCTAACTCAGGAGTGGGACAAATTCCCAAGTGGAAGCGCGTCATTTGACGTTGGAGACGCTGGAACGTGGGTGCCTAAAAAACAAAAGCGGAACGCAATTAGCATTCCGCAAGTTAATTGACCAATTGTTTTGCTCCGAACTACAGGAGTTCCAGGAAGTCCTCTACTTGTAACCGGGCTTGTTTCAAGATATGGGACAGAGTGGAGCGTTTGACGGGGCGATGGGCGGGGACGGTCAGCTTGAGCAGTTCATCACCAAACCGCTTGTGTAAGCGAATGTGTGAGCCACGCTGGCGCACCACTGTCCAACCGTCGCGTTGTAGCGCCTTGATAATTTGGTTATACGAAAGAGATGGAACCTTGCTCACACAGTGATTTCCTCAATCAGCACATTTGGCTCAAAGACCAACTCATCATCTACAGGTTCCAAATATAACGCAATTGCCTCACGGATATTTTCTAGCGCCTCGTCAATCGTATCACCCTCACTGATGCAGCCGGGTAGCGCAGGCGCGTACACCGTGTAACCACCCTCATCGCTAGGTTCCAGAACAACCTTCATGCGCATAGAACACTCCTGCCGGCTTAAACGCAATAAAGAGAAACCGAACACAGCGGTCCGGTTTCCTGAGATTCTCTAGTTTAGCAACCCAATCAATTCATCAACCGCCACCACCCGCCGCTCGCTCTCGCTGCGCCGCTTGACCTCGACGCCGCCCGCCTCCAGGCTGCGGCTGGAGATCGTGG
>WBZP01000245.1_pt2 | contig 13267 bp, 11 predicted proteins | sample 5204301 | NCBI WGS metagenome assembly WBZP01 (sample SAMN12412401, study PRJNA552823) | activated sludge metagenome | isolation source: activated sludge from nitrification reactor of wastewater treatment plant... | place: USA: Pennsylvania | collected 2017
CTGCCGATGAGCAGGTAGAGGGTCAGCTTCATGGCGGCGTATTCGCGGCTGACCTTCCAGCCCCAGACGACGATGAGGACGTACATGGGCAGCACGGCCAGCTCGTAGAAGAAGAAGAGCAGGAAGGCGTCTACAGCAATGAAGACGCCGTGGACGCCGGCCACCAGCAGCATGAAGAAGGCGTAGAACTCGCGCGGCCGATCGTCAATGCTCCACGAGACCAGCACACCGCCCAGGCCGACGATGCTGGTCAACAGCACCAGCGTGGCGCTCAACCCGTCAACGCCGACGATGTAGTTCAGGTCGAGGACGGAAATCCAACTGTGCTCCTCGACAAACTGCAACGACTCGCCCCAGGGCGTGCCCGCGGCCGGCAGGTTCTGATACGTGGCGATGTAGACGTAGAGCGACAGCACCAGCCCCAGCAGCATGGCCGCCAGGCCCAACATGCGCGCGTTTTCCCCCCGCTCCTTCGGCATCATCAAGATGAGCACGGCGAAGAGGATAGGCGACAGGGCGATGATTGAGAGATAGGGGAAGTCCATAGTGTTTCCCTAATTAAGAAGGGGCCAGGTTCCAGGGGCCAGGTTCCAGGGCAAGAGCGTTCTTCCCTGGCCCCTGAAACCTGGAACCTGGAACCTAGCTGCTAAAGAGCCTCGTCACAGTATCGTTAATAACAGCCAGTAGCCACTGCGGCCAGATGCCCAGGCTGAGCATAAGAGCCATGAGCGGCCAGATGACCAGATGTTCGCGGGTGGTCATCTCCGGCAGCCCGGCCCACTGGGGCTTGAGCGGGCCGTGGAGCGTGGCGCCGATGCCCTTAAGGATGTAGGCGCCGGTCATGAGCAGGCCCAGCATCGAGAGGGCCAGTTGGATGGTGAAGATAGACCACGAGCCGCGCACCACCAGGAACTCGCCCACGAAGCCGTTGAGGCCGGGCAGGCCCAGGGAAGCCATGCTGGTGAAGATGAGGATCATGCCGTAGATGGGCATGACCGTCCAGATGCCGCCGTACTCCTTCAAGTCGCGGGTGTGGGTACGCGAATAGATGACGCCGACCAGGAAGAACATGCCGGCGGCCGACAGACCGTGGTTGAACATCTGCATCACCGCGCCGTTGGTGGCGATGATGGCGTCATAGCTGAGGCCGGCGGAGCGGCCGGGCAGGCCGTAGGCGTAGGCCATGACGGCGATGCCCAGGACGACGAAGCCCATGTGGTTGATGGACGAGTAGGCCACCAGCCGCTTGAAGTCCCACTGGCCGAAGGCGGCGTAGGCCCCCAGGACGATGCTGAGCATACCCAGAATGGCCAGGACGCCGGCCGTTACCTGCGCCTGGGCCGGGAAGAGCGGAATGACCAGGCGGATGAAGCCATAGGCTCCCAGCTTCAGCAGCACGCCGGCCAGGATCATCGAGCCGGCCGTCGGGGCCTGGGTGTGGGCGTCGGGCAGCCAGGTGTGAAAGGGCCAGATGGGCACTTTGATGGCGAAGGCGATGACAAAGGCCCAGAAGGCGATGCCCTTCACCAAGTCCACCGAGATGCCGGTGTTGGGCAAGACGCTGCCCGGCGGCAGGTTGACCCAACTGGTCATGAGTTCCTGGATGTCGAACGTGCCCATCGAGATGCCCATGACCTGGATGGCCAGGAGTAGGCCCAGGCTGCCGGCCATGGTGTAGATGATGAACTTGAACGAGGCGTACTCGCGATCCTTGCCGCCCCAAATCTTGATCAGGAAGTACATCGGCACCAGGCCAAACTCCCAGAAGATGAAGAAGATGATCAGGTCGAGCGAGGCGAACAGGCCCAGCATGGCCGTTTCCATGAGCAGGAAGAGGAACATGTAGGTGCGCACGTTCTCTTCGATCTCAAAGGAGGCCAGAATGGCCAGCGGCGTCAGCAGCGTCGTCAGCAGCATCATCGCCAGGCTGATGCCGTCAATGCCGATGTGGAAGCTGGAGCCGATGGACGGGAACCAGGGCAGCAGCGTCTCGAACTGGATGCCGGCGTCCACGCGGTCGTAGTTGAACCACATGATGAGCACCAGCACCAGCGGCACGAGGCTGAACAGCAGGGCCAGCCGGCGGGCGGTGTCCTTGGCGTCGTCGGGCAAGGCGAAGATCACCAGCGAGGCCGCCAGCGGGAAGAAGATGGTCAGGATGAGTAGATTGTCGAGAATGACGTCCATAGTCGTGTCGCCAACCGATTGTTCTCATCCGCAGATTTGGCAGATTCGGCAGATTTTCAGAAAGAGAATCTGAAATCTGCCTAATCTGCCCAATCTGCGGATAGGACTCTTAATTAGAAAATGTTCGCGAACCAGCCGCTGTTGATCAGCAGGACAACCACCGCCAGAGCCGTGGCAATAAAGACGGAGATCAGGGCATACTCCTGCACCTTGCCCGTCTGCAAGAAGCGGAACTCTTTGGCAAAGGACAGGAAGCCGTCCTTAATCTTGTCCACGCCGCCGCTGATGACCACTTCCTCGAAGCGCTTGACGTAGGCCCCGGTGCGATAGAAGGCGCGGGCGATGCCGTGGAGGATGCTGTCAATGATGGTGCGGTCAATCAGTTCGTAGGCGATCCGCTCCGAGAAGTAGGTCGTCGGGCCAATGAACAGCCGTTGGTAGAGGCCGTCCCAACCCCACTTGTTATTCAGAAAGCCGTGGGCCGGGCCGAGGGTGCGAATCATCGGGTCGGGCTGGCCGGATTCCAGCGGCCGGCGGCCATAGACCCACCAGCCGAGGGCCAAACCACCCAGCGCCACCACCAGGGAGACGATCAGCGGAACCCACGACCAGGGCAGCGTCTCAAAGGTATGCTCCACCAGCCCCAGCGCGTGCAACTCTTCCATCAGGTGGAAGTACTCCGCCCCGGCGTAGTGGTGGAAGAAGTTGTAGAAGATGCCGCTGGTGCCCAGGAAGCGGTCGGAGATGCCCGTCCAGCCGGCGGTGACGGCAAAGACGGACAGCAGCACCAGGGGCACGGTCATGAACGGCGTGCTCTCGTGGGCGTGCTCGGCCAGTTCGGTGCGCGGCTTGCCCAGGAAGGTCAGGCTGATCTGGCGCATGGTGTAGAAGGCGGTCAGCAGGGCGGCCACGGCCAGGGTGACAAACACCACCAGAGCCAGCAGCTTGGCGTCGTGGGACCACTGGTACCACGCTTCGGCGAAGATTTCGTCCTTCGACCAGAAGCCGGCGGTGACGAACGGGAAGCCGGACAGGGCCAGACCGCCGATGAGGAACGTCCAGAAGGTGATGGGCATCTTGTGGCGCAGACCGCCCATGTTGCGCATGTCCTGCGGGTCGTGGTGGTGGTCGTGGACGTGTACCGCGCCATGCTCCATGCCGTGGATGACCGAGCCGGAGGCCAGGAAGAGCAGCGCCTTGAAGAAGGCGTGGGTGATCAGGTGGAAGGTGGCCGGCACGTAGGCCCCCAGGCCGACGGCGGCGACCATGAAGCCCAATTGCGAGATTGTCGAATAGGCCAGCACGCCCTTGACGTCGTATTGGGCCACGGCGATGGTGGAGGCCATGAGGGCCGTGAACGCGCCGATGCCGGCGATGACCAGCCCGGTGTAGGGCGCGCCGTCAATGCTGACGCCGATGAGCGGGAAGATGCGCAGCAGCATGAAGATGCCGGCCGAGACCATGGCCGCGGCATGGATGATGGCGCTGACGGGCGTGGGGCCTTCCATCGCGTCGGGCAACCAGACGTGCAGCGGCCACTGGGCCGACTTGCCGACCGTGCCGGTGAACAGCAGCAGGGTCATGATGCCCAGCCCGCCGAAGCCGACCAGGTTGATGACGTGCTCGAAGTTCTCGACGGTGAACGCCTCGCTAAAGTTCAGCGTGCCGAAGGCCCACCAGAAGAAGACGATGCCCAGCATCATCACCACGTCGGCGATGCGGGTGGTCATGAACGCTTTCTTGGCCGCCTCGCGCGGGGGGATGCGGCTGATCTCCTGGTGTTCGGGGTAGTTGCGGGCGTACCAGAAGCCGATGAGCGAGTAGGAGCAGAAGCCCATCAGTTCCCAGCCGACGAACAGCAGCAGCAGGTTATCGGCCACCACCAGCAGCAGCATGGAGCCGCCGAAGAGGCACATGTAGCCGAAGAAGCGGGCCAGCAGCGGCTCCTCGGTCATGTCGTGCTGCGGTTCGCCCTTGTGCTTGCCCAGGCCGTGGCCCCAGTTGTGGTAGCCGACGCTGTAGATGAAGATCATCGTCGTGGCGAAGGAGACCATCAGCAGCATGATGGCCCCCAGCGGGTCAACGGCCACGCCCATCTTGAGCCACTGCCCCTGGAAGAAGTCGCCCAGGGGGAGCCAGTGGACGGCGCTGGCCACCTGTTGGGGGTGCTCCTCCAGCGTGTGCAGGCCGCGGCCGAGGACAGTGATGGCCACCGTCCAGCTCATGATGAGCGAGCCGATAATGGCCACCCAGGCGATGATCCAACTCAGCGTCCGGCTGCGCCAGGCAAACAGGGCGATGATGAAGAAGGCCGCAATCGGCAGGGCCGGTATCAGCCAGGTCAGGGTGTTTAGGAGCTGCGCGTTCATAGGCAGTTGTCAGTGGTCAGTGGTCGGTTGTCAGTGGTCAGTTGTCAGCAGGGGTGCTGACAACTGACCACTGACAACTGTCAACTAATTCTTCAGCGTGTCCAGTTCCTCGGCGATGACCGAGTCGCGGCTGCGGTAGACCGAAATGATCAGAGCCAGACCGACGGCGGCCTCGGCCGCGGCCACGGTCAGGACGAACGTGGCCCAGACCAGGCCGACGGAGCGGTCGGGCGTGTAGTAGCGCCAGAAGGCGATCATGTTGATGTTGACGGCGTTCAGCATCAACTCCACGCCCATCAGGATGGCGATGGCGTTGCGACGGGCCAACACGCCGTAGAGGCCGATGCAAAACAGCGCCGCGCTAAGCAGCAGGTACCACGACAGGGGAATCACTGCGAATCCTCCTCGCCGCTGCGCGGCCAGGCGATGATGATGGAACCGACAAGGGCGGCCAGCAGGAGCACCGAAGCCAGCTCGAAGGGCAAGACGTAGGCCTCGGCGCTGACGAAGGCGCGCCCCATGCGGGCCACGCTGCTCTGGAGCGTAGCCGGGTCTACCTGGGGCGCGGTCTGCAAGACGGCGTCGGCCGGGGCCAACGGGTAGAGGCCGCCGATGACGACCACGAGAATGATCAGCGCCAACAGCGAACCGATGAGCGCGCCGATGACCTGCGAGTTGAAGGGCGTCTCGCTGGTCTGCATCAGGCGGCGGGTCATCATGATGGCGAAGATGATCAGGATGGAGATGGCACCGATGTAGACGAGCAGTTGGGCCATGCCCAGGAAGGGCGCTTCCAGGAGGACGTAGATGCCGGCCACACCCAGGAAGGACACCATCAGCGCCAGCGCCGCGTGGAACAGGTTGCGCATGGTGACGACGACGATGGCCGATGTCAGCGTGATGGCGGCGAGAAGGAAGAAGACGATCTGCTGGCTCATGCTTGGGCCTCGGTTTCTTGTGGTGGTCTAGTGGGCGGGCACAACGAGCGGTTCACGCGCCCCCAGCGGGGCGTCGAGTACGTCGGGTACGTCGTCCAGGCTCTCGGGCGCGTCGTGGCCGTGGCCGCCGCCGTGGCCGTTGTGGGATGCCGTCACCGCGCCGCCCGTGCCGTTGCCGCCGGTCGTGGCCAGGCGGTTCTGCCGGCCGCGCCGCCGCAGCAGTTCCGGCGTGCCGGCGGCGATGACCAGATTCAGCAGCAGGTGGATGGCGGTGCGGACGATGATGTTGGCATCGGTCGGGATCAGCTTGTCCACGATGGCCGTGAAGAACAGCAGTACCAGCGACACCGGCACCAGGAACTTCCAGTTGAAGCCCAGAATCTGGTCAACGCGGACGCGGGGCAGCGTGCTGCGCACCCAGTCGTAGACGAAGTACATGAAGAACGTCTTGGCGAAGAAGGCGATCAGGCCGATGAGGCGGCCGTAGGGGTAGCCGTCGGCGCTGACCCAGTTCTCCAGCCCGAAGAAGCGGTAGCCGCCCAGGAAGATGGTGACGAACATGCCCGACCAGAAGAGCGTGTTGATGAACTCGGCCAGGAAGAACATGCCGAACTTCATGCCGCCGTATTCGATGTGGAAGCCGGCGACGATCTCCGACTCCGCTTCCAGCAGGTCGAACGGCGTGCGGCCCGTCTCGGCCAGGGTGGAGATGTAGAAGACGAGCGCCGCGATGGGGGCCACGAACAAGAAGGGGATGTTTTGGGCGTCAATGATGCCCTTGGTGGACATGGTGCCGGCCAGGATGATAGGCACCAGCAGGGACAGGATCATGGGCACTTCGTAGCTGACCATCTGGGCCACGGAACGAAAAGCGCCCAACAGGGCGTACTTATTATTGGAACCCCAGCCGGCCAGCAGCAAGACCATGACCGAGGCGGAGCTGATGGCGATGATGTAGAAGATGCCGATGTTGAGGTCAACGCCGATGACGCCGGGGGCGAAGGGCATGACCGCCCAGGCCAGCAGCGCGGCCATGACAACCAGGAAGGGGGCGGCGTTGAAGGCCAACCAGTCGGCCCCGGAGGGGTGAATGACTTCCTTGGTCAGCAGCTTCATCACGTCGGCCACCGTTTGCAGCAGGCCATAGCGGCCGCCGACGCGGTTGGGGCCGATGCGATCCTGCATACGGGCGATGATCTTGCGCGTCAGCCAGATGAGGAAGATGACGATCAGCAGGCAGAACGTAGACAGCATGATCACGCCGCCGATGTCAATCAGCAGTTCCGTGCCCGGCCCGTCGCCGAAGGTGCGGCGGATAAAATCGCCCAGGCTAAGAGAGAGGATGCTCTTTAGGAGGTCGAGAATGTCCATAGCTGTTTGTCATTCAGAAGCCGAGTTCGGCGCGGCCAACGGCGCGCCAAGGCGCTCGGTTTCCGGCTAGACCCACTCCAGTACGCCGCGGCTCCAGGCATAGATCAGGCCGTCGGCCAGCAGGAAGATGAACAGGGCCGCCGCGCCGACGGCGAACAGGTCCAGTTGGCCGAAGGCGGCGGCGATGGGAAAGAGAAAAACGGCCTCGATGTCGAAGACGACAAAGACAAGAGCGTAGATGTAGTACTGAACCTTGAACTGAATCCAGGTGTCGCCGACCGTCTCAATGCCGCACTCATACGTCTGCTGCTTGATTGGGTTCGGTCGGTGCGGCCCCAGAATCCGGTTGAGCAGGACTGGGGCCAGAGGGAATATGGGCGATAGCGCCACAAAGATGCCGATGTATTGCCATTCAGCCAGCACGGTGGTTCCTCTTCCTCAACCTTAGAAACCGAGTTTCCGGCGGAGACTCGGCTTCGCAAGGGCAATTGTGAAATTCGTCTCTTTTATAGCACAGGCAGGGAATAGCGCAAGCTAATGCGCGGCTCATAAAGCGTCTGGTGTGGCACAGGATTCTTATCCTGTGCTCTGCCTGTGCCGGGCAGCACAGGGTAAGAATCCTGTGCTACAAGGGTGTGGCGCGATTTGGCAAATCGCGCTACATATAGATCATGCTCGAAACGACGCCCGAAACCCAACGCATTCTGGTCGTTGACGACAACGCCTACACCCTGCGCATTGTCCAGCACACGCTGGAGGGGGCCGGCTACACGGTCAGCACGGCCATCTCCGGCCCGGAGGGGCTGAAGCTGATCACGCGCTACGGCCTGCCCCATCTGGCGGTGGTGGACATGCACATGCCGGAGATGAGCGGCTTCGAGTTCTGTCGCGCCATCCACGACTTCAGCGACGTGCCGGTGATCATGTTGACGGCGGTCAATACCGAAGAGGCCATCGTCGAGGGGTTGGAGAAGCACGCCGAGGACTACATCGTCAAGCCGTTCAACCCGCCGGAGTTGGTGGCCCGCGTGCGGCGGGTGCTGGCGCGGATGGAGGACTACACCTACACGCTGGACTCGACGACGCGCATTGACGAGCGGCTGCTGATCAACTTCCCCCTGCGCGAGGCGCTGGTGGACGGCCAGCCGGTGTCATTGACGCCGACGGAGACGAAGCTGCTCTACATCCTGGTGCGCAACGCGGGGCGGATTGTGACGACCGACTTCCTGCTCAACCGCATCTGGCCGCTGCAAGAGGCGCGCGAAGACCGGCTGCACGTCCACGTCCACCGGCTGCGCGGCAAGATCGAGCGCGACCCGAATAGCCCGGACTATATTATTGCGGAGCGGGGGGTGGGGTATAGTTTTAGGTCGGGGGCTTGATAGCCAGTTTAAAAACGCTATACTTGAGATGCAGAAATTCTGATGTTGCTGAACTTCTGATCTCATCTCTAGAGTGCAAACATATGGAAGCAACAGTACAGATTCGTCAACGCGGCAATTTCACATTACCGTCTGAGTTGCGTGAACGCTATCAGATCGAGCCTGGTGACACGTTCCGCATTATTGACCTCGACGGCATTTTTGTTCTGACGCCGATGGTTCCCATGGTTCCAGAGTTGGCGCGAGAGATCGAACGATTGCGTATCGAGGCCGGACTGGATACCGACGAACTGCTGAAATCACTGCGGGAAGAGCGGGAGCGGTATGTCGCTGAAAAGTACGGCGACGAGTAAGTTGCCGAAGCCAAGAATCTTTATTGACGCAGATGTGATCTTCGCCGGAGCAGCGTCACCGACGAAGCACGGAGCAAGCATGACAATTCTCCGCATGGCGGAGATCACGCTAATTGACGCGCTAACTTCGGAGCAAGCTATCACTGAGGCAGAACGCAATCTGGCGAACAAGCTACCTGCCGCCCTGCCAACCTTTCAGTTTTTGCTTGCGCGTTGCCTCACGGTTGTGCCCGCTCCCTCATCAGTAGAAGTGGCCAAGTTCACAGGTCTGGCCGATCGCAAGGATTTGCCGATCCTCGTCGCCGCCGTTCAACATGAGTGTCCGCTGCTTGTCACCTTCAATGTGCGCCATTATCGGCCTGGGCACCAAGACATCTCTGTATTGACCCCTGGAGAGTTTATCCAGCGCGTGCGGTATCTCCTGACCGCACTCTAGGGAGTGGAACACGAATGACGCGGTTTCACACAGCTTGACAAGTGTTGCCATGCCGCACAAGATGCTTGCACTCTTCGGCTTGCTAGGCTTGCTCGTCTTGAGTGGCTGCGCATCTTCCACGGCGACAAGTGCATCCAGCGTAAGCACCGCCACGTCGTCAGCGCCAGAGAGCACACGCCCACCCTTCGCCCTGGCGAGCCTCACGCCAACGCAATCACTTCCCTCTCTGAACCTAAAACCGACAGCCCCGTCTTTATACGCGGCCCCGGCCACCGAGACAGCCGTTCTAGCCGCGGAAACGGCCGCGGCCGGCAACACGCCCGCAGCAGCGACGCCGGACACCTCCCTGTCGCCCCTGACGCTGGACGACTTGGCCGCCGAATGGACCCACCACGACTTCGCCGCATGGGGCCTGTCGTTGTCTATGCCCTCAGATTGGGAGTCGCCGCATGCCCGAGGCGTTCTTTTTTGTTCCACCCACCGGAGGTAACGTGCAATTGACCGTTGGGCTTCAGGGCAACGCGCCGGCCGAGTTAGCAGCCATGACGGCGATGTTGACGGAAGATTGGACCTATCGCACCCCGCTGGATTTTTATACCACGTCCATCACGGTTGGCAACGTGGCAGGGCTGGCGATTTGGAATACCTCCCCCACCGTTTGCGCCGACGTATACCTCCCCGCCGACGGCATTGTCCGGCACATCAGTGTCGGCGCGGTCTTCTGCAACGAGGCGCGCGATCAGTTCAATGAAGTTGGTCAGAAGGTACTCGACACCATCGAGGTCTACCCACCCGACTGACGCGAATTCGAGGTCGCTTACCTCGCGTCCGTCAACCGAAACTCCGGCAGGCGGGCGGGCACATAGTCGCGGTTGCGCCAGGGCGTGAAACGCAGGAACAGGCGCATCAGCGACCAGCCGAGGCGCACGACGAGGGGGTAGTTGAGCAGGTAGGCGTAGCGGGCCAGGCGGGTGCGGATGCTCAACTGCTTGAACAGGGGGTGGGCCAGCAGCCGCTCGCGGTAGTCGGCGAAGGCGAAGTCGTCGCGGGCGAAGGCGTCGGCGATGGCCGCGGCCGCCGGCTCGCCATAGCCCAGGGCGAAGGAGATGCCCTCGCCCATCAGCGGGTCGGCCCCGGCGGCGTCGCCCACCAGCAGCACGCGCGACCGGCTGAACACCCCGTCGCTGCTCCACCAGCGGATGGGATGCCCCTTCAACTCGTAGTCTTCGAGATTGCGCCCGCGCTCGGCCATCGCGTCGGCCAGCACTTCCTTCAGGTCGGCCTTGGGCTTGTCGGGCACGGCGCGGCTGTCGAAGACGCCGCGGTTCATCATCGGCTGCCCGCCGACGTAGCTGGGGAAGTCCCAGTAGTACCCCTGGAGGTTGTTGTCCATCGGCGTGAAGTCGAAGATGGCCACGGCGTCGCGGAACTCCGGCAGGCGGGCCGGGTCTTCGGGCGTCAGCACTTCCACCAGACGGGCCACGCGCGATTCGTCGTCCCACTTCAGCTTGCGGCGCACGAAGCTGCGCGAGCCGTCGGCGGCGACGAGGACCTTGGCGTGGAAGGTCGCCCGCTCGGTGACGACTTCGACGTAGTCGTCGTGGGGGGTGATGGCGGTGACGGCCTCGTCCTGGCGCACGGTGACGCCCAGTTGCTCGGCCGTGCGCACCAGCCAGTGGTCGAACTCGTCGCGCCGGACGATGCGGAAGACGGGATTGCCGTAGAAGGAGTAGCTCTTGTCGTGGTAGAGCAGGCGCACTTCCTTGACCGGGAAGTTGTCCGGCTCCAGCGGCAGGCCGATGTTGGCCAGGATGTTCTGGCCGATGTGGGTCAGGCCGCCGCCGCAGAGCTTCTCGCGGGGGTGGACGGCCTTGTCCACGACGACGACGCGCCCGGCCCAGGCGGGGTCGAGCCGCGCCAGGTGCAGGGCGGTGGAGATGCCGCTGGGGCCGGAGCCGACGATGAGAACGTCTATGGTTAGTGGGTCGGTCATAGTTAGGGATGAAGGATGAGGGATGAAGGATGAAGGATGAGGACGCCTCTTTCATCCTTCATCCCTCATCCTTCATCCTTGTTAGCGGGTGATTAGCGGGAGAAGCGCGTCATTGTCCAGCGTGACCGCGCCGGCGGTGGTGGCGTCGGCGGTGGCGGCGGGGGGTTCGACGTTGCCGGCGGCGTCAATGGCCTGGGCGCGGAACTCATAGGTCACGTCCGGGTCGGGCGGGACAAAGTGGGCCGCGGTCAGCGGCGTGTCGCTGAGCCAGCGCGTCCAACTACCGCCGGCCGGCCGCACGTCTATATGGAAGCGGGCCACGCCGGAGGTGGCGTCGTCGCCGCTCCAGTTGACGCGATAGGCGGCCAGGCGGGGCAGGTAGTAGAGCGGGGAGAGGACGGCCGAGCGCGGCGCGGTGGCGTCCAGCCCGAAGCGCGTCGGCTGGCTGGAGATGAGCGGCGCGCCCTCGCGCGAGAGCAGCACGCGCCAGTAGAGCGCGGGGTAGTCGCGGTCGAAGGCGTGGCTGTGGGTGGTGGCGACGCCCCACCAGCTCTGGTTGACCAGCAGGTTGAGGAAGGTGGCGTCGGTGGCCACCTGGAGGGTGCTGTACCAGACCGTCTCGGGGTTGTTCACCTGCCAGGTGAAGGCCACGGCGCGGTTGTTGCGCCAGCGGTCGGCGGTGGGGTCGAGGTTCTGCGCCGTGGGCGCGGGCGGCGGCGGGGGCGGCGCGTCAATGGGCAGCAGGCGGATGGCGTCGAACCAGACGCCCAGGCCGCTGTCGCCGGTCAGGTTGCGCAGGCGGATGACGTTGCCGTTGCCCTGGTTCAAATCGAATTCGCCCAGGGTGGCCCACAGGCCGACGTTGGCCTGCTGGCTGATGGTGCGGTTGGTCGTGCCGCCGGCATGGGTGATGGTGTAGGTGGCCGTGCGCGTCTCGGCGCGGCCGGTGTTGCAGTAGGGGATGTGGACGTCAATGCGATAGCGCCCGCTGACGGGCACGGCCGGCCGCCACTCGCCGGCGATGCTGTCGCCGCTGGTGACCGACCAGGCGTACCAGGCGTGGTTGTTGAAGCCACACAGGTAGGCCGGAACCTGCCACTCGCTGCCGCTGCTGCTGCGGGTGAAGGCGGCGGTGTTCTCGTCGGCGTAGAGGAACGGGTCTACGAGGCCCAGGCGGTCGGCGATCTGGTCGCGCAGCCAGGGGATGAGCAGATGGGCCTGGTCGCCGGGGCAGATGGTCGTGCCATATACGTCGCGGTGGCCCATCAGGCGCGGCAGGCCCCAGGTGATGTTGGGCAGGGCGCTGTCGGCGTCGAAGACGTTGATGTCGCGCTGGTCGGCCTTCCAGGAGAGGAGTTCGACCAGGGAGTTGAGCATCGGCCCCGGCGGGCGGATGCCGGGCGGGGACTGGTTGGGCATGGTGAAGGTGCCCAGCAGGGCGGCGGCCATGCTGCCGGCGTTGGCCCCGCTGGCGTGGGTTCCCACCACGTCGTCGCCGCCGTTGTGCCCTTCGTAGATGACGCCGTTGGGGTCAATCAGGTAGTTGTAGCCGATGTCGCCCCAGCCGCGGCCGAAGGTGTGGAAGTTCCAGATGGCGCGGACGACGGCCGGCCAGTCGCTGCTGCTGTTGTTGGAGACGGTGTGGTGGACGATGAGATGGCTGACGGGGTGGTACTCCAGGCCATCGCTGTAGTTGCAGTCGGCGTGGGTGCACCAGGCGGCGCGGCTGACGACGAAGGGCTTGGGGTAGCCGTCGGCGCTCTGGGGCAGCAGGCCCTGCTGGTCGTCGAGCTGCTGTTGCCGGTCGAGCAGTTCGTCGGCCGTGGGGCCGGCGGTGGTGTCAATGAAGGTCAGGCGGAGCTGGCGCAGGGTGGGCGTGACGGCCGGGTCGGTGGGCAGCAGGCCGGTGTCCGGCTCCAGGATGGACCCGCTCTCCGGCGTGTTGAACAGCACTTGCACCTGGACGTAGCGGTGGGTCTGCCCGGCGGCGGGCACGAGCACCATTTCGCCGACGATCTCGGCTTCGCCCGGCTCCATCCAGTCGTGGTTGGCGTGGACGGCCAGCCAGTCGCCCCAGCGGCGGCCGTCGGGGCCGGTGCGGACGCGCAACTCGATCTGCTCGGCGGCGTCGCCCGACCAGTGGGGGACGACGGCGTTGAAGGGGATGGGGGCCTCGATGATCTGGGTGGTGAAGGTGGCGCGCAGGGCGGAATCGGGCGCGGCGGGCAGGAGCTGGTT
>WBZP01005216.1_pt1 | contig 13267 bp, 4 predicted proteins | sample 5204301 | NCBI WGS metagenome assembly WBZP01 (sample SAMN12412401, study PRJNA552823) | activated sludge metagenome | isolation source: activated sludge from nitrification reactor of wastewater treatment plant... | place: USA: Pennsylvania | collected 2017
GGTGCTCGCGCTGGCCCGCACGGCAGGGCTTCACGCACTGGCCCAGAGGCATCTGAGTGTGCCGACCGACAAGGGCGCGAACGCCGGGTTGAAGGTCACCTCACTCGTCGCCGGAATGGTCGCCGGCGCGGACAGCATCGATGACATGGCGCTGCTTCGCCACGGTGGGATGGGCAAGGTCTTCGCCCACGCCTACGCACCCTCGACCCTGGGTTCGTTCCTGCGCTCGTTCAGCTTCGGCCACGTCCGCCAGCTCGACGCGGTCGCCTCCCGGTTCCTGACCGCTCTGGCCGCCCAGGCACCGCTGGTCGCTACCTCAAGTGACTCCAGCGAGCGGGTGATGGTCGACATCGACGACACCATCATCGAAGTCCACGGCTACGCCAAGCAGGGCTCGAGCTACGGCTACTCCGGGGTTCGCGGACTCAACGCGCTACTCGCGACCGTGTCGACCAGCGCGTCGGCGCCGGTGATCGTGGCCCAGCGGCTCCGGAAGGGATCGTGCGGTTCACCGCGGGGCGCGGCCCGGCTGGTCGCGGACGCGTTGAAGACCACCCGCACACTCTCGGTGTCCTCGGCCCAGCGGCCGTTGGTGCGTGCCGACTCCGCGTTCTACGGCCACGCCACGGTCGGTGCTGCGCTACGAGCTGGCGCCGATGTCTCGGTCACCGTCCGGATGGATCCCAAGGTCAAAGCCGCGATCGCCACCATCGATGACGATGCGTGGACCACCATCGAGTACACCGACGCCGTCTTCGACGAACCCACCAGCACCTGGGTCTCTCGCGCCGAGGTCGCCGAGATTCCGTTCACCGCGTTCACTTCCAAGAAGAAGGCCGAGCATGTCACCGGACGGCTCGTGGTCCGCCGGATCCCCGACCTGAACCCCAGCACCAAGAACGGTCAGGAGACGTTGTTCGACACCTGGCGCTTCCACGCGTTCTTCACCACCACCGACCCGGGCGTGGCCGACACTGTGGCTGCCGACAAGACCCACCGCGGCCACGCGATCATCGAACAGATCCACTCCGACCTGAAGAACTCAGCGCTGGCGCACATGCCGTCCGGGGTGTTCAACGCCAACGCAGCCTGGCTGGTGTTGGCGGTCATCGCGTTCAACCTCACCCGAGCTGCCGCGACCATCACCGGCCCAACCCTGGCCAAGGCCACCACCGCGACGATCCGCCGCAAACTCATCGCCGTACCGGCCCGGATCGCTTCCTCGGCACGACGGATCACCATGCACCTCCCGGTCGAGTGGCCATGGCAAGAGGCATGGCGACAGCTCTTCGCTCACGGCCAAGACCCGCCGCCGATCGCGACCAACTGATCACCGCCGACACCGGCACTACCCAGGACCCAACGGAACGACCCGGCAGCAAGGCCGGTCACCCAACCACGCCCACACCCGCCGAAGCCGCCCTCATCGCTGCCGACCTACGCCAACCCGGCTCATCGGTGGATCGAGGCTTAGAGGTGCGGGCCGATGTCCAGCAGCCAGTTGGCCCACGTGAGCGCGGCCCCTGTGAGCGCCGCTCCGCCAATCGCGACGACGCAGCCGAGCTTCGCCTTCTGAGCGGTGTGCCAACTTCCCGAGCTGGAAGCGATCGCCCAGGTCGTTGCTGAGACGACCAGCATGAGCACCGCGACGATCAGTCCGTAGGTCAGGAGCGCGCCGACGATGGCGCGGAGCTCGCCTGATCCGCCGACGGCTCCGAAGTTCGGGCCGACGTCCGTGAAAGTCACCAGCATCAGGGTCATGACCATCAGGTGCGTTGACCGAAGCACCGGGGCTCTCCGTCCCCCGATCGCCTCCGCCCGCTCCCGTAGTCTGACGACGTGAGGATGGGGTCCTTGTTCATTCCCGAGCCCGAGCAGTGGGGGCTGCGCGGTGATCAGTACCTCTGGCAGGAACTTCGAGATGCTCTCGACGAGACGGTCCCGCCCACCGACGACGGCGTGGAGAACCTGCTCGTCACCCTCATCGAAGACCTGGCGGGTGTCGACATTCGCCGGGAAGCGCAGGAGTCCGTGTATCGCGAGCAGTTCGCGCACGGAGGCATGTCGAGCGGGCACATTCACGTACCGACCTGGAGAGATCGACTCGTCCCGCTATTGGTTGCGAGGACCGCCGGTAGCCGCCGTGCCTGAGCCGCGGGACCGGCAGGTCAGCGTGGATCTCCCGGCAACGAGAAGTCGCATCGCGAGGCTAAGCAGGTACGTCGAAAGCAGCCTCCTGTCGGATGGCCAGTTCATCTGTCCGAGCTACCAGCAGTGCCGCAATTCGCGGCACCAGGGCGATGCCTTCAGGGAAGGCATCATGAGTCACGTCGGCCGGCGGTTCGACATGACTATTGACGGAGCGCCCTTACGCATCGCGGTCGTGGGTCAAGAGTCCGGTCTCGCCAAGGGTCCATCGGCGGCCATGTACCTCAGCGGGGTCACCATGGAAACGCGGTATCAGCAGGTCCTGAACGGGTCGGGGTTGGCGCACCGCTACTACGCGCAGGACGGATACCCCGGACGCAATCCCCACATGAGAGGCACGACCACCGCGCTGAGGCTGCTCTTGGGAACCGGGCTCGGTACGGACTACGAGGGCGAGTTCGTGCTTCCCACGACGGGTCGACGCTTCCATCTCTTTGACGCGTTTGCCCTAGTGAACCGCCTGCTCTGCTCAGCTGGCCCGCCCGGAGGTAGCCAAGGGCGACCCACCGGCACCATGGCCCGCAACTGCGGCACCCACTTCTCCGCCACGCTGTCGATACTTGAGCCCACGATCGTGATCCTCCAGGGCACCAAGGTCGCCAAGTGGGCGACCGGGGTTCTGGCCCCAGAACGAGAGCACACGGAGCACCTGTACGAGGCCATCCTCGATGGGCGCCGGGTTGTCGTTTGCCGCTTCTCCCACCCGTCTGCTCACGGGAACATCAGGTGGGGCGATCGACCAAGTGCTCCATACGTCACAAAGGTCATCGCCCCAACGTTGCAAGCTGCGCTCCAACTCAATGGGCAGGCCTGACGCTGAACTTCAGCGCGACAACGCGTGGATCCTGACGGTCACGGCATCGGCCTGCGCGGACCTCGTGAACTGGAAGAAACCGCAGCGTTCGTCGGCCGGGTTCCACGCGATGCCCCTGCCGTGAGGGCGGACCAAGCGTCGTGGACCCAGAATGGCCATTGCGGGATCGTTGAGAAGCTCCCACAGACGCTCGCCGTCGCCGACTTCGTCCAGAGCAGCCGCCACGTGTTCACGACTCGACAAGTCGTGGACGTGCAGGGCGCTTATCAACCCATCGAGCAAAGTCTTCACAGCAGGGGCGATGCCGCGGCGACCCCAAACCGATCCAAGCTCGACCGTGATCCCAAACTCGCCCCCGTATGGAGGGGGTTGCTGCGCGACTAGGTGACAGGTTGGGTCACGCAGCCTGAGCGGCTGGTGCGGTCATCATGGTCTCGTACTCAACGGGGGTCAATCGGCCGAGGGCGTCTTGACGTCGGCGGCGGTGGCAGGTGCGTTCGACCCAGATCACGATGGCGATCCGCAGCTCCTCGCGGGTATCCCAGGAGCGCCGGTTGAGGACGTTCTACTGCAGCAGGCTGAAGAAGCGCTCCATGGCGGCGTTGTCACCGGCCGCGCCGATACGGCCCATCGATCCGATCAGGCCGTGCCCCTTCAGCGCCCGCTGGGCGGTGCGACGATCGATTGAATCGGGTCTGGCTGCCCCGGTCGGAGTGAACGATGCGGCCGGCCACCGCGTCGTGGACCCGAACCCACGGCTCGCCCATGTCGAACTCGAGGGCTCCGTGCCGCGAGACGGCAGTAGCCGGTCCGTGCCTGAATTGGTCGATCCCGGGCCGTAGCGGTCCGAACTGGTCTAGCCTTCCGGTGGCGGAGGGTGCCCACGTCGTCCCCACCACGATTGGGCCTGTGCTCACCTTCGCCGAATCCGGAGGAGTTCGAACGTGCCCACGCAACACCCCCGTCGCCCGCTTGCCGGCTCGCTCGTGCTAGCCCTGCTGGCGGCACTGTGCTCGGTCGTCGCCGTCGCGGCGCCTGCGAACGCCGCCGAGATCACCGTGTCGAAGTCGGCGCCCGAGAACGTGCTCGCCGGCGACGACGTCGAGTTCTCGCTCGCCGTGACGAACCCTGCCGGACCCTCGGCATCCCCCGAGTACAACGTGACCTTCCGCGACGTGCTGCCCCTCGGCGTCACCTACGTCGCGGGATCCACCTCGCCGGACACCTACGGCGAGCCCGACGTCCGCACGACCGCCGACGACCGTCAGGTGCTGATCTGGTCGAACATCAGCGACCTGCCGGTCGGCGCGACCGTCGAGCTGTCCTTCTCCGCCACCCCTGACCCGGTGGTCCACCCGGTCGGCTCCACCATCTCCAACGTCGGCGACGCCTATGCCAGCACCGATCCGCGCACGCTGGCGCGCTTCTCCGCCTCGGGCACCTACACCGGCGGCGCCACGGAGCAGGCCTCGTCGGCGCCGACCAGCACGAGCGTGTCGGCCATCGAGGTCACGAAGTCGGAGCCGAGCCCGGAGAACGAGCTGCTCCGCGGCGTCCATGCCCACAGCACGGTGTACACGCTCACCACCCGCAACACCACCGAGGACCCGACCACCGGCGTGACCCTCGCCGACCTGATCCCCGCCGGACTGGAGTTCCTCGGCTGCGGCACGACAGACAACAGCGCCGCACCCGAGTATTCCGGGGCGCCCGGGCTCGACGCCGTGCCGGACGTGACGACGGACTGCCCCGCTCCCACCTCGGTGACGACCGTCGTCGACCCGGCCGGCGTCCCCGCGGGCACCTACACCCGCGTGGAGTGGGCGCTGGGGACCCTCGCGGCCGGCGAGGCGGTCGAGGTCAGGTATCGCGCGGGGATCCCCCAGCGCGCCAACACCGCGACCTGGCCCGGCCCCACGCCCGGCGGCGCGGGCCTGGGCCAGACGGCCAACCTCGACAACAACACGGGTCCCAGCACGCGCGAAGGGGCGGGCGAGCTGTCGCTCACCAACCGCGCCACTGCGGCCGGTACCTACCAGGGCGCGCTGGCGCCGGGGGGATCGCGTGCGGTCTCCGACTCCGGACAGGTCACTGTCACTGCCGAGGACCTCGCCCTGCAGAAGTCGGTCTCTCCCGGGACGTTCACCGCCGGCGGCATCGCGACGTGGACGCTGACCGTCAGCACGGGCGAGTACGCCGACGCCGACGGCATCGTGCTGACCGACGTGCTGCCCGACGGCTTCTGCCCCCTGTCGAGCACCGAGAACTTCTCCCCGGCCGGCCTGCCGGCCTGCGACCCGGTCCCGGGGTCCGACCCGACCGGTGCCGACTTCGACAGCGTCACCCGGCAGGTCGACGGCACCTACGAGATCGTCTTCACCCAGCTCGCCCTCGAGGCATCCGACGTCGCCACGGTGACCTTCCAGGCGCGGATGCTCGGCGCCTACGGCCGGGGCGGCCAGGACCCGACGGTCTCGGGTGACGGCTACCGCAACGAGGTGTCGCTCGTCGGCACGACGACGCTGCTCGACGCGGTCGCCGGTCCCGCGCCGACCGGACCGGTCGAGGTCGCGGACGACTCCAGCGCCGGCCTCGGCTCCGACGCGCCGGCCCTGCAGAAGTCGATCCAGCCCGACGTGCCGGCCGCGCGTCCCTACGCCTGCAGCACCGACGCGGGCGACTACCGCGACGACCTCGACCCGACCGACCCGCTGGTGACCTTCGACGAGGGCGACCGGGTCTGCTTCGTCGTACGCGTCGACTTCTCCGACGACAACAGCACCCGCAACGCCGTCGTGACCGACTTCCTGCCCGCCGGGACGACCTACGAGCCCGGCTCGGCGACGCCCACCGGGGCCAACACCGTCGCGCTCGACCTGGCCGTGGCGGGCGACGTGCTCACCTGGGAGGTGGGCACCGACCGCGCCGGCGGCCGCTACGTGTCGCCCGGAGGTGTCTTCGAGGTACGGCTCTCCGCCATCGTCGGTGACCCGGCCGCCGGACCCGCGCCCGACCTGCTGGGCAACCTCGCGAAGCTGCAGTACGAGAACACCGACGGCGCCGTCTTCTCCCTGCGCGACCAAGTCGACCTGTCGCTCGCGGCGGCCCCGCCCGTCGAGGTCGAGAAGTCCGCCCGGCGCGTCGCCGGCACCGCGCCGGTCCCGACGCCGCTCCCAGAGAACGGGACGGTCCGAGGCGGTGACACGGTCGAGTACACGGTCACCGTCACCAACGCTGCCGTCGCCGCCGACCGCAACCTCCTCGACGTCGTCGGCCCCGACGTGTGGGACGTCCTCCCGGCCGGCATCACCTGCGACCAGGTGGCTGCCGTGTCCGACTCCGGGGTGTGCACCGACCCCGGGGACGCCGGCCACCCGACACCCCGGGCGGGGCTCACCGACCGCTCGGTCGTGCGCTGGGACCTGCCCGACACCGTGGTCCTACAAGCCGGGGACTCCGTCGACCTCACCTACGAGGTGGCCTACGACCCCGAGCTCAGCGTGTCCGCCGCCTTTGTCAACACCGCCGCGGTCTCGACGTACGACTCCCCGACCAACCAGGGGGGCGCGGCCGGTCACGCACCGGAGGACAACATCGACGGCGGCGTGACTGACACCGACTCCCCGCCGGCCGAGGACACCCACCGGCTCCTCGCCCCCGACGCCTCCGTCGAGAAGAACCTGACCACCGAGGTCGCCGAGGCCGGCAACAACGCGGGTGGCCAGGGGACCGTCGGCGAGCAGGTGACCTACACCTTCTCGGTCGTCGTGCCGCGAGGCACCACCGTCTACGCGGGACGGCTCACGGACACCCTGCCTTCCGGCGTGTCGCTCGTCCCGGGGTCCCCGTCCTGGACCTTCCAGCCCGACGCGGCCAGTGACACGACGGCTGCCCAGCCGGGCGGCTTCTCCCAGGCGGCCAACGGCGACCTGACCTTCCCGGCGACCTGGACCAACGACACGGCGACCGACCAGCGCTTCGCGGTCCAGCTCACCGTGCTGGTCTCCAACTCCGGCAACCACGGCGCGACGCGCACCAACACCGCCTCCTTCGCCTCCACGGCGGGCCCGGGTGGGGCCGCCTTGCCGGCCCGGACGGACACGGCCGTCTTCACCCTCGTCGCGCCCTCGCCGACCCTGACCAAGCAGGACGACGACGCCGACGACGTCGTCGTGGTCGGCCAGGAGATCACCTACACCCTCCCCGCGCGCAACGCTGCCGGTCGGCCGCCGCTCCACGACGCGTTCGTCGTCGACTGCCTCCCGTCGGGCCTCGAGCTGGTGGCAGGGTCGCCCACCCCGGGCGCCCGCGACGTCTCGGCCGGGACGGGGGCCAACGGCTGTCCTGCAGGCTCCACCCGCATCGAGTGGTCCTTGGGCGACCTCGGGCCCGGCGCCGTGGTCCCGCTGACCTACCGCGCCGTCGTCTCCGACACGGCCGGGGGTTCGCAGCAGTACACCAACACCGCCGAGCTCAGCGGCTCGACCATGGACGACGACAAGGTCGCCCGGGCCGATGCCGACCGACCCACCGAACGCACCTACAGCGTCCCGGCGTCGCGCACCCTCGCGGTGCAGCCCGCCGCGGTCGGCAAGGAGGTCGAGCAGCCGACCTACGCGATCGGCGAGACCGCCCGCTGGACGGTGCGGGTCACGCTGCCCTCGCAGGTCAACTTCTACGACGCGGCGGTGATCGACCAGGTCCCCGCGGGGATCGACGCCTCGACCATCGCCCTGGAGTCGGCGACCTGCGCCGAGGCGGACGCCGACCCGTGCACGCTGCCCGGCGCCCCGGCGCGTCTCGCCGACGCCGCAGGGCCCTCCGGCTCCACCCTGGCCGGGTGGTCGCTCGGTGACCTCCTGGCCTCGCCCGAGCAGCGGGTCGTGACCCTCGTCTACACCGCTGAGGTGGCCGACATCGTCGACAACTCCCGCGGTGACGCGCTGGTCAACAGTGCCACCCTGAAGTGGGAGCTGGCCGACGGCGCTCCGCCCACCTCGGCGGGCGAGACCTTCGGGGCCGAGGCGGCCCCGGACACCGCGACCCTGACCATCACCGAGCCGGTCGTCTCCCTCGACAAGCGGGTCTCCGACACGACCCCGGCTCCGGGCGAGACCTTCGGCTACACGCTCGACGTCAGCAACGGCGCCGCCGGGACCGGGACGAGCGACGCCCACGACCTGGTCGTGACCGACGACGTGCCGACCGGCGTCGTCGTCGATGCCGCCACCATCTCCGACGGCGGGGTCCTCACCGGTGCGGACGCCGCTCTCGGTGGCGGCACCATCACCTGGACGATCGAGGGTCCGCTGGCGCCCGGGGCGACGGTCAGCCTCACCTACGACGCGGTGCTCGCGACGCCGGCCGAAGCGGGCCCGCTCACCAACAGCGCCGACGTGACCGAGTACTTCTCGCTTCCCGACCAGGGTGGTCGCGAGTACGACGGGCCGCAGGACACCGCGACCGTGCGGGCCGCCCTGCCGCACGTGTCGGTGGAGAAGAGCGTGGTCGGCAGCACGATCGCCTACATCGGCGACCCGCTGCAGTGGCGGATCGTGGTCTCCAGCGACGGTGCCTCCACCGCCTACGGCGTCGACGTCGACGACATGCTGCCTCCCGGCTGGACCTACGACGCCGACACCGCCCGGGTGTCGGTCGCCGGTGGCGCGCCGGTCGCGGCCGAGCCGGCGGTGACGGGCGACCCGCAGGTCCTCACCTGGACCGACCTCGGCGACCTGCCGACCGGCACCACGCTCGTGCTGACCTTCAGTGCCACGCCCGGCGCCGACGTCGTCACCGACCCGGGCGTGGGCGCCGCCGTCGACCATGTCAACACGGCAGGCACCACGGCCGAGGACGCGGAGGGCGAGCAGCAGGACGCCGACGGCACCTCCTACGCCGGCCCGGACGACACCGCTGCCGCCCAGGTGCACTCCGCCGACCTGGCGATCGCGAAGGAGCACACCGGCACCCCGGTCGCCGGCGCGCCCCTCACCTGGACGGTGACGGTCACCAACGAGGGTCCTGACCCTGCCGTCGGTCCGTGGACCGTCGTCGACACCCTCCCGAGCGAGCTCGCCGACGCGCCGGTGACGGCGAGCGGGCCCGGCTGGACCTGCGGGCGCGTCGACCTCGAGATCACCTGCACGCGCCCCGCGGGCTCGCCGCTCGCGGTCGGCGCCGAGCTCGCCGTCATCACGGTCGTGGCCGGCCTCCCGGACGACCTCGCGGACGGAACCGTCCTGACCAACGGGGCCGCCGTCGACGGCCGGACCTACGACCCCGACCCCGCCAACGACTCCGACACCGACGACGCGACCGTGACCACGGCCGCCGACCTCGCGGTGGACAAGGCCGTGAGCGGCGAGGTCGTCGCCGGCCAGGACGCGACCTGGACGATCGGCCTCCGCAACCTCGGTCCGTCGGTGTCCCGTGCACCGATCGAGGTGACCGACACCCTTCCGCCCGGGAGCGTGCTTCGCTCGGCCACCGGCACCGGCTGGACCTGCGACGACGCCCCCGGCGGCGTCCTGACGTGCACGCTCTCCAGCGACCTCGCCGCCGGCGCCCCGGCGCCCGTGCTCACCGTCGTGGCCGGGATCCCCAGCTCTCAGACCGGCGACGTCGTCAACGGTGTCGAGATCACCGACACCACGACCACGGACCCCGAGCCCGCCAACGACGCCGACCAGGTGTCGACCACGCCGCGGACCGAGGCCGACCTCGGGATCGCCAAGACCAGCATCACCGAGGTCACCGCGGGCGAGGAGGCCGTCTACGAGCTGCGGGTCGTCAACGACGGTCCCTCCGACGCTGCCGGCGTCGTCGTGACCGACGACCTGCCCGCAGGCCTCAGCTATGTCGGCTTCACCTCTCAGCAGGGCGTCTGGTCCTGCGACGAGACCGGTGGCACCGTGACCTGCTCCCTCGCGGGCAGCCTGGCCGACGGCGACCAGGCCGTCGTGCGCGTGCGGGTCGCGGTCGACTCCTCGGTCACCGGCGCCGTGGTCAACGAGGCCACGGTCGACGCCGACACCGACGACCCCAACGAGGCCAACAACACCGACGACGACGACTCCTCCGTCGACGTCGAGGCCGATCTCGCGATCGACAAGTCGCACACCGGGCGGGTGCTCGCCGGTGGCCAGGTCAGCTACGTGCTGACGGTGTCGAACCTCGGTCCGTCCGACAGCCCGGGACCGATCGTCGTCACCGACACGCTGCCCGCCGGCCTCACCGCGAGCACGGCCGCGGGCCCGGGCTGGACCTGTGAGACGCCGTCGCCCACCACCGTGATCTGCACCCGGGCCTCCTCGCTCGCCGACGGCACGTCGGCGCCCGACATCACCGTGGTCGCCGACGTCGCCGCCGACGCCGGTCCCGCGACCCTGGTCAACCGGGCGACGGTCGACGGTCCCGCCGACCCCAACCCCGACAACGACACGGATGCGGACCCGACGACGATCGAGGACGAGGCGGACATCAGCATCACCAAGACCGCCACGGACACCACGCCCGTCGCCGGGGCGGAGACGACCTTCGAGCTCCTGGTCTCCAACGCCGGACCCTCCGACGCCGACACCGTGACGGTCACCGACACGATGCCGGCTGGCCTCGAGGTCGTGTCCGCGGTCGGAGCCGGCTGGACGTGCGAGACCACGGCGGCCGACCTGTCCTGCAGCCGGCCCACCGTCGCTGCCCTCACCGACGCGCCGGTCATCACCGTGACCGTGAGCATCGACAGCAGCCTCCCGTCCGGGACGGAGCTGACCAACGTCGCGACCACCGCGACGGCCACGAACGGCGACGACCCGGCGGACAACCAGGACGACGCCGACCTGACGCTCGAGACGGCGACGGACCTCGCGATCGAGAAGTCCCACACGGGCCGTGTCGTCGCGGGCGAGCCGGTCACCTTCGAACTCGACGTGCGCAACCAGGGCCCCTCGGACGTCACCGGGACCGTGACGGTGGTCGACGACCTGCCCGACGGCCTGGGATACCTGGGAGTCGCCGGCGGTCAGTGGTCCTGCGAGGCGGACGGCCAGCAGGTCACCTGCGAGCACCCCGGCCCGCTGGCGGCCGGCACCGCGCTGGCGACCCTGGAGCTGTCGGTCTTCGTGGCCCCCGACGCGACAGGCGACCTCCGCAACGTGGCCGCGGTCGACCCCCGCGGCGACGACACCGACCCCGGCAACGACGTCGACGACGACGTCGTCACCCCGCTCGCCGAGGCCGACCTGTTGATCGTCAAGTCCCACACGGGGCCGGTGCGCGTCGGCGACGAGCTGGACTTCACGCTGGCGGTCCGCAACGACGGACCCTCGACCGCCCGCGACGTGATGGTCGTCGACACGCTGCCCGAGGGCCTGACCCCGGTCTCCGCGACCGGTGACGACTGGACCTGTGACGAGGACGGGCAGGAGCTGACATGCGTGCTGGGCAGCCCCCTCGCCCCTGACACCGACGCGCCGCCGATCACCGTCACGGTGCTGGTCGAGCCGGCGGCGTACCCGACCGTCACCAACCTCGCCGAGGTCGGCTCGGAGGCGACCGATCCCGAGCCGGCGGACAACACCGACGAGGACGAGGTGACGGTGCCACCGTTGGTGAACCTGACCCTCGACAAGGTCCACGAGGGCCGCTTCGTGGTGGGGGAGCAGGCGCGATACGTCCTGACCGTCTCCAACGAGGGCCCCACCGAGGACCCGGGGCCGATCACGCTCACCGACGTCCTGCCCGACGGCCTCACGCTGTCCGGCGTGACCAGCGACGACTGGGCCTGCGAGGGAACCACCAGCGTCACGTGCGAGTACGCCGCCGCCCTGCCGGCCGGGGGCAGCACCCAGCTCGTGATGGTCGTGGACGTCGGGCCGGAGGCCTACCCCGAGGTGGTCAACACCGCCACGGTGTCGACGCCCACCGAGGAGTCCGACGTCACCGACAACAGCGACGACGACGCCGCGGCCGTGACGCCGACGTCGGTGCTGACCATCGACAAGAGGGTGCGCTCGTCCGCCGACGGCAGAGTGGTCTACGCGATCACCGTCGCCAACGAGGGTCCCAGCGACACCGTGCATCCCCTGGTGGTGGTCGACGACCTGCCGGCCGAGCTCCGCCTGGTGTCGGCCGAGGGTCGCGGCTGGCGGTGCAGCACCCAGCGCGACGTCGCCCGGTGCACCTTCCCGGCCTCCCTGCCCGCGGGCGAGGAGACCATGCTGGTGGTCGTCGCCGAGGTCCGCGAGTCGGTGACCGCCGGGACCGAGGTGGTCAACGTGGCGGTGCTCGACGACGGGCCCGGGGTCGACCCGAGCGACGGAGCGGTCCTCGTCCTGGGCGAGGAGGACCTCGCGCCCGGCGCGGCCGACGACGGTGTCCTGCCCGACACCGGAGGCCCCTCGGCCTGGTGGTGGCTGCTGGCGCTGCTGCTGCTGACCGGTGGTACGGCGCTGCTGCGGTCGGGTCGTCGCCGGGCATGACCCGGCGACGGGCCGGCTGGGCGCTGGTCGCGGCGGGCCTGCTCGTGGTGGGCTGGCTGGTCTGGGAGCTGGTCGGCACCACCGTGGTGGCCCAGCACCGGCAGGAGGGGCTGGTGGCCGACCTGACCGAGCGGTTCGACCGCGGCCCGGCGGCCGGTGACCGGTCGTTGCCGCACGGCGCCTTCGCCGTCGCCCGGCTGCCGGACTCGATCGGTGGTGACACGGTGCCGGTGGTCGAGGGCGACGACGACGACGCTCTCGCGTGGGGCCTCGGGCACGTCACGGACACCGAGCTCCCGGGCGAGGGCGGGAACGTCGTCCTCGGCGGCCACCGCATCACCCACGGTGAGCCGCTGCGCGACCTCACCGAGATCCGGCCCGGCGACCAGATCGTCCTGCGCACGGCGACCGAGCGCTACACCTACGAGGTCCCCGAGGGTGCGACGGTCCGGCGGGTGCCCTTCACGGATGCGTCCGTGCTCGACGACCGGGCCGGCGACCCAGGGCTGCCTCGGCGCGGCGAGCTGCTGACGCTGGTGACGTGCGCCGAGCTGTTCCACACCGACGACCGGCTGGTGGTCAGCGCCGTCCGGGTCCGATGACATGCGTGCGTGGACGCGGGGCAGACGGTCGGCCTCCTCGAGGGACCATGTCGCGGATCGGCCGCGGCCCAGCTCCGCGAGCAGGAACGCCGTGACGGCGTGCCTGACGATGGCCTGGCTCGCTCGCGGTCTCAGGCGGGGCCGTCGCAGAAGCCAGTCGGGAC
>WBZP01005218.1_pt1 | contig 13266 bp, 14 predicted proteins | sample 5204301 | NCBI WGS metagenome assembly WBZP01 (sample SAMN12412401, study PRJNA552823) | activated sludge metagenome | isolation source: activated sludge from nitrification reactor of wastewater treatment plant... | place: USA: Pennsylvania | collected 2017
ACAATCGGGCTGGCGGGGCATCGGGTGTTCCTTTCTTGGTCGTCTAGGCAACGCCAAGGATACACCCGACCCCGCTCCTCAAGCGGTGGCCCTTTCCCAAAGTACAGAAGCTATGTTACACCGTCCATTAGCTGGGCATCGCTTCTGTGCTGTGAGGAAATGCTGGCACAATACAAAAACAATATCAATATAATCTTACAAATATTAGGTAAACATATGATTGCAGAATATGTTCAATTTGTTATCAATAGAATTGGCACTCTGCTTCTCAATTCGGTTAAACTTGCATGGTCTGGTGACGCGTGGGAGGCGGCTGCGCCCGCTCAGGAATCATACCTGATCAATCTGAGTAAATATCGCCACCCAGAGCAAAACTAAAGCGAGCAAGCTATGGATTCAAGCGCACCCTACATTAGTGCAAATGTTGGGCGCTTCAGGGGCTTTGCCGATCATTACGATGCCTTTCGCCCGCAGCCGCCTGTGATGTTGGTAACCATCCTTACTCAGCTGGCTGAGGTGCCCTACCCAATGCTGGTGGTGGATGTTGGCAGCGGCACTGGCCTTTCAACGATACTGCGGTACGCCTTCTTGTCGCTATGTGCTGTTTTCTGCACTTCGCTGCCGCAGGCAAAAGCAACACTAAGCTGCTGAACCACCCAACCGGGTGAATCCTACTCCTCTAAAATCATACGAGTTACGCGGTCGCCCGCGTTTAAGGAATAGTGCCTGCGGCAGCAAGGTACCAAACTGTTTTTGGTGTTCCGCAGTTGGCGCGAAGCGCCAACTGCGGAACACCATGATACAAACGTACCGCTCTGCCGAAGGCCAAAAGGCCACCCGCGTAACTCCTCTAAAATCACAGGACCTACGCAGGTGCGTTGTTCGGCAGCGGAATGGGCAGCTTTTTGCCTGCAGCAGCATGATCCTTGCCGATCGGTATGTGCAGTTTTTCTGCGCTCCGCGCAGAAAAACTGCACATACCGAACATGAAGCGTACCGCGCTGCCGGCTCAGTCCGCCAACTGTGTAGGCCCTACCATATTCATCCTTGACACAACCGCTAGGTCACGATTGTATATTCTGAACATTCCGTAACGTCTTAAATAGTTCGACGGTAAAATAATTAATCATTCGTTGTAGTAGTACATTTGCGAGAAAATGGAGAAACGTTCGTGTTTGCCAAAGTATATAGTTGCGCTGTCGTTGGGCTAGAAGGTCAGCCAGTTGAGGTTGAGGTTGATATTAGCCAGGGGTTGCCCAGCTTCCAGATTGTTGGGCTGCCCGATACTGCCGTACAGGAAGCCAAGGAGCGGGTACGTGCCGCTGTGAAGAACTCGGGGGCTTCCTTTCCAATGAAACGGCTGACTGTTAACCTCGCGCCCGCCGACATTCGCAAGGCTGGCCCAGCCTATGATCTGCCAATTGCGGTGGGGTTGCTGCTCGCCTCTGAGCAGACCCACGGCCAGATCGAAGGCGCACTATTCGTTGGCGAGCTGGGGCTAGATGGCAAGCTGCGCCATACCGACGGCGTACTACCAATGGTCAGCGTCGCACGAAGCCATGGCATCGAAACTGTATATGTGCCATTTGAAGATGCACCTGAGGCTGGCCTGATCGAAGGCACAACGGTTATCCCCGTGCCCTCACTTGCCGATCTGGCGGCCCATCTGGTCGGCGAACGATGTCTCCAGCCCTACCTGGCGGCACCTGTAGCGGTTGATGAAGAAGTAACATATCCGGTTGATTTTCAAGATATTCGTGGGCAGGAGCATGCCAAACGCGCGCTCGAAATAGCTGCGGCTGGCGGACACAACGTACTCATGAGTGGTTCGCCAGGCGCGGGCAAAACCCTAATGGCGCGCGCACTACCCTCAATCTTACCGCCAATGAGCCTGGATGAAGCACTTGAGGTAACCAAAATCTACTCTGTGAGCGGCATGCTGCCACCTGGCCGCCCGCTCGTGCGCCAACGGCCTTTCTGCGCACCGCATCACACCATTTCGCAGGCCGGGCTGGTTGGCGGCGGCTCCCGCATTAAGCCGGGCGAAATCACACGAGCGCACCGGGGCGTGTTATTCCTCGACGAATTGCCCGAGTTTGGTATGCAAACGCTGGAGGTGTTGCGCCAGCCGCTCGAAGATCGGGTAGTAACCATCAGCCGTGCCTCAGGCTCACTTACCTTCCCGGCAAACTTTATTATGGTGGCGGCTATGAATCCCTGCCCTTGCGGCTGGCACGGCGACATTGAGAAGCAATGCACCTGCTCGGCCTCTGTAGTAACGCGCTACCAGAAGCGCATCAGCGGGCCGCTGCTCGATCGCATCGACATTCATGTTGAGGTTGCGCGCGTGCCGTATGAAAAGCTCGCCGCCGAACGCCAGGGCGAATCCTCGCTGGTGGTACGCGAGCGAGTGAAGGCTGCACGGCTGCGCCAAGTCGCCCGTTTTCATGGTACGCGACTGCGCACCAACGCCGATATGGGGGCAGCCGAGGTACGGCGTTTCTGCCCGCTCGATGCACCCAGCCAGCGGCTTATGCAGGCAGCCATGCGTCAGCTCCAACTCTCGGCGCGCGGTTATCACCGCGTACTCAAGCTTGCACGCACCATCGCCGACCTGGCCGGGGCCGAAGAAATTGGCGCGACGCACTTAGCAGAAGCGCTTCAGTACCGACCTCGGCGAGTAGAATAGCGAAAACACCCTGGAGTGCCAGTGTTTGGCAGCTATATACGCCGAAAAAACCGTTTACGCGTGGGCGCGCCCCCACACACATAGGGCTTTTACCTACCCGGCCGATTGCCTCTTCTTGGTGGTGTTTTGTGCTCTCCACAAAACATCACTATTTTGGTGTTCCGATTGTGGCGCTCTGCGCCACAATCGGAACACCATCAACAAAAAGTACCGCTCTGCCGAAGGCAAAACACTCACCGTGTAACTCGTGCCAATAAAAACTACCGCGCGCGCCGAACGTTATGTTCGGCGCGCGCGGTTTATCATCAGCAGCCTATCACGGCAGGTAGCCACCAAAACTACCTTGGGCAAGCATAGCCCGGCCTGGCACAGACACCTTCCCCCCACCAATGTGCCAGCGAATGAGGAGTATACCTGGGAAAGCAGGCAGCATCGTTTATGTTATGTTGTGCGCTGCATCGCGTTATCGAGCTGCTGTACCAGCGCCTCAAACAAGTCGCTCTCGGTAATAATACCGATTACATGCTGCTCATCGTTCACAACCGGCAAGCCACCGATCTTATTTTCAATCATCAGCATCGCCGCCTCGCGCAGCCCGGTTTCGGGGGCTACCGTGATCGGCTCGGTGCTCATCACCTCGTACACCTTTACCGTGCGCAGGCCCTCGGCAACGTCGAATGGATCGAACCCGGCAGCGCGCAGCACATCGGCACCGCGAATATCGCCTTGGGTGATGACGCCGCGCAGTTCGCCGGTATCGATCACCACTGGCAGGCGGCGCACATCGTGCTCGTGCATCAGCGCAAGCGCCTCACTAAGTGGCGCGGCTAGGTTAATGGTGATGGCAGGTGCTCGCATCCAGAAGCGAATCTCTTCTTCAGCTGGAATAGCGCGCTGCGCAATTGGCTGAACACGTAGGGTTGTCATCGTAAACCTCCTGCTGTTGCCCGGCCGATGATGTATACATGCAGCATAGCAAGATCGGCTTAGGCGGGCGTTATGGTTCGGCAACCACTTGTGCCTGTTTCACCATCCAGCCAGGGTGGTTACGAAAGCACTTATGAAGGTTATGAACCATTTACTCCAGCCCTATGCGAGTTTGTTACGATCATTGAAGATAACCATGGATGATGGCATAAGGAGGCCGCGATGCCGATCGACGTTGTTGCAAGCGCTACGCTCCAAAAGGGCTTGCACTTTACCGGTAGTGTTGCTGGGGGTAACACCATCGAATTCGACTCACCCAGTGGGGCCGGGCCTTCACCAATGGAGGCTGTGCTTATGAGCCTGGCTAGTTGTAGTGGCATGGATGTTATTTCAATTTTGCGCAAACAGCGCCAGCCTGTTGAAGGGCTTGAAGTGCGTGTGCGCGGCCAGCGGCGCGATGAGCACCCTACAGTGTTTACTACAATTCAAATTGAATATGTTGTGCACGGCCAGGATGTCGATCCAGCCGCGGTCGAGCGGGCAATTACGCTATCGCGCGAGCGCTACTGCCCGGTGTGGGCCATGCTCGGCCACAGTGTTGCAATTACGCCAATGTTCCGGGTGGTAAGTGGCGATCTTGCAATTAGGCCGGTCGATTAGCTCCAGCTGCGTGGAGGCGCGGATTCCTGCGCAGCCCGTATGGAGATCGCTATGAAAACACTATTAGTTCCGCTCGATGGATCGTTGCTCGCAGAACAGATCCTCCCGTATGTACGTGTGTTGGCACCGCTGCTTGAGGCGCGCGTGCGCCTAGTGCAGGTAGTGCCTGAGATCGAGACGCCCTCGCTGTTAAGCGAAAATGTGGCAAATATCTACAGCATGAGCACGCCCGTTGGGGCGCAGCACGAGCGCATACATACTGTGCTGGAGAATACGATTGCGAACGCTGAATCGTACTTAGCAGAGCGTGCGCAGCGGTTGCAAGAAGCCGGGCTGGATGTAACCTACGACGTGCAAAGCGGCCCGGCTGCCGACATTATTGTCGAAATCGCCCATGCTGCTCATATTAGCATGATTGCGATGGCGACACATGGCTACAGCGGGCTACAGCGTTGGGCGCTGGGTAGTGTCGCCGATCGGGTGGTGCAGGTAGCCCCAGCACCGGTTTTTCTCATCCGTGCGACGCGCTATACCCCAACAAAGGCGTATAGTCTTAATCGCGTGTTACTGCCGCTCGATGGCTCGACGCTATCGCTGCAAGCGCTGCCGATCGCCCGCGAAATTGCAGCCAAAGCCCAGGCAGAGCTGCTGCTAGTTGAAGCAGTTGCACCACCGATTGAAACCTACCCAAGTGTGCCCGCTACACCGGTGCCGCCTTACGGAACAGTGCTCAATGCGCTGCACGAGCAGGCCAGCCGCCAGCTCAATGCGGTTGCAGCCGAGCTGCGCAACGATGGGCTGACCGTGACCCCGGTTGTCGACAATGGGCATGCCGCTGAGGTGATTGTCGATGAGGCGACACGCCGAAATGCCAGCCTGATTGTGATGGCAACCCACGGGCGCGGCGGGCTACGCCGGTGGGCGATGGGCAGTGTGGCCGACAAAGTGCTGCACGCGGCGACAATGCCGCTCGTACTGGTGCGCGCCCAATAGGCGATGAATGGTTGAGGATTTTGGTGCGTCGCAGGGTGCAAGTGCGTGTACACTGCGACGCACCATTATTGTTGAGTTAATCCTTATACGGGTCGAACACATCCTCACCCGCCATCGCCACCCCTAACGGGCGCAGGGTGTGCAGCACACGAATGCTACCGGTATGCGCTTCCAGCACCTCGGGCAAGCGGCGGTAGACATGCGGGCTTTCGTCGGTGCCAGCGCCACGCAGCTCAACACCTTCACGCGCGAGCCATTCGTGCATCATCTCGCGCGAAACCGCCCCCGGCTTGATCTGCTCTTGCACGCGGCGGCCATGCTGCTTCACCCAGCGGCGCTTTCCTGCGGCGGCGGTGCGGCTCATCACGCGCCCGGCACCATGCACGGTACTATGCAGTGCCGCGCGCGCCTCGTCGCTCGCCACGCCTTCCACAATCACGCTGATATCGCCCATTGAGCCGCCGATGAAGCCGCGCTGGCCCGGCCAAGCCGGAGTAGCGCCTTTGCGCACGACAATCACCTGCTCGTCGTTGTGGGTTTCAACCCAGGCATAGTTGTGGTGATTGTGAACTTCGTCAGTTGCCTGCGCGCCCAGAATGCCAAGCACCTGACTCACCACGAAATTGCGCCCAGCGTAGGCATAGCGCCCGGCCAGCTCCATCGCCTGCCAGTACGCCTGGCCTAGATCGGTACGCAGCGAAAGCACCGTCGCGGGCTGATCCATATGCTCGCCCGGCGCCTTATCGTCGAAGGCGCGCCCAGCCGCCAGGTTGAGGAAGCCACTAGCAGTACGGTGGCCCAGGCCACGGCTGCCGAAGTGTACCCCAACCCACAGCCAGCCTTCCTCATCCGCAAAGAGATCGACGTAGTGGTTGCCCGAGCCTACCGTGCCAAGCTGTTCGCGGGCAAGCTGCTGAAGCTTACCCAGCTGCGGAATATCGCGCCAGGTCGGGTCGTCGAATAGCGCGTGGTCGCGCGCTTTGCCGCTCACCTGGCCGACACCGAAGACGACGGTGCGCGCAATCGCGTCCATCACCTTGGCAATGCGCGGGCGAATATCGTCGGCGCGCAGGTTGGTGCGGGCCGCCTTATTGCCGCACGAAATATCGTAGCCGACACCGCTGGGGCTTACTGCCTCGCGGTAGGCCACTACGCCGCCGATTGGCATGCTATAGCCCTTATGGCCGTCGGCCATCAGCGCCGCTGCAGCTACTTCGCGGTCGGCGGCACAGCGCGCAATCTGCGCCAGGGTCGCTTCTTCGTGCTGGCCCCACACCGGAATGTTGTTAATTCGCGTGAACATCAATGCCCTCCATTTCGCGCAGTGTTTCGCGGGCAATATAAATAATCTCTTCCAGCCAGGCGCGCAGCTCGGCGCGCGGCAGCGTTGTGGCGTCACTGAGTCGACCCGCCGAGGCATAATCGTGCAGCAGATCGAGCCGCAGCGCCAATTCCTCCATACCTTCGGCGCTATAATCGCGGCGAATGCGCTCGGCCAGGGCCAACGTGAGAACGCTCATAACGGCACCTCTTCTGGTTGTAGATTGATACGATCAACGTTTACAAGCAGGGTAGCGTAGGCAAACAAAAAGCGTGAAGCGTTGCGCTTCACGCCTGGAGGTTGCCGATCGGCAGCGAGCAGATCAGCGTTGTTCCTCCAGGGCGTGGCGGCGTGGATCAAACCCACACAGGTGCCATACACGCCGCAGGCTCCAGCGGCTACCGGGCATAGCGATGCACGCATTACCGGCGCGCTGCATAATATTGAGCCGTATTGTGTGTATGGTGGCACGCATGGCTATTTCCTCACCTCAAGCGTCGTTTCTTCGAGCATGGTCAGAATACTCGAACCCTTAATAAAAATGCGGCGAATGCTATCGGGCCGACTGGCCGCCAGCTGACCGGCGGCAATCAGGCGTTTGACCGTGCTCAAGCTGACGCCCAGCAGCTCGGCGGCTTCCTCCCGTGAATACACGGCATCGGGATGTATTGGCTCGTGCTTCATACTTACCTGCTACCCTTCATGTACATATACGCTGAGTGTAGCATGGTGCTCAGCAGTTGTCAAGGGTTCAAATTAGCATTAAAGGGTTATGGATGGTGCCGCAGTGCTTCAAATACCGCCGCGAAATCGGCAGTATCGAGGCCGAGGTTGCGGGCCATACGGTACAGCTCGCGCGCTGCCGCCAGGGTGGGCATCGGCACGCCATGGGCATCGGCGGCACGCAGCGCGTAGGTTGCATCTTTATGCATCCAGCGCAGCGCAAAATTTGTGTCGGCATAGCTATGGCTTAGCATCGCCCCCAGCTTACTCTGCACAATCGGGCTGCCCGGCGCACCACTACGGATCAGCCCCGCCACCTGCGCCATGTCCAGCCCGGCGCGCTCGGCTAATGCCAGCCCTTCAGCCAGCGCGGCCGTTTGCACCGCGCCCATCAGGTTGTTGATCAGCTTCATCGTCGCGCCAGCGCCATTCGGCCCAAAGTGAATAATTTCCTGGCTGATGACCGAAAGCGCCGGGCGCGCACATTCGAGCGCTGCCGCATCACCGCCCACGAGCAGCCTGAGCGTGCCACCTGCCGCTGCATCTTTGCTGCCCGTCACCGGCGCATCGAGGAAGGCCAGGCCGCGCTCGGCGGCATGAGCAGCCAGGGCCTGCACCCATTCGAGCGAGAGTGTGCTGCACTCCACCAGCACCGCGCCCGGGCTTGCACCACCCAGCGCGCCATGCTCACCCAGCCATACCGCTTGCGACGCGGCATCATCACCGACCATGGCGATAATCACGCTTGCACCCTGGGCCGCCTCGCGCGGGGTTGGGGCCACACGCGCGCCCAGCGCGGCGAGGGGCGCAGTTTTCGCGGCGGTGCGGTTGTACACATTCAGCGGGAAGCCAGCTTTTAACAGGTTGGCAGCCATACCGCCGCCCATAATGCCCAGGCCCAGAACGGCCACTGTGTTCATAACATCCTCATGTAGCGAGCGAATGCCTCTGCGTGCATCATACCATGGTGAGGAGGGTCGTAGTATCATACGCTCGACAATCTGAGCCGACGAGTCAGGAGTGGTGCCGTGAGTAAAAACCGGATTGAAGCCTTTAGCGATGGTGTGTTCGCGATCGTCATAACCCTGCTGATTCTCGACATTCGGGTGCCGGATGTGGAATATAGCCAGCTGGGGTCGGCGTTTGTACCGCTCCTGCCGCGTATTTTCGCCTATATCATCAGCTTTGGCGTAATTGGGGTGTACTGGGTAGCGCATCACCAATCGTTGCAGCTAATCAAGCAAGTGAATGGCTACCTGCTCTGGCTGAATTTACTGTACCTCCTGGCGGTCAGCTTCATGCCATTTCCAACCGCTTTGCTGGGGCGCTACCCAGGGCAGTCGATTCCGATTGTCGTGTATGGCTGCAATCTCGTTACAGCAAATTTGATAGGGTTACTACTACGGCTGTATTTGCGCGCCCACCCCGAATTAGGCCGCAATTATTCGCTCGGCCCACAGAAGAAAAGCCTGTTTATGTATATTTTTGTGAATGTGAGCTATGCGATTGCGATGGTGCTAGGGTTTTATGTTCCGCTGGTGAGCTATGGTATTTTCGTCATTGTCCTGATTGTCGTCATCCTCTACTATAGCGCTACGCCGCGCCCGGCAGCTGGGGAGATCACGACGCCCACGAAGTAGGAATGTGGTAGAAGACCGGGATTTTGGCGCAAATCTACCTTTTTTGGTAGTATCACAGCAAAATAACTACAGCCACGGAACGCCGATATATGCGCCCCATGGCCGTAGCTGTTGTTTGTAGAGCTGTATTTAGTTATCGCGCGGCACAATCTCGCGCGGATCGTGGCTGGCCGGTTTGTCAGCGGTGGCCGCCTTGGCCTCGGCCCGCAGCCGAATGTGCAGCTCTTTCAGCTGGCGCTCGTCCACTGGTGAGGGCGCATTGGTCATCAAGTCGCTGGCCTGCTGAGTTTTGGGGAAGGCCATCACCTCGCGGATTGTGCTCTCGTCGGCCAGCAGCATCGCCAGCCGGTCGATACCAGGCGCAATGCCACCGTGCGGGGGCGCGCCATACTCAAACGCTTCGAGCATATGGCCGAACTGCGCCTGCGCCGTCTCGCGGCTGATGCCGAGCAGATCGAATAGTTTCTGCTGCACATCGCGGCGATGGATACGGATCGAGCCGCCGCCCGCTTCATAGCCGTTCAAAATAACATCGTAGGCCTTCGCGCGCACCTTGCCGGGGTCGGTATCCATCAGCGGCAGGTCTTCGTCTTTGGGCGCGGTGAACGGGTGGTGTACCGCGTCCCAGCGGCCTTCATCCGCATTCCACTCGACTAGCGGGAAATCAAGCACCCAGGCAAACGAGAGCAGATCAGGGTCGGCCAGGTTAAGCCGCGCACCAAATTCGCGGCGCAGCTTATCGAGCGCGGCGGCAACGACTTTGGGTGTATCGGCCACAATCAGCAGCAGGTCGTCGAGCTGGCCGCCCATAGCCTCGACAATCGCGGCCATTTCTTCGGCGCTCACCTGCTTGCCAAAGCTTGAGCGAATCTGCTCGGGCGCGGGGCCGCCCTGCAGCGAGGCCCATAGCAAACCCTTCGCGCCAGCCTGGCGGGCAATATCGGCCAGCTCATCGAGCTGCTTGCGCGAGTAGCCGCCCACACCCGGCACCCGAATGCCTTTGATCTGACCGCCATTCGCCAGCGCATTAGTAAACAGCGCAAATTGGCTGTGGGCCAGCACCTGGCCCAGATTCACAAACTCAAGGCCGTAGCGCAGATCGGGCTTATCAGAACCGTAGCGCTCCATGGCGTCGGCATAGCTCAGGCGCTGGAAGGGGGTAACCACGCGCTTATGTGGCACGACTTCGTGAACCATTTCGATGAACAGGCGCTCGATCAGGTTCAGCACGTCTTCCTGATCAACAAAGCTCATTTCCATATCGAGCTGGGTGAACTCGGGCTGGCGGTCGGCGCGCAGGTCTTCGTCGCGGAAACAGCGCGCGATCTGGAAGTAGCGGTCGTAGCCCGCCACCATCAACAGCTGCTTGAGCTGCTGCGGGCTCTGCGGCAGCGCGTAAAATTCGCCGGGATGCACGCGGCTTGGCACCAAATAATCGCGCGCACCCTCGGGCGTCGATTTAATCAGGATCGGCGTCTCAATCTCAAGAAAACCTTCTTTATCGAGGAAATCGCGGATGAACTTGATCATGCGGTGGCGCAAGATCAGGTTTTTCTGCATGCGCTCGCGCCGCAGATCGAGGTAGCGATACTTCAGGCGCAGCATTTCGTCTTCGCCGCCGTCTTTGCTAATATACAGCGGCGGGGTTTTCGCCGGGTTGAGAATATTCGCCACCCCGGCGCGTACTTCGATCGCGCCAGTGGGCAGATCGGGATTCAACGATTCGTCGGGACGCTTGCCCACCAGACCGCGCACTTGCAGCACAAATTCCGAGCGAGCCTGGCTGGCAATTGCGTGCGCTTCGGGGGCAGTGGCCGAATCGAATACGACTTGTGTTATGCCATAGCGATCGCGGAGATCGATAAAAATCAGCGGGCCATGGTCACGGCGGCGATGCACCCAGCCAGCCAGCAGCACTTCCTGGCCAGCGTTCTCGGGCCGCAGCTCGCCGCACGTGTGCGTGCGAAACATGAACAGCTCCTCTTCAAACGATACGAATACATCCAGCGAGCATCGCGCCGCTGCGCGCTCGTTATGGTTCCGAATATGAACCGGCGTATTATAACACAGGCGGTATTTTCGGGGCGCGTTGCCCCAGTACTCCAGATCGAGAGAACTGGCATTTCCTTCGGCACCACGCCGGAACAGTACAAATAGACGTTCTTGGCATGCCACCTCCAATCCATACACATGCTACCCAAAGCCATCAACCCATGGTATCCCGAAGTGCCCTCGGCCTTTCGAATATGTTAGCCTGATTGTGAAGTGCGAAATAAGCACAGGTGCGGTAGAATAGCACATGTGTTGCACTCGTGGCACAATGAGCGTTCGGCGTGCGTGAGATAGACGTGCCACCACCGCGCGCCGGCTCGGGTATACGATGGCAGAAACGACTACGATTGGAGGAGCTGTGGCTAATCATCTTCGGATTACGCTGGAAATTGGACCGAAGGGCAAGAAGGTGGTGGCAGTGGCACCAGATTGGCCCGGCCTCGAGCGCGGGGCGAAGACTGGGGAAGGTGCAATCGAACGGCTACGTTCCTATATTCTGCGATATTCACAGATAGCAAAGCTCGCCGAAATGGGCGTGGAGTTTGACGCTATCACGAACGTCGAGGTGGTCGAGCAGTATTCAGGGACAGGCTCAACTGACTTCTGGGGCATCTCGTTCGCGTTTTCGAGCATCGACAAGCAAGGCATGTCCGGTGACGAATTGGAACGCGAACTAACGCTGATGCAGGCGTGCTGGGCGTTTTTCGACGATGTGCGCAGGCGGGTGTCGGCTGAACTGCAAAAGGGCCCACGCGGCGGCGGGCGTGATCGCGATCGCATCGTGCAGCATATTTTTGCCAACGAGCAGGACTGGGCGAAGGGGCTTGGTGTGTACACCCCCGACGATGCAATGCTCACCGCCGAGGGGTTGAAAGCGCATCGCGATGCCTATTGCCAGGCAATCCGGGATTATCATGCACAGGGTAAGTTAGCCGGTAAGTGGCCGCTGCGGTACCTGATACGGCACACCGCCTTTCACACCCTCGATCATGCCTGGGAAATGGAAGACAAGGATTTGAGTGCCACACAAGTGTGAGGCGGAGCGATCTATAAGCATTGACATGGTGTATCGGTGTAGCTTCTGCCGATACCCGGCATTTGAGATCGTGCTCGAATAGTGATGTGATACCAGCGCACTGCCCAACACAATGTGCCGCCGACACAGGGTATTCCGCGCGTGATTGTTGAGGCGCGAACTGCAGGCTTTCCGACCACAGGAGCCTTTGTTGAGGGCAAGATCGTCCCGTCGATACACTTCCTGTATAGAGTACCAAAGAGAACAACATGGTAACATATGCTGCAACTGACATTATTCCAATGCGCAGCTTCGTGTATCAATGGCGCATTACAGACGCGCAATGGAATGCCCTATCGAACGAATTATTGGCACACATCGTTCCGCTAACTCCAGAGCGTAGCGAGCAAATTGGGCACCAGGGACGGGCCTTCCGTCAAGAACAATTACCCCCTAAATCTACTACGTACTACCAGATAGTGAGCCAATGTTCGCTCGCTCCCATCAATTCAGCTGATAATGAAAATATTCAACGATGGTTCCAAAAACTACCTATTAACCACAAGGAAACAGTCTATGTAAACTGGGGTGACAATGTCGCTATAGTAACCGAATGGCACACCTTCACGAACGTTTGGTTCAGTTTATGGTATCCTTTCGATGCAGTTGAGGTATTTGACGATACTTTGTCGTGGGCGGCATTATTTGGCCCAGAAGAAATTGCCACTTTTATTATGAAGCGCTCGTTGAGGTAGATGTACGGTAAACGGTGATCGCCCAGCGTCAAACTGGTCGCAAACGCGGCCGACTTCGGCGCGTTGCGGGCGATCAGGATTATCACGCGCCGCGCCTCCGCCGCTGGTTGCGTCGGCGTGGCATCTAACCCGTCATTCTTACTTTGATAACTGGCGGTGAATTACCTGCAAACCGTGAAGCTCGCCTTTCTCATGCGCTATCTCTGCTTATTGACGGAAATTGAATTGCCAGACAGAATCTGGTTGCTATTGGATCATAGCCATGCACGTATTTATATCCAATCGGTGGAAACTTATCGCAATTCTCAGTCTCATCAGTGTAGTAGCTGGAGCTGTGTTAGTTTTTAACTCCTATTACAAATCTGTTCCGGCGAACCGGGATTAGTCAACATCTCTTCTGTACTTTTGGGGGCGCTCCTCGGCAACGGCAGCTGCCGGACAGCGATTAGGGTGTCATGGACAGATACACTTTTCCGGTCTCCCATTCATCG
>WBZP01005219.1_pt1 | contig 13266 bp, 10 predicted proteins | sample 5204301 | NCBI WGS metagenome assembly WBZP01 (sample SAMN12412401, study PRJNA552823) | activated sludge metagenome | isolation source: activated sludge from nitrification reactor of wastewater treatment plant... | place: USA: Pennsylvania | collected 2017
TTGACATGCGCATCTCCTTGCCACGCTGAATGACGTCGCACTCACCAGCGTACACAAGGATGCCTTGTCAGCCAACCTCCTCTTTTTCAAACTGTCCGGTAGCTAAAGCGAGAATCGAGAATCGAGAGGCCGGAGAGCGATCGAGGATCGCGCAATGGGTCGCGAGAGCACTTGCTATGGCTGTGGCTTTTCCTTGCGTCCTGCTCTTTTGCTCTTCCCTTGCGCCCTTGCCTCGATCAGTTTGCAGTCAAGAGCGCGAGCAGTGCGGCGTCCTCGAGCACGCGGCGGCGCTGGATGGTGCGGCGCTGCGCAGCCAGGCGCGGCAGCGTGCGCAGCCCGTCCCACTGGCCGCGCAGGCGGGCACGCGCCGCCTCGCCGCGCCAGTTGCGCAGCGCATCGATCGTCACCTTGAGCTGAGCGCCCAGAATCTGCGGCAGGTTGCGCAGCAGCAGCGGCGTGGGCATGTTCTTCGCCAGCAGCCAAAGGCTGTTGCGCCCCACATAGTAGGAGGCCAGCCGATCGCCGCCGGTGGCGCTCAGGTGATGGTAGACGCGCGCGTCGGGCGCAAAGACAACCTCGCCGCCGGCCAGGCGCGCGCGAAAGCTCAGGTCAACATCCTCCATGTACATCCAGAAAGATTCGTCGAAGCCGCCCAGCGCCTGCCAGGCGTCGCGCCGCCAGGCCGCAGCGCCGCCGCAGGCGCCAAAGACCTGCGTGCGCACGTCATACTGGCCGCGGTCCTGCTCCCAAACGCCACGGTTGCGGGCCACGCCGTCGCGCCCCAGCTCGTCTCCCGCCGAGTGGATCACGTCGCGCCGGTCAAAGAGCAGCAGCTTGCTGGCCACGGCTACGGCGTTCGGGTGCGTCACAATCGTCTGTGCCAGCGCCGCCAGCCAGTCGTCGGCCGGCTCGGTGTCGCTGTTTAGCTGCACGATGAAGCGGCCATAGGCAGCGGCGGCGCCCGTGTTGCAGGCGGCGGCAAAGCCGGCGTTGGCGCGGTTCACCACCACGCGCACTTCGGGAAAGTCGCGCTCGACAAGTTCCACCGAGCCGTCGCTGCTGGCATCGTCGACGACGATCGTCTCGAAGTCGCCGAAGCTTTGGCGGCGCAGCGCGGCCAGCAGCACGGGGAGGTGGCGCTCACCGTTGTAGTTGGCGATCACCACGGAGAAGAAGGGCGGGGCGCCGGCGGCCAGTTCGGGGAAGCTGCGCACCTGGCGGGCGTCGAACTCCTCGCTCGCCGGGCGGAAGTTGTCGATGTTGAGGGCAATGGTGTGGCGCATGACCACACGGTTGCCCTCGCGCAGCGATCCGTAAGTCTCGTCGGCCACAATCGGGTTGGGACGCGTGATCGCATCGCCGCGGTTGGCCAGCCGCTTGCGCGCCTGCTCCACCTGCTCCTTGCGCTGGTCGGCCGACTTTACCTCTTCCGAGCGCGTGGGGTCGATTTTGGCCCGAAAGATCTCGTCGGGAACGGGAAGCTCATCCATCGCAAGGCACCTGGTCTCTGCTGCCCTTCAGGCAGACGGCGAAAGGGCGGGGGCAAAGGTGGCGGCATAGGCGGCCACTGCCTCCTGCCACGGGCGCAGGCGAATGCCCAGCGCAGCGGCGGCCTGGTTCACCAGCACCGCATGGGGCGGCGGCGGCGCCGGGCGCACAAAGTCGGCCAGCTTGATCGGCTCCACAGCCACGTGGTCGCGGCCGGCGGCCTGCAGCACCGCCTGCGCTAGCGCAAAGCGGCTGCAAGAACCCTCGTTGACGCAGTGGTAGGCGCCCGGCCGGCCCACCTCGAGCAGGCGCACCATGGCGTCCGCCGCATCCAGCGCCGAAGTGGGGTTGCCGTACTCGTCATCCACCACGCGCAGGGGCACCCCGCTGGCGGCGGCCTTGTCGGCGGCGGCCACGATCTTGGCCGGGAAGTTGAGCCCGCCCGGCCCAAAGAGCCACGCCACGCGCGCCACAATCAAATCACGCGTCGCGGCGGCGGCGGCGCGCTCACCCGCCAGCTTGCTGCGCGCATAGACGCCCCCCGGCTGCGGCAGGTCATCCTCGAAGTAGAAGCGCCCCGGCAGACCGGCAAAGACCTCGTTCGTGCTCACCTGCAGCATGCGCGCGCCGAGCGCCGCGCAGCCCTCGGCCAGATAGCGCACGGCCAGCGCATTGACGGCATAGGCGGCGGCCGGGTCGGCTTCGGCCGCATCGACCTGCGTCCACGCCGCGGCGTTGATCAGCGCGTCGGGCGCCTCGTCCACCAGGCGGCGCGTGATCTCCGGCGTTGTAATGTCCACCTCGGGCAGCGACCAGTTGCTCGGCCGGTGGCCCGCCGCTTCAAGCGCCGCCATCAGCGCCGTGCCCAACTGTCCACGACCACCAACCACAAGTACGTTCATAGAGATATCGGGGGATAGAGACAAACGAGAATACGAGCGAGAAGCGAGAAGCAAGAAGCGAGAAGCGAGAAGCGAGAAGCGAGAAGCGAGAAGCGAGAAGCGAGAAAGCGGTCGGTGGGCGCCGAAGTGATACCAAAACAAGAGTCGCGTTCAGACGTCTTTCCTTGCGCCTTTGCGTTGAGCAGTTGCAGTTTGCAGGATCGCGCTAGATGAAGCTGCCGGGCGGGTCGACCCAGTTGCGCGGGTCGTCCAGCACTGGTGAAACGAAGGGCACAAAGCGCACACCGCCCAGGCTGCGCCACTGCACGCGACCGCCCGACCGGCGCAGCAGCCACAGCTCCTGGTCGCCGTGGGGCGGGCCAAGCGGGATCACCATGCGCCCCTCAGCCCCTAACTGCCAGACGAGCGGCCGCGGTGCGTGCAGCGCCGCCGCCGAAACCACGATCGCCTGGAAGGGCGCGTACGCCGCCCAGCCCAGCGCGCCATCACCCACCGCGAGGTGCGGCGCATAGCCGGCGTTCTGCAGTGCCACCGCCGCCTGCCGTGACAGCGCAGGCGAGCGGTCGATCGAATAGACCGTGGCGCCGGCGGCTGCGTCGGCGCCCTGCACCAGTTCGCAGAGCAGCGCCGTCTGATACCCCGAGCCGGTGCCAATCTCGAGCACGGCATCGCCCGGCGCCAGCTGCAGCGCTTGCAGCATCAGCGCCACCACATAAGGCTGGCTCGCGGTCTGCCCCTCACCAATGGGCAGCGGCTCGTCGCGATCGGCCTGGTCGCGCACCGACGGGGGCACAAAACGCCGCCTGTCTACACGCGTAAAGGCGGCGCGCACGCGTGCATCGGTGACATCCGCCCAGCTCGCCGCATGCGGGAAGCGTGCAGACGCCGGCGCTGTGTCACTCGCAGACGGTTCTTGCTGCGCGTCGGCACCCATGGGTCGCCTCCGCAGGGTGAGGGTGATGCGCTGTGACTGCTACCCGGCGCGCATTGTAGCATACGCGAAACGCGATCGAGAATCGAGAAGCGAGAATCGAGAGGACAACTCGCGTGGCCGGAGCTGTCCTCTCGCTTCTCGCTTCTCGATTCTCGATCGTCTTTACTCGCTTAGCTCCTCCAGCACGGCGCCCGGCAGCCAGCGGCGGTAGGGAAGGATGTCGACGAAGCCCATGTGGCCGCCCACGCGGTGGATGTGCACCTTCAGGTTGTCGTGCGGCTGCAGGCGGTAGATGTCGTGAACGGGGATGACGCGGTCGTCCACCGTGGCCACAATCGTGGTCGGTGTGCGCAGCGCCTGCGCCATCTCGTTATCGAACCCATAGTGCGCGAAGTAGTCGTCGGCCGACTTCCATTGGCTGTGCTGCGGGATCGCAAGGTCGGTCATTTCGCGCAGACGGGCCACGCGCTCGAGCTCTCTGAAGTCGTAGCGGTCGGGGAAGCGCCGCTGCTTGCCCTTGAGTGAGGCCAGCCAGCGCGCGCGAAAGAAGGCGCGGTAGACCGTCTGCTGGTCGATGGCATCGACGGCGGCGGCCGGGTTCACGGCCGGGCAGACGGCGACTACCTTGGCCAGGTTGGGGATCGGCTCGTGGTTGTGGCGCTCGGCCATGCGCAGCACAAAGTTGCCGCCCATCGAACCGCCCACCATATAGAAGGGGTGGTCGCCGGCAAGCTGCGCAATCTGCTGCGTCGCGGCGTGCACCTCGCCCAGCAGTGTGCCGATGAAGAGCCCCCTGTTGAGCGCCAGGCGGTCGACGTGCAGGTTGGGCCCATGGTCGCGCAGGTTGAGGCGGAAGGTGGAATAGCCGGAACGCAGCAGGGCATCGGCCACGAAGAGCAGATCTGCCGAATGGCTGTGTCCCTCCCAACCGTGGATAAGCAGCACCAGGCCGCGATGGCTTGCCGACGAGAGCCGCGGGTTGTAGTAGCCCATAAGCCGCGCCTGGCGCTCTGGGTCGGCGCCCGTTGCGTCGGGGCCGGCGTCGATCAGGATTGGCTGCTCAAGGCGGCGCGCCACGCTGTCGAGCGGGCGGCGGCGGGCGAGCATCGTCTGCACGCTGCCGTTTTGCACCGCGCGCCGGGGCACAAAGGCGTTGCTGGGCCGGTAGTTGTCAACCAGGATGCCCTCGGCGCGCAGGGCATCCTCGAAGGCGTCGGCCTCGGCTGCGGACTCGCCGCCAGCCACCACGGCGCGCAGCCGCTGCACGCGCTGCGAGAGGCCGCTCGCCACGGCGGTTACGGCCGGCAGGTCGGGCAGCGCCGGCAGGCTGGGCAGCGAGGAGAGCGACGGCAGCTGCGGCATGCTGGGCATGCTGGGCAGCTGCGGCATGGTGGGCAGGCGGGGGCGACGTACGGGAAAGCGCATAAATCCAACCTCTCAGGTGGACGGCGGGCCTGGGGAGGGCAGGCAGGTGGGCAAGGGTCGGGCCGGCATCTCTCGCCCCGCATTGCTTGCGGCACGAGTGCGAACTGGCTAAAATAGCAGATGCTAAGCGAACATCCCCTTGCTCCTTACCTGACGGTCATTCTAGCAGACGAGTTCCCCTGCGCACGGGCGCGATGACCATGCCCGACACGCCCCACCCGCCGCTTGCCACCCCACCCGCCGAAGACGCGCCGCCGCCTGCGCCCTCCCTCAGTGCAGCACCGCCGCTCGCGCCCATTGCCGCCGAACCGGAACTCGACGCCATCGACCTGCCCCACCAGACGCTCGACGCCGGGAACAGCTGCATGCCCACTGCGCTGCTCGCCACACGCCGGGCGCGCTTTCCCGCTGCGCTGCCGCCGGTTGTCGTCACCTCGGTGAGCCTGGGCAGCAGCAAGCGCAACAGCCGCGCCGAGACCACGCTGCTCGGCCGCCGCGTCATCCTCTCGCGTATCGGCGTCGACGGCGACCGCGCCCGCGCTCGCACCCTCTTCGAGTCGCTCGACGGCAAGGTGGATGCCTTTGGCTTTGGCGGCGCCGACGCCGGCGTCACCGTCGACGGTCGTTTCTACGCCTTCAGCTCGCTCGCCGCGCTGACTGCCGGGCTGCAAACACCTGTGGTGGACGGCGGCGGGCTGCGCAGCGTCATCGAGCGGCGCATTGCCCAGCAGCTGCCTCCCGAGCTGGCCGCCCTCGAGCCAAAACGCGCCCTGATCACCACCGCCGTCGACCGCTACGACATGCTGCGCAGCTTCGCCGATGCCGGCTTCGACTGCCTCTGCGGCGATCTGGGCTTCGTCTTCGGCATCCCCTTCGCCATTCGCTCGGTCAGCGGGCTGCACCGGCTGGCACGCGTGCTCCTGCCCGTGGTGCGCCGCCTCCCCTTCGAAATGCTCTACCCAACGGGCAAGAAGCAGGAGGAGTCGCACCTGCGCTTTCCGCTCTGGTTCAACTGGGCCACCTTCATCTGCGGCGATTTTCTCTTTTTGCGCACACACCTGCCCGAGCGGCTCGACGGCAAGGTGATCGTCACCAACACCACCACCAGCGCCGACGTCGAGCTGCTGCGCGAGCGGGGCGCGCGTGCACTCGTCACCTCGACCCCGCGCATCGACGGGCGCAGCTTCGGCACCAACGTCATCGAGGCGGCGCTGACGGCGATCGCCGGCAAGGGCCGTGCCCTCACCCCGGCCGAGCTCTCCGACCTGGTGGGCGACGCCCTGCCCCCTACCGTCACCCTCCTCACCCCCTGACCGCTCAACTGCAGAACTGATCGACGCAAAGGCGCAAGGGAAAAGCCAGGGGAAGGGCGCAAGGAACAGCCACAGCAACAGCGACAGCCACGGCTGCTGCACGCCACCTCGCTCCTCGCTCCTCGATCGGCTGTTCTCTCGCTTCTCGCTTCTCGATCGTCTCTCTCTCGAGTAGAATATCCCCCATGACCGCAACCCTCGTCCTCCACCACGCCGACCTGCTGCTGACCATGGACGCCGAGCGACGCGAGATTCGCGACGGCGCGCTGATCGCGCGCGGCCCCGCCATCGAGTGGGTGGGCCCCAGCGCTGAACTGCCCGCCGGCGCACTCAAGGCGGCCGACCAACTGATCAACGCCAGCGGGCGGCTGGTGATGCCCGGCATGGTCAACACCCACCACCACTTCTACCAGACGCTGACCCGCGCCATCCCCGCAGCACAGGATGCCGTGCTCTTCGACTGGCTCAAGACGCTCTACCCGATCTGGGCCGAGCTGACGCCCGACGACGTGCGCATCAGCACCCAACTCGCCCTCACCGAACTGCTGCTCAGCGGCTGCACCACCAGCAGCGACCACCACTACCTATGGCCAAACGGCAGCCGGCTCGACGACCAGTTCGAGGCTGCCGAGGCCGTGGGCGTACGCTTCCACGGCGCGCGCGGCAGCATGAGCCTGGGCGAGAGCCAGGGCGGTCTGCCCCCCGACCGTGTGACCGAGGACGAGGCCGCCATCCTGCGCGACTGCCGGCGCGTCGTCGAGGCCTATCACGACGCCGGCCGCTTTGCCATGCGCCGGGTGGTGCTTGCCCCCTGCAGCCCCTTCAGCGTGACGCCAGAGCTGATGCGTGAGAGCGCAGCGCTGGCGCGCAGCTTTGGTCCCGCCGCAAATGTCCACCTGCACACACACCTGGCCGAGACCATCGACGAGGAGGCGTTCTGCCTGGCCCGCTTCGGCGCCCGCCCTGGTGACTACGCCGAAGCGCTGGGTTGGCTGGGCGACGACGTCTGGCATGCCCACTGCGTGCACATCGACGCCGGCGACATCGGCCGCTTTGGCGCCACCGCCACCGGCGTCGCGCACTGCCCCAGCAGCAACATGCGTCTGGCCAGCGGCATTGCACCGGTGCGCGCAATGCGCGACGCCGGCGTGCCCGTGGGGCTTGGCGTCGACGGCAGCGCCAGCAACGACAGCAGCCACATGCTGGCCGAGGCGCGCCAGACCCTGCTCCTGCAGCGCGTGATGGGCAACCCGCACGCCATGGGCGCGCGCGAGGCGCTCGAGATCGCGACGCTGGGCGGGGCGCGCGTGCTCGGCCGCGACGACATCGGCGCGCTGGCCCCGGGCATGGCCGCCGACTTTGTCGCCTTTCATCTGGGCGCCCTGGGCTATGCCGGCGGCGCCGTGCACGATGCCGCCGCCGCCCTGCTCTTCTGCCACCCGCAGCAGGTGGACCTCGCCGTCGTCAACGGGCGCGTGTTGGTGGAGGACGGCCAGCCGCTGCACATCGACCTGCCCCTGCTGGCCGAGCAGCACAACCACGCCGCGCGCGCCCTGCTAACGCGGGCAGGAAAGGCGTAGGATGATCGAGAAGCGAGAAGCGAGAATCGAGAGGCCGGCGGCGAACAGCACTCGCGACTCGACGAGGGCTGGTCGCCTCGCGCCCTCTCGATTCTCGATTCTCGATTCTCGATCGCGTTGACCATGCCAAACGCGACCCTGGACGTGATCCTGACCCACGAACACACCGACTTCGACGCGCTCGCGTCGCTGCTGGCGGCGTCGCTGCTCTACCCGCAAGCCACGCCCGTGCTCCCGCGCCAGATGAACCGCAACGTGCGCGAGTTCGTCAGCCTCTACCACAGCCACCTGCCCTTCATCCAGCCCTCGCACCTGCCGCGCCGCCGCATTGCCAAGGTGGTGCTCGTCGATACGCGCGCCCTCAACCTGCCACGCGGCCTGGCACCCGACGCCGAACTGCTCGTCATCGACCACCACGTGGAGGTGAGCGACACCGGCAGCGACGGCAAGCCCGCTGCGGATGGGGTGCGCAGCCCGCAGCGCGACCAGCCGGCGCGCCGCCAGGTTTGGAGCGAGCCGGTGGGCGCAAACACCACGCTGCTCGTCGAGCGACTGATGGAGAGCGGCGCCCAACTGCGGCCGCTGCACGCCACCCTCTTTGCGCTCGGCATCCACGAAGACACCGGCAGCCTCACCTATGGCGGCACCACCTGGCGCGACGCCCGCGCCCTCGCCTGGCTGCTCGAACCCGAGCGGGGCGTCAACCTTGATGTGCTCAACCAGTTCCTGCACCACCCGCTAGGCGAAGGGCAGCGCCGCCTGCTCGAGAGCCTGATCGCAGACAGCGAGGTGGTCGAGGTCGAAGGCTACACAATTGTGGTGGCGCAGGGCGAGGCGGCGGGGCAGACCGACGAGATCAGCACCGTTGCCGCGCGCCTGCGTGATTTCCACGAACAGGACGCCGTCTTCCTGGTCATTCAGCTCGACGAGATGGTGCAGATCGTCGCCCGCAGCGTCACCGACGAGGTGGACGTGGGCGCGGTGGCGCGTGCGCTGGGCGGCGGCGGCCACACCCGCGCGGCGGCCGCGCCCGTGCGCGGCCTCTCTACCGCCCAGCTGCGCGACCAGATTGTGAACCTGGTGGGCGCCCAGGTGCGCTCGCGCGCCAGCGTGCGCCACATCATGAGCAGCGGTTGGCCGCATACACTTGCACCCGACATGGCCGTCAACGACGCTGCCGAGCTGATGCGCCGCTACGGCCACGAGGGCTTCCCTGTCGTAGCGGCGAGAACCGACAGTGCCACAGGCGTGAGCACCGCGGCCGACAGCGCCACAGGCGAGAGCGCCCTGCTCGGTGTGTTGACGCGCAACGAAGCCGACCGCGCCATCGCCCACGGGCTGGGCGCCGAACCGGTGCGCCGCTTCATGCGCTCGGGCAGCGTCAGCGTGCGGCCCGAGGATTCGCTGCCCACCCTGCGCCGCACCATGATCGAGAGCGGCTGGGGGCAGATCCCCGTCGTCGACGAGAACAACCGCATCATCGGCATTGTTACCCGCACCGACCTGATCAAGACCTGGGACGACCCGCGCGCCGCCGAACACCGCAGCGGCGCCGTCGAGCAGCGGCTGGCCTCGGCGCTGGCGCCGCTGCAGCACCACTTGCTGCGCCTGCTGGGCGAACAGGCCGCTGCGCTCGGCTTCACAATCTTTGTGGTAGGCGGCTTTGTGCGCGACCTGCTCCTGAACCAGGCCGCCGGCCGCGTGCAGAGCTTCGACGTCGACATCGTGCTTGAGGGCGACGGCATCCACTTTGCCAACCACTTGCAGCGCCGTTACGGCGGGCGCGTGGTGCAGCATCGCCAGTTCAACACCGCCAAGTGGATTCTGGACGACGCCGAATCCCCCATCAACGCCGACCTGCTGCTCGCCCCCCTGCCCGCTGCAGCGCGCGCCGACCTTCCGCGCCACCTCGACTTCATCTCGTCGCGCACCGAGTTCTACACCGCGCCCAGCGTGCTGCCCACCGTCGAAAACAGCAGCATCAAGCTCGACCTGCACCGGCGCGACTTCACCATCAACACGCTTGCGCTCTGCCTCAACCCCGACCGCTGGGGGCAACTGCTCGACTTCTGGGGCGGTGTCAACGACCTGCACGCCGGCATCGTGCGCGTGCTGCACAGCCTGAGCTTTGTCGACGACCCCACGCGCATCCTGCGCGCCGTGCGCTACGAGCAGCGCTTCGGCTTCCAGATCGACCCGCGCACGCTCGAACTGATCGCCGACGCGCTCGACCTGCTCGACCGCGTCACACCGGCGCGCATCCGCCACGAGGTCGAGCGCATCCTGCAGGAGGCCGAACCCGAGCGCATGATGGTGCGCCTCGACGCGCTGGGCGTGCTGGCGCAAATCGATGCGGGCCTGCAGGCAGGCGCGTGGGTGGAGCAGAGCTTTGCCCGCATGCGCCGCGCCTTGATCGAACCCTCTGCGCCAGCCGACGAACCTGCCACAGACGAGCATGGCTTGAGCGAGGGGCTGCGCGCCGACCTGCGCAGCGAGCCGCTGGAACGGCTCTACTGGGTGGCGCTGCTCTACCCCAGCCCGGAGGCCAACGACGCCCGTGTGACGGCACGGCTTGGCCTGCGCCGCGCCACGCAGATCTTGATGGCCGACGTGCGGCTGATGCAGACCGCCCGCCCGCAACTGCTGGCCGATGCGCTGCGCCCCTCGCAGGCCGTGGCGCTGCTCGACGAGATTGCCCCGGCGGCGGCGGCGCTGGTGGTGCTGCTGGAGGACGATGCGCGGCTGGCCGCCATTCTTGATGCCTACCGCACGCGCTGGAGCGCAATCAAGGCAGAGTTGACGGGCGACGACCTGCGGGCGATGGGGCTGCCTCCCAGCCCGCGCTATCGCGCCCTGCTCGAAGGGCTGCGCGCCGCCCGCCTCGACGGCCAAATCGCCACCCGCGCCGAAGAAGAGCAGCTCTTGCAGCAGTGGCTGGCCGGGTAGCTCGAGCGCCCGCAGCGCGATTCAGTTCCCTCGCTGCGGCGCGGTTTCGGCGCAGCTTCGGCACTCTGCTAGAATAGCCACACGTGCAACGGCGATCGCGGCCCTGCGCCGCCTGCCGCACCGCTCCAAACTCATTTCACGATGAAATCCACAGATTTCATCATCCCTTCTTACTGGACCTACAAGGCTGCCGACGCAGATTCCAGTACGGCAGCACCTTAAGGGAACCCGGCATGGAACAACTGGCGTTGTGGCGCAACATCGCACTCGTGGTGCTGGCCATCCAGTGCGTCATCGGCGTGGTGCTGGCGCTGGCCGTCACCTACATCCTGGTGCGGCTGATGGATCTGGCCCAGAAGAAGAGCGCAGTGGGCGCGAGCAAGCTGCAACAGGTGTCGCGCACCGTGGCCGTGCAGAGCCACACCTACGCCAACAAGGTCACCGAGCCGGTGCTGAAGGTCCAGGGGCAGGCGGCGCGCACCAAACAGGCGCTGCGCTCGCTGACGCCGGCGTGGGGCGCGGGCGCCGCGCGCAAACGTTCGGCGCCGGCGGCCGGCAACACAACACCCACACCCTGAGCGGCGCTACACCGTCCAGCCTTGCCCCACCGCAACCCAGCGAGCTGCAGCCACCTACCCTACAGGGAGCCTCTCCATGAGCCAGCGCACAAAGTCGATGTTGATCGGTCTCGCGATTGGCGCGGCGGCAGGCGCCGTCTTCGGCTGGGTCTCGTCCCAGGAGCATGTCCAGTCCGACGGCACGCGTATGGGCACCGTGGGCCTTTCGACGCTGGCGCCGAACGATTTCCTCAAGATCGGCATTAGCTTGCTGAGCCTGGCGCGCGAGCTTGGTGCGATGGTGCGGCGCGTCTAGCGCGATCGAGAAGCGAGGATCGAGGAGTGCCTGCAACGGCTCGTTGAGGAGCCGAGGTGCTGCTCTTCGAAGCACTGCTGTTCCCCACGTCTTTTCACCATCCGTCACACAAGGAGTGCTCTGTGGCTCAGCCTGGAAGCAGCGAACGGCCGCTGCGCGTCGCCATCGTGGGCGCAGGCCCATCCGGATTCTACGCCGCCGGCGCGCTGCTCAAGGCGCCCGGCATCTCCGTCTCGATCGACCTGATCGAGCGCCTTGTTGCGCCGCATGGCCTCGTCCGCTACGGCGTCGCCCCCGACCACCAGAACATCAAATCGGTCTCCAAGGTCTACGACCGCATCACCACCGAGCCCAACGTGCGCTACTTCGGCAACGTTGAATTCGGCAAGGAGCTGACGCTGGCCGACCTGCGCCACCATTACGACCAGATCATCTTTGCCACCGGCGCCCAGGCCGACCGCCGCCTCGGCATCCCGGGTGAAGACCTGCCCAACAGCATGTCCGCCACCGAGTTTGTGGCCTGGTACAACGGCCACCCGGATTACGCGCACCTCGACCCCGACCTCTCGTGCGAGAGCGTGGTGGTGGTGGGCGTGGGCAACGTGGCGATGGACGTCGCCCGCATCCTGGCCAAGACGATTGACGAGCTCAACCGCACCGACATCGCCGACTCTGCGATCGACGACCTGGCGCCCAGTAAGGTGCGCGACATCCACGTGCTCTCGCGGCGCGGGCCGGCGCAGGTCAAGTTCACAAACGCCGAGATTCGCGAGTTTGGCCACCTCGAAGCCGCCGTGCCGGTGGTCGACGAGCGCGAACTCTACATCGACAAGACCTCCAGCAAGTCGATCGAGGGCGACACCAGCGCGCAGAAGAACATCGACTTCCTGCGCGTCTACGCCGAGATGGACCCGCAGAGCAAGCCCCGTCGCGTCCACTTCCGCTTCCTGCTCTCGCCGGTGGAGATCATCGCCGGCGCGGACGGCAAGATCGCCGCAGTGCGCTGCGAGCGCAACAAGCTGGTGCCCACCGACGACGGCGACCTGAAGGCGGTCGGCACGGGCGAGTTCGAGACGATCCCGGCCGGCATGGTGCTGCGCTCGGTGGGCTACAAGGGCACGCCGCTGCCCGATGTGCCCTACAACAGCCGCTCCGGCACGATCCAGAACGTGGACGGGCGCGTGACGGGCGACGACGGCCAGCCGATCCCCGGCCTCTATGTGGTGGGTTGGGCCAAGCGCGGCCCCACCGGCGTCATCGGCACCAACAAGCCCGACGCGCAAGAGACGGTGAACGAGATGATCGCCGACCTGCCCGCGCTCACGCCTGCGCCCGAGCCGGACCCCGACGCGATTGTGCGCCTGATTGCCGAGCGCGCCGAGCGCGTCGTCTCCCTGGCCGACTGGGAGCAGATCAACGCCGCCGAGCTGAACGCCGGCAAGGCGCAGGGGCGGCCGCGCGTCAAGATCGTGGATAAGGCCGACATGCTCAAGGTGCTCGCGCCGGCGGTTCCGGCGCCGCCCAAGGTCAAGCTCGAAGCGGTGACCGTACAGCCGGCGGGCGACATCCACGTCGAGTAGACGGCGACAATCAGACGACAAAAGGACGGGGGGGAGCCGGCGCGGCTCCCCCCCGTTTTTTCATCTCCTTCTCTTCAGTAAGGGAAAACACAGCATGGAAAGTACACCTTTAGTTTCGCGTAAAAGGGGCAAAAGGAATGACATCGACGAGGTCCTCAGGTAGAGTGTAGGCGCCAACCCGTCACCAACCTGTGGACACCGCCGATGTCACCGATAGTCTACCGC
>WBZP01005222.1_pt1 | contig 13261 bp, 10 predicted proteins | sample 5204301 | NCBI WGS metagenome assembly WBZP01 (sample SAMN12412401, study PRJNA552823) | activated sludge metagenome | isolation source: activated sludge from nitrification reactor of wastewater treatment plant... | place: USA: Pennsylvania | collected 2017
GGGGAGCATAGGCCCTTCTCCCTCCGGGAGAAGGGTTTGGGATAAGGGGATCGCTACCATTCCTCCCGACATCGCCGACCTCTTCCCGTATTCCTTCGAGGACTCCGAACTGGGCGAGATTCCGGAGGGGTGGGAGATTGCGACTCTCTTCGATTTTGCGACTTTGAATCCCGAGACATGGTCGAAGGAAACACGTCCCTTGCTTATCAATTACGTCGATCTCTCCAATACGAAGTGGGGAAGAATCGAAGAAGTCACGATGTATACCCAGAAGGAAGCGCCGAGCCGCGCACAGCGTGTGCTTCGACCCCAAGATACAATCGTCGGCACGGTTCGCCCCGGGAATGGTTCGTACGCTTTGACCTCGCAAAATGGACTTACCGCCAGTACGGGGTTTGCTGTTCTCAGGCCATTACGGCGCGACTACGCGGAGTTCGTGTATCTCGCTGCGACGGCCGCCGACAACATCGACCGACTCGCACATTTGGCTGACGGCGCGGCTTACCCTGCGGTTCGTCCCGAAGTAGTGGCGGCAACCCAGATGTTGAAGGCGCCGGACCGAGTCATAGAAGCATTCTCACGCATTACCGGCCCGTTTCTCGCAAAGATGGCAGAGAACGACCGCGAGTCCCTTAACCTTGCAACTCTACGCGACACACTTCTACCCAAGCTCATCTCGGGTGAGGTGCGTGTGAGGAATGCCGAGCGCTACATCCTGGGATATGCTTGATCCACCATGCCCGCGCTAAAACAACTCTCGGTATCTGGCTTCAAGTCCTTCCGCGAAGTGAATGATTTCGAGCTGCGCGCGCTCAATGTGCTGATCGGCGCGAACGGGGCCGGAAAGAGCAATTTCATTTCGCTGTTCCGTCTACTGTCCCAGTTGCTGGAAGGGCGATTGCAGATCCATGTACAGGAGCAGGACGGGCCGGACCGGCTGTTGTTCGGCGGACGTAAGCGCACGGCGCGCATCACGGCAAACTTCCGGTTCGGCAACAACGGCTACCGCATCGCGCTCGTGCCCGCAGGTGAGCGCTTGATTTTCGAGCGCGAGGAGACCCTGTTTTTCGGCGATTGGGCAAATAAGACGCATGCACTTGGTAGTGGTCACTCCGAGGCTTTGCTGCCGCATGTCCAGGACGATACGTTCGCGCCTTACGTGCTCCCGGCAATACGCGGCTGGCGGGTGTTTCACTTCCACGATACCAGTCCGACCGCCGGTGTGCGGCACGCACAGCCGACACGCGCGAATCTGCGACTGAAGGACGACGCGGCGAATCTGGCGCCGTTCCTGCGTATGTTGTTCGAGCGGCATACGGACTATTACCGGCGCATCGTGGAGACGATTCAGCAAGCGGTACCCTTCTTCGGCGACTTCGTTTACCGCAAAGATCCTGGCGAGCGCATGGAACTGGAGTGGTTCGAGTCTAACGATCCCGATACGATCTATGGACCGCGCCAGCTTTCGGACGGCACCTTGCGCTTCATCTGCCTCACGACGCTACTGTTGCAGCCGGTGTCCTATCAGCCGGATACCATTTTGATCGACGAACCGGAGCTGGGTCTGCACCCCTATGCGCTGAGCCTGCTCGGTGCCTTGTTGCAACAGGCTTCGGAACGCCGACAGTTGATCGTCTCCACGCAGTCGGTGGAACTGCTAAACGCCCTTAACCCAGAGGAGGTCGTGGTTGTGAATCGCCACGACGGCGAATCTGTGATGGAGCGTCTGGATGCCGACGCACTGAAGGATTGGTTGGCGGACTACACAGTCGGCGAGCTGTGGCGCATGAACGTTCTGGGTGGAACACCGTCCCGATGAGGCGGCTTGTTATCGTCGGCGAAGGGCAGACCGAACAGGATTTTGTCCGCGATGTGCTCGCGCCCACACTAGGGGCGGTGGGGATCGTAGTTACGGGCCAGTTGATTGCGACATCCTCAGTCGCGAAAGGTGGGGCATTGACCCGGGATCGGGTGTTGCGTGCTTTGGCCAACACGCTCAAGCAGCACCGTAACGCTTATGTCACGACCCTATTCGATCTCTACGCGCTGAAGCCGGATTTGCCCGGTATGGATCAAGCGCGCACCATCGGCGATCCCATCGCGCGCGCGGCCTATGTCGGCGAATCCTTGTCGCAGCACGTCGCCGCAGAGGTGGAATGCCTGCCGGGCCGTTTCTTCGCACACATTCAACCCTACGAGTTCGAGGCTTTGTTGTTCTCCGACCTGACGCGATTGTGCGAGATCGAACCAGGCTGGAGCCGCTTTGCCGATCCGCTGCAGAAGGTGAGAGAAAGTGTGGCAAGTCCGGAATACATCAACGACGGGCCCGTTACGCATCCCGCGGCCCGCTTGAGCATCCTGACCGCGCCGGCCTATCGCAAACGGCTGCACGGCCCAAAAGCCGCGGCGCGAATCGGGCTCGATCGTATCGCTGCCGAGTGCACCCATTTTGGTGCTTGGGTTGAGCGGGTTCGCCTGTTGCCACCGTTAGAGTAGCCCGACATGAGCACCTTTAAAGAGTCGGTTGTCGAACAGGCAGCGCTGAACTGGCTTGCGGAGCTGGGTTATTCGGTTGTCACAGGTGAGGCGATGGCGCCGAATCCTTCCCTGGAACTGCGCGGCAGCTTTGCCGACGCGGTGCTTGAAGGTGCTTTGCGTAGTGCTCTGCGTCGACTGAACCCAAATTCCCAGGAGGACGCATTAAACAGCGCTACACGCCAGCTTCTGCATGTATCGGGCACGACATTGGTCGAGCGCAACCGCCATTTGCACCGTTTAATGGTAGATGGGGTTAGCGTCGAGACCCGGCTTCCTGACGGTTCTATCAGAGGTGAACTGGTCCGCGTGATTGGTTTTGAAGAGCCGGACAGAAACGATTGGCTCGCGGTTAGCCAGTTTTCAGTTAAGGGCGAAGGTGGCGCAGTACGGCGCCCCGATATCGTACTTTTTCTCAATGGCCTACCAGTAGCGGTAATCGAGCTCAAGAACCCCGCCGACGAAAACGCCACGATCTGGAGTGCATGGCAGCAATTTCAGACCTATCAAACCCAAATACCGGCGCTCTTTACCACCAACGCCGCCCTCGTTATTTCCGATGGTGCACAGGCGCGCATCGGCGCAATCGGTGCTGGCAAGGAGTGGTTCAAGCCATGGCGCACCATCACCGGGCGCGAGGACGCGCCCCTGCAACTTACCGAGTTGCAGGTGGTGCTGGAAGGCGTGTTCGAGAAGCGCCGGTTTCTCGATCTGCTGCGCTACTTCATCCTGTTCGAGGACGACGGTAGCGGCAAGATCATCAAGAAAATGGCGGGTTACCATCAGTTCCACGCGGTGAACGTGGCGGTGGAAGAAACGCTACGCGCGGCCCAGATCGGCGCGGCAGGAATTGCCGAGACGCCGGGCCGCTATGACGCGGGCCTCAAGCCCGGCGGCGAGCCCGGCGATCGGCGCGTGGGCGTGGTGTGGCACACGCAGGGCTCGGGCAAGAGCCTGACCATGGCCTTCTACGCCGGGCGCGTGATCCTGCACCCGGCGATGGAGAATCCCACGATCGTCGTCATCACCGACCGCAACGACCTGGACGACCAGTTGTTCGGCACCTTTGCCGCGTGCAAGGAGCTGCTGCGCCAGCCGCCGGTGCAGGCCACCGACCGCGCCGACCTGCGCGAGAAACTGAAGGTTGCCTCCGGCGGCGTGGTGTTCACCACCATCCAGAAGTTCTTCCCTGAGTTTCCCTCACCCCCAACCCCTCTCCCGCTGGGAGAGGGGAGAAATGCGCCCTCACTCCAGCCCGCGCCCTCACCCCAGCCCGCTCCCGGGGGGAGAGGGGGAAGGATGGAGGTGCTCTCCGAGCGGCGCAACATCGTGGTCATGGCCGACGAGGCGCACCGCAGCCAGTACGACTTCATCGACGGCTATGCCCGGCACATGCGCGATGCGTTGCCGCAGGCCTCGTTCATTGGCTTTACCGGCACACCAATTGAAAAGACCGACGCCAATACCCGCGCGGTGTTCGGCGATTACATCAGCGTCTACGACATCCAGCGGGCGGTGATGGACGGTGCCACGGTGCCGATCTATTACGAAAGCCGCCTCGCCAAGCTGGAACTGAAAGAGGCCGAGCGCCCGAAGATCGACCCCGAGTTCGAGGAGGTCACCGAAGGCGAGGAGGTCGAGTGCAAGGAAAAGCTCAAGACCAAGTGGGCGCAGCTCGAAGCCGTGGTGGGGTCGGAGAACCGTATCAGCCTCATTGCCCGCGACCTCGTGGACCACTTCGAGAACCGCCTCGCCACCCTCGAAGGCAAGGCGATGGTGGTGTGCATGAGTCGGCGCATTTGCGTGGACCTGTACAACGCTATTGCCAGGCTGCGGCCTGATTGGGCCCGTGAGGCGGATGATCAGGGCTCGATGAAGGTCATCATGACCGGCTCGGCCACCGACCCGCTGGGATGGCAGCCGCACATCCGCAATAAGAAGCGCCGCGAGGACATGGCGCTGCGCTTCCGTGACGCCAAGGATCCGTTCCGGCTCGTCATCGTGCGCGACATGTGGCTCACCGGCTTCGACGCCCCGAGCCTGCATACCCTGTACCTGGACAAGCCCATGCGCGGCCACGGCCTGATGCAGGCCATCGCGCGAGTGAACCGCGTGTTCAAGGACAAGCCGGGTGGGCTGGTGGTGGACTACCTGGGCTTGGCCGACGAACTCAAGAAGGCGCTCGCGACCTACACCGAGAGCGGCGGCACCGGCAGGACGGCGCTGGACCAGGCCGAAGCTGTAGCCGTAATGCTGGAGAAGTACGAGGTCTGTCTGGGCCTGTTCCACGGCCTCGACTGGTCGAAATGGGTATCAGGCACCCCGCAGGAACGGCTCTCGCTATTGCCAGCGGCACAAGAACACATACTCAGCCAGGAAGACGGCAAGAACCGCCTATTGCGGGCGGTTACCGAGTTGTCCCAAGCCTTCGCGCTCGCCGTGCCCCACGAAAAGGCGCTGGAGATTCGGGACGACGTCGGCTTCTTCCAGGCTGTTCGTGCCGTGCTCGCCAAGAGCACGCCCGGTGAGCGCAAGACCGACGAAGAACTGGAACACGCCATCCGGCAAATCATTTCCAAGGCGGTCGTCTCCGACGAAGTGATCGACATCTTCGCCGCCGCCGGCCTCAAGAAACCGGACATCTCCATCCTCTCCGACGAATTCCTCGCCGAGGTGCGCGGCATGCCCCAGCGCAACCTTGCAGTCGAGCTGCTGCAGAGGCTGCTCAAGGGCGAGATCAAGAACCGCTCAGGGCGCAATGTCGTTCAGGCTCGTTCCTTCGCCGAAATGCTGGAACAGGCCATCCGCAAGTACCAGAACCGCGCCATCGAAACCGCCCAGGTCATCGAGGAGCTGATCCAGCTCGCCAAAGACATGCGCGCCGCCCACAAACGCGGCGAAGACTTGAAATTGAACGAAGACGAACTCGCCTTCTACGATGCCTTGGAAGTCAATGACAGCGCTGTCAAGGTCCTCGGCGAACCGACGCTGGTCAAGATAGCTCGTGAACTGGTCGAGACTGTAAGGAAGAATGTCACCATCGACTGGACGGTCCGCGAAAACGTTCGCGCCCAGTTGCGCGTCATCGTCAAACGCATCCTCCGCAAGTATGGCTACCCACCCGACAAACAGGAAAGGGCCACGCGGACGGTGCTGGAACAGGCGGAACGGCTCTCAGAGATCTGGGTCGGCGCCTAAGACAACCTTTAGCCGCTCCCGGGCCTGGGCGCTGTTACCCGACCTTCTGTTCTTAAATGGAGAAAAATATTGATCTATTGTTCTCTAAAGAAGAACAAATGTGGCTGTTTCCAGTCGATGCCCGGAACCATCGAGCGTCTCGTACAGAGGAGCCGAAGTATCGAGTGGTGAGCTGACACCCTAGCCCCTCCCGAAGGGAGAGGAAAGCGGATGTTGTTATATCTACTCGATTTTTTATACGTAGGTCAGGCGGGACCACCCATGTACCCACTCCCCATGGCTTGGCTTGTTTCCTCTATTGAAGTGCGGCCCTACTAAGCCGATCCCTGATCGGTCTTGAGTCTGCCGCCCTCGGCTTTAAGTCCGTCTTTCCTGGTCAAAGCGGCTAAAGTGCCCCCGAACGCTCGACCATCTCCCTGGCATGGGCCAGGGTCTGGGGGGTGATCTCGATCCCGCCCAGCATGCGGGCGATTTCTTCGACCCGTTGCGCGGGCGTGAGGTGGCGGAGGCTGATAAGGGTCATCTGGTGTGAGGTCTCTTTGCTGACTTGCAGGTGTTCGGTACCCATGGCGGCCACCTGGGGCAGATGGGTCACGCACAGTACCTGCCGATCCGCCCCCAGGGTACGCAGCAGACGCCCGACGATCTCGGCGACCCGTCCACCGATACCCACGTCCACTTCATCGAAGATGAGGGTGGGGATCCGTCCGTAACGGGTGGTCGCTACCCGGATCCCGAGGCTGATCCGCGACAACTCGCCGCCGGAGGCCACCTTGGCCAGGGGTTGGGGCGGCAATCCCGGGTTCAGGGCGACGACGAATTCCACCTCTTCCAGGCCGATGGGGTTGGGTTCATCCTGGCCGTGGGGTTCCAAGCGGATGCTGAAACAACCACCGCTCATCCCCAGGGAGGATATCTGCTCGCTGACCGCCGTCGCCAGGCGTTCGGCCGCCTCGGTACGGCGGCGACTGAGTTCCACGGCCAAATCCTGATAACGGAGGCGGAGCCCCTGTTCCTGCTGTTCCAGTTCGCCAAGCCGGATATCCGCCCGGTCCAGTGCTTCCAGTTCCGTCTCCAGATCCAGCAACAAGCGACTGAGTTCATGGGGCGGCACCCGGTATTTGCGCGCCAGATCCTGAATCTCCGCCAGCCGTGACTCGATCTGTTGCAGGGTACCGAGGTCCAGGTCGAGCCCCTCCCGATAGGTGCGCAGGCCGTTGGCGGCCTCTTGAACCTGGATCATGGCCTCTTCCAGCATCCCTAACGGCTCCCCGAGCTTGGGGTCGATCCGCCGCAGGTGGCCGAGTTCGCTGACGGCCTTCGCCAGCCCGGCATGCAGGGCCGCATCGCCCTGGTAGAGGAGGTGATGGAGCTGGGCGGCTCCCGTCTTCAGGCGCTCCGCATGACTGAGCCGGGCATGTTCCTCTTCCAGTTGGACCAGCTCGTTCGGAGAGGGGACGCGGCCACGCAACTCTTGGATCTGATAGCGGATGAACTCCATGCGGCTGAGGCGGTCGCGGGCGGCCTCTCGCAATTGGGCCGCCTGGCGGGAGCTGGTGCGATAGTCCCGGACCAGAGAAGCCAAGGCGCTGCCGATCCCGACGAGTCCGCCGTATTCATCCAGCAGGCGCCGTTGCTCGGCGCGACGCAGCAGCGACTGGTGGGCATGCTGGCTATGGATATCGACCAGTTTCTCGCCGAGTTCCTGCAACGCCTGTAACGGCGCCGGTGTGCCGTTGATGAAGGCCCGGGAACGACCATCCCGGTTGACCAGACGCCGCAGCACCAAGTCCCCTTCGTGGTCATAGGCCTTTTCCTCCAGCCATTGGGCGACCTCGGTCCCGCTACTCAGGGCGAAGGTGGCGGACACCTCGGCGCGTTCGGCGCCGCTGCGCACCATGGAACTCTCGGCTCGATCGCCGATGGCGAGACCCAGGGCATCGATGAGGATGGATTTTCCCGCCCCGGTTTCACCGGTGAGGACCGTCATACCCGGGGCCATCTCCACCAGCAACTCGCTGATGACGGCGAGATTGCGGATATGGAGTTGTGTCAGCATGGACCGAACCTATGGCTGTCAGCGTGGCGGCAGCTCGCCCCAGCCGAGCTTGGCCCGCAGGATCTCGAAGTGATTGTGCTCGCAGGGGTGGATGAGCCGGATCCTGTGCTCGTCCTTGCGGATGGTCACACAGTCGCGGTTGCCGATCGGGAGGTTGGGCTGACCATCGCAACTCACCCGAATATTTTGGTAGTGGTGGGTGCAGATCTCGATATCGATGCGGCTGTCGCCGCTGATGACCAGGGGACGATTGCTCAGGGTATGGGGGCAGATGGGGACCAGGACCATGGCGTTCAGATCCGGCGCCATCAGCGGGCCGCCGCCGGAGAGGGCGTAGGCGGTGGAACCCGTCGGCGTGGAGACGATGAGTCCATCCGAGCGCTGGGAATCGACGAATTGCCCGTCGATATAGATTTCCAGCTCGATCATCCGGGCGGTGTTCCATTTGTGGATCACCACATCGTTCAAGGCCCGATGGGGATGGCCGGGATGGGACGGATTACCGATCGTGGTATGCAGGAGAAAGCGGAGTTCTTCCATGTAGTCGCCGGAAAATATCTGATCCAAGGTATCCGCCATCAGCGCCGGCGAGACATCGGCCAGGAAGCCGAGTCGACCGAGATTGATACCGAGCAGGGGCACATTGTGGACCGCCACGCAACGCGCGGCCCGCAACATGGTGCCATCCCCGCCGACGGCGATCACCAGATCGCTGTGACTGGCCATGACCGCGAGTGGATCGCCCTGGAGGGAGGCCAGCCCCAGTTGTTTGGCGGTCGGCTCATCGACATGGATCTGGCAGCCCCGTTGACGCAGGTACTCGACGAGTTGCACCAGCGTGGCTTGCAGGTTCTGGTCACCTTGCTTGCTGATGATACCGACTTGTGGGAATAGGTTGGCCATCGGCTCCTTTCAGGAAAAGAAAACGGGGGACCGAGTCGCCCTGACTGACCCAAGGCGGTGGAAGGTAGCATGATGAGGAGGAGGCCGCAAAGAGCCGATAGCCGTCTCCGCCTAGATGCCGTAGCGAGCCGATCGGCGTCCGCAGTTGGACAACTGGTGAGAAATGTGGGCTAAGAAGCTGTTTTGGAAGTCTCGTTACAGCCTCCGCGCCTCGGGGCCAAGGTCCGTGCCCGCGATTTTCGTTCTCTATAAGAGAACAATACAGGCTATACTTCTTTATTTGTTGCTAAAAATAGAACTAAAATTGGGCCTTTCCGCTCGATGCCCGGGAGGCAAGGGTTTCCAAACCGCTTCTAAAGCGGTACCACGCCGGCGTAGGACACGCCGGTCAGATAGGCGGCGTCCCGCTTCCAGGTCGTGAGATCGTCGAGGCAGAAGCCCGCCAAACGGTCATGTCCGCAGGCCCGCGCCAAGACGCACATAAGCGCCACGCTCGCTTCGAGGTAATTGGTGAGGCGCCGGGCGGCGGTGGGAACATCGAGCCTGGCCCGCAGGTGCTCTTTTTGGGTAGCGATGCCCACCGGGCAGTTGTTGGTGTGACAGGCCCGCATCCCCAGGCAGCCGATGGCCTGTAGGGCGCTGTTGGCCAGCGCCACGCCGTCCGCGCCCAGGGCCAGGGCCTTGACGAAGTCCGCCTCGGTGCGCAAGCCGCCGGTGATGATGAGGGTCAGATCGCGTCGGCCACGGCTGTCCAGGTGTCGGCGCGCCCGCGCCAGGGCGGCCATGGTGGGCACCGAGATATGCTCTTTGAACAGGATGGGGGCCGCGCCCGTGGCGCCGCCGCGACCATCCAAAATGATGTACTCGGCTCCCGCCGAAAGGGCGAAGTCGAGGTCCAGCTCGATATGCTGGGCCGAGAGCTTGAAACCGATAGGGATGCCGCCAGTGATCTCGCGGACCTCGTCGGCGACACGCCGGAAGTCGGCGGCGGTGAACAGATCAGGAAATCGCGGCGGGCTGATGGCCGCTTGTCCTGGGCTCAAGCCGCGTACGGCGGCGATCTTCTCGCTCACCTTGACGCCGGGCAGGTGGCCGCCGGTGCCGGTCTTGGCTCCTTGTCCACCTTTGAAGTGGAAGGCCTGAGCCCGCTGGGCCTTGTCCAGGCTCCAGCCGAACCTGGCGCTGGCGAGCTGGTAGAAGTAGCGGCTATTCGCCGCCTGCTCCTCGGGCAGCATGCCGCCCTCGCCGGAACAGATCCCCGTGCCGGCCCCTTCGGCCCCGAGCGCCAGCGCCACCTTGGCCTCCTCGGACAGTGAGCCATAGCTCATATCGCTGACGATGAGTGGAATCTTCAGCCGCAAGGGTCGTTTGGCGTTCGGGCCGATCACCAGTTCGGTATCGACCGGCTCGGTTTCAAGTAAGGGCAGCCGCGCCAGTTGGCCGGTGAGGATCTGTAGGTCGTCCCAGTTCGGCAGACTGTGTCGCGGCACCCCCATCGCCGAGACCGGGCCATGGTGGCCGACACGTTTCAAACCATGGGCGGCAAGTTCGCGGATGTGGCGCACATAGGGCTCGTCCGGCGTGCCGTGAGTGTCCGCGAACGCCCCCTGGTAGGAGTCGCGGTCATAGGGTTGGGGGTGGGCCGCCGCCCAGGCATGGATCTCGTCCTCGTCCACCAGGACCTGGTCGTCTTCCACCCAGGCATTGAAACGGGGCAACGCCTCCTCGTTGTTGTAGGCGCTGACGCCGGTCTCGACGCGGTAATCCCAGTGGTGCAGGCCGCAGACCAAGTCCTCGCCCTGCACGTAGCCGTCGGCCAGCAGGGCGCCCCGGTGCAGGCAGCGACCATAGAACACGCTGACCTTCTCACCCAGGCGGACGATGACCAGATCGACCCCGGCGACCAGGGCGGCGGTGGGAGTGCGGTCCGGCAGCTCGGACCAACAGGCGACAGATACCTTTTTCATCCTGGAACTCTCCCTATTCCCCTTTGGCGCCGGGGAGCATCCGCCGCAGCAGGCCGTCGCGCAGGCCCAATTGGTGGCGGACGATATGGGTCAGGTGGGCGGCGAGCAGGGCCAGGGTGGCGAAGGCGGTCAGGACATGCAGCCCCACCAGTAAATCCCGCAGCAGCGGCATGGTCAAGGCGTTCCGCGCCGCCTTGATCTCAGCCGCATGGGAGGCGGCGCCCAAGTGCAGAAACCAAGGCCGCCCGTCCAGGTGGAACAGATCGAAGAAGGGCACATAGTGGCCTCCGACCAGTTCGATGCCGATCCCACTCAGCGCCATGACGAACATCACCATATAAAGTCCGTACTCCGCGACATGGGAGAAGCGCTTGTCCCAGGCGTCGAAGTTGGCCGGCCAGTCCGGCAGGGGACTGAGGCGGCGCCAGAGCAGGCGCAAGGCACTCAGGATCAGAACCAGCACACCGGCGGTTTTATGGGCATTGAGGACAGTCCACGCCAGATCCGTGCCGCCTTCCTCCAGAACCCGGAAGAGCAGGATACTGCCGAACTGAAAGCCCACCAGCGCCGCCACGGCCCAATGGAAGAACCGGGTCGCGCTGCCATAAGCGGCCGGGGTATTTTTGAGTGTCATGGATACCTCTCTTGCTTGATGATGGTCGGATTCCTTGGTGGCATGCCGCCGCTGACTCGATCCACCAAGCGTAGACCTTGTTGTCTCTCTTTGCTGCGGGTGCTCTCGACGGTTGGCCGTGATCCTGGGTGAGACCAGAGGTCAGACCGGCTGACAGGCGGCTTCAGTCGAGGTCAGTGATAACCGCAATTCGCGGCTTTCTTGGCTGCTCGATGGGAGAGGCGGAAGGGTCGTTAATGACCCCGCGCCGCTTTGTCGGCGCATTGGACGCAGCGTTCGGTGTAGGGCAACACCAGCAGTCGTTTCTCCGGGATCTCGACCCCGCATTCCACACAGTAACCGTAGTCTCCGGAGTCGATACGGGCGAGGGCGTGGTTGATCTGTACCAGTTCCGCCTGGGTGGCCTGTTCGAGGGCGCTGATGACGTCGTCGTTCTGACGCTGGATGGCCTGTTCGGCGAAATCGGCCGTGAGCGGGTCTTCGTTCCGTCGGGTGGGGGCATGCAGCTTGCCCAGGCGCTGATTGAGTTCCTCGCGTTGGCGCAGCAGGGCATCACGAACTTGGGCAAGGGGTTTCATCGATTCCGCATCCTTCTTCATCGGCTGGTGATTCGAATCAGGGTCGACCGGGCTGGTCAGACATCTTTTTTACGATCCGGCGGATAGAGAGTACCAGGGAAAGGGGTGATCTTGTTGTCTTTGTCAGAGTCGAGTATGCGACTCTGCCCCTGCTTTTCCACCTCGTCGATGCGGATGACGGCCTGTATGGGAATGAAGGTCCGGCGCACCTCCGCGAACTCGGATTTCAGCCTTTCTTCAGCCGGGTCCACCAACAGCGTGGCGGATTGATTGAAGATCAGCCCTTCCACCTCGACAAAACCGTAAAGCTCGCCCTGGCGCAGGTTTTTGGCATAGATTTCGTAGACCTTGCCCTGGTTGATGAAGGCGATGCGATACAGGTTCACGCTGGGATTTCCGCTTGAGGTTGGGACAGGGAGCCTGATATTGATTGTACGCCGAGCCATTCTTTCTGGCAGTAGCCATGGCCTGGCTCTCTCCGTTCGAAACCCCAGGAGTCATGAATCCCTATGTTGGCGATAGAACCCATCCAAGCCTTTGCGGATAACTATATCTGGCTGTTGCGACAACCCGGGAACCGACGGGTGGCGGTCGTCGATCCCGGCGACGAGGAACCCGTGATCGAGCGGTTGCGGGCGGAAGATCTCAGCCTCGGCGCCATTTTGATCACCCATCCGCATGGAGATCATGTGGGGGGAATCCCTGGTCTGCTGGCGGCCTATCCAGGCATCCCGGTGTTCGGCCCGGCCCGGGAACGCATTGCCGGACGCACCCGGGCCCTCGGCGAAGGGGAACGGGTGGATCTGCCCGGGATGGATGTTTCCCTACAGGTGCTGGAGGTCCCCGGCCATACCGCCGGTCATATCGCCTATCTGGGCCATGGCGCCTTGTTCTGTGGTGATACCCTCTTTACCGCCGGTTGCGGCCGGGTGTTCAGCGGCACCCTGGCGGATCTGCATCATTCCCTTTGCCGTCTGCGGGCCTTGCCGCCGGAAACCCTGGTGTACTGTGCCCATGAGTACACCCTGGAGAATCTCGGCTTCGCCCGCTGGGTGGAGCCGGAGAGCCGGGCGATCCTGGATCGACAGGCCCGGGCCCAGTCCGACCGTTCCGCCGGCATTCCGACCGTACCCTCGACCCTGGCCCTGGAGTTGGCCACCAATCCCTTTCTTCGGACCGATCAAGCGGTTGTGTGGCAGGCGGCGGAGCGACAGGCTCGGCGACCCTTGAACCTGGAGGCCGAGGTGTTCGCGGTGATCCGCACCTGGAAGGATAATTCTACTTTGTCAGATTAGGTTGTTCTGCAACCAGTTGAATATAAGTACAATCCCACTGTTCAATGTATAGATAGATAACGGAGAACCGGTCAAATGACAGCCCCAAAGAT
>WBZP01004560.1_pt2 | contig 13258 bp, 9 predicted proteins | sample 5204301 | NCBI WGS metagenome assembly WBZP01 (sample SAMN12412401, study PRJNA552823) | activated sludge metagenome | isolation source: activated sludge from nitrification reactor of wastewater treatment plant... | place: USA: Pennsylvania | collected 2017
CTGAAGCACTGTACCTGGGAAAAAAGATAATAGCTATACCCATCAACGGGCAATATGAGCAGCAGTGTAATGCCGCTGCCCTTGAGGATATGGGAATAACCTGCCTGAACAACATCAACGATACCTTTGCCCGCACCTTTAATGTGTGGATTAATTCCTGCCCGCCTGAACGAAAAAATTATTCAGGTAGTATCCGCCAATCACTCGATCATATCTTTTCATTGCCCATGGAATATGGCCAGCCCCTTATGCCTGTATTCTGACAATCAACTCTCTTAGAAATAAAAAACCACCCTCCTGTCCGGGTAGGGTGGCCTTGCAATTAAAAACTACGACTGCTGACTGATTGGACGTACTTACTAACATCGTTGTTATAAATGCTACCAGAAAGAACTAAAGTGAAAATACTCTTTGCGAAGAATCAAACAAAAAATACAGTGTTACCAAATAATTAATAAGAAAGCCCGGCTGTTATAACCGGGCTTTACTAATATCGAGGCCAACCTGAATCATTAATTATAGTTAAACTTTGTCCATCCTTTCCACCAGGTAGCCAGTTCACCGGCAGGTGCCACACCACCACGGAACGTAACTGTTTTATCAAAGAATGCATCCCCGGTGAATTTTGTATCAGTAAATCCGCCGCCAGTCAGGATTTTCTGATTCCCGTTTGAACCGGCAAAGGGTGTGGGATCCGGGGCAGAGTAATTAAACGGCTGGATCAATTTTGCATCTGAGGTATTTGTCAGAATATCATTATTATAAAATGTCCGGGCAAACCATGTGGTAAAATCAGCATCGGATAAAATTGTAACCCCTGCAGTACCGCTAAATCTTGTATTGGTGGCACATCCTGCAATGGTGATATTGCGCAGCCTGATGGTACTGTCTTCAATATTCAGTGCAGTTGAAGTTCCTGTTGTAGCATCTATTTCAATACCCCTGGGCCAGCCCATGAAGATTGAGTTGAATATTGAGATACCTGAATTTCTCCTGATATGTGCACCACCGCGGAATAACGAACTGCCCACATTGCTTAATGTTGCCCTGGGGCCAATGGCAGTAATGTTGCTGAAAACCGCTGTTGTTTTTGGAGTCGCCGTTGTTCCGGTTGCATTATTATCGCTTTCAAAAGCTTCAGAGTTTGAGATGTCGGCAATGAGTGAATCCCTGATTACCAAACCAAACTGCACCTTGCCACTATACCCATTATCGGTATCAAAATCGTCATCCTGCGTTTTGTATGCAATCAGGTATTTGCAGTTAACCGTACCTCCAAACCACTCAAACGCATCATCTTTTGCATAAACCACCTGCACATGATCAATTACTGTTTTGCTGCCTACCCCGGCCATTGTTAAGCTGTTAATTTCTTTATCGGGCTGAAAGGCATATCCGGCGTATTCAATGCGTACATATTTCAAAGCACCGGAACTGTCCGCCGCATCAGCAGTTGGCGCTATGGCATCGCCTGAACCAGCAAGGCCATCTCCATTAGCATTATCAATGCCACCTTCAATTTGCAGCAAACCTGCTGTACCGTTAAAACTGGTATTAATTGGTGCTTTACCGCAAATCACAATACCACCCCAGTCGCCTGATTGAGGGTTAGGGGATGCTGAAGTAAATATGATTGGTTCACTTGCGTTTCCTTCAGCTACAAGTTTTGACCCTCTCGTAATAATCAGTGCCGCCACATCTGAACCGCTGAACGAACCTTTTATCGTTGTTCCTGCTTCAACCCTCATCGTATGATTGCCCACCATGTACACTAACCCTTTCAGGATATAAGTGTTCTGCTTACGCAACACAGTGTCTGCATTAATTCTTCCCGACAAGGTAATTGTCGTTCCGGTGGTTGTGCCGCCACCCTGGTTTACATATACAATTTGAACCTCACCATCTGTTTCTATTTTACGGCAACCAGTAACAGCCAGTGCAGCAACAGCGGTTAAAAAGAAGATGTACTTTTTCATTTTATTTTGTTTGAAATATTTACAATGAATAATTAAATGTGAGACTGAAAGTTGTTCCGGGTTTCCGGGTAAAGCGATATTTATCGGTATCTTCCTGGAAAGTGGTTTTGTCGTTCCTGTTCTGGTAGAAATTCTGAAGCTGATTTAATATGTCAGATACAGTAAGCCTGATTTCCGCTTTATTCTTCAGCATTTTCTTGGCCATCTGGAAATCGAGCAATGACCGTGGCGCTTCGTAAGTATCCGGTGTGCTGGCCGATGCAGTTTTATCGCCAACTAAATAAATACGCTGGCCAATACGGTTGAATAATATTGTTGAGCTGAATCCGGCTTTCTCCAGATCGTATTGCAACCCGAGGTTGAATACATAAGGCGATTGCCCCTGCATGGTTCTGTCAAGGTCAAGGCCTTCATCTTTTACACGGCTGTGTATGTATGAGAAGTTTCCCTGCAGGGTAAAATTTTTCAGCGGGTCTGCGAATGTTAATTTCTTCCTGAACTCAAATTCAGCGCCATAAGCAATTGCTCTTTCAGGATTTGCAAAAAGGAATGTACTGGAACCACCAGCACCCTCCTGCAACATTTGCTCAATAGGTTTTTCAAAATGCTTGAAGAATGCACCAACGGTAAAAAATTCTCCTGCTGCGGGATATAGTTCATACCTCACATCAGTGTTCGTCACTTTTGTTCTTTCCAATGAAGGGTTACCCTGTACAGAAGCATTCAGTTCAAAATCATAAAGGTTTAACGCCGCCAGTTCCCTCAGTTCCGGCCGGATAACCGTCTGCGAGGCAGAAATACGGAGATTGGTTTTTGTATTAACCTTATAAGTAGCATTTATCCCTGGCAGGATATCGAATACTTTAGTATGCGTATGACGGGGATCCCATGTCTTCACACTTCCTACTACCTGATCGTAATGTTCGGCCCTGGCACCCCAGACAATTCTTAACTTTTTAGAAAAGCTGTTATCGAATTGTACAAAGCCTGCATTAAGAATAGTATTCGCCATATAACGGTACGTATTCCCAACAATAGCATCAAAGGCAAACAGTGTGCTGTTTGGGTTTCCGTCGCCAAAATTTTCAGCAGCAAATATTTTATCTGGTGTTAACAGGCGCAATGCCGGGTTGTCTTTTGGCAGCTTATAGGCAAACAATAACGCATCGTAAAGCCTGTCTTTTACCTGCAGCATATAGCCGCCTTTAGCAGTCTGCTTTTGCCCCAGCCAGTCAAACTTATACGATAAATCTCCGCCGCCTGTATAAACATAGTCGCTCAGGCTTTGGAAAATGCGGCTGCCGCTTTGCTGCGCCAGAGAGTTTGCAATAACTGCGGTAAACGGATCAGACGGGTTTTTGCGGCTATAAAGCAGCCTGCGCTGATCAGGCACATATCCATCGAGAATATTAAAGGCCCCGTACCATTTAAATGTTAATGGTGCAACGATTGTATGCTCACCTACCAACTGTGTGGTAAAGAAAATATTCTGGCGATAAACAAATTCATTACCTCTTAATAAAGAATCCTGCCTTGAAATATCGGTTCCGTTTCTGTTTGTTACCGCATTGGTTGTATTAACGTTAACGATTGCCTTTGCTGAAATCTTGTTATATGGATTAAGCTGAATGGATAACCCGCCAAAAGCACCGGCTGTTGTTTCCTTTATGTGTTTTGTGTCACTATAATCGGCCTCCAGGGTAAAGTTGTTGTTAATATCAATAATGTTTCTTCTGTTAACAATAAACTGTGTTTTATATGCTCTGTTGTAGAGTACTCCCAGTGTGCCCCCAATCTTTTTGCCGAATACTTTCGAGTTAAAACCGCCGTTAATCTGTACTGAATTATTTAAAGGAGCATCGGATTCATTAGCCACCCAATGGTTTCTCATGTTTTTTCCGATTACCGACTTTTCTGAAGCAGACAAAATTCCAAACTGGTATTTTGTAGTATATCCTTCCGGATAACCTCTGGAACCATCCTCAACACCCAGCCAGTCTGTTTTTCCTTTCTGGTTGTCGTTTAAAAATGCTTTTCCGGTTGTTTGTGTATTAAATCCTGCCCCAACCTGAATGTTCAGGAAATTTTTTACTGGAACATCTTTTGTGTTTACCTGTATTAAACCACCCGACCATTCACCGGAATATTCCGGAACAAATGCTTTGTTCACAACTATATTATCAATCATAGAAGCTGGTATCAGGTCGAAGGAGAACGTTTTTCTATCCGGTTCAGTGCTTGTCAGCAGCACTCCATTTAACACTGCCTGATTATAGCGGTCAGCCAGACCCCGTACAATAATGAATTTTCCATCAAGAAGACTTACGCCTGATAAACGCTTCAGCACTTCACCGGTATTTCTGTCCGGCGAACGGCGAATACTTTCGGCAGAAATAACAGAAGCCACTGTATTTGTATTCTTCTGAAAAGTGATAACCGCATTTACTGTTTCTTTTCTTCCAGTAGAAGTTTTAGCTGAGACGATCACATTTTCTTCGGTCTTTGCTTTTATTTCCAGAACAACATTCTGTTCATTTACCTGCCCGGCAATCACTTCCACTTCTGTCAGTGTTTTCGGTTCATATCCTGCAGATGAAATTTCGATGGTATATTTCTTCCCTGCAGAAAGTGAAAGAGTATAAAACCCATCTACATCTGTAGTAGCACCTGTTGTTGTCCCGGAAATGCGAACAGAAACACCTGCAAGCGGTTCATTCTTGTTATTGCTGATCTTACCAGTCAGCCTTACCGTTTGCGCCTGAGAAACAGAAATAAAGATGAGGGAAAAGACCGTCAAGAACACCACCCGTAGCTTAGAAAACATACCTTAATATTTGCCGCAAAGGTGTTTTCATTGCATTAACCGTATGTTACGCCAACGTTAAGCAATTATAATGTGAATATTACCGGAATGTTACGAAAGGGATTAAAACCTGAATTGCAGCCTGCAGGTAAGAATATTGTCCTTTTTATCAGCAGTATATCCTGCTAGTTGTGTTGTTTCATTCTTAACTATATCATAATACAGAATGATTTTAGTTTGCGGATTAATATGATAAGTATATCCGATGCCAAGAGTTGAATATTTAATATCAGCCGCTGTGAGATTTGTGCCCGGCTTACCAATATCTTTTGCAGTCACCTTTGTATTGGGGTCGTACCAGTCATATTTAACCATAAGCTGGTGCCTTGTATTAATTATATTTTGAAGAAATAATAAAAATATTCCGTCAAATTGCCTCAGATAGGCTGGCGCTATTACACCGTTAACCTGCGGAATTGTACCCGGATTGGAAGTAGAAACTGAAGTACCAGGCTGCTTACCAAACCAATATTCAGCCCTCCATTCAGTTTCGCCCCATTTGTGTTTTAATTTCAGTTGTGCATCTGCCCCATAATAATGGCGGGGCAAAGCCTTTCCAAGATTAGATTCTGACGAGTCAACTGTAAATATTTTATCTCCATTTGCGGCAGCACCGCTTTCAAATACATACTTAGTCCCGTTTTCCCACCCGCCCCGCAGCAGTGAGATACCCGATGAAAATTCAATTCTATTTTTAGTATTGGGTTTTAAAACAGCTCTTGCAATCAAATCTTTATTACTGTCAAAATCGGTGGTGCCTGCAAGCCCCTGGCCATTAAAAAAACCAATATCGAATTTGAAACGGGAATATTTTCTTTTCTGATCCTGTGGTTCATGCGACAGCATCACACCCAAATCCCTTTCAGAAGGCATCAGTATTTGCGACATTCTTCCCCGTTCAGGAGTTTCCCTGAAAGCAGATGACAAGTTGACTTCATAACCAAACGGCCGGGCAAACAAGCCGGCTGTCATTGAAAATAAATTGCTCTTTGTTTCAAACAGTTTTAAAAACATATCCCTTACAATCACTCCCCGTTCTGTAGCGTCAATCTGGAATGAAAACAATGCTTTTGGATAACGCAGTTTTGAAGGCATTACATAATCAATTTTCACCCTTGCCCTCCGGAGCATAAACCGGCTTTTGGAAAAAGCAGAAAAATTGCCCCCGGAATAAGAGGCTGCCCCTTCTGATTGTGCCACCTGGTACTGTGGCTGGATATAACCAGTAATACGCAGATTTTCAAACCGTTTAATAACTGGCCGAACTGTATCCTTTATAAAGAAAGAGGAGTCCATATCAGAAAGATAACGCTGTGCATTTATCCCGGCATTACATAGAAAGAACAGAATGATGGCCGTAAAACACTTCCTGATAATCATCTTCGTGTATTTGTAGTGCAAAATTGTTATCAAATGATGAACCTTATATTAACTAATTATTAATTCTGCTAATTGCGTATTTACCGGCAAAAGCATCGGGTAACTTTGCCGCACTTTAACCGAATCGCCGGTAAATTAAAATATAAAACTATGGCAGGACTTAATTCATTTCTAAAAATCTTCATGCCGAAGAACAAAATTTTCTATGAGCTTTTTGAGAAAGTAGCTGATAACCTGAAAAAAATGGGTACTATTCTAAAAGAAGCTGTAGCCGAATCTGATTTTGACAAAAGGGCTACATTAATAGTTCAGCTGGAAGACCTCGAACATGCGAACGACGAACTGACACATACCCTGTTTACTGAACTCGGCAGAAATTTTATAACTCCGTTTGACAGAGAAGACATCCACTACCTCGCCACTTCACTTGACGATATTGCCGATTATATTTATGCTTCTGCAAAAAAGATTAACTTCTACCGTGTTAACCCAAATGATACCGGTTTGCAAAAATTTGCTGACCTTATTGACCAGGGTTGCGCCCAGATAAAAATTGCTGTAACAGAACTCAGGGACATGAAGAACATGAGAACGATTACAGAAGCATTGGTAAAGATCAACAGTTTGGAAAACCAGGCTGATGATGTGTTTGACTTCAGTATTGAACGCTTATTTGAAACAGAACCTGATGCCAAAGAAGTAATAAAGAAGAGAGAAATATACCAGGTAATGGAACTGGTAACTGATAAATGTGAGGATGCCAGCAATGTGATAGAGTCTATTATTATCAAATACGCTTAAATAATTTGAAAGCTGATAATTGAAGAGTTTGAAAAAAATCAAATGCCTTTTCAAGTTATCAAATCCACACATTTTCAAATTTCAACATGACAACTTTTTTAATTTCAATCATAGCCCTGGCACTGATTTTTGATTTCATCAATGGCTTTCATGATGCGGCCAATTCCATCGCCACTGTTGTCTCCACAAAAGTTCTTACACCTTTTCAGGCTGTGCTCTGGGCTGCTGTTTTTAATTCAGTAGCCTTCTTTATTTTTAAAGACCATGGTGTAGCCGATACCGTAGCAAAAACAGTAAAACCAGAAATAGCCGGAGCAACAAACATGATGACCGTAATTTTCTCCGGGCTGATTGCTGCTATCACCTGGAACCTGCTTACATGGTGGTTTGGCATTCCATCCTCTTCATCGCACACATTGATTGGTGGTTTTGCCGGTGCAGCAATTGCTGCCGGTGGTTTCGGGGCTGTAAACTCAACTGTTATCATTAAAACAGCCAGCTTTATTTTCCTTGCTCCGGTTGTGGGAATGATAATGGCGTTTATTATGTCGCTCTGGTTCCTCAGCTCATTCAAAAAAGGGTGGACTTCTAAGATATTCTCGGTTATCATAATCATCCTTGTTTTTGTTTTCCTGTATAGGAACCTTGAATTCAGCAAAGACGTTCTCAGCAAAAAGACCCACTACGAAAGCTATGTGGCCCAGGTAATTTTTTACTCCAAAAATTTTAAGTGGATACTGCTGGCATTAATACTGCTGATAATGGCAGTGTTCTCTTTATACCTGAGCCAGCTAAATGCGCACAAATCGAATCAGTGGTTCAAGAAACTACAATTAATTTCTTCTGCCGCCTTTAGTATTGGTCATGGTGGTAATGATGCACAGAAAGTAATGGGTATCATCACCGCTGCATTAATTGCCGGCGGAAATATTACCAGCTTCCATGATATGCCCAACTGGGTGCCAATCGCCTGCTATGTTGCCATTGGATTAGGCACAATGAGCGGCGGCTGGAAAATCGTAAAAACAATGGGCACCAAGATCACCAAAGTAACCCCGTTTGAAGGTGTAGCCGCTGAAACTGCCGGTGCTGTTACCTTGTTTGTTACCGAAGCCCTGAAAATACCGGTGAGTACCACCCATACCATTACAGGTTCAATCATGGGTGTGGGGGCCACCAAACGTTTGTCAGCAGTACGCTGGGGTGTAACAATCAATCTTATTTGGGCATGGATACTGACTATTCCCATCAGTGGGTTGTTAGCTGCCGGTGTTTATTTTGTTGTAAGGTTATTCTGATAATCAAAATCAATTTTCTTTTAGCATAAAATCCTGACTTTTGTCAGGATTTTTTATTTATGGCTAAAATACTTGTAACAGGCGGCTGCGGTTACATTGGTTCTCACACCATTGTTGACCTTATTGAAAATGGCTATGATGTCATTTCCGCCGATAATAACTCCCGTTCCAACCCGGCAATACTGAATGGAGTGGAACAGATAACCGGAAAAAAAGTAAAGAACTATAAAGTGGACCTGTGCAGCTTCGATGACACACATGCCATCTTCCAGGAGAATGAGGATATTGAAGGCATCATCCACTTTGCTGCTTATAAAGCCGTTGGCGAATCGGTGGAAAAACCACTGATGTACTTTGAAAACAACCTGAACTCACTCATTAACCTGCTGAAATGTGTGCAGGAGTTTGATATTCCTTATTTTGTTTTCTCTTCATCCTGCACCGTATATGGCAACCCCGACAGCATTCCTGTAACAGAAACCACCCCTATCAAGCCTGCTGAATCACCTTACGGCTGGAGCAAGCAGATGAGTGAAACCGTCATCCAGGAGTTTGCAAAAAATTCAATTAGCAATAGTATCCTGCTTCGTTACTTCAATCCGGCAGGGGCACACCCTTCAATTTCGATTGGCGAAATGCCGTTGGGCAAGCCACAGAATTTAGTTCCTGCCATTACACAAACTGCCATTGGCAGAATTCCTAAAATGACTGTTTTTGGAGATGATTATGCAACAAGAGATGGCAGTTGTGTGAGGGACTTCATCCATGTGAGTGACCTTGCACATGCACATACGCTGGCCCTCCAGTTTTTGGAGAATGAAAAGAACAAGACTAATTGTGAAATATTCAATTTGGGAACAGGTAATGGAGTTTCTGTACTGGAAGCCATACATGCTTTCGAAAAAGTAAGCGGCAGAAAACTGAACTATGAAATTGGTCCCCGCAGATCAGGTGATGTGGTAGCCATTTACGCCAATAATGATTTAGCTAAAAATGTATTGGGGTGGAATCCGGCCTATACGCTGGACGATATAATGAATACGGCCTGGAAATGGGAGCTGAAGCTAAAAGCAGATGAAACCGTATTCGGGAATATTAACGGGGGGTTGAATTGATTCGTTGCAATGACCATTGACAACCCGATAGTAATCGGGGCACTTTTCACTCTCTTAACCTACTTTTGCACCACTTTAATAAATTATACTATGGCGTTAAAAGATATTCAGTCAATCGGAAATAAAGATACCCGCAGCGGTTTTGGTGATGGAATTGTTGAAGCAGCCCGGAAGAATCCAAATATTATAGCCCTGACAGCCGACCTGTTAGGTTCGATGAAACTGAACCAGTTTGTAAAAGAATTTCCTGACCGCTTTATACAATGCGGCATTGCCGAAGCCAATATGATTGGTGTAGCTGCCGGACTGACAATTGGCGGGAAGATTCCATATACTACAACATTTGCCAATTTTTCTACAGGCCGTGTTTATGATCAGATCAGGCAGGCGGTGGCTTATAGCGGTAAAAATGTCAAGATTTGTGCCTCACATGCAGGCCTTACTTTAGGCGAAGACGGTGCTACCCACCAGATACTGGAAGATATTGGTTTGATGAAAATGCTTCCGGGCATGACCGTTATAGTTCCCTGCGACTATGCACAAACCAAAGCTGCCACTATTGCCATCGCTGATTATAAGGGACCCGTTTATCTCCGGTTTGGCCGACCTTCATGGCCCATTTTTACAACTGATTTACCTTTTGAAATTGGTAAAGCCCAGTTCTTCTCAGAAGGTACCGATGTAACCATTTTTGCCTGTGGCCATTTAGTATGGAATGCAATCCAAGCAGGCATTCAATTGCAGGAAAAAGGTATCAGTGCTGAGGTAATAAATATTCATACCATCAAACCGTTAGACGAAGAAGCAGTGCTGAAATCTATCCGTAAAACAAAATGCGTTGTTACTGCCGAAGAGCACAATGTGCTTGGCGGGATGGGCGACAGCATTGCACAATGTGCTGCAAAAAATTTCCCTGTGCCAATCGAATACATTGGTGTAAACGATAGCTTCGGCGAAAGCGGCACTCCTGCCCAGCTTTTAAAGAAATACGGATTAGAAGCCAGCGATATAGCTGCTGCTGCGGAAAGGGCTATTGCGAGGAAAAATGCTTAATTTTAAAAGAAAGCAGCGATATGACCGTTTTGGATATTAATGCACTTCTTAACCTTCCTGAAAAAGAAAGAAGAAAAATAGCACAGAAGCTGTGGTACAGCCTTGCCCCGGAGCAGCAGGATGAGGAAACTGTATTGAAGCTACTGGACAAAAGATGGAATAATATTAAAGTTGGAAATGAAAAAGCTGTTAGCTCTGAACAGTTTTGGAAGAAAATGGAAAAACATCTTGCCGCTAAAAAACAATGAAATACATTGTTAATTATAGTGCAGGCGCAATGCAGGATGTAACAGAGATTATTGACTGGTACGCAGAAAAATCGTTGGCTGCCGCCTCAAATTTTCTGCTGCAACTAAAGAAATCAGAAAAAAGGATTTCTAACAACCCCAACTTATTCAGGGTCTTTAAAAAGAACTATAAGAAAGCAAATATCACCCGTTATCCTTTTTCAGTTTTCTTCAAGCTGGAAGAAACCACGGTAACCATACTTGCTGTCATCCATTTTGCCCGTTCAAACAAGTATGTAAAAAGCAGGCTCAGGTAGTTCTCCGCTTTTTTTCGTTATCCTGCCGTTCATCAACCTGGTTTATTTCTTATTTCATTTTGTAAGTACATTTACACTACAAGTAAGCAAAGTTGCAACTTGCCCTTTGCATTATTCTCACACAATTACCAAAGCAGCTTTTATGAAAAAATTTCAAAGTAATTGCCGCAGGCTTTCATTGGCTATAACGGCATCAGCATTTTTATTGATTACCAGCAATCATATTGCAGCACAACCTAAAGAAAAGAACAAACCTGTAGTTGCCGCTGTAAAACAGGACACCCTGAAATCTTCCGTCTTTAACGGATTGAAGTGGCGCAGTATTGGCCCGGCTGTGGCTTCAGGCCGCATTGCCGATTTTGCAGTGAACCCTAAAAACCACAGTGAATGGTATGTGGGTGTTGCCTCCGGCCATGTGTGGAAGACAACCAACAACGGCACCACATTCGAACCCATTTTTGATAACTACGGTTCTTATTCCATAGGTGTTGTGGTGATGGACCCGCAAAATAGCAGTACAATCTGGGTAGGCACTGGTGAAAACAACCACCAACGGGCATTAGGCTATGGCGATGGTGTATATAAAAGCACCGATGGCGGTAAGACATGGAAGAATATGGGGCTGAAAGAATCAAGACAGATCGGCGGTATCGTTGTTCATCCGAAAAACAGCAGCATTGTATTTGTCGCTGCCGAAGGATCCGTGTGGGGGCCGGGTGGCGAAAGAGGTCTTTACAAAACAACTGATGGTGGAAAGAACTGGAAAAAAGTGCTGGAGATAAGTGAGAATACCGGCATAAACAATGTGGTGATGGATCCGGAAAATCCGGACATACTTTATGCCACCAGCGAACAGCGCCGCAGGCATGTGCATACCAAGATTGGTGGTGGCCCTGAGTCTGCCGTATATAAATCAACCGATGGCGGCAACACCTGGGATAAACTTACCAATGGTATCCCAACGGCTGATAAAGGCGGTATGGGTATTGCCATTTCGCCTGTTGACCCGAATGTTGTATATCTCATTATTGAAGCAGCCGAAGATGCCGGAGGTTTTTACCGCAGCAGCGACAAAGGAGCTTCCTGGCAAAAGATGAGCAATTACACCGCATCCGGCCAGTATTACAATGAAATTTTCTGCGATCCGAAAGAAGTAAACAAAGTTTACTCCACCGAAACAACATCACAAGTAACTGAAGACGGTGGTAAAACTTGGAGGCCGGTTGGCAATAACAAACGTCATGTGGATGACCATGCCATGTGGATTGACCCAACAGACAACACCCACTTTATGATTGGCGGTGATGGCGGCATTTATGAAACCTTCAACAGTGGTAAAGATTATATCTTCAAATCCAATCTGCCTGTAACACAATTCTACCGTGTACAGGTTGACAACTCCGAGCCCTTTTACTATGTATATGGCGGCACACAGGACAACAACTCAATGGGTGGCCCATCACGCAACTTCCAGCGTATCGGGGTGATTAATGAAGACTGGTTTGATACAAATGGTGGTGATGGATTCTTTTCACAAATTGACCCTAACTACCCGAACATTGTTTATGCAGAATCTCAATACGGTGGTATGGTCCGCTTCGACAGAAAGAACGGTTCGAGGGTATCCATTAAACCCCAGCCAAGAAAGGGAGAAGACACTTACAAATGGAACTGGAACACACCGCTCATTCTCAGTAATCATCTTTCTACCAGGATTTATTGCGCAGCTAACAAAGTGTTCCGCAGTGATGACAGGGGCAACACCTGGCAGGTAATGAGCGAAGATCTTACTGCAAAAATTGACCGCAACACCTGGCCCGTTATGGGTAAGTACTGGCCCAGCAGTGCAGTTGCAAAAGACAAGAGTTCTTCCTTATATGGCACAATCGTTTCGCTGGAAGAATCTCCGCTAAAAGAAAATCTTTTATACGCCGGAACAGATGACGGCCTTATACAGGTTACGGAAGACGGAGGAAAAACCTGGCTTAAAGCCGATAAGTTTCCCGGTATTCCGGAGAATACGTATGTAAGCGATATCCTTGCCTCGAAGTTTGATGAAAATGTAGTGTATGCAGCTTTTGATAATATCCTGAGAGATGATTTTAAGCCTTATATACTCAAGAGCAGTGACAAAGGCCGTACATGGGTTTCTCTTTCTGGCAACCTGCCTGCTAATGGAACTGTACACAGCCTTCAACAAGATTTTGTAAATGCTGACTTGCTCTTCG
>WBZP01005224.1_pt1 | contig 13256 bp, 12 predicted proteins | sample 5204301 | NCBI WGS metagenome assembly WBZP01 (sample SAMN12412401, study PRJNA552823) | activated sludge metagenome | isolation source: activated sludge from nitrification reactor of wastewater treatment plant... | place: USA: Pennsylvania | collected 2017
CTTCGGGGACGAGATTTCACGCCGTGTCCGCGCGCATCACGAGACGAACGGCGGCATGTCCCGCTTTGAAAAGATCCCGGTCTACATGGCTTGGGGGGGGCTGCCGATCACGGATTCCGGAGTCGCCGAATATTGCCGGCGCTTCGCTGACCTCGTCGTTCGCCGCGTCGTCGATGCGCCCTGGGTGGCCGGGGTCGAGAGGATATTGCGGCACAATCCCTATGGACAGGAATTTGTTCTCGTGACGGCAACGCCGCAGCAGGAAATTGCCGATATTCTGGCGGCGATCGATCTGCAGCATTGTTTCGCCGAGGTATTTGGCGCACCGGTGAAGAAGGGGGCAGCAATTCGTAGCTGTCTTGCACATCGTGACGTTGCGCCAGACCGGTGTCTGATGATCGGCGATGCCAGGGCGGACCTCGAGGCGGCAGCGGAAAACGGGGTTCCGTTCCTGTTGCGCCGCCATGCGAGTAATCAGGAAGTGTTCAGCAATTACACGGGCGACTCCGTGGAGGATTTCGTCGAACTATGAATCGAATCGAGAAAATTCAGACCATCCGTGATGACTTGCGCTCCGGGAAGCCGAGCATCGGCAGCTGGATGCAGATCCCACATCCGTCCGTTGCAGAGATAATCGGGCAGGCTGGCTACGACTGGGTGGCCGTGGATATGGAACATGGCGCTGTCGGCGCCCACCAACTCCCCGACCTGTTTCGTGCACTCGAGCTTGGCGGGACGCTCCCGCTGGCACGGGTTGCCCAGGGTGAACCGAAAGATTGCAAGCAGGCTCTCGATGCCGGCGCCGGGGGTGTCATCGTCCCCATGATCGAAAGCGCCGAGCAGCTGCTCCGCGTGCGCGATGCATGCCGGTGGCCGCCGGCCGGCCGGCGGGGGGTCGGTTTCTCCCGTGCCAACCTGTTCGGCAAGCATTTCGAAGCGTATGCGGAAGAGTCACAGGCTCCCTTGCTCGTGGCGATGATTGAACACGCCTCGGCGGTCGCCGATCTTCCCGCCATCCTGGCCGTGGAAGGACTCGATGCGATCCTCGTTGGCCCGTATGACCTGTCGGCCTCGATGGGAATGACAGGCGCCTTCGACCGTCCCGAATTCGTTGCCGTGATCGAGCGGATACTGGCCGCTTGCCAGGCGGGTGGCATTCCCTGCGGCATGCATGTGGTTATGCCAGACCCGGCGATGCTGCAGATGCGCGTCGACCAAGGCTATCGTTTCCTGGCCTATTCGATCGATGCGGTGTTTCTCAACAATGCGGCGGCATCTCCGTCGCCGCGGAGCTCTTGAAATGAACAACGTTGGTGAATCGGATTCGCGCAATGCCGAATTCCGAGAAAAATTCAGCCGTCAGAAAATCCTTCAGAAATTGGTGGGCAACGCACATCCCACGATCTTAGATATTGGCGCCCACTTTGGAGAAAGCGTCCTTTTCCTGAAGTCGGTGTTTCCGGAAGCACGGATATTTTCATTTGAACCCGATCCGGACTCCTTCGCCACATTGTCGGCGGCGGCGATCGGCAAGGCTCAGTGCTTCGAAGTGGCCATGTCCGACAATGACGGGGAGGCGACGTTCTACCGAAACAAGATTTCGCACACCAACAGTTTGTACAAGGTGAATACCCGGAGCCGGGATTCGATCGCGATTTCCGCAGCCAATGAAAGCTCCAACCAGAGTTTTTTCGCCGACCTGAATCACGAGATCGTGGTGCCCACTGTCCGTCTGGATACCTTCATCCGCCAGCAGGCTGTCGAGAAAATCGACCTCCTGAAGATCGACGTTCAGGGAGCCGAATGTGCGGTGCTGCGCGGTGGCATCGAGTCCTTGAAAAGAACCCGGGTTGTTGTACTGGAACTGTCTCTGTTTGATTACTACGAGAAGCGGACGACATTTCTCGATGTCGAGTCGATATTGAGTCCGCTTGGATTCAGCCTGTTCTCGATCAGCGACATATCGAACAACCCCATGAATGGCCGCACCGACTGGGTCGAAGCTGTTTACCTGAGCGAACACTGCGTATGAAAGAGGAAGACATCCGGCCGCAGGCGATATTCGATGAATACCTTCAGCTCGCCAAGGAAGATGCGATCACATATTTCGCCACGGCAGAGCGTGAATCGAGCAACTGCCCGGCCTGCGGAGCGCTAGGCGAATTCTCGTTCGACAAGAACGGCTTCACCTACGAAGTCTGCAACAACTGCCTGACGCTCTATGTGAATCCTCGGCCGGCCGTCAGCGCCTTCCTGAAGTACTACACGGAGTCGCCCTCGTCTAAGTTCTGGGCTACGACTTTCTACAAGGAAACGGCAGAGGCGCGACGGGATCGGCTATGGAAACCTAAGGCCAGCGCCATTCATGAAATCGTGTTGCGTTACTTCAAGGATTCCGAAATTCCGACCATCGTTGACATCGGTGGAGGATATGGGATTTTTGCTGAAGAGATGCGCAAACTCATCCCCGTCTCTCCCGTCGTCATCGAACCGGGGCCTTCACTGGCAGAGATTTGCCGCCAGAAGGGTTTGCCCGTGATCGAAAAATTTCTTGAGGAGCTTGCGAAGAGCGATCTTCCTCAGGGGGCCAAGGTGTTTTCGAGCTTCGAATTATTTGAGCATTTGCACGACCCGGAGCGATTTCTACGCTGCCTGAACGGGCTGATGAGCGGTGGAGACGTCTTCGTATTCACTACCTTGTCGGGCATGGGCATAGACATCCAGGTTCTCTGGGAAAATTCGAAATCGGTGATGCCTCCCCATCACCTCAATTTCTTCAATCCGGAGTCCATCAAGGTTCTTTTGTCCCGAACAGGCTTCGATGTGCTGGAAATTGAGACGCCCGGCAAGCTGGATCTCGATATTTTGCTGAACAGTCGCCTGTCGATCAAAGACCGATTCTGGCGGAATTTTCTTGAGACTGCCTCCGACGCTGAGCGTGCCAACTGGCAACAATTCATTTCGTCCTCGGGGCGCAGTTCTCACATGCGGGTAGTTTGTCAAAAGCCGTTGAATTGAGGCCGTTTGAGTGACGGGCATATTTGGATTGGAGATGACCATGAATGTACTAGCGCTGATTCCTGCCCGCATGGGCAGCAGCCGTTTCCCGGGAAAACCGATGGCCCCTATCCTCGGCAAGCCGATGATCGGCCATGTCTATGAGCGCGTCGCGAAATCGCCGCGGCTGTCGCTGACGGCCGTAGCGACCTGTGACAAGGAGATCTACGATTACATCGAGTCGATCGGCGGCGTGGCGGTGATGACGGGCGACGAGCACGAGCGTGCCTCGGATCGGTGCGCGGAAGCACTGCTCAAGCTCGAAGCCAAGTACCAGACCCGTTACGATGTCGTAGTCATGGTGCAGGGTGACGAGCCGATGACCCATCCCGATATGATCGACGAAGCGGTGCAGCCACTGCTCGAACATCCCGATGTTCAGGTCGTCAACCTGCTCGGCAAGATCAAGGATACTGCGGAGTTCGAGGACAGGAACTGCATCAAGGTCGTATGCGACCTGAATCTCAATGCCCTGTATTTCTCGCGTGAGCCGATCCCCACCCGCTGCAAGGTCGACAAGATCCCGATGGGCAAGCAGGTATGCATCATCCCGTTCCGCCGGGATTTCCTCCTCGAGTACACGCGGTTGGCGCCGACGCCGCTCGAGATCGCCGAGTCGGTGGACATGATGCGGGTGCTGGAGCACGGCTTGCGCGTGCGCATGGCGCCCACCAAGCACGATACGCAGGCCGTCGATACGCTGGAAGATCTGCAGAAGGTCGAGCGCCTGATGCAGGGGCTGCATGCCTGACATGCAGGCTGCGGCCGGCGATTGTGCGCTTCTGGTATGGGACGCGGAATCTCCGCCCCCCGCGGCACATGCCGGCAGGACCCTGCTTTGGCGCAGCGTTGCGGAGCAGCCGTCGCCGGACATCATTTCCGTGCCACTACTGGTCGAGCGCGATGCCGATCTTCTTCGCGCCCGCTATCTGGCCTGGGTGCACGATGTCGGTGCAGAGGAGGCCGATGGGCTCAGCCTGGTCGAGCGGCTGAGGTTGCGCGACGGCTTCAGCTACTGGTGGATGACGCCGCTTTCCGAGAAGTGCAATTACTCGAAATCACCGCAGATCGATCATGCCATTCGATTGTTGGCATTTTCGGCTTGGGCTGAGGGGCAACAGGTAGGGCGCCTGGAAGTGGTGACCGCTGACGCGGGCTTGGCTGCCTGCTTCCGCGTTTGGTGCAGCAGGATGGGGGTGCTCTTCGCTTGGCAGCATGTCCCCGCGCCGACGGCCGCGCCATTTTCGCGAGGCCGCCTGCTGGAGGTTCTTCCCAGTCTCCTTCAGGGGATTTCCTGGTTGGCAAAATACGTATGTCAGCGCAGATCCTTAATCAGGCTGGGCTTGCGCCGCTGGCAGGAGACGCAGGCCAAGCTGACCTTTGTTTCATATACCGCGAACCTGCTGCCCGATGCAGCGCGTACCGGGACGTTCGCAAGCCTCTACTGGGGGGGGTTGCCAAAGACATTGGAGGCTTCCGGGACACGGAGCAATTGGCTGCATCTGTATGCGCAAGATGCCCTGCTTCCTGCGCCCGGCGATGCAAAGAGTGCCTTCGCCAGATTCAATACGAATGACCGCGAGCTTCGTACGCACGTCACACTCGACAGCTTCCTCGGCTGGGGTGTCGTCAGCAGGTCCCTGCGCGACTGGCTGCGCTTCCGGCGTTTCGGGCGGAGGCCGCCAACGGCATTGCGATCTACGAGCTGCACGGGGATCGACCTCGGCCCGCTGTTCGAGACGGAATGGCGGCAAACATTCCTCGGCCGCGAGGCGCTCCAGAATTTCCTCTACTACAATCTCGTCGAGGCGGCCGTCAGGGCCTTGCCGAAGCAGGATCTCGGCGTCTATCTGCAGGAGAACCAGGCGTGGGAAATGGCCTTCATCCATGCCTGGCGGGCAGCAGGGCACGGAAAACTGATCGGCGCCCCGCATTCGAGCGTGCGCTATTGGGATTTGCGTTATTTCCACGATGAGCGGGAATACGCGCGCTCCGGGAAATGCTGCCTGCCGCTACCGGACCTGGTCGCAGTTAACGGACCTGCCGCCATGCGCGTGCTGGTGGGCGGAAGATGGCCCCGGGAACGTCTGGTCGGTGTCGAGGCCCTGCGCTATCTGTACCTGCTCGACATGCCGGCCACTGTACCTTCGCCGGCTGTCGGCGCGGCACCCGTGCCGCGCCGGGTACTGGTCCTCACTGACTATGATGCAAGGCATACCCGCAAGCAGCTGGACCTCCTCGCGAAAGCGCTGGAGTTCATGCCCGACGATGTCCGCATGACGATCAAGGCGCACCCCGCTCTGCCGCTGAGCCTGGCCGACTTGCCCGGGCCCCGGGCGACGCTGGCCGATCAGCCGCTGCCGGAACTGCTTGCGATGTCGGATGTGGCATATGCCAGCAGCGTCACCTCGGCGGCGGTGGATGCACATTGCGTCGGTGTGCCGGTCGTCGCGGTGTTCGACCCGGGGTCCTTGAACATGAGCCCGCTGCGGGGACTGGATTCGGTCGAGTTTGTACATTCGCCGCAGCAACTGGCGCACGCCCTGACGAGAATTCCGCAACAAGGAGATCGCCGATCTTGTGCGGAAAACTTCTTTACACTCGATAAAATGCTACCGTGTTGGAGCCGATTGTTGGCGCCAGCCGGAAAATCGTCCGCAGTCGCGGACGCTAGGAACTGATGCAAGGATTGGCAGAAATGATGAGCATGCACGAAGTCTTTCAGGGGCGCACCGTTCTGGTGACGGGCCATACGGGGTTCAAGGGTAGCTGGCTGTCGGCATGGCTGCATCTTCTGGGTGCAAAGGTGGTGGGTATTGCCCTGGATCCGCCGACGGAACCGTCCCATTTCTCCGCCGCGAACATGGGCGCCATGCTCGAAGATCACCGGCTCGACATCCGGGCAGCGGCCGAGCTGACGCGCGCGATTCGCGATGCCCGGCCGGATTTCGCCTTCCATCTGGCTGCGCAGCCGCTGGTTCGCCAGTCCTATGACGACCCGGTCGAGACCTATCAGACCAACGTCATGGGTACGCTGAACGTCCTTGAGGCACTGCGTACGCTGGAGAATCCATGTACTGCGGTGATGATCACCAGCGACAAATGCTACGACAATGTCGAATGGCTTTGGGGCTACCGGGAAACGGATGCGCTCGGCGGGCCCGACCCCTACAGCGCGTCGAAGGGTGCCGCGGAACTGGTCATCCGCTCGCACGTAAAATCGTTCTTCCCTCGGGGCGGCAAAGTCCGCATCGCGGTCGGGCGTGCCGGGAACGTTATCGGTGGCGGGGACTGGGCGGCCAGCAGGATCGTTCCCGATTGTGTGCGGGCGTGGGCCCGCCGGGAATGTGTCGACCTCCGGAACCCGCACTCGACCCGTCCCTGGCAGCATGTCCTCGAGCCGCTGAGCGGCTACCTCAAGCTGGCGGCCGCCCTGCATCAACGACCGGAACTGCATGGAGAGCCCTTCAATTTCGGGCCGCCGGCGAGCCAGAACCACACCGTTCTGGAACTGGTTGCCGAGATGTCACGCCATTGGCCGGACGTGCTCTGGAAGGATGTTTCGGGAAGCGCCTCCGGACCCTACGAGTCGGGCCTGCTGAAGCTCAATTGCGACAAGGCCCTGCACATATTGAAGTGGCATGCTTCAATGTCGTTTGCCGAGACGGTGCGGATGACCGCCGGATGGTATCGCGCCTACTACGAGCGTCCACAGGAGATCGCAGCGGTGACGTTCGCCCAGATTAGCGAATACGAGTCCATCGTCAGGGCCCGGGAAGCGTCATGAGCGTCGCCGTCGATGATGTCTGCGTGACGGCGCTGAAGCGCATCGCCACACCCGGAGGTGACGTGCTGCATGCACTGAAGGCCTCGGATCCGGGATTCCGCGATTTCGGCGAGGCCTATTTCTCCTGGGTGATGCCCGGCGCCGTGAAGGCCTGGAAATGCCACCTGCGAATGACGTTGAATCTGGTCGTGCCGGTCGGGCTCGTCCGCTTCGTGTTCTGCAGCCCGGATCCGCAGCCGGTCTTCCGGACCGAGATCGTCGGCGAATCCCGGTATGCCCGCCTGACTGTCCCGCCCGGGGTCTGGTTCGGGTTCCAGGGTATCGGCGAGACGCCAAGCCTGTTGATGAACCTCGCCGACATCGAGCACGATCCGGCCGAGGTACTGCGCAAGACTGTTTCTGAATTTGCTTACGATTGGACCGTGAAATGAAGGTAATCCTGCTTGCCGGCGGCTTTGGGACGCGCCTGGCTGAATATACCAACGTCATTCCAAAGCCGATGGTTCCGATCGGCGGGAAGCCCATTCTCTGGCACATCATGCAACGCTATGCCCGATTCGGGCACAAGGATTTCTTCGTCGCGCTGGGCTACAAGGCGGAAGTGGTCAAGGAGTATTTCCTGCACTACCGCTCGCTGAATGCCGACTTCACGGTCGATCTGGCGAGCGGTGCGATTTCCCCGTTGCAGCAGGACCCCGTGGACTGGCGGGTGACGCTGGTGAACACCGGAGATGCCTCGATGACCGGCGGACGCGTCAAGCGTCTGCAGAAGTTCATCGGAAATGAGACCTGCATGCTGACCTATGGCGACGGGCTCGCCGACATCGACATCGATGCGTTGCTGGCCTTTCACCGCAGTCACGGCAAGCTGGTCACCGTTTCGGCGGTGCGCCCGGCCGCCCGCTTCGGCGAACTGGAAATGGATGGGCCGCGGGTCACCAGCTTCAAGGAAAAGCCGCAGCTGCACGAAGGCTGGATCAATGGCGGCTTCTTCGTCGTCGAACCGGCGTTCTTCGATTTCATCGCAGGCGACGAGGTGATGCTTGAGCGGGAACCGATGGAGCGAGCGGCCGCCGCTGGCGAACTCATGGCCTACCGTCACGAGGGTTTCTGGCACTGCATGGATACCAAGCGCGACCACGAGCTGATGGAATCACTGTGGCTGAAGGGGGCGCCCTGGTGCGCCTGAGCACCGGGGAATCATGCGCGTCCTGGTGACCGGAGGCTTCGGGTTTGTCGGCGCCCGCCTTGGCGTTCATCTGCATCGCCAGGGCCACGATGTGATTCTGGCATCCCGTACCGCAAATGGCCCGCCGGCCTGGCTGCCCGAGGCGGGTACAGTCCGCCTCGACTGGCAGGATCGCGACGGCCTCGCCGCCGCATGCCGGAGCGTGGACGCCATCGTTCATGCGGCTGGAATGAACGCCGAGGACTGTGCGAAAGATCCGGTCGCGGCGCTCGAAGTCAATGGCGTGGCGACCGCGAGGCTGGTGGCCGCCGCGGCACGGTCGGGGGTCGAGCGCTTCGTCTACGTGTCGACGGCGCATGTGTACGATGTTCCCTTGGTGGGACATATCAGCGAAGAGACCTGCCCGCGTAATCTGCATCCTTACGCCAGCTCGCACCTCGCCGGGGAAACGGCAGTACTGCATCTTGCGCAACAGGGCAGCATCGACGGTATCGTCGTCCGCTTGTCGAACGCCTTCGGCCGTCCCGAGCATCCGGCCACCAACTGCTGGATGCTGCTCGTCAATGAACTCTGCCGCAGCGCCATCTGTAACGGTTCCCTGGCGCTCCGTTCGAACGGGCGGCAATTGCGTGATTTCGTCCCGATGGCGGATGTCTGCACGCTGCTGGAAGGATTCGTAACTCGCGGCGGCGATGGCACGGCGCAGCGGGTGTTCAACGTCGGTGCGGCCCGCTCGCTGGCCGTGATCGACATGGCGACGAAGATTCAGGAGCGTTGTGTACATCTCTGGGGGTGCCGCCCAGATCTCAGGATTCCGGACGTGCCGGCTGCTGCTGCCCCTCCCGAGCCACTCAGCTTTTCCTGCCGCAATCTGGGCGGCAATGCTGCCGATTTTGACCAGCGCCTATGCGCCGAGATCGACGGTCTACTGCAGGCGTGCAACAACTGGTTTGATTTTCCGGGAAAGAGGGAGATCTGAGCTTGGCCAGTGAGAATCTCGTGTCGGTGGTGATCCCCACCTACAACCATGCCGACTTCCTGCGCCAGGCGCTGCAATCGGTCATGGACCAGACATATCCGCACTGGGAAGCGATCGTCGTGGACAATCATTCCACGGATCATACCGACGAGGTGCTGCGGGCCTTTCCCGATCCGCGCATCCGGGTCATCAGGATCCACAACAACGGCGTCATCGCTGCCTCGCGCAATCGGGGGATCGCCGACGCGAACGGAAAGTACGTCGCCTTCCTGGATTCCGACGATACCTGGCATCCGGAGAAACTGGCGACATGCATTGCCGCCTTCGACGGCGAAACCGGGCTCGTCAGCCACGGACTCCGCTGGATCGGCGCGCGGCAGCGGGAGATGTACGCCGGGCCGCAGTCGCGGGCGACCTTCGATGCCCTGATCGACCACGGAAACTGCATTACGCCCTCGGCCACCATTGTCCTCAAGAGTCACCTCGATGCCGTCGGCGGGTTCTCTGAAATCCCGGAGCTGGCGACCTCGGAGGACTATCACCTGTGGATAAGGTTGGCCGGACGCGGCGTGAAGATGCGCTTCCTGCGGCAGATCCTCGGCGAGTATCGCATCCATGCCGGCAATCAAAGCAGTGCGGTCGGCCGCCATCTGCGGTCGGTTCTCGGCGTCGTCGAGGAATTTCTGCCGCCGCAGGCGGGCGAGGGCTGGGGGCGAAAAATGCGTCGCCGGCGCCGCTACGGACTGGCCTATTACGGCGCCGGCAGAAGCCTGCAATACGCCAAGCGTTATGCCGAGTCGCTACCGTATATCGGGCGTGCGATCGCGGCATGGCCGTTCGCCGTCCGCCATTATGCCGCCGCGGCGATTGCCCTCGTCGGCGCACTGCGTTTCCGTCGATGATCAGGGATGACCACATCGTGCGTCCGGCAATCCTCGTTCCTCAAGGCCACACTCCGCGATGAGCGCTCCCGTAATCGCGATCACCGGTGCCTCGGGCTACATCGGCCGCCATCTGGTCGCCGAACTTGCCCGCCTGGGGAAGTACGAAGTCAGGCTGCTGTCGCGCGGTAGCGGCTCGCCCGACCGGCAGCCGGCCCCGGGCGCGAACATCAGGCACTTCACCGGCGATCTGACGCAACCGGAGTCTATTGCGGACTTCATCCCGGCGGGCGCCACCGTCGTCCATCTGGCCTACATGTGGGATGCCGGCGAATCCGGGAACCTGCAGGCGACGCAGGCCCTGATCGCTCAGTGTGCGAAAGCGGGCGCTGCCCGCCTGATTCATTGCAGCACTGCAGCGGTCGCTGGTCGGGTCACGGAAACGCTCGTTTCCGAGGACCTCGAGTGCAGACCCGTTACCGAGTACGGCACGACCAAGCTGAAGATCGAGCAAGCTGTCATCGCCGGGGCGAGGGGGCGTTTCGATTCGGTGATTCTCCGGCCGACCGCCGTTTTCGGTATCGACGGCGAGCCCCTGAAGAAGCTCGCGGGCGATCTGGCGCGCGGCAGTTGTCTGAAGAACTATGCGAAATCAAGCCTCTTCGGCAGGCGGCAGATGAACCTCGTCCATGTCGCCAACGTCGTCGCCGCGATCGTCTTCATGATCGGGCACCCGAACCCGCTCGACGGCGGCGTGTTCATGGTTTCCGACGATGACGATCGGGAAAACAATTTTGCGGCGGTCGAAGGACGCCTGTTGCAGGCGTTCGGGCGCAGTTCCTGGCGTGTTCCGCGGCTGCCCGTCCCGCTCTTCGTACTGGAGATCCTGCTCAGGCTGCTCGGGCGCAACAATGTCAATCCGCGCACCCGGTACTCGCCCGAAAAGCTGCTCGCGCTGGGCTTCGTGCGTCCGATGGGCTTTGTGCGCGGATTGACGGACTATGCCGACTGGTACCGGGCGAGCTATCTGGATCGCGGGAGCGGTGGGCCGGCATGAGGGTGCTGCATGTCAATTCCACGCTGGGCCTCAAGACCGGAGGGGGGACGGCCGAGCGCACCTTCCAGCTTGGCCACCAGCTGGCAGTCAGCGGCGTCGATACGACCATCATGACGCTCGACCTGGAGCTAGACGAGGCGAGACAGCAGGCGATTGCGCCCGCAAAAGTCCTTGCCCTGCCCTGTTTCTGGAAGCGCTTCTACCTTCCCCGGGTCACCTGGAAGACCATTCGTCAGGCCGTCGAGCGGGCCGACGTCATTCACCTGATGGGCCACTGGGGCGTCCTCAATGCGCTGGTATATCTTGCCGCCCGCCGTGCCGGGAAGCCTTATGTGGTCTGCCCGGCGGGCGCATTGCCGCTTTTCGGGCGTTCCTCCATGCTGAAGCGGATCTACAATCTGCTCGTCGGGCGGGCGCTGATCCGCAATGCTACGGCGTGGGTGGCGGTCACCGCCGCGGAATTTCCGCAGTTCGAGGCGTACGGCGTCGATCCGCGGCAGGTGCAGGTGATCCCGAACGGGGTCAACAGGCAGGACTTCCCAGCCGTAGACCGGGCGGACTTCTGCCGCCGCCATGCGCTGCCGGATGCCGGCTATATTCTTTTTCTAGGGCGTCTCAATCGCATCAAGGGACCAGATCTCCTGCTTGAGGCCTTCCTCGGCATCCGCGAGATGATTCCCGGCCATCATCTCGTCTTTGCCGGGCCGGATGACGGCATGCGCGCCGAACTCGAGAACCGGGCGGCCGGTTGCGGTGAGGACAGCCGTATTCATTTCGTCGGCTATGTGAACGGTGACGACAAGGTGGCGGCCTACCGGGGCGCACGGCTGATGGTGATTCCTTCCCGCCTGGAGGCGATGTCGATCGTCGCGCTGGAGGCTGGAATCTGCGGCACTCCCGTCCTGCTGACCGACCAGTGCGGCTTCCCGCAGATCGCGCAGGTCGATCCCCGGCTCGAGGTGCCCGCGACCGTCGAGGGCCTCGCCGGTGGGCTTGTCGCGCTCCTGGCGGCTCCTGGCGAACTCGCTGCCATCGGCGAGCGGATGCGGGCATTCGTCGAAGCCGGATTCACCTGGCATTCGGCCGCGGCGCAGTACCGGCGGCTCTATGAAAAGCTGACGGGAGCGGCCTCCTGAATGAAGGTGGCACAGGTGACGGCGCGCGGCGACGATGCCCACGATTGGCCGGCGCCTATTGTGCGATAAGTATTCAAATGTTCAAGCTCATTTCATTCCTCCTGGCCGGTGCGATACTGTCGCTGGCGATCCTCGCCGGGGCGCGCTACCCGGGGAGCTGGGCCGTCTATCTCGGCTTCAGTGTCGTCGCCAATGCCCTGCTGCTGAACGGCTTCCGCCGCCGCGCCATCTACTTCGACACCTTCATCGGCGTCTTTCTGTGGCTGGGTTTCTGGCTGAAGCTCTCGATCAGGGTGGCTTTCTCGGCCGGCCAATTCCGCGAGCCGACCGGAATGTTCGACGGCTCCGGCGCGGCATTTGACCAGGCCCTGATCGTCTCGTCCTGCGGGCTCGCTGCGTTCATCGTCGCCGGTCTTGTCCGGGAGCGCTGCTTCTCGTATCCGGCCGAGCCCGCGTCCTGCCGCTCTTCGGGCCTGTTCCACTTCTATGCCGCCCACCGTTTTCCCTTGGTCGCGGCTTTTCTGGCACTGGTACTCGCCGTCGCCGGCAGCAATGCCTGGTTCGGTATATACCAGCGCGGCATGGTCTCGCAGACCATCCTGCCGTTTGGCCTCAATGGCGCCTACAAGTGGCTGCTGCAGTTCGGACTGGCCTCGGTTTCGGCGCTCATCATCCGCTTCGAGCTCGAGCTGAACCGCGGCGTGACGATGATGGCCTTGATTCCTCCCCTGCTCGAGAGCTTCCTTTCCAATGTCTCGCTGCTGAGTCGCGGGATGATCCTGAATACCGGCGCGCTGCTGCTCGGCGGCTGGCGCTGGTGCGCGGCACAGCGTCTCCGTGTCGGACTGCGCCGTAGCGCCATCGTCGGCATCTCGGTCGCCGCCTTCTTCCTTGTGTCGGTACTGGCGGTCAACTATCTGCGCGTTTTCAGCTTCGACGATTCGCAGGCCCCGGCGCAGGCCGCGGCTTCCGCTTCCGTCGATACCACGACGCCGCTCTTCATTGACCGCTGGGTGGGCATCGAGGGGGTCCTCGCCGTAACGTCGTCCGATCGCCTGGGCTGGGAGGTGTGGCAGGCGGCGTGGCAGGAACGCTTCGACGAGCGGCAATTCAGCCTGTATGACCGCCACTTCGTCAGCGGCCATTATGCGAGCGTGCAGATAAATACCT
>WBZP01005225.1_pt1 | contig 13255 bp, 8 predicted proteins | sample 5204301 | NCBI WGS metagenome assembly WBZP01 (sample SAMN12412401, study PRJNA552823) | activated sludge metagenome | isolation source: activated sludge from nitrification reactor of wastewater treatment plant... | place: USA: Pennsylvania | collected 2017
CGTGCCGGCGACCGTGTTGTACGCACGCACCCCCTCGAACACGCCCATTCCGTAGTGCAACGTGTGCGTCAGCACGTGCGTGGTCGCGTCGCGCCACGGCACCATTTTCCCGTCGTACCAGATGTACCCATCGCGGTCAGCCATCGACATGGCGGAACCTCCTGCAAGCTCGAAGACCCGATTCTAGCCGAAACGCCCCTCCCGCCGGCGTTGCGACGCCCCGCAGGGTCTGCGACAATAGGTCAACCCTGCTGACGCAATAATCCGGGGTTCGCGGAGATATGTCAATATGATTGACACAAAAAGCCGGGCCGGGCTCGACGCGGCGATCGAACTGATGCACTTCTCCTATCGCGAGCTGGTCGCCAAGCCGGACCGGGTGCTGGCCGGCCGCGGCCTGGGCCGCGCCCACCACCGCATCCTCTACCTGCTCGCGAAGCTGCGCGCGCCGTCGGTGGCGGAACTGATCGCCGCCCTCGGCATCTCCAAGCAGGCGGCGTCGGGGCCGCTGCGCGACCTCTATGCCCAGCAACTCGTCCGCTACGAACGCGGTGTGCCCGACGCGCGAGTCAAGCGGCTGGCGCTCACCGAGGCGGGGCACAAGCTCGAGGGGCGGCTCGCGGCGCAGCAGCGGCAGGCGTTCGCGGCGGCGTTCGCCGCGGCCGGCCCCGAGGCCGAACGCGGCTGGCGCGCGGTGATGGCCGAGCTTGCCGCCGCGGAGATGCGGCGCGCCGGCATCGCGCCGGCGGCAGACCCGTCGACCTCAGCCGGCGGCGGCCGCTGACGGCGGCTGCCCGGCACCCGAGTTTTCACCGAAGACGGCCTGCCAGAGCGCATTCACCGCCGCCCGGCGTTGCGCCTGCGGCAGGGCCTCGACCCGCGCGTGCGTCGCACCGGTCAAGCGGATCTGGTGCTGCAGCCGGCGGAACTCGCGATACGCGTCGGCGGCGGCGGCGGCGACGTCTGCCGGCACCAGCCCCAGCGACCCGGCGAGCCCGAGCAGCGCGATGTTGCCGGCGTTGCGGGTGAGCCCGGGGTGCCGCGCGGCGTGCAGCAGGACCAGGTACTGGACGGCGAACTCGACGTCGACCATGCCGCCGGCGTCGTGCTTCAGGTCGAACCGCGGCCCGGGGTTGTGGTGCCCCGCGCGCATCCGCTGGCGCATCTCCAGGACGTCGGCGGCCAGCTTCACCGGGTCGCGCGGCAGGCGCAGGATCGCGTCGCGTTCCGCCTCGAAGTCGGCGCCGATCGCGGCGTCGCCGGCGACGAAGCGGGCGCGCGTCAGCGCCTGGTGCTCCCAGGTCCAGGCCTGCTCGTGCTGGTACTTGCGGAAGCTCGCCAGCGACGACACCATCAGCCCGGCGGCGCCGTCGGGGCGCAGCCGCAGGTCGGTGTCGTACAGCTGCCCGGCGCCGGTGGTGCTGGTGAGCCAGGTGATCACCCGCTGCGCGAGGCGGGCGTAGCGCTCGGGTGCCGCGTCGTCGCCGTCGCTCTCGTAGAGGAAGACGAGATCGAGGTCGGACGCGTAGCCCAATTCCTTGCCGCCGAGCTTGCCGTAGCCGATGGCGGCGAAGCGGGGAGGGGGCGCGTCGGTCCCGCGCATCATCGTCCAGGCCGAGGCGATGGTCGCGGCGAGCACGACGTCGGCGAGCGCGGACAGGTGGTCGGCCAGCCGCTCGACGGTGAGTGTCCCGGCGATGTCCTGCGCCAGCAGCCGCATCGTGTGCACGTGCTGGAAGTGGCGCAGCGCGTCCATCTGGCCTTCCTGGTCGCCGGCGTGGTTGGCGAGGCTCGCGGCGAGCTCCCTGCGCCACTCCGCCCAGTCGGGCTCGGCCAGCAACACCCGGGTGTCGAGCAGCTCGTCGAGCAGGATCGGGTGGCGGATGAGGAAATCGGTCGCCCACTGCGAGGCGCCCATCAGCTGCGCGAGCCGCGGCAGCAGCGGCGGGTGCTCGATCACCAGGGCGAGGTAGGCGCTGCGCCGGCTCACCGCCTCCAGCAGCGCGAGCAGGCGCACGAACACTGCCTGCGGCCGGGTGCCGGTGATGGCCTCGGTCGCGGCGACGCGCAGCAGTTGCGGCACGATGGCGTCGAAGCGCTGCTGCGACAGCGCGGGGAGCTGCAGGTAGCGGCGGCTGGTGCGCACCCGCTCGAGCGTGGAGAGCAGGTCCTCGGCGTCGTCGTACCCGGCCTCGGCCAGCGTCGCGCGCGCGGTGTCGACGGTGACGTCGCCGCGCCACAGGGCGGCGAAGTCCGTTTCGTCGCCGGTCGCGACCGCCGGCTCGGCCCCGCCGCCGGCCGTGGGCAGCGATTCGGCGGCACCGAACAGCGACGCGAACTGCTCGTCGACGAGCCGGCGGTGCGCGGCGAGGCCGCGCTCGAACGCGGACAGGTCGGCGCAGCCCATCGCCGCGGCCAGCGCTGCGCGCTCGCCCCCGGCGTCGGGCAGCGTCTGCGTCTGTGCATCGTCGCGGTACTGCAGCCGGTGCTCGACGTTGCGCAGGTACACGTACGCCGCCTGCAGGCCGGCGACGGCGGATTCCGGCAGCAGGCCGCGGTTGCCGATCGCGGCGAGCGCCGGCAGCGTGCCGCGCACGCGCAGCGCCGGCTCCCGGCCGCCGCGGACGAGCTGCAGTGCCTGGACGATGAACTCGATCTCGCGGATGCCCCCGGGCCCGAGCTTGATGTTCGGCGCGTAGTCGCGGCGCTTGCCCTGCTCGCGGATCTGGCGGTGGATGTCGCGCAGCCCCTCGTAGGCGTCGAAGTCGAGGTACTTGCGGAACACGAACGGCATCACCATCTCGGCGAGCTCGTCGTGCCGGGTCCCGGTCAGCGCCCTGGCCTTGAGCCAGGCATAGCGTTCCCACGACCGCCCCTGGGTGATGAAGTACTGCTCCAGCGCCGAGTACGGCAGCGTCAGCGGGCCGCTTTCGCCGTACGGTCGCAGGCGCATGTCGACGCGGAACACGTAGCCCTCCGGCGCGACGTCGTTGATCGCGGCGATGACCCGTCGCCCGAGCCGGTCGAAGAACTCGCGGTTGGAGAGCGCGCGCGGCCCGTCGGTCTCGCCGTCCTCGGGGTAGACGAACACCAGGTCGATGTCCGACGAGACGTTCAGCTCGCCGCCGCCCAGCTTGCCCATGCCGACCACGACGAGCTGCTGCGCCTCGCCGTCGGGTCCGCGGGGCTCGCCGCAGGATTCGGCGAGCACGGCATGGTGCAGTCGCACCGTCGTCTCGGCGGAGAACTCCGCCAGCCGCGTGACGCTGGTGCATACCTCGGGGAGCGCGGCGGCCCCGGTGAGGTCGCGGACGAGGGTGTGGACGAACAGCCGGCGCCGCAGGTGCCGCAGCGCCGCGGCGAGGCCTGGCGCGTCGCCGGCGCCGACGGCGGCGCGTGCAGCCTCGGTCTCCTGCTCCCAGGCGAACGGCGCGGCGAGGCTCGCGGCGAGCCACTCGCGATCGTCGGGGCGGTGGGCGAGGGCGCCGGTCGCGTAGCGGCTGTAGGCAAGGGCAGTGGTGGAATCCATGCGAACCGAGGCGGAATGGGCAGGGTGGAACGGCGGGCGGGCTGCGCGGGGCAGGAGGTTACAATTCGCCAGCCATTGCACATTATGCCCTCCGTGGAGCGCACTTCCCCGCCCTTGCCGCCGCCGTCGTGAACGTCCTGCGCCGATTGGCCCGGCTCGCCGCGGCCGCCCTGATCGCGACGTTCGCGCTGCTGGCGGCGCTGCTGCTGGCGATTCGCCTGGTGCTGTTCCCCAACGTCGACGCGTTTCGCGGCACGCTGGTCGACATGCTCGCCGGCCAGCTGGGCCAGCCGGTCGAGATCGACGCCATCGACACCGGCTGGGACGGCTGGAACCCGAAGCTCAGGCTGCGCGGCTTCCGGGTGTTCGACCGCGCCCGCGCGGCGGTGTCGCCACAGCTCGAACTGCCGGGCGTCGATCTGGTCGTCGCGTGGACGTCGCTGCCGATGCTGTCGCTGCGGCTGCGGGAGCTCGTCATCGAGCGGCCGCGGCTGGCCATCCGGCGCGACCGTGGCGGGCTGCTGCACCTCGGCGGACTGGAATTCGATCCGGCGGCGGATGCCGGCGATTCGACGCTCACCGACTGGATCCTCGCGCAGCGGCGGATCGTCGTTCGCGACGCCCTGGTCACGTGGAACGACGACCTGCGCAACGCGCCGCAACTCGTCCTCGATCGCGTCGAGCTGCGCCTCGAGAATTCCTTCGGCCTGCACCGGTTCGGCCTCACCGGCGTGCCGCCGGCCGAAGTCGCCGCCCCGATCGACGTGCGCGGCGAATGGCGCGGCCGGCCGCTGCGCGACTGGCGCGACGCCCGTGGCCGGATGTACCTGCGGCTGGACTATGCCGACGCGGTTGCCTGGCGCGAGTGGCTGCCGTTCCCGGTCGCCGTCGACAGCGGCAAGGGCGCGCTGCGGCTGTGGTTCGAGTTCGCCGACGGCGTCGCCCAGGAGATCGTCGGCGACATCGAATTGACCGACGTGCGGGCGCGGCTCGAGGACGGGCTGCCGATGCTCGCGCTGTCGCACCTCGCCGGTCGCCTGGGCTGGCGCGAGCGCGACGGCAGGCGGGAGGTGTTCGCGCGCGACCTCGTTTTCACCGCCCCCGACGGCAGCGCACTGGCCGCGACGACCTTCCGCCTCACGCTGCGCGAGGCCCGCGACGCCGCGCCGGCGACGGCGCTGCTCGAGTTCGACCGCCTGCAACTCGACCCGCTGCGCCAGGTCGCCGCGCAGCTGCCGCTGCCGGAGCCGATGCGCGTCGACCTCGCCAATTACGCGCCCCGGGGCACGCTGGTGCACGGCCGGCTGTTGTGGGAAGGCCCCCGCGACCGCCCGATCGCCTATGCCGGCAGCGCCGAGTTCACCGACCTCGGCATCACGCCGCAGGGCGTGGTGCCGGGCGGCTCGGGCTACTCCGGCCAGGTCGAGTTCACGCAGCTCGGCGGCGCGCTGAAGCTGCGCTCGCGGGCCGCGGCGCTCGAGTTGCCGCGGGTGTTCCAGGCTGCGCTCGCCTTCGACCAGCTCGACAGCGACGCGCACTGGGAGTGGAAGGGCAGCCAGCTGGTCGTGCGGCTGGATCGCGTCGAGTTCGCCAACGCACACGCGACGGGACGGGCGAGCGGCGTCTACCGCCGCGCCGAGCGCGGCCCGGGCACGATCGACCTCGAGGCCCGGCTGAAGAACGCTTCGCTGACCGAGGTCCATCGCTACCTGCCGCGGATCGTCGGCGACCACACGCGCGAGTGGCTGCGGCTCGGCCTCGTCGCCGGGCACGCCCCCGAGGCGACGCTGCGGCTCGCCGGGGATCTGGCCGAGTTTCCTTTCGCCGATGGCCGGCGCGGCAGGTTCGAGGTGGTCGTCAAGGCGAAGGACGCCACGCTCGACTACGCCGACCACTGGCCGCGGATCACCGGCATCGACGCGACGGTGCGTTTCGCCGGCGCGGGCCTCGTCGTCGACGCCACGAGCGGCAGCGTTTTCGGCGCGCAGATCCGGCAGGCGCGGGCGACGATTCCCGATCTCGGTGCGTGGAATCCGCAGTTGCGCATCGTCGGCCAGGCCACGGGGCCCACCGCCGATTTCGTCCGCTTCGTCGGCGAGAGTCCCGTCGATCAGTGGATCGGCGGCGTCACGCAGGGGCTGCAGGCAAGCGGCAGCGGCCGGCTCGACCTCGGCATCGACCTCGTGCTCGGCAAGGCCGGCGACGACCACGTCGCCGGGGAGTTCGCCTTCCACGATTCGCAGTTGCGCTTCCCCGATGCGCCGGCGTTGACCAAGGTGAACGGCAGCCTCGCGTTCACCGAGTCGACGCTGACGGCGCGCGACATCGCCGTCGAGACGCTCGGCGGCCCGGCGAAGCTGTCGCTGGGAACCGCCGGGGAGCACCTGCGGCTCACCGGCAGCGGCACGGCGGCAGTGCGTTCGTTGCAGGGCGAGTTGCCGGCGCTCCTGGCCGACCGGCTCTCCGGCACGGTGCCCTGGACGCTCGCCGTCGACCTCGGCACGAGTGCGCCCGCGGCGTGGACCGTCGACAGCAGCGGCGTCGGGCTCGCCGTCGACCTGCCGGCGCCGCTGCACAAGCGGGCCGACGAGCCGTTGCCGCTGCGGATCACGCGCCGCGTCGGCGAGGCCGGGAATGCGGCCGACTCGCTGGTCGTCACCGCCGGCCCCGACCTGCGGGTGGTCGTCGAACGCCGGCTCCAGCCCGGTCGCGCCGAGGTGGCCGGCATCGACGCCGACATCGGCACGCGGGCGGTCGCGAATGCCCGCCCGCGTGCCGACCGCCGTGGTGTCTGGGTCAACGTCGACGTCCCGGCACTCGACCTCGACCAGTGGCTGGGGTTCGCCAAGACCGGCGCCGCCGGTGCGACGAGCCACGGCGACGTCGAGCTGCCGCCGCTGCGGGGCTTCGACCTCGCCGTCGGGGCGCTCGAGGCGTTTGGCGGCCGCTGGCGGGACATCCGCGTCACGGGGCAGGCCGGCCGCCCCGACCTGCAGCTCACGCTCGGCGGGCCGAACCTCGAAGGCGTGGCGACCTGGTCGCCACCCGGGGCCGGCCACCCCAATGGCCGCCTGGTGGCGCGTCTCGCGCGCCTCGCCCCCGGCGCGACCGCCGACCGGCCCGCTGCGGCGACGGACGCCCAGCGGGGCGACCCGTCGTCGGCCTACGCGTGGCCCGAGCTGGACATCGAAGCCGACGTCTATGCGTCGAAGGGGCGCGACCTCGGGCGTCTGGACCTCGCCGCATCGCCGGGTGCGGGCGAATGGCGAATCCACCGGCTGCGACTCGCCCATCCGAGCGGGACACTCGACGCCAGCGGCGTGTGGCGCAGCGGCGACCGGGGCCAGCAGACCTCGCTGAACGTCGCGCTCGACGTCACCGATGCCGCGGCGTATCTCGGGCGGCTGGGCTACCCGGACGCGGTGCAGGGCGCGCCGACGCGGATCACCGGCGAGCTGGCGTGGGCCGGCGCACCGAACGAATTCGACTACCCGTCGCTCGGCGGGCGGTTCCGCGTCGACGTCGGGGCCGGGCGCTTCACCAAGCTCGACCCGGGCATCGGCAAGCTCCTGGGCGTGCTCTCGCTCCAGGCCTTGCCGCGGCGGATCACGCTGGACTTCCGCGACGTGTTCAGCGACGGCTTCGCCTTCGACCGGATCGGCGGGTCGGTGCGCATCGAGCGCGGCCAGCTGATGACCGACGACCTGCAACTCGCCGGCCCCGCCGCCAAGGTCTCGATCAGCGGCGACGCCGACATCGCGCAGGAGACGCAGCGGCTGCGGGTGCGCGTCCAGCCGACGCTGTCGGCCGGGGTCTCCGCGGGGGCGGCACTGCTGTTCCTCGCCAATCCGCTGGTCGGCGCCGCAGTGGGCGCCGGATCGCTGCTGGCGCAGAAGATGCTGCAGGACCCGGTCGAGCAGATGTTCAGCTACGAGTACCGGATCACCGGCAGCTGGTCCGACCCGGTGGTCCTGCGCGGCAGCGCCGAGACCGCGACCATCACCCAGGAGAAGGGATCACCATGAACGGTACCCGCCGCCGTGACGGCGAATCGAACCCGCTGTGCAACCCCCGGAGGGCAGGACCATGACCCCCCTGGCCGCCGGTGGCGGCGGTGCCGACGGCGCGTCCGTGAGCGGCAGCTTCCGTGTCGCAGCGGTGCAGATGGTGTCGGCCGGCGACGTGGCCGCCAATCTGGCGCAGGCCGACCCGCTCATCGCCCAGGCCGTCGACGCGGGCGCGCAGCTCGTCGTGTTGCCGGAGTACTTCGGGATCATCGGCGCCCGGGCGAGCGACAAGGTCGCCGCGCGGGAGGCCGACGGCGACGGGCCGCAGCAGGCGTTCCTGCAGGAGCAGGCCCGGCGGCACGGCATTTGGCTCGCGGGCGGCTCGGTGCCGATCGCCTGCACCGATCCGCAGCGCGTACGCAGTGCCTGCCTCGTCTACGGACCCGGCGGCGAGCGGGTCGCCCGCTACGACAAGATGCACCTGTTCGCCTTTTCGCGCGGCGGCGAGGCCTACGACGAATCGCGAACGATCGAGCCCGGCGACGCTCCGGTCGCGCTGGACCTGCCCTGCGGCCGCGTCGGGCTGTCGATCTGCTACGACCTGCGCTTCCCCGAACTCTACCGCTCGCTCGGCGAGCTGACGCTGATCCTCGCCCCGGCGGCGTTCACGGCGACCACCGGCGCCGCGCACTGGCACCTGCTGCTGCGGGCGCGCGCAGTCGAGAACCAGTGCTACGTGCTGGCCGCGGCGCAGGGTGGCGTGCATCCGGGCGACCGGCGCACCTTCGGGCATTCGGCGCTGATCGATCCCTGGGGCACGATCGTCGCCGAGCACCCGGCGGGACCGGGCATCATCGTCGGCGACGTCGACGCCGAGCGGATCGCCCACGTCCGCAGCCAGTTGCCGGCGCTCGCCCACCGCCGGCTGCGCTGACCGGCGGTCGCGGGCCGCGCTTCAGTCGGTGTCGCCGTCCTGCGCGGGACGCCCGCGCCGCGGCGCCACGGCGCCCTTGAGCAGCGCCAGGACCGCACCTCCGCCGCCGGCGTGGCGCGGCGCCTCGCAGTAGGCGAGCACCTCGTCCCAGTGCGACAGCCAGTGCCGGACCTTGCCTTTCAGCACCGGCTCGCGGCCGGGCGACGTCAGCCCCTTGCCGTGGATCACGCGGACGCAGCGGGCGCCGCGGGCACGCGCCGCCACCAGGAAGTCGGCGAGCGCATCGTGCGCCTCGTCGGTGGTCATGCCGTGCAGGTCGATCTCGCCCTGCAGCGCCCAGTGGCCGCGGCGCAGCTTGCCGAGGACGTCGGTGCCGAGGCCACGGCGCAGGAACGTGAGGCCGCTTTCGTGCTCCTGGCCGACCTCCCACGATTGCGGCGACGGCTCGGCGCCGAACTTCGACGCCAGCAGCGCGTCGGCATCGTCCGCCTCGCGCTGTGCCGCGCGCGGCAGCGGCCGGGGTCGTGCGATCCGCGCCCGGGTCGACGGCGGCAGCCGCGTCACGTCGGCGAAGAGCCGGGCGAAATCGATGTCGTCGTGCGCCGGACCGGCCTTCGACCGGTCCCGCGGCCCGGGCGCAACGCCCGGTGCCGCTGCCGGCCGCGTGCTGCGCGCGGCGTCGAGCATCCGCTTCAGGTCGGACAGCTTGGACATCGCCGCGAGCCGCGGGCCGGGCGCCGCCCGCGCTACGCGTGGCCCTCGAGATAGGCTTCGGCGTCGAGTGCCGCCATGCAGCCGGTGCCGGCCGACGTCACCGCCTGCCGATAGACGTGATCGGCGACGTCGCCGGCCGCGAACACGCCCGCCACGCTGGTGGCGGTGGCGTCGCCGGCGGTACCGCTTCGCACCTTGATGTAGCCGCCGGCCATCTCGAGCTGCCCTTCGAAGATCCCGGTGTTGGGCGTGTGGCCGATGGCGATGAACACGCCGGTGGCGGCGACGTCGGTCTTGGCGCCGGTGTCGCGGTGCACGAGCCGGGCGCCGGTGACACCGGTGTCGTCGCCCAGCACCTCGTCGAGCGTGTGGTTCCAGACGACGCGCATGTTGCCGCCGTCGCCGGTCTTGGCGAGCAGCCGGTCGACGAGGATCGCCTCGGCGCGGAAGCGGTCCCGCCGGTGCACGATGGTGACACTGCGGGCGATGTTCGACAGGTACAGCGCTTCCTCGACGGCGGTGTTGCCTCCGCCTATGACGACGACGTCCTGGCCGCGGTAGAAGAAGCCGTCGCAGGTGGCGCAGGCCGACACGCCCTTGCCCATGAACTTCTCCTCGGACGGCAGGCCGAGGTAGCGCGCCGAGGCGCCGGTGGCGATGATCAGCGCGTCGCAGGTGTACTCGCCGTTGTCGCCGACCAGCCGCTTCGGGGTCTCGCCGAGGTGCGCCGTGTGGATCTGGTCGAACACCATCTCGACGGCGAAGCGCTCGGCGTGCGCCTGGAAGCGCGCCATCAGGTCGGGCCCGAGCACGCCGTTGGCATCGGCCGGCCAGTTGTCGACCTCGGTCGTCGTCATCAGTTGCCCGCCCTGCGCGAGGCCGGTGATCAGCACCGGTTCGAGGTTGGCACGTGCGGCGTATACTGCGGCGGTGTAGCCGGCAGGTCCCGATCCGAGAATGAGGAGGCGGGCGTGTTTGGCGGACATCGGTCTCTCGCTGGGTCGGTGAAGCGTCAAAATCGCGCTCCGAATTCTAGCCGATATGGGGTCACCGACGCGGCGGGCCAAGCCCGTGCGCGTTGGCCTTCCACTGCGGCACGCGCCCCGAACCGTGTATAATGCACCGCGTGAAGTGGTGACGGCAACGTAATGTTTTTCAACAAGAAAGCATCGGCAAACAGCGCCCGTGCGCGAGCCTCCGCCGCGCCCGACCGGACGCTGTCTCCGCGGTTCGCCCGGCTCGTCCGCGAATCGTGGTGGCTGCTCGTCGTCGCCGCGTTCGCGTGGCTCGCGCTGGTGCTCGCGACCTACACGAGGTCCGACCCCGGCTGGTCGTTCTCGGGCGCGGGCGGTGCGATCGCCAACCGCGGCGGTGCCGCCGGCGCGTGGCTCGCGGACCTGCTGCTGTACCTGTTCGGGATTTCCGCCTGGTGGTGGGTCGCCGCGGGCGTGGTCCTGGTCGTCGCCGGCTACCGGCGGATCGGCAACCCGGAGCTCGCCAGCGAACACCCGCTGCCGCTGCGGATCCTCGGCTTCGCGCTGGTGCTGGTCGGCAGCGCGGCGATCGAGTCGATGCGGCTGTACCGGCTGCCGGTCACGCTGCCGTCGACGCCGGGCGGGGCGCTCGGCGACGTCGTCGGCAGCGGCCTGTCGCGCGTCATCGGCTTCAACGGGGCGACGCTGCTGCTGCTCGCGCTGTTCGCGATCGGCTGGTCGCTGTTCTCCGGCATGTCGTGGCTGCGGCTGATGGAGCGCGTCGGCGGCCGGCTCGAGGCGCTGGTCGCCTGGGCGCGCCGCCGGGCCGAGGAGCGCGAGGACAAGAAGATCGGCGAGCAGGCACAGGCCGAGCGCGAGGCCGTCGTGCAGGCGAAGACCGTCGACGTCGACCACGAGCCGGTGCTGGTGGTGCCGCCGGTCGTCAGCCTGCCGCGCTCCGACCGGGTGACCAAGGAGCGACAGCAGCCGCTGTTCCGCGAACTGCCCGATTCGCCGCTGCCGCCGCTGGCACTGCTCGAGGATTCGCCTGCCGCGCAGGAGACGGTAAGCGCCGAGACGCTCGAATACACGTCGCGGCTGATCGAGCGCAAGCTCGCCGACTTCGGCGTCGCGGTCAAGGTGCTGGCCGCGTACCCGGGGCCGGTGATCACCCGCTACGAGATCGAGCCCGCCGTCGGCGTCAAGGGCGCGCAGATCGTCAACCTCGTCAAGGACCTCGCCCGCGCGCTGTCGGTGGTGAGCATCCGTGTCGTCGAGACGATTCCGGGCAAGTCGTACATGGGCCTCGAGCTGCCGAACCCCAAGCGGCAGATCGTCCGCCTGATCGAGATCCTGTCCTCGGCCACGTACAACGACATGGCGAGCCCGCTGACGCTGGTGCTGGGCAAGGACATCGCCGGCAAGCCGGTGATCGCCGACCTCGCCCGCATGCCGCACCTGCTGGTCGCCGGCACGACGGGCTCCGGCAAGTCGGTCGCCGTCAACGCGATGATCCTGTCGCTGCTGTACAAGGCCGAGCCGAAGCAGGTCCGGCTGGTGCTGGTCGACCCGAAGATGCTCGAGCTGTCCGTCTACGAGGGCATTCCGCACCTGCTCGCGCCGGTGGTCACCGACATGAAGCTCGCCGGCAACGCGCTCAACTGGTGCGTCGGCGAGATGGAACGCCGCTACAAGCTGATGTCGTCGCTCGGCGTGCGCAACTTGGGCGGCTACAACCACAAGCTCGCCGAGGCGCGGAAGGCCGGCAACCCGATCGGCAATCCGTTCACGCTGACGCCCGATGCGCCCGAGCCGCTGGAGGAGATGCCGCACATCGTCGTCGTCATCGACGAGCTCGCCGACCTGATGATGGTCACCGGCAAGAAGATCGAGGAGCTGATCGCGCGGATCGCGCAGAAGGCCCGCGCCGCCGGCATCCACCTGATCCTCGCCACGCAGCGCCCGAGCGTGGACGTGATCACCGGGCTCATCAAGGCCAACATCCCGTCGCGGATCGCGTTCCAGGTCGCGAGCAAGGTCGACTCGCGGACCATCCTCGACCACATGGGTGCCGAGGCGCTGCTGGGGCAGGGCGACATGCTCTACCAGCCGCCGGGCACCGGCTACCCGCTTCGCGTCCACGGCGCGTTCGTCTCCGACGCCGAGGTCCACCGCGTCGTCGACTACCTGAAGGAACAGGGCGGGCCGCAGTACCTCGACGGCATCCTGGAGGGCGGCGACGGCGACGGCGGCAACAACGACGGCGTCTCGGTCAACGGGCCGGACGCCGAGTCGGATCCGGTCTACGACCAGGCGGTCGCGATCGTGCTGCAGACGCGGCGGCCGTCGATCTCGCTGGTGCAGCGGCACCTGCGGATCGGCTACAACCGCGCGGCGCGGCTGATCGAGCAGATGGAGCGCGCCGGGCTCGTGTCGCCGATGCAGTCCAACGGCAATCGCGACGTGCTGGTCCCCGCCGGCAAGGGCGAGACATGAAGCACCGCGCGCGGCGCGCCGCGGTTTTCGCCGTGCTGCTCGTCGCCGCATCGGCGGCCGCCGGGCCGGTGCTCGTCTATCGCGAAGGCCCGCAGTTCTGCCCGCGCGACCGTCCCGCACAGGCGCCGCGGATCAGCGCCGCCGAGGCCGTCGAGCGGGCCCGTTCGCTGCTGCCCGGGGACTTCTGCGGCCCGAGCTGGTACGTCAGCGGCTGCGAATTCGATCCCGAATGGGCGCTCGAATCCTGGCGCGTCTACGCGCTGCAGTACAAGGACGTGGGCGGTCGCCGCGTCTACGACGGACGCGACCACAGCTACGTCGTCCTCGACCCGGTCGGCAACTGCATCGCCAACATACCCGGCACATGAGATCCCGGCTGCGTCCGCTGCTGGTGTTGCTGGCCGCGCTGGCGGCCGCGTCCGCGCCGGCCGGCCACGCCGGCGGCATCGAGCAGTTGCGCAGCTTCGTCGACGGGGCGACCAGCGGCCGGGCGTCGTTCACGCAGACGGTCGTCGCCAAGGCGGGAACGGCGGCGAAGCCGGCGACCGGCACCTTCAGCTTCCTGCGTCCCGGCCGCTTCCGCTGGGCCTACGAGAAGCCG
>WBZP01005226.1_pt1 | contig 13254 bp, 13 predicted proteins | sample 5204301 | NCBI WGS metagenome assembly WBZP01 (sample SAMN12412401, study PRJNA552823) | activated sludge metagenome | isolation source: activated sludge from nitrification reactor of wastewater treatment plant... | place: USA: Pennsylvania | collected 2017
ATTTCCTTTCACTCTCATCACAATGAACAGCTAACAACGACAACAACAAATGAAAAAAGCGGCCGGGAATAATCCGGGCCGCTCTCTCGAACGCTTCGGTCAGGCTTATTTCCGCAGACCGAGGCGGGTAATCAGGGTACGGTAAGAATCGATATTCTTGCCCTTGAGGTAATCCAGCAGCTTGCGGCGCTGGCTGACCAGACGCAGGAGACCACGACGGGAGTGGTGATCCTTCTTGTGCTCCTTGAAGTGCGGGGTCAGATCATTGATACGGGCGGTGAGCAGCGCAACCTGGACTTCCGGGGAACCGGTGTCGCCCTTGGCGCGCTGAAAATCGGCGACGATGCCGGCCTTGGATTCAGTGGTCATTGCCATTTCAAACTCTCTTTCTTGGTTGCAACGCAGCCCCAGTTTGATAGAGCGGGCGTCAGGTCAGGACACTCCTTCCCTTTGGCAGAGGAAGGCGACGCATTCTAACAGATCAATGCGTCAGGTGCACCAGTCTTCTTGGCCACAAACGGCCGTCCGCCGCCGATTCGCCGACACCGATCAGCGTGCCGTCGACATAGACGCGAATCTTACCGCTCGGGCCGGCGGGGAGATCGACCGGATTCCCGTGGCGAAAGCGCTCGGCCGCCTCACCTTGGAGCGCCACCGCCGGCAGGCTGCGCAGCAAGGCATCGACCGGGCGCAGGCAACCTGCCCGCCCCACTTCGCCGAGTGCCTCGAGTTGCGGCAGCGTCACGGCAGAGTCCAGACCGAGATCGCCTACCCTGGTCCGACGCAGGCCTGCCAGGTGAGCGCCGCAGCCGAGCGCCTGTCCGATGTCGGCGACCAGCACGCGAATGTAGGTGCCCTTGCTGCACGCAACCCGCAAGGTCAGCCTGTCGCCACCAAAGCCCAGGCAGTCGATGGCATGGATGGTGACTATGCGCGACTCACGCTCGATTTCGATTCCCTGGCGCGCGAGTTCGTACAATGGACGGCCATTGCGCTTGAGCGCCGAGTGCATCGGCGGGACCTGCCGGATGACCCCGGTGAATTGCGGCAAGACCCTGAAAACATCGTCCTCGGCGACGTCGACCGCAGCCGTCCCGATCACCGCGCCTTCGGCATCGCCGGTATCGGTGCAGACGCCCAGCCTGACCACGGCCTCGTAGGTCTTGTCGGCGTCGAGCAGGTCGGCGGAGAACTTGGTCGCTTCACCGAAACACAGCGGCAGCAAGCCGGTGGCCAGCGGATCGAGGGTCCCGGTGTGTCCGCCCTTGGCCGCCGAGAACAGCCGGCGCGCATTCTGCAAGGCATCGTTGGAAGTCAGACCGAGCGGCTTGTCGAGGATGAGAACACCGTCGACCTGTTTCCAGGCCTTCCTGACCTGCATGCGAACCCTACTCGTCAGGCGTCTGGTCGCTCAACGCGCCGGCCTGATCGATCAGGTGCGAGAGGCTGATGCCGTGCGCAATGGAATCGTCGTAGACAAAATGCAGCTCGGGCAGCGTGTGGATGTGAATCCGCCGCCCAAGTTCACGGCGCAGAAAGCCCGACGCCCGCTTGAGGCCACGTTCGACTTCGTCCAGATGCCCGTCGTCGAGCGTCGTGAAAAAGATTCTGGCGTGGGCGTAGTCGGGTGTCAGTTCCACCGCCGTCAGGCTGATCATGCCGACCCGCGGATCCTTCAGTTCGCTGCGAATCAGGTCGGCGAGGTCGCGGCGCACCTGCTCCGCGACCCGATCGCTGCGCTGAAAACCAGCCTTCTTCATTTCAGGGTACGGGCCACTTCCTGGATTTCGTACACTTCGAGGTGGTCGCCTTCCTGGATATCGTTGTTGTTCTTGAGCGAAAGACCGCATTCGAAGTTGCTGCGCACTTCCTTGACATCGTCCTTGAAGCGCTTGAGCGACTCGAGTTCGCCGTCCCACTGTACGACATTGTTGCGCAGCAGGCGGATACGGGAATTGCGCTTGACCAGGCCTTCCAGGACATAACAGCCGGCAATGGCGCCAACCTTGGAGACATGGAAGACTTGGCGGATCTCGACCATGCCGATGATCTGCTCACGCCTCTCCGGCGCCAGCATCCCGGAAAGTGCGGCCTTGACCTCGTCGACCGCGTCGTAGATCACGTTGTAGTAACGGATGTCGACACCGAAGGTCTCGGCCAGCTTGCGGGAATTGGCATCGGCCCGGGCGTTGAAGCCGATGATGACCGCATTGGAAGCCTGCGCCAGATTGACATCGGACTCGCTGATCCCGCCGACGGCGCTGTGGATGATCTGCACCCGGACTTCGTCGTTCGACAGCTTGGCCAGCGTCTGTACCAGCGCTTCCTGCGAACCCTGCACGTCGGCCTTGACGATGAGCGGCAGGGTCTTGACCTCGCCTTCCTTCATCTGCTCGAACATGTTCTCGAGCTTGGCGGCCTGCTGCTTCGCCAGCTTGACGTCGCGGAACTTGCCCTGACGGAACAAGGCGATTTCGCGCGCCTTCTTCTCATCGGAGAGAACAATGGCTTCTTCTCCCGCCGCCGGCACATCCGACAGACCGAGAATCTCGACCGGGATCGACGGACCGGCCTGATTGATCGCCTTGCCGTTCTCGTCGAGCATGGCCCGGACCCGCCCGGAAACCTGACCGGCGAGCACGACATCGCCGCGTTTCAGGGTTCCCGCCAGGACCAGCATCGTCGCCACGGCACCGCGTCCCTTGTCGAGACGCGCTTCGATGATCAGACCCTTGGCCGGGGCATCCCGCTGCGCCTTCAGTTCGAGGACTTCAGCCTGCAGCAGCACCTGCTCGAGCAGTTCGTCGATACCGATGCCCTTCTTCGCCGAAACCGCCACGAACGGAGAATCACCACCATATTCCTCGGGAATGACGCCTTCGGCCACCAGTTCCTGCTTGACCCGGTCCGGGTTGGCTTCGGGCTTGTCGATCTTGTTGACCGCGACGACCAGCGGCACGCCGGCCGCCTTGGCGTGGTGAATCGCTTCCCGCGTCTGCGGCATCACGCCGTCATCGGCGGCGACGACCAGGATGACGATGTCGGTCGCCTTGGCGCCGCGTGCGCGCATGGCGGTGAACGCCTCGTGACCGGGAGTATCGAGGAAGGTCACCATGCCGCGGTCGGTCTGGACGTGGTAAGCGCCGATATGCTGGGTAATGCCGCCGGCTTCGCCGGCCGCCACCTTGGCGCGGCGGATGTAGTCGAGCAGCGAGGTCTTGCCATGGTCGACGTGGCCCATGACGGTGACCACCGGCGCCCGCGGTTCGAGCGGCACATCCTTGTGCTCGGCGGATTCCTCGAGGAAGGCATCCGGATCGTCCAGCTTGGCGGCAAGCGCCTTGTGGCCCATCTCCTCGACCACGATCATGGCCGTTTCCTGGTCCAGCACCTGGTTGATGGTCACCATGGAACCCATCTTCATCATCACCTTGATGACTTCAATGGCCTTGACCGCCATCTTGTGCGCCAGGTCGGCGACCGAAATGGTTTCGGGAACATGAATCTCGCGAACAACGACTTCGGTCGGCGCCTGGAAGCTGCCCTGGCCTTCGTCAACCGCGTGGCCATGCTTCCTGTGCCCATGCCGGCCGCTCTTCCACGAACTGCCGGGGTCGGCCGAGCGCGTCTTGATGCCCGGCTTCTTGCGGCTGTCGTCGGCACGGCCGTTGCCGCCCTTCTTGGCGTCCTTGCCCGGTGCTTCGGGCTTCTTGTGCAGCGTCCCCTTCTCCGGCGCGCCTTCCTGCGTCTTCGCCTGGGCCGCAGCCTGCTGCGTCGCCTGACCCGCCAGCCTGGCCGCTTCGGCGGCGGCCTCGGCCTGCTGGCGCATGCGGGCCAGTTCGGCTTCGCGGGCCAGCTTCGCCTTCAACTCCTGTTCCTGGATTTCGCGCAACTGGCTATAGCGGCGATCCTGCTCCTCGCGGGAACGCAACTCGCCCTGGCCAATCACGGAAGCCAGCGGGACCGTCGGCTGCGGCCTCGCCTCAGGCTTCGCCTCGACCACCGGCACGTTCTCGACGACCGGCGCGACCTCCACAACCGGCTCGACGACCGGCAGATCCGCCGGCTTCTCGACCACTCCGGCGACTCCCTCGGCAACTTGCTCGGCAACTTGCTCGACGCCATGATCGCCCGCTTCGCGCTTGATCAGGACGCGCTTCTTGCGCACCTCGACCTGAACCGTCCGGGCGCGGCCATGCGAATCGGTCGCCTTGAATTCCGATGTCTGCTTGCGGGTCAGCGTGATCTTGGTCTTCGAATCGTCGCCATGGGCGCGGCGCAGGTAATCGAGCAACCTTGCCTTGTCCTGATCGGTCAACGCGTCGGCGCTCTCCTTCTTGGCGACGCCTGCCCTGCCCAATTGTTCAAGCAGGGCCGACACCGGCATCTTGAGTTCTGCGGCAAATTGCGAAACAGTTGTTGCGGTCATGCTTGCTACCCTCCCGCTCACTCAAACCAGTGAGCACGCGCCTCTTGACCCCGTTGCCGGCCAGCTTTGCCGCCAGTTCCCTGGTCATGCCCTCGAGCGTCAACAGGTCGTCGGCCACGCCTTCGATCTGCTCCTCGTTCACGATGGCCTCGGTCAGCAGGACATTGCGTGCCCGATTGCGCAACTCGTTGACGATGTCTTCATCGAGTCCCTCGATCTCGAGCATTTCGGCGAGCGGAACGTAAGCGACCTCCTCGAGCGTCGAGAAGCCCTCACCGATCAGCAGATCCGCGAGTTCCTCGTCGATATCCAGCTTTTCCATGAAGGTGACGCGGGTCACCGCGTATTCCGCTTCCGAACGCTTGACCGACTCGTCCTGGGTCATCAGGTTGATCGTCCAGCCGGTCAGTTCCGAGGCCAGGCGGACGTTCTGCCCGTTGCGGCCGATCGCGATGGCGAGGTTGTCCTCGTCGACCACGACATCCATGGCGTGCTTTTCTTCATCGACGACGATCGAGGAAACCTCCGCCGGCGACAGCGCGCCGACGACGAACTGCGCCGGATCCGCCGACCACAGCACGATATCGATGTTCTCGCCACCGATTTCGTTGCGCACGGCGGTGACGCGCGAACCGCGCAGGCCGACGCAGGTGCCGATCGGGTCTACGCGCGGGTCATTCGACTTGACCGCAATCTTGGCACGCAAACCGGGATCACGGGCACATGCCTTGATTTCCATGAGGCCGTCCGAAATCTCCGGCACTTCCAGGTCGAACAGCTTGATGACGAATTCCGGCGCGGTGCGCGACAGGATGATCTGCGGGCCCCGCGCATTGCGGTCGATACGCAGCAGATAGGCACGGACGCGGTCGCCGATACGCAGGTTTTCCTTGGGGATCATCTGCTCACGCGGCAGCACCGCCTCGATCTTGCCGGCTTCGATGATCGCGCTGCCCCGCTCCATGCGCTTGATGGTGCCATAGACGATATGCTCGCCGCGCTCGAGGAAGTCGGCCAGAATCTGGTCACGCTCGGCGTCGCGAATCTTCTGGAGGATGACCTGCTTGGCTGCCTGTGCACCGATGCGGCCGAAGTCGATGGGCTCGAGGGGCTCCTCGAGCGAATCGCCAGCCTCGATTTCCGGGTCTTCCTTGCGCGCCTCGGAGAGCGGCACCTCGAGGTATTCATTGACGTACTCGTCATCGGGAACAACCTGCCAGCGACGGAAGGACTCGTAATTGCCGCTTTCGCGGTCGATCGACACCCGCACATCGGCTTCGTCATGGATGCGCTTCTTGGTCGCCGAAGCCAGCGCCAGCTCGAGTGCGCCAAAGACGATTTCCTTGCCGACGTTCTTCTCGCGGGCCAGCGCATCGACCAACAGCAAAATTTCACGGCTCATGGGCTACAACCTCCTGGTACTTCAGTCGAATCGCGGCACCAGACGTGCCCTCTCGATATTGTTGAATTCGAGTTCCACCGCATCCGTCTCGAGGCGCAGACCGACCTTGCCGTCGGCAAGACCGGTCAGTTCGCCCTGGAAGTTGCGGCGGCCGCCCTGCGGGATGCGCAGCTTGATCTGGATATCGCGCCCGGCAAAGCGCTGGAAATCCTCGGGCTTCTTGACCACGCGATCAAGACCCGGCGACGAGATTTCGAGCCGGTCGTAATCGACGTTCTCCACATCCAGCAGGCGCGAAAGCTGATTGGACACGCGTGCGCAATCGTCGACATCGACCCCGTTCTCCTTGTCGGGCAAGTCGATGAAGACGCGAATGGTGCGGCCACGGGGCGACAACTCGATATCGACGAGTTCGTAACCGAGACCGACAACGGTCGTTTCAAGCAGCGCGTTTAAATCCATGGCCACAAACAAAAAATGGGCGAAACGCCCATCTCACAGAAAAGATGCCCCGCCGGAAACGACGGGAGGAACAAACCGGTGAATTATAACGAGTTTGTTCGCCCCGGTAAATCGATCTGCGAGACTTTATGCACCGTCCCGAGGCGCCGCCGGCTTGAGCGATTTCTCCAGCGCGCTTTGGAAAGCCTTGACCTCGCTCTCCTCCAGTTCGCGCACGTGGCCCCGCTTGAGCTGCGGCGGCAGAGTGAACGGGCCGTAGCGAATCCGGATCAGCCGGCTGACCGTGCACCCGAGCGTCTCGAACAGGCGGCGCACCTCGCGGTTGCGCCCTTCGAACAGGGTCACGCGATACCAGCGGTTGGCCCCCTCGCCCCCGGCTTCGTCGATGCTGGCGAAGCTGGCCGGGCCATCGTCAAGTTCGACGCCGTTCAGCAACTGCTGCCGCGCTTCGGGCGTCAGCTCGCCGAGAACCCGCACCGCATACTCGCGGACCAGTTCCGAACTCGGGTGCATCAGCTGGTTGGCCAGTTCGCCCGAGGTGGTAAACAGAAGCAGTCCGGAGGTGTTGAAGTCGAGCCGGCCGACGGCGATCCAGCGGCCGCCGCGGATGCGTGGCAGCGCGGCGAACACCGAGGGCCGGCCATCCGGATCGTCACGCGAGACGATCTCGCCCTCGGGCTTGTGATAGAGGACGACACGCGGCGCCCGGGTCGAGGTGAATCGCACATTGACCAGGCGGCCGCCGATCTTGATCCTGTCGCTCGGCACCACGCTCTGACCCAGCCGGGCCGTGACCCCATTGACGCTGATCCGGCCCGCGGCGATCCACTCCTCCATCTCCCGCCGCGAACCGACGCCGGCCTGCGCCAGCACCTTCTGCAGACGTTCCGGCTTGGCTTCGGCCAGCGGCCGGCCGTCGCGCGCAACGCTGCCGCGATTCGCCCGCCCGCCGGTATTGGGCGCCGGCTTGCGCCGTGGCGCGGCGGCCGGAACCGGCGCCCCCGCCCCGGCTTCGCTGCCCGCGCCGCGAGCGCGCGGCGCCTCGCTGTTGCGGTCGACGCCCTTTTCAGGCCATTTTTCAAAGCCGCCCTCGCTCTTTTTCGGCGATTGACGGAGCGGTGTGCGTCTAGTTTTCATGATCCGGTTCCAGTGTCTGACTGATCTGTTCGAGCGGCGGCAGCTCGCTGACGCTGCGCAGCCCGAGATCGTCGAGAAACTTCTTCGTCGTCGCGAACAGCGCCGGCCGGCCGGGTGTGTCGCGATGACCGACGACATCGATCCAGCCGCGCTCCTCGAGCGTCTTGACGACATTCGTATTGACGGCGACGCCGCGGATTTCCTCGATGTCGCCGCGCGTCACCGGCTGCCGGTAGGCGATGATGGCCAGCGTTTCCAGCATCGCCCGCGAGTATTTCGGCGGCTTTTCCGGGTTCAGGCGCTCGAGGTACGGGAGGAATTCGGCCCGCGTCCGGAAACGCCAGCCCGAGGCAAGCTGGATCAGCTCGACCGGACGCTCGGCCCATTCCTCGCGCAGTTCGTCGAGCAGCTTGCGCACGAGGTCGGGCGCCAGTTCCTCGTCGAACATCTTGCGCAGTTCGAGCGGCGTCATCGGCTCGCGGGCAGCGAGCAATGCCGCTTCAAGCACCTTCTTGACCAGACTCGCTTCCACCTTGATGCACTCTCAGGTATATCGGCTGAAAAGCCTCGGATTGGGTAAATTCGACCAGCTTTTCGCGGGCCAGCTCAAGCATCGCCAGGAAATGCACAACCAGCCCGGGCACCCCCATGCTCCGATCGAACATCGTTTCGAACTGCACGAAACCACCGCGCTCGCGCAAGACCCGGAGGATGATCCCCATGTGCTCGCGCACGGACAGTTCCTCGCGGCCGATCCTGTGATGCTTTTTCAAACCGGCCTGGCGCACGACGGCCATCCAGGCCTCCCGGAGATCGGCGAGCGACACCTCCGGCAAGCGCACGTACAGCGACTTCTCGACCAGCGTCTCGACCCAGAAGAACTCGCGCTCGGCCTGCGGCAGTTCATTGAGCTTGAGCCCGGCCAGCTTCATCTGCTCGTATTCCATCAGGCGGCGCACCAGTTCGGCGCGCGGGTCCTCGGCCTCGTCGCCGGCGCCCGCCTTCGGGCGCGGCAGCAGCATGCGCGACTTGATCTCGATCAGCATCGCCGCCATCACGAGGTAATCGGCGGCCAGTTCGAGGTTGCTCGCCCGCATGCTCTCGATATAGTCGAGATACTGCCGGGTCAGCGGCGCCATCGGGATGTCGAGGATATCGACGTTGGCCTTGCGGATCAGGTAGAGCAGCAGGTCGAGCGGGCCTTCGAAGGCGTCGAGCATGATCGCCAGCGCGTCCGGCGGGATGTAGAGATCCTGCGGCAACTGGTCGAGCGGCTCGCCGTAGACGCGGGCCACCGGCTCGAAAATCGCGTCCTGGGGAAGGTCGACCGCAACGTCCATGTTCAGCGGGCCGGAACGCCGGTCCGATCCCCGCGTGGCTCGCCGGGTCGGCAGCCACGGCTCGGCGCTTCCCTGCCCATCAGTGATACTCCAGGCCCATCGACTCGCGCACGTCGCGCATCGTCTCGCGGGCGAGTTCGCGCGCCTTCTCGCAGCCGTCGGCGATGATGTTGCGGACCAGCGTCGGATCATCCAGATAGACCTGCGCCCGCTCGCGCATCGGCGCCTGCTCGCGCAGGATGGCGTCGATCACCGGTTGCTTGCAGTCGATGCAGCCGATACCGGCGCTGCGGCACCCCTGCTGCACCCATTCCTTGCACTCCGCAGTGGAATAGACCTGGTGCAGTTGCCAGACCGGACATCTGGCCGGCTCGCCGGGGTCGCTGCGGCGCACGCGGGCGGGATCGGTCGGCATGCTGCGCACCTTCTTCGTCACCGAGTCCGCGGATTCACGCAGCGTGATCGTGTTGCCGTAGGACTTGGACATCTTCTGCCCGTCCAGACCCGGCATTCTGGAAGCCTCGGTCAGCAGCGCCCCAGGCTCGGCGAGAATCATCTTGCCGGTGCCTTCCAGAAAGCCGAACAGACGCTCGCGGTCGCCCAGCGACAGGTGCTGGACTTCATCGAGGATGGCCCGGGCCTGCTCGATGGCGTCGCGGTCGCCCTCCTGCTGGAAGCGCACCCGCAGTTCCTCGTACAACCGGGCCTTCTTGCCGCCCAGCTTCCTGACCGCCTCGCGCGCCTTGTCCGCAAAGCCGGGCTCACGCCCATAGAGATGGTTGAAGCGGCGGGCGATTTCGCGGGAAAACTCGATGTGCGGCACCTGGTCCTCGCCCACCGGTACCTTGTCGGCGCGGTAGATCAGGATGTCGGCGGCCTGCAGCAGCGGGTAGCCGAGGAAACCGTAGGTGGACAGATCCTTGTTTTCCAGCTTTTCCTGCTGGTCCTTGTAGGTCGGCACCCGTTCCAGCCAGCCGAGCGGCGTCATCATCGACAGCAGCAGGTGCAGTTCGGCATGCTCCGGCACCTTCGACTGGATGAACAGGGTCGCCTGGCTGGGGTCGACCCCGGCGGCCAGCCAGTCGATGACCATCTCCCAGGTCGCCTGCTCGATGCCCTGCGGATCGTCGTAATGCGTCGTCAGCGCATGCCAGTCGGCAACGAAGAACAGGCAGGGATACTCGTGCTGGAGCCGGACCCAGTTCTTGAGGACCCCGTGGTAATGGCCGAGATGCAGCGACCCGGTGGGGCGCATGCCGGAAAGGACACGTTCTGCGTACATGGTTGCTCAGTAAAGCCCGAAAATGGATTCGATCGTCCGCGCCACCAGGGTTACCAGCGGATTCATGACCGCGCCGAGGATACCGGTGAACAGGAGCACCAGCAAAATCGGGAAGCCCCAGCGCTCGATCTTCGCGAATCGCCAGGCCAGTCCGTGCGGCAACAGGCTGACGGCTATCCTTCCGCCATCGAGCGGCGGCAGCGGCAGCAGGTTGAGGACCATCAGCACGCAATTGACGATGATCCCGACCTTGCTCATTTCCGAGAGCGGCAGCGTGAACACGTTGCCCGGCAGCAGCCAGGCCAGCTTGAGCATGAAAGCCCAGCAGAAGGCCATGAACAGGTTGGCGCCCGGGCCGGCGGCGGCGACCCAGAACATGTCCTGCTTCGGGTTGCGCAGCCGGCTGAAATCCACCGGCACCGGCTTGGCGTAGCCGAACAGGAAGGCGCCGCCGGAAAAGAGCAGGATCGCGGCCGGAATGAGGATGGTGCCAACCGGGTCGATATGGCGCAGCGGATTGAGGCTGATGCGCCCCATCTGCCAGGCGGTCGGATCGCCGAAGTGGCGCGCGGCGTAACCGTGCGCCGCCTCGTGCAGGGTGATCGCGAAGATCACCGGCAGCGCCGAGATGGCGATGGTCTGGATCACGCTTTCGAGCATGCCGGTCAGTCCAGCCCGAACGGCGCGAGCGGACCGCGGCCGGCGCGGATCAGTTCGGGCGCCCTGCCGGTGAGGTCGATGACGGTGGTCGGCTCGGTGCCGCAATGGCCGGCGTCGAGAATCAGTTCGATCTGGTCGTCGAGGCGATCCTGAATCTCCCAGCCCTCGGTCAGCGGCGCCTCGTCGCGCGGCAACTGCAGGGTCGTCGTCAGCAGCGGTTCATTCAACTCCTGGAGCATGGCCTGCGCGACCGGATGATCGGGAACCCGCAGCCCGATGGTCTTGCGCCTGGGGTGCATGACGCGGCGCGGCAGTTCCTTGGTGCCCTCAAGAATGAAGGTATAGCAGCCCGGCGTCGTCGCCCTGAGCAGGCGGTACTGGGCATTGTCGACGCGGGCGAAATGGGCGATTTCCGAGAGATCGCGCACCATCAGCGTCAGGTGGTGGCGCTCGTCGATCTGGCGAATCATGCGGATGCGGTCCATCGCTTCCTTGTCGCCGAGGTGACAGCCCAGGGCGTAGCAGGAATCGGTCGGCAGCGCGACGATGCCGCCATCGCGGATGAATTCCGCCGCCTGCGCCAGCAGGCGGTGTTGCGGGGAATCCGGATGGATATTGACGATGCGGGCCATGGCTCAGGCCAGCAGACGCCACACCGGCTTGAGGTCTTCCGGCAGCTGCGGCAACCTGCCGAGATCGACATAACTCTCCTGCGGCCCATGAAAATCCGAACCGCGCGAGGCGTGAAAGGCATAGTGTCGGGCCAGCCTGGCGAAATGCATCACCTGGTCGGGCGAATGGCTGCCACAGGTGACCTCGAGGCCCTGCCCGCCGAGGTCCCTGAATTCGTCGAGGAAGCGGCGCATCTCGTCGCCGGACATCCGGTAGCGCCCGGGATGCGCCACCACCGCCACGCCGCCGGCGCCGGTGATCCACCCGGTCGCCTCCTGTAGCGTCGCCCAGCGATGATCGACATAACCTGGCTTGCCCGGAGTCAGGTAATGCTGGAAGACCCCCGGCATGTCGCGGGCGATGCCGATCGACACCAGGTAGCGCGCAAAATGCGCGCGCGTCACCAGGCTCGGATTGGTCACGAAACACAGCGCGCCTTCGTAAGCGTCGGCAATGCCGATGGCGGCCAGCGCAGCGCCCATCCGCCGGGCGCGCTCGATGCGGCCGCTGCGCAGTTCATCGAGCCCGCCGGACAAGCCACGGTCCGCCGCATCGAAGCCGAGGCCGATGACATGAATCGGCGCGCCTCGCCACTCGATCGAGATCTCGACGCCCGGAACAAAACCCATCCCGGCCTCGGCGGCGGCCTCCCCGGCGGCGAGCAGACCACCGAGATCGTCGTGATCGGTGAGCGCCCAGAGGTCGACGCCATTCCCCGCCGCCCGCCGCGCCACCTCCTGCGGCGGCAGCAGCCCGTCGGAAACGGCAGAATGGCAATGGAAGTCGAAGTTGGCTGGGGTCACGGGCAACAGGAAAAAAGACAATTGGCAAGTTTAACATGAAGCCGGCCGTTGCCCGGATGCGCCTGCGCGGTTCGAGGTTGCCTCGCACCGGGCATCCGGATATAGTGCCCCCCATTCCGTGGGAGAGTGCAGATTCGCTCTGCCGCCGAAGGCGCAATTCCACCCGAAAACGCTCAGGCAAAAGGAACCGCGGAACCGGGGTCAAACCCGAAACTCTGGAGAGCGATGGCGACCGTGGCACACCGAGGGCACCTCCTTCGGGACGCGGCCGGCATCCACCGATGGGGCAAATCTCTCAGGTATCGAGGACAGAGGGGTGAAACGCAAGATGTGATTCTTGCGTTTCACCCCTTTTCCGTTTCTAGAAGTGGCGTTAACAAACGTTCATAAAGGATTGATATGCTGAAGAAAACGGTTCTGAACCATGCCCATCGCACACGCGGCGCCCGGATGGTCGATTTCGGCGGCTGGGACATGCCGGTCAACTACGGCTCGCAGATCGAGGAACACCACGCCGTGCGCAACGACTGCGGCATGTTCGACGTCTCGCACATGTGCCCGGTCGACCTCGCCGGCGCCGATTGCCGCCCCTTCCTTTCGCGCCTCGTCGCCAACGACGTCGCCAAGCTGACCACCCCCGGCAAGGCGCTGTACGCGGCCATGCTCAACGAGGCCGGCGGCGTCATCGACGATCTGATCATTTACTTCCTGAGCGATACCCGCTTCCGCATCGTCGTCAACGCCGGCACCGCCGACAAGGACCTCGCCTGGATGCGGGCGAGGGCCGCCGAATGGCGGATGGACGTGACCATCTCGCCGCGCCGCGATGGCGACAATGCGCTCGCCATCATCGCCGTGCAGGGCCCGAATGCCAAGGCCAAGGTCTGGCAGGCGCTGCCGCAGGTCAAGGCCCCGACCGAAGGCCTGAAGCCCTTCTTCGCCGCCGAAGTCGATCAATACTTCATCGCCAGCACCGGTTACACGGGCGAAGATGGCTTTGAAATCATGATGCCGGCAGCGGAAGCTGAAGTAATCTGGCAGAAACTCGAGGACGCCGGCGTCACCCC
>WBZP01005228.1_pt1 | contig 13252 bp, 10 predicted proteins | sample 5204301 | NCBI WGS metagenome assembly WBZP01 (sample SAMN12412401, study PRJNA552823) | activated sludge metagenome | isolation source: activated sludge from nitrification reactor of wastewater treatment plant... | place: USA: Pennsylvania | collected 2017
GCGCAAGATCAACTGGGATCCGGTCGACATGACGGTGCTCGCCAACGAGCAGGTGATCGACGGCCGCGGCTGGCGTTCCGGCGCCGTCGTCGAGCAGCGCGAGATGAACCAGTGGGTCTTCAAGATCACGAAGTATTCGCAGGATCTGCTCGATGCGCTGGATGGGCTGGACCGCTGGCCCGACAAGGTGCGCCTGATGCAGCGCAACTGGATCGGCCGCAGCGAAGGCCTCTTGATCCGCTTTGCGCTCGACCCCGCGACGTCGCCCGCCGGCGAGACCGAGCTGAAGATTTTCACGACCCGCCCGGATACGCTGTTCGGTGCGAAATTCATGGCCATCTCCGCCGATCATCCGCTGGCACAGGCGGCGGCCGCGAAGAACCCGAAGCTCGCGGAATTCATCGCCGAGGTGAAGCGCATCGGCACCGCGCAGGAATTGATCGACACCGCCGAGAAGCAGGGCTTCGACACCGGTGTCAAGGCGATCCACCCGTTCGATCCGAGTTGGAAGCTGCCGGTCTATGTCGCGAACTTCGTGCTGATGGAATACGGCACCGGCGCGATCTTCGGCTGTCCCGCCCACGACCAGCGCGACCTCGACTTCGTCAACAAGTACAAGCTCGGCAACATTCCCGTGGTCTGCCCGGAGGGACAGGACCCCAAATCATTCGTGATCACCGACATGGCCTATGACGGGGAAGGCCGCATGATCAATTCGCGCTTCCTCGACGGCATGACTATCGCCGAGGCCAAGGAGGAGGTCGCAAAGCGCCTGGAGAAGGATACGCGCGGCAATGCGCCCGTCGGCGAGCGGCAGGTGAACTTCCGGCTGCGCGACTGGGGGATTTCGCGCCAGCGCTATTGGGGCTGCCCGATCCCTGTCATTCATTGCCCTAAATGCGACGTGGTGCCGGTGCCGGACGCGGACCTGCCGGTGCGGCTGCCGGAAGACGCCACCTTCGACAAGCCCGGCAATGCGCTCGACCATCATCCGACCTGGAAGCACGTCAACTGTCCGAAGTGCGGCGGCAAGGCGCTGCGCGAGACCGACACCATGGACACCTTCGTGGACTCGTCCTGGTACTTCGCGCGCTTCACCGATCCCTGGAACGAGAAGGCGCCGACAACGCCCGACGTCGCCAATCGCATGATGCCGGTCGACCAATATATCGGCGGCGTCGAGCACGCGATCCTGCATCTGCTGTACAGCCGCTTCTTCACCCGCGCGATGATGGCCACCGGCCACATCGGCATGAAGGAACCGTTCGCCGGCATGTTCACCCAGGGCATGGTGGTGCACGAGACCTACCAGAAGCCGGACGGGACCTTCGTCACGCCGGCTGAAGTCAAGATCGACATGGTCGGCAGCGAACGCCGCGCCAGCATGATCTACGGCGGCGAGCCGATCACGATCGGCCCGATCGAGAAGATGTCGAAGTCGAAGAAGAATACGGTCGACCCCGACGACATCATCGCGACCTATGGCGCCGACGTCGCGCGCTGGTTCATGCTGTCGGACTCGCCGCCAGACCGCGACGTGATCTGGAGCGACGAACGGGTCCAGGGCGCCGCACGCTACGTGCAACGGCTGTGGCGGCTGGTCAACGAAGCCGTCGCCCTCGCCAAGGCGGCGCCGGCGGCGCGGCCGGCGACCTTCGGTCCCGAAGCGCTGGCGTTGCGCAAGGCGGCCCATGGCACGCTGGACAAGGTATCCGGTGGGATCGAACGGCTGCACTTCAACGTTTGCCTGGCCCATATCCGCGAATTCACCAACGCTCTGGCCGACGTGCTGGCCAAAGCCGGCAAGACCCCCGCCCCTGATCTCGGCTGGGCAGTCAGGGAAGCCGCGGTCATTCTTGTTCAACTGATTTCGCCCATGATGCCGCATCTGGCCGAGGAATGCTGGGTGGTACTGGGCCGGTCCGGGCTGGTTTCGGAAGCCGATTGGCCCCAAATCGAACGCGATTTGCTGGTTGAAGACACCATGACCCTGGTGGTTCAGGTCAACGGCAAGAAGCGCGGTGAGGTCACGGTGGCTGCCCAGGCCGAAACCGGGGAAATTGAGGCTGCCGTTTTGGCTCTCGATGCGGTAAAATTGGCGTTGGACGGCAAGCCCGTCCGCAAAGTGATCGTCGTACCCAAGAGGATCGTCAATGTGGTCGGCTAGGACCCGCATCGCCATCAGGTTGCTGGCCGTGGCCGCGCTGGCCGGTCTCACCGCCGGCTGCTTCCAGCCGATGTATGCCGAGCGCACCGACGGCACGCCGGGCTTGCGCGAAAAGCTGATGGGCGTCGAGTTGCCGCCGGTCGAAAAGCCGAACGCCTCGCGCGACGCGCGGATCGGCGTCGAGATCCGCAACGCGCTGGCATTCAAGCTTTATGGCACGGCGACCGGCATGCCGCCGACCCACAAGCTGGTGCTGCGGTTCTCGACCACGCGTTCGTCGTTGATGCTCAATCCCAACACGGCACTGCCGTCGTCGGAAAACTACGGCATCGACGCGCAGTACAATCTCGTCGATCTCGCCACCAACAAATCGGTCATGACCGGCTCCACCTTCTCCCGCGTGTCTTACGACGTTCCCGGCCAGTTGCAGCGTTTCGCCCGTGCCCGCGCCTTCCGCGACGCCGAGGACCGCGCCGCCCAGGAAATCGCCGAGCACATCCAGACCCGGCTCGCCTCCTACTTCACCGCCGGCACCTGATAACCACCGTCGTTCCGGGGCATGCTGAGCATGAGCCCGGAACCTCGAGATCCCGGCCTGGTCCTTCGGACCCTTCCGGAATGACGGACCAAGTTGAAAAGCTGATACGTGGTCGCGCTCCGCGGAAAAGAGATCGACAGCTTCCTGGTCCGGCCCGATCCCGGCCGCCCGATCATTCTCCTGTATGGTCCCGACGCCGGGCTGGTGCGCGAGCGCGCCGACGCGCTGATGGCCTCCGCCGTCGATGATCCCAACGATCCATTCTCGCTGGTGCGGCTCGACGGCGACGAGCTTGCCGCCGAACCCTCACGCCTGGTCGACGAAGCCATGACGGTGCCGCTGTTCGGCGGGCGCCGCGCCATCCGCGTCCGAGCGGGGTCGCGCAGCTTCGCCGGCGGCATCGACACCCTGGCGGAGATGCCGGTCCGGGATTGCCGCATCGTCATCGAAGCGGGAGAGCTCCGACCGGAGTCGCCGTTGCGCAAGGCCTGCGAGCGCGCCAAGAATGCGGTTGCTATCGCTTGCTATCCCGACGCCGAGCGCGATCTGGCGAAACTGATCGACGACGAACTGAAGCGCTCGAACCTGCGTATCGCGCAGGATGCCCGCGCGACCCTGATCGGGCTGCTCGGCGGCGACCGCCAGGCCTCGCGCAACGAATTGCGCAAGCTCGCGCTTTATGCCCACGGCAAGGGCGAGGTGACTCTGGACGACGTGATGGCCGTGGTCTCCGATGCCTCCGACCTGAAGCTCGATCCCGTGGTGGACGCCGCCTTTGCCGGCAACGTCGCCATCGTCGAAAGCGAATTCGCCAAGGCGATGGTCGCCGGAACCTATCCCGGCGTGATCATCGCCGCCGCGCAGCGCCAGGCGGCCTGGCTGCACAAATCGGCGCTGGCGCTCGGCGAAGGCGCGCCGCTTTCGACCGTGCTGGACGGCGGCTTCCCGCGCCTGCACTTTTCCCGCAAGGGCGCCGTGGAGACCGCGTTGCGCAATTTCAATCCGCCACGTCTAGTCGGCATCATCGATCAGCTCGCCACGGCAGCGCTCGACATGCGGAAGCAGACGTCGCTCGCTGCGGTGATCGCGCAGCGCACACTGCTTGCGATCGCCGCGAATGCAAGACGGCGGGGCTGATCAACGCGAGTGCGGCGTGGAAAAAACTGGAACGATGCGGCGAAACGCTGATCGTCCTGATATCAGGCCGAACGCGCCAGCCGCCGCATCACCTCGTCGAGCTGCTCCAGACTCTTGTAAGTGATCTGGACGGAGCCGCCGGGGTCGCGGTGATTGACGGTCACGGCGAGGCCGAGCGCGTCGCTGACGCGCTTTTCCAGCGCGAGCGTATCGGCATCCTTCTGTTTGGCACCACCGCCGCCGCCGCGCGTCTTCTGCGGCTTGCGTTCGGGGACGCCCTCTTCGTGCGCCAGCGCCTCGGTCTGGCGGACGTTGAGACCTTCCTCGACGATGCGCTTGGCGGCTGCCAGGGGATCCGGCACGCCGATCAGCGCACGCGCATGTCCGGCCGAGAGTTGACCCGAAGCGATATAGCTCTGCACCTCCGCGGGCAGCCGGGTCAGCCGCATCATGTTGGCGACGTGGCTGCGGCTCTTGCCGACGATCTTGGCAATGTCTTCCTGGCTGCGTTTGAATTCATCGGCCAGCGCGTGATAGCCCTGCGCCTCTTCCAGCGGGTTGAGGTCCTCGCGCTGGACGTTTTCGATGATGGCGATTTCCAGCGCGTCGCTGTCGCTGACGTCAGCCGGCACGATCGGAACCTCGTGCAGGCCGGCGAGTTGCGAGGCGCGCCAGCGGCGTTCGCCGGCGATGATCTCGTAGCGGTCATGCGCGCCCTTCACGGGCCGCACCACGATCGGCTGGATCACGCCGTGCTGCTTGATCGAACCCGCCAGCTCGTTCAGCTCCGCGTCGGAAAACGAGCGGCGCGGGTTGCGCGGATTAGGCTTGAGAAATTCGATCGGCACCTTGCGCTGGTTGCGCGGCCGCTCGACATGGGCGGCCTCGCCCCCGACGTCACCGATCAGACTTGCAAGACCGCGGCCCAGTCGCGAACGCGCTTCGTCGGCCATCGCCAACTCCCTTGGATTCACTCGCAGCACTCCAAACTAGAAAATTCGTATCGCGGAAAAGCAGCGCCTCAATGCGTACGCAGCTCGCGCTCGCGCTGGATCACTTCCGTGGCGAGTTTGAGATACGCTTCGCTGCCGACGCATTTGAGGTCGTAGACCAGGACCGGCTTGCCGTAGGACGGCGCCTCGGAGATGCGCACGTTACGCGGGATCATGGTGTTGTAGACCTTGCTGCCCATGAACTGCCTGACGTCGGCGACGACCTGGTTCGACAGGTTGTTGCGGCTGTCGAACATCGTGAGCACGATACCGTGGATCGAGAGGTTCGGATTGAGCGTGTTCTTCACCTGCTCCACGGTCTGCAGAAGCTGCGACAGGCCTTCGAGGGCGAAGAATTCACATTGCAACGGCACCAGGATCGCGTCCGACGCCGCCATGGCGTTGACCGTGAGCAGGTTGAGGGAGGGCGGACAGTCGATCAACACATAGGTGTAATCGCTGTCCGGCTCGGCGTTGGTGTTCAATGCCGCGATGGCGTCGCGCAGCCGGAAGGCGCGGCCAGGCGTGGTGCCGAGCTCAAGCTCGAGGCCCGAGAGGTCCATGGTGGAAGGCGCAATATGCAGCCGCGGCACGGCGGTCGGGACCACCGATTCACGCAGGCTGGCTTCACCGATCAGGACGTCATAGGTCGAGCAGCTCCGGTTACGGCGGTCGATGCCGAGACCCGTCGAGGCATTGCCCTGGGGATCGAGGTCGACGATCAGCACGCGCTCGCCGATCGCAGCCAGCGCCGTACCAAGATTGATCGCGGTCGTCGTCTTGCCGACGCCGCCCTTCTGGTTGGCGAGCGCCAGGATGCGCGGCTGGCCCGCCGGCTTGGGAGCCCTATCTTCTTGATAAACTTGATCAATTACGTCCATGGCTGCTGCCCGGGTTTAGTCCGCGGATGCACTGCGCCGCTCGATCCGATCGAGTTCGACGATCCAGCCGTGTCCGCCTGTGCGGCTGGAGTGGAGCTTTGAGTCGATCTTCCAATATTTAGTAGCTTCGGTCAATTCAGCCTCTACATCTTGGCCTTTGAGAAACAGGGCTTTGGCACCCTGCCTCACAAGTGGTTCTGCGAAGCCGATGAGTTGATGTAGCGGAGCGACCGCGCGGGCCGTAACGCAATCGACGGAGCCCGCGAATCTATCCACAGTATCCCCGATATCAGAGAGATGCACAGTCCCTGGCGCGCCAGTCACGCGAATCGCTTCGCGGAGGAACGCCGCCTTCTTGGCGATGCGCTCGACCAGATGGACCATGGTACCCGGCGTTTCGGCCAGAGCGCAGGCCAGCACTACGCCCGGAAAGCCCCCGCCGCTCCCGAGGTCGATCCAGATCTTCGCGGTCGGAGCCAGCGTCAGAAGCTGCAGCGAGTCCGCGATATGCCGGGTCCAAAGATTTGGAAGCGTGGAGGGCGCGACGAGATTGGTCTTGGCCTGCCACTCCAGCAGGAGCGCAACGTAGCGATCGAGGCGGGCTTCCGTTTCACGTGAAACAGGAGTGAGCGCGAGGGCGGCCGCCTTGTCCGAGACCATGGCCGAATCGTTTGATGGGTGGGGAGAGCGGACCATCGTTTCACGTGAAACGTCAGCCGGTCGCCGGCAGAGTCTTCCGGCGGGCCTCGCGCCGGAGATAGGCTGCGAGGATACCAAGCGCCGCCGGCGTCATTCCGTCGATGCGGCCTGCCTGTCCAACCGTCCGGGGCTGGTGGGCCCGGAGCTTGGCCCGGGCTTCATTGGAAAGACCAGGTACATCGGCGTAGTCGATGCCGGTCAGGATCAGGCCTTCGTCGCGGCGGAAGGCGTCGACATCGGCCGTCTGTCGTTTCAGATAGACGTCGTATTTGGCGTCAATCTCAAGATGGACAGCGATCTTGGGATCAATGGCGGCCAGCTCAGGCCAGATCTCTGAGATCACCGGCCACTCCACGTCAGGATAGGCCAATAGCTCGAAGGCGGAACGACGATTGCCGTCGCGGTTGAGGGCGAGACCATATCGAGCGGCTTCGTTCGGCGTAATTGCAAGCGATCGCGCCAGCGCCTTTGCCGATTCCAGCGCGGCCATCTTTACGGCGTGGCGATTAGCCCTCGCGGCCCCGACGCAGCCCAGGGCGATGCCCTTCTGGGTCAGACGCTGGTCGGCATTGTCGGCGCGCAGCGTTAACCGGTACTCGGCGCGTGAGGTGAACATCCGATAGGGTTCGGTGATCCCGCGGGTGACGAGATCATCGATCATGACCCCGAGATAGCCGTCAGCCCGGTCGAACACAACCGGATCAGCTTGGCCAGCGAGCAAGGCCGCATTCAGGCCCGCGACGATCCCCTGCCCGGCCGCCTCTTCGTAGCCAGTCGTGCCGTTGATCTGACCAGCCAGGAAAAGGCCCGCGACTCGCTTGGTCTCAAGGGTCGGCTCCAGCTCGCGCGGATCGACGTGGTCATACTCGATGGCATAGCCCGGCCGGACCATCCTCACGCGCTCGAGCCCCGGGATCGAGGCCAGGATCGCGGCTTGAACCTCCTCCGGAAGCGAGGTGGAGATGCCGTTGGGATAGACCGTGGAATCGTCGAGGCCTTCCGGCTCCAAGAAAACCTGATGGCCGTCCCGATCGCCGAAACGGACGATCTTGTCCTCAATCGAGGGGCAATAGCGCGGCCCGGTGCTTTGAATCTGACCGGAATACATCGGAGAACGATGCACATTGGCCCGGATGACCTCGTGAGTCCTCGAAGTGGTCCGCGTGATCCCACACTGGATCTGTGGCGTGGTGATCCGGTCGGTCATCACCGAGAACGGCTCGGGCGGATCGTCGCCGGGCTGCATCTCGACTGCGGACCAGTCGATTGTCGTTCCATCGAGCCGGGGCGGCGTCCCCGTCTTGAGCCGGCCCAGGCTAAAGCCGGCGCGCTCGAAAGAGGCAGAAAGCCCTAGTGCCGGCGCCTCTCCAACCCGGCCGGCCGGCCAGCTCTTCTCGCCGAGATGGATCAACCCACGCAGAAAGGTGCCGGTCGTGATGACGACGGCGCCGGCGCCGAATTCACGCCCGTCGACCAGGCGAACCCCGTTGACCCGGCCATCCCTGACCATCAGCGCGTCCGCCTCGCCTTCAATCACGCCAAGATTGACCGTCTCGCGGATCGCGTCCTGCATTGCCGCGGCATAGAGCTTGCGATCGGCCTGGGCACGCGGCCCACGGACTGCCGGGCCCTTGCGGCGGTTGAGCATCCGGAACTGGATTCCACCGGCGTCGGCGACCCGGCCCATCAGGCCGTCGAGCGCATCGACCTCCCGGACGAGATGCCCCTTGCCGAGCCCGCCAATGGCGGGATTGCAGGACATCGCTCCGACGGTCGAAAAGCGATGGGTGACAAGAACCGTCTTCGCACCCATGCGGGCAGACGCCGCCGCGGCTTCACAGCCGGCGTGGCCACCGCCGATGACGATGACGTCGAAGGTCCCTGAGGGTGCGATCATGACGGACTTCTATCGTGGAGGAGCCAAAGTCAAAAGCGATAAGTGACAGGCGGCCGTTTCACGTGAAACAGCGCCAGCCGACACGCCTGTTTCACGTGAAACAATTCGTCAATCAGTTGAACGAAGGACTATTACTTCCCGACACAGAATTCGCGGAAAATGACATCCAGAATGTCCTCGACATCGACCCGGCCCAGCAGCCGGCCGAGGGAGAAGGCGGCGGCCCGCAGTTCTTCCGCGGCGAGTTCCTCGCCCTCGCCTACCACGGCGACCGCTCGCCGCAACGAATCGGCGGTATCTATGACCAGCATCCGCTGCCGCTCGCGCACGATCAAGCCGCCCTCGCTTCCGCCAAAGTAATCCCGAGCAAAGCCGACCAGCCCTTCGATCAGTTCGGGAACCCCCGCGCCGTTCCTGGCGGAGATCCGATACTCGGCCAATGGCCGACCCCGGTCATCGACGCCGCCATCCGCACGGACCAGATCGATCTTGTTGCGTACCAGCCAGACCTGTGCGGCACCGTGATAGTCAGCCGGAGAACTCGCATCGTCGGCGAGCCAGAGCACGAGGTCGGCCTCCCCTGCCCGCGCCCGCGCCCGGCGTACACCCTCCTGCTCCACGGGATCATCGGTCTCGCGAATGCCGGCGGTGTCGATCACGGTCACGGGATAGCCATCGAGATCGAGCTGCACTTCGATGACGTCGCGCGTCGTGCCGGCATGCGGAGAAACGATCGCGACCTCCCTTCGCGCGAGCTGATTGATCAGCGTCGACTTGCCCACATTCGGCGGACCGGCGATGGCCACCACCAGCCCCTCGCGTAGACGCTCAGCGTGTCCCTGCGCCGCCAGTACTTGGTCGACCTCGGTCAGCAACCCCGCAATTTTCGCCATGGCCGGCGCAATCAGTTCGGCCGGCACATCGCCTTCGTCGGAGAAATCGATGCCCGCCTCGATCAGCGCGGAAGCCTCGATGATCTGCGCGCGCCAGTCCCGTGCCTTGTCGCCGAGCAATCCCTTCAACTGGCTGAGCGCCTGGCGGCGTTGCCGATCGGTGTCGGCGTGGATGAGATCGTCCAGACCTTCGGCTTCGGTGAGATCGAGCTTGCCGTTTTCGAATGCACGGCGGGTAAACTCGCCGGGCTCAGCGGGCCGCACATTCTCGAACGACGACAGCGCCGCGAACAATGCAGTCAGCACGGCACGCCCGCCATGAACATGGAATTCCGCGATGTCCTCTCCGGAGGCGCTGGCAGGACCTGGAAACCACAGCACGATGGCGTCGTCCAATGGCTGACCGGCGGCGCTCTTCAGCAGCGTCCGCGTCGCGATCCGCGGCGAAGGCAGGCTTCCCGCCAAGGCCGAAAGCACCGGTCCCGCCTGGCGCCCGGACACGCGCACAATCGCGATCGCGCTGGGTGCGCGGCCTGAGGAAAGCGCGAAGATGGTCTGGTCCCGCGGATGCATCGCTTAATTGTCGCCGCGGCATTCAAAACGCAATGACTTCGGCACACCCGATCATGATAAGTCGTTAGGTGCACTGCACCACCTGATAATAAGCCATTAATTATCAATATGTTACGTCTGCAGAGCCAGTTCATATCCGTCAATTTTGCTGCATTCCATGCTGCAGCAGGGAATGCAGCAATTCCACAGACGGCTAGCGCAGCAGGTCGATCCAGGCTTGCACGAACCCTGTCGCATCCGCCCGGGAGATCGTCCCCTTCCGTCCCGTCATTCTGATTTTGACGAACCTGTTGTTCCAGGACGAGAGACACAGGTAGCTCTCGACCTCGATATCGACGCGCTCGCCACGCAGGTACTCGAAGCTCGAACAAACGAAACGCGGCTTGCCGGTGGCGGGTACCGCAAAATCACCCTTGTCGCTGACATTGGCATAGGTACCGCGCTTACCCAGTTCGAAGACGTCCCCCCTCGCCTGCGCCAGCTGATTCCTGACCAGTTCCGATTCAGGATCGGCCGGGATCGACTTCAGGCCGAGATCATAGAGATAGACATCCACCATCCAGCCGGCCCGCCCGCCGAATCGCAACGCGTAGCCGAGCCCAGGCGACTTCGATTCGAAATCGACGGTCTGGCCATAAGAAAGGCTGCCGATCCGGTCAGGGATCGACAGCCCGTAGACGGTTTGCAATTTCTCCTGCGCCAGCGCGGCGGCTGCCGACACCAGGACGGCAACGACCGCCAGGATGCCGGCACGAGCCCGGCGCATCAGGTATTCATCGACTCGAAGAATTCCGCGTTGCTCTTGGTATTGCGGAGCTTGTCGAGCAGGAAGTCGATCGCGTCCATCGTGCCCATCGGATTGAGGATCCGGCGCAGCACATACATCTTCTTCAGAACCTGCGGATCGGTGATCAGCTCTTCCTTGCGGGTGCCGGAACGCGAGATGTCGATCGCCGGGAAGGTCCGCTTGTCGGAAACCTTGCGGTCGAGGATCAGCTCCGAGTTACCGGTGCCCTTGAACTCTTCGAAGATGACTTCGTCCATGCGGCTGCCGGTATCGACCAGGGCGGTCGCAATGATGGTCAGCGATCCGCCTTCCTCGATGTTGCGCGCGGCGCCGAAGAAGCGCTTCGGCCGCTGCAGCGCGTTGGCGTCGACACCGCCGGTCAGCACCTTGCCGGAGGAGGGCACGACGGTGTTGTAGGCGCGGCCGAGGCGCGTGATGGAATCGAGCAGAATCACGACGTCGCGGCCATGCTCAACCAGGCGCTTGGCTTTCTCGATCACCATTTCCGCGACCTGGACGTGACGCACGGCCGGTTCGTCGAACGTCGAAGAGACAACCTCGCCCTTGACCGAGCGCTGCATGTCCGTGACTTCTTCCGGACGCTCGTCGATCAGGAGAACGATGAGGTAGCATTCCGGATGATTGGCCGTGATGGAGTGGGCGATATTCTGCATCAGCACCGTCTTGCCGGTGCGGGGAGGGGCCACGATCAACGCGCGTTGGCCCTTGCCGATCGGTGCGACGATGTCGATCACGCGCGCTGAAAGGTCCTTGCGCGTGGGATCGTCGATCTCCATGCGGAACCGCTGATTGGGAAACAGCGGCGTGAGGTTGTCGAAATTGACCTTGTGCTTGGCCTTTTCCGGGTCCTCGAAATTGAGCGTGTTGACCTTCAACAGCGCGAAATAGCGTTCGCCTTCCTTGGGACTGCGGATATGGCCCTCGATGGTATCGCCGGTGCGAAGGCCGAAACGACGGATCTGCGACGGCGAAACATAGATATCGTCGGGTCCGGGTAGGTAGTTGGCGTCGGGCGAGCGGAGGAAGCCGAAGCCGTCGGAGAGTACCTCGACGACGCCTTCGCCGACGATGTCAGTCTCCTGGATCGACAGCTGCTTGAGGATGGCGAACAGCAGCTCCTGCTTGCGCATGGTGCTGGCGTTTTCGACCCCATTCTCTTCCGCGAACGAGACGAGCTCGGCCGGCGTTTTCGATTTGAGGTCCTGAAGTTTGATTTCCCGCATGGGGGGTATCCTGTAGAGCGTTCGGGGAGGGAGGAGGAAGCTTTGCGAAAAAGCCAGCGCGAAAGGGAAGGTCGCAGGTCTAAGCGAGGCAAGCGCCGGTGAGGGCTTCAAACCTGATGCGGCGGCCGGTCCAGAAACCGGGACGCAACCACATCCGCCTGCATGGGGTGGGATAGCCGCAATATAGAAAACCGATCGGGAATCCGCAAGCCGCCAACGGTCGACAGATCGTCGTCAAAACGGTTTGACGATTACCAAAATCACTACGGCGATCATGATGACCGTAGGTACCTCATTGATAATTCTATAAAATTTCTGAGTATGGGTATTTTTGTCGACACGGAATTGCTTCACCCAGCGGGAAAACAGGCCGTGCACGCCCGACAGGATCAGCACGAGCAAGAACTTCGCATGGAACCAGGGCGACGCGTACCAGGGGGCCGCCCACGCCAAATAGAGGCCGGCCAGCCAGGTGACCGTCATGGCGGGGTTGATGATGGCTTTCAGCAGGCGCCATTCCATCACCTTGAACGTTTCCGACTGCTTCGAGCCGGGCTCGGCCTCGCAATGATAGACGAACAGCCGCGGCAGATAGAGCATGCCGGCCATCCAGGCGATGACCGCGATGACGTGCAATGCCTTGATCCACTCGTACATGGTCGTCGCTCATTTCTGCCAGTCGGCGCAGGAAATCTGCATCGAGCCGCGGCACCTTTGCGTTCCCAATGCATTGAGAGAAAGCCTGCCAGCGAGAGAGAACTTCATATCCGCAAATTGCCTCTCCTCTAAACTAATAAATTTATGAATCTTAAGGTTTGAAGAGTCTTGGACGTTGATAGGACTCACGCAATCCTGTCCGGCCACGACGCATCGCTTGTTCACATCCTTCAACACTCCCGATGGCGCACACCGAAATCCGGTTTAAGCCACCAGCTTCAGGAGCTTGGCTCCCGATGTCGTCGTCATATCCAGAGACAAATCCACATATTCTCACTATTGTTGCGACAGGGCCTTGGACTTGTCCTTCCGCAAGGCCCTGTGCAGAAAGAGACGAGTTATCCCGCGGGTCCGGCGCAAGGCCTCGCTATCGTCGAAAACTCCACAGGGACTCACAGATTACACAGGGGCTTCGGTGCCGACGTCAGGCAACTATTTTCACCTTCATCTGGTGTCGGACTCTACCGGCGAAACGCTGATTACCGTGGCGCGGGCCGTTGCCGCCCAGTACGCCAATGTCAGCGCCGTTGAGCATGTCTATCCGCTGGTGCGCAGTCAGAAGCAGCTCGATCGTGTGCTGAACGAGATCGAGGAGGCGCCGGGCATCGTGCTGTTCACGCTGCTGGAGAAGGATCTGGTTCATCGCCTCGAATCCAAGTGCAGGGAGATGAACATTCCGAGCCTGTCGATCATCGGTCCGGTCATGCAACTTTTCGAAGCCTATCTC
>WBZP01005229.1_pt1 | contig 13250 bp, 3 predicted proteins | sample 5204301 | NCBI WGS metagenome assembly WBZP01 (sample SAMN12412401, study PRJNA552823) | activated sludge metagenome | isolation source: activated sludge from nitrification reactor of wastewater treatment plant... | place: USA: Pennsylvania | collected 2017
GTCCCATCGCTCTCGGTCGGCACGGGCACCTGCATTGTCGTATTGAAAACTGAGGTCGAGGCTAACCGCGGGTAAACGCGGGCGGAACGGCAATCAGTCTCGGTGTCTCCAGCGGCTCCCCATTGGGCCCTAAGTATGTCTGAATGATGGTCCACTGCAACTCTCGACTCTCGTACTTTCGATCATAGTACTCGGCCAGTGGTTCGACTGTTGACTTCCAGGCAAATGGAAAGAACAGCGAAAAAAAGCCGGTTTCCAACATTTCAAAAATCACAGTGCGGGCCACAGGGAACAGTGATGGATGAAGCGAAGCCTGCACCAACCTTTGTCCTGTTAGAGTTCCCACCAGACTCACCCATGTATAGGTTCCAGCCCCGTATGCTGCCATGCCACCGCCCGCACCCGTCGCAATCGCGGTGCCGCCCATGAAGAGACCAAACACCGCGCCGGTCCCGAGTGCCCAAGCCGTTTCGCTGGCGGTCGTCACTTTGCGCTGAGCATGATTTCGGAGGCGAAGTCCCGCGTAGCTGCCTGCCGCACCGAGAGTCGCGTTGATTCCCAGAACCACCATGGTTTCTACTAGGTTGGAGGTGCGCCCAGAGGGGTCCTGCATGTCCACGGGATTTGCATTGGCATACAGATACCGATGCAGCGACATGGGCTGCAAGGCGCTTCCGAGCCAAGGATCCGCAGTGGGAAAGCGCCCTGTGTTGGTATCAAAATAGCGCGCCCTGAGATAGTAAGAGCCCGTACCGGGATCCTGTTGCTCGCCGACATACCGGTAGGGGTTTGCGCTCACACCCGTCGAAGTGAGTGGCGCGCCGAACGCATCGTAAGTGTAGCTGTCCGTAACGACACCAGCGTTGGACGTTAGCTGCCGCGTCGACCGCAGTCCATCGGAGAGGTAGAAGCGCGCGCTACCGTCCGAGCCCTGGGCGGCAAGCAACTGGTCGCCCCAGGAATAGGCGAATACATTCGCACCGGCGGACTCGGTGAGTACCTGCGCGAAGTCTCGGTTCTTGTCGACCAGGAAGTTCGTGGCCACGCCGGCTAAGGTGCGGCTTGTGCGGATCCCGTCGGCGTCGTAGGCGTAGGTGTAACTGCCCGCTGGCAGCGCAACACTCACCAATCGATTCTCCCCGTCGTAGCCGTAGGTCTCGCTGCCGGCAGACGAACTGCGGCTGACGAGGTTGCCGTTGTCGTCCCAACTCGACGTCGCGGTGCTCCCTGCCGTGGTCTCCGTCAGCAGCCGATCGTCCGTGTCGTAGACGTAGTTGGTCGCCACGCCGTTGCGTGTCCTTTGCAAACGGTTGCTGACTGGGTCGAACGTGTAGGCGATGGTCGAAACCATGGGCCCCGGCTCCGTGATCTGTTCCTGTGTGAGCCGATAAAGTGCGTCGTAAGTGTAGGAGACGTTTCGGCCGGTGGTGGCCGACCCGGCTTCGACCACATGCGTCCGATGCCCGGCTGGGTCGAGGGTGTAGGTGTACGACGAGATCAACCCCCCTGGCCCGGTATTGGCGACCTGCACCAGGCGGTCCAGGCTGTCGTAGCCGTACGTCGTGGTGACCCCGCTGGGACGCGCAATCGACGCCTTTCTACCTGCGGCATCGTAGGCGTAGGTGGTCGTGCCCGTCGCATCCACGACGGTGTGCAGTCGATTCTGCGCGTCGTACGTGTAGTTGCTCGTTCCTTGCGGCGTGGTGAGCGACGTGCGGTTGCCGGCGAGGTCGTAGCCGTAGCCCAGAATCTCGCCCGATGCCTTCTGCTCCTGCGTGAGCCTGCCCTCCGCATCGAAACTGAAGTGATCACCGCCCGCCTGACTGCGCAAGCCGGCTGCGGTGTAGGTGTAGGTGACGCGGGTACCGTCCGGCAATTGCTTGCGCGTCGGACGCGTCATCGCATCGTAGACGTAGGTCGTGGTCCGGCCGTTGAAGTCGGTACGGCTGATCCGGTTACCCACCGCGTCGTAGACAAACGATTCCTGTTTGCCCGAAGGTCTTGTCCGGGTGACTAGGCGGTTCATGGCGTCGTAGGTCATCTGAGTGGTGTGACCATTGGCGTCAGTTTGCGTCAGGCGGTTGCCGGCGGCGTCGTAGGTGTAAGTGGTCATGCCACCGAGCGCATCGGTCACCCTGACCAGCCGACCGGCCGCGTCGTAGGTGAACTGGGTCGATCGCCCGGCCTGGTCGGTTTCGGCGATCTTCTGCTTGGCCGCGTCGTAACTGATGTTGCGGAACGTTCCATCCGGGTAGGTGGTACGCACCTGGTTGCCGACACTGTCGTAGGCGTATGTCGTGCTGTGGCCGAGGGCGTCGGTCCGTTTCACCAGCCGGCGATTACTGTCGTAATCGTTTACGGTGACATGCCCCAATGTGTTAGTCACTATTTCCCGGTTGAGTGCGTAGCTTGTGGCAGTCACGTTGCCACGCTCGTCGGTCAGGGAAACGACCCGGCCCGCGGCATCGTAGGCCAGGGTTCGGTTGGCACCGTTGGTAAGCGTCAATTGCCTCGGCCGGCCCACCGCGTCGCGTGCGACCTGTACTGAGCGGCCGTCGGCGTCGCTGGCACCGGACGGTTTGGTATTGGCGTCGAAGCTGAACGCCACCGCAGAACCGTTGGCAAAGGTCACGCCGGTCCGATTGCCCGCCGGGTCATAGGCAAAGCTGGTTGCGTTTCCCACAGGGTCGCTAACACGCGACACCTTGGCGCCCAACCCGACGTTGCTGTACAGCGCCCGCGTCGTGTTGCCCAACGGGTCGGTCCGCCCGCTCAGCTGCCCATTGCCATCGCGACTGAAGGACGTGGTTCGGCCCAGGGGGTCGGTTTCGGTCTGACACCGGCCATTGCCGTCGTAGGTGTAGGTCGTGACGTGGCCAAGCGGGTTGGTGCGCGATGTCAAGTTTCCAGACGCGTCGTAGGCGAGGCTGGTCGTGCGCCCTAAAGGATCGGTGGTCGAGGTGAGGTTGCCGGCAGCGTCGTATGCATGGTGTGTCACGCCGCCTTCCGGATCGGTCACCTGCGTCAGGTTGCCGTTGCCGTCGTAGATGTTGGTGGCGAGACGTCCTTCGGGGTCGAGTTGAGTCAAGACCTGGCCGAAGGCGTCGTAGGTGGTGGTCGTGGTGTTGCCCTGAAAGTCGGTCCTGGTCAGCACGTTGTTCTTGGCGTCGTATGTCTTGCTGGCCACCCGGCCCAGCGGATCGACTTCAGTGAGCTGGTTGTCGCGACTGTCGTAGGTAAAGGTGGTGGTATGGCCGAGCGGGTCGGTCTTGCTGGTGACGTTGCCCCGCGCGTCGTAGGCAAAGAGCGTGACGTTGCCCATGCGATCGGTGACGGCTTCGGTCGCGGCACCGAGGTCGTGGCCAAGGATCACGGTGTGGCCGTTGGCATCGGTGGTCGTGATCATGCGACCGGCCGAATCGTAGGTATTGCGGGTCGCGTGGTTGCCGGCCGGGTCCTGCAAGTCGATCAGGTTGTGCTGGCGGTCGTAGCGATAGCGCGAGGTTGCGTCGGCCGCGGTTGTGTGCGCGACGAGGTCGCCGTTGGCGTCGTAGGCATATGTCTGGATAGCGCCGGAGGGATCGGTGATTGCCGCGATCCGGCCCAGTCCGTCGCGCGCGAAGGTGACGCTCTTGCCGGACGAGTGCACGATGCCGTTCGCGCCGAAAGCGATAGAGTTGCCGTTGCGGTCGGTGATCTTCGTCACGCCAGTCTGCGGCCCCAGTTCCACCTGTGCCCCGTCGACCGTCGTGTATCGATAGTGCTTCGGGTTGAAGGTGTTGAAGGTCACGTCGTCGACCAGCTCGTCCTCGGCCCCGCCGTTGACGATCAGCAGATTCGGGTTGCCGAGCAACTGCAGCGTACCAAGGGTGCCCACACGCGGCGCGTAGCCCGAAACCGTCGTGAAGTCGAGCCCGCCGAAGCCCGACATCGGCGAGAGCACCAGGTCGAACTCCTCGACCTTGCCGTCGGGCAGCGTGAGGCTAACCTTGTGCGCCGCGGCGGCCACGAGGTTCACGACACCCAATGAGCCGAGTTGGCGCACCCACCCCGTGCCCGGCACCCGGTTGGTCCGCAGCCGGATCGTGTTGAACCCCAGCCGCCAGCCGATGCCGAAGTCGCCCTGCGCCTTGTCGCGGCTGTCGTAGGTCCGCGTCGCCGTGATCGGAATGCCGGACATGGGTACGTTCAGGTCCTGGAACGCCAACGTGAACAACCCCGGCTTGATGTTGCCCTTCACCTGCACCGTCCGCGTCTCCACCGTGCTGTTGCCGGCGCGGTCGTACACTGTCAGCCGCAGCGTGTACTGGTCGTTGACCAGCACCGTCGGATCGAAGGTACCGAGCGTGCCGGCGCTGACCGCGCTCGTCCCCTCGGCGAACACCGTCCAGGCCGGGTCGTCGGCCAGCGCGTAGGCGAGTTCCCAGCGCAGCAGGTTGGCGTCGGTTGCGGTGCCGGTCACCGGCGTCGGGCCGGTCACCGCCGCACCATCGGTGGGTGCGGTGATCTGCGCCACCGGGTTCGTCGTCTCGGCGACGCGCGCGACGACGTTGAGCGTCGACTGCCCGGTCTGGCCGCCGGCCGTGGCGCTGATGACCGTGGTTCCCGCGGCCAGTCCCCGGGCGTTCCCCACGCCGTCGACGCTGGCAGCGCTCCCGATCGAGCTGCCCCACACCGCGCGCAGCGTGACGTCGGTGGCGGTGTCGTCGGTGAACACCGCGGTGGCGCGGTACTGCAAGGACTCGTTGACCAGCCGCGTCGCATTGGGCTCCGGCTCGACGATCACGCGCGCGACCGTGCCGGCAAGCGGCGGCCCGACCGACACGTCGAGCGTCACCGGATTGCCCGGCGCCAGCGAAGTGCCGAAGGGCGGGTTCTGCGCGATGACCTGGCTCGCCGGGACGTTCGGCGAGACCACCGGGTTGACGAGCACCTGGAAGCCGTAGCCCTGCAGGAGCGGCTGCACCTCGGGCAACGGTCGCCCGACGAGGTTGGGCAGCGCGATCGGGGCCAGGCCGAGCGATACCTGCAGCGCCACCGCCGACCCCGCCATCGCCGTCGCACCGCCGACCGGGTACTGGCTCAGCACCTGGTCGACAGGAGCAAGGTTGTACGCGCCGCCGATGGTGCCGGTGGCGAAGCCGGCCGCGGTGAGCGCGGCCGCGGCCGCGGTCTTCGACTTGCCGACGACGTTCGGTACCGCGATCGGCCCGGTGCTCGGCTTGAGCGTCAGCGTCTGGTAGGCGGTCTCGCCGTAACTGTCGGTCACGGCGATGACGATCCAATCGATACCCCCGTTGTAGGGGCTGCCGTAGAGGATGCCGCCCTGGACATCGACCTTGCCGGTGGCGGCGTCGATCCGGAACGAAGCGGATTCGGTGCCGGTGCGGGACACGATCGAATAGGTCAGCGTATCTCCCGGATCGGGATCACTGGCGTGCGCGTAGTAGACGAACGGCACGTACGGGTTGCCGGGTCCCGCCGAGCCGTACTTCATGTACATGGTCGGCGCGGCCGAGGTGAACACCGGCGGCCGGTTCGGCGGCACGAGGTCGATGGTCACCGTCGCCGCGTTCGAGTCGAGACCGCCCGCCGTCGCCCTATAGGTGAAGCTCGCCTGCTCGCGCTTCCGCGGATCGACCGGCGGCGCGATGCGCGCCGGGTTGGCGAAGACATTGGTGCGCGGCGTCGCGAAGTTGTTGACCTCCGGATACGGAATGTGACCGGTGTCGGTCACGTTCGCGTCGTGCATCGCGAACTGGTTCCACACCGGCCGCGCCGGCTGCCAGGCGGTGGTGCCGGGAGCTGCCGTCAGCGCCACGATCCAGCCCCGCAGCGGGTAGTACGGCCCCACCAGATTGAACACCACCTCGGCGTGGCCGTCGCCGTCGGCGTCGATCACGATCGGTGTCAGCCGGCCGTCCCACAAATTGCTCGGATAGCCGATGTCTGCCTGATAGCTGAGCTTGGCTTTCAGCGCCGCGGTCCGGCCGTCGAAGAAGTAGAGGTAGTCCTGCGCCTGCACGATGACCTCCGGCACGCCGTCGCCGTCGAGGTCGAACACCACCGGCCGAAAATACTGATGAAGCGTCGAAATGTTCGACGCAGTGGCGAAGCGGTGCGTCCACACCATCGCCCCGCGCTCGTCGTACGCGTAGAGATTGCCGTAGGTGCTGACCAGGATCTTCGGCCGGCCGTCGCCGTAGAGATCGGCGACCACGATCTCGCCCCACACCGAGGCGCCGGTGGCGTCGGTCGGCGTCTCCCACAGCACCGTGCCGTCTGGCTTGCGGGCGACGACCCAGCACTCCCAGTAGCACTCGTGGCTGACGATCGCGGTCTGGCCTGAATCGTCGAGGTTGGCCAGCGCCAGGCCCGAAATCCGGCGGCCGCTCAAGCGGTTGCTCACCATCGTGCCGTCCACCGTCCACACCGCCCCGTCGGCCACGATGTCGGGCACGCCGTCGCCGGTCACGTCGGCCACTGTCACGTAGCCGCCGCGGCTGTCCTCGTCCGCGATGTCGATCGGTGCCACCCAGGTGCGCCGCTTGGCACCGGTGGCACCGTCGACGCCGATCACTACCGTGCACTTGTCCCCGGTGCCGGACTGGAAGTCGTTGCAATAGGTCTCGCCCGGTCCAGCGCCCGGCCAGGTGCCGTATATGCGCTTCTTGAACAGCACCGTCGGCGTTTCGCCCGGCCCGAGGCGCGCGATGGCCGGCACGATGTACCACATCAACTGGTTGTAGAAGGTCGTGTTCCCGTTGTGCGAGTAGCCCAGGTCCTCGCTGATCCACTTCAGCGCGCCGGTCCGGGCGTCGAAGGCGGCCAGCCGCGACGACGGCGGTGCCGGAGTCGTCGGGTAGGCATTGGGTCCGCCCGGGCACTGCAGCGGCACCACGATCGCCGGATGGCCGCTGTCGTCGATGTCGCCGACCGCCATTGCATCGGGCTGATTGGAGCGGATCTCGATCGAGCAGTAGAGCGGCGCCGGGCCGCCGTTGGCCACCGGCGGCAACCACAGTTCGGTCGAGCCCCACATCAGGCTGCCATCGCTGCCGTGGATCGCGCTGATGCCGCGCTGTCCCCACAGCGAGATGGCCGGCTGGCCGCTGAAGATCTCCGGCTTGCCGTCGCCGTCGACGTCCACCGCCAGCAGGTTGCCCAATGCGGCCGCCCCGTCGCTGGCGGGGGCGACGCTGATCCACTTCACCGCCGGCTGGAACGTGCGGACCAGGTTCGCCGGCGCCTGGTAAGTGAACGAACCGTCGCCGTTGAACGCCGTCAGGCTCCCCTTGTCCGGATTCGTCAGCTTGCCGGCGGTCAACCCCGCTGCCATCGGGTCTAGGTCGTTGCCGAGTACCCCCGGCGCCGGCACCGTCAGCGTCTGGCCCAGCTTCACCTCGTAGGCGTCATCCTTGGTCGCCGGCGCCACCGGCGCCCGCAGCGTCAGCGTGAACGACTTGCTGTCCGCCAGTCCACCATCGTCGGTGACCCGTACCGTCACCGCATAGTCGCCGGCGGTGACGCCGGCCGTGGGCCAGCCAAGGCCGGCGCCAGTCAGCGTCATCCCGGCCGGACCAGAAACGAGGCTGTAGCTCAGCACGTCCCCGGCATCCGGGTCGCTGGCAACCAGCGTGCGGCTGAACGCGGCACCAATGCTCACCGTGGCGTTGGCCTGCGGCTGCAGCAGCGGCGGGTGGTTGGTGTGGGTCACCGTGACGGTGAAGCTCGCCGTCGCCACCTGCCCCGCCCCGTCGACCACGCGGACGGTGAAGTTGTGCGGACCGACCTGCGCCGCCGTCGGCGTCCAGTCGATCAATGGCGCCGGCACCAAGCCCGCGCCCGTTGGCGCGGTCGACAGCGAGTAGTTGAGCGTCGGGTTGCTGCCGGCGATCGCCTGCACTACCTGCTGGAAGCGACTACCCAGCTCGATTGTCCGATCGGCGACGGCCGCGATCTGCGGGGTGGACGCTGACGCGGCGTTGACGGTGATCGTCACGTCACCGGTGCCGGCCAGCGCGCCGTCGTTGGCGGTGAGCCGCAGCACGTAGCTGCCGGCCACGCTGAAACCCGCCGTGGTCACCGGTTGCGCCGCGTTGCCAAAGGTGACCGTCCCCGGACCGGACAGCTTGCTCCAGCCGTACGTCACTGCCCCCGGCGGAGTCGGCAACCCGTCATCGGTCGCGCTCCCCGACAGCGCCGCCGTTGCCGGCAATGTGATCGTCTGGTTCGTCCCCGCATTAACTATCGGCATCTGGTTGGTCGGCGCGCTGCCAGCGAGGCGCAGATAGCAGGTGGCCAGGGCTGGCAGTTCCAGCCCCGCCTGGCATTGCGGCGTCGCCCCCGGGCTGCCCAGCGTGTATCCAGCCGAGGGCACCGGCGTGTGCAGGCGGACCATACCCCCCGTCGCGTTGCGCACCGCCACGTCGCCGCCGACCGCCAGCGTCGGCGAAGTCATCGGCGACGGCGGCACCAGGTCGAAACTGGTCACCCCCGCCCCCGCTGCCATCACCCGCGGAATCCATTCGCCCGAGGTGCCGGCCACCAGACACGCCGCGACCATCAGCAGCAGCGCACCCCGCCAACCGCGCAGCCGCTGCCGCAACGTCCACCCCGCCACCATCGCCAGCAGCACACTGAGCGACCCGATCGCCCACGGCGGAATCGGCACTGCCACCGTCGGCGCGACCACCGCGAACGGCACCGTCACTGTCTGCGCAGACACCGATGGCACCGCCCCCAGCGCAACCGCAAATGCCACCAGCGCAATCGTCCCCCACCCCGCCCGCTTGCCGCTCACGCTGTCCCCCTTTCCGCCAGCCAGCGCCACGCATGCCGCGTGCCGAACGCCGTCAAGTCCCGCCCCGACTGGCCGCGGATCCCGTTTCCGCTGGCAGTCAATCCAGCCTCCACGACACCAACCACGCGATGCTGCTGTCATCTGCATCAGGTATCGGGTCCGGCCGCCCGGATACGGCGCACCCCACCCCACCGCCGACCGAAGCGCCGCCATGTCACCCGGACCAAATTGGCGGTACCCGCGACACCACCTGACACCTTGGTGCCGCACAACAGGCGGCGCTACCGTTGCGCCGTCACGACGCAGGACGCCCCAAACAGGACGAACGCATCCGCACAGCGGCGTACGCGCCGCGAAAATTCCAGCAGGGTGACAGGGTTAAGTTGTAACATCGTTCCAAGTGCCATCGAAGCGGCAATAGACGACAACCGACGACACAACGCTCCCCCGCCGCTGGTGCCGCCCGCTGCGATTTGTCATCGAGGTCCGCGTCACGCCGTGTGCCCGCCGACTGCAAGCGACTCACCTCACCGTCTCGACGGCTGGAAGGCCATCGGGCGCTTCCTCGGCCGTGACGCGCGGACGGCACAGCGCTGGGCGCAGTCGCGCCGCCTTCCGGTGCGCCGCGTCGCCGGAGACGGCCATTCGGTGTTCGCCTGGGCGCACGAGCTGCGGGCGTGGCTCGACGGTGACGCCGGCACTAGCGCCGCGGCCTCGGCGACAGAGCCCCGCGCGCCCGGGCTGCTGGTGCTGCCGTTCGAGTTCCGCGGCCCCGGCGGCAGCGACCGGGCCTTCATCGGCGACGCGGTCAGCGCCGAGGTCCTGAACCGCCTCGCCGTCGCGCCGCTGCGTGACCTCCGGGTCCTGTCCTGGACCACGTCGCGCGCGTTCGCGCTGTCACCCAAGCGCGCCGACCATATCGCCGAGGATCTGGGCGTCCGCTATCTGGTTGAAGGCGGCGTCGCCGACGTTGGTTCGCACTGGAGCGTCGACGTACGCGTGGTCGACGCGCTCGACGATCGCGTGGTTCTCGCCGACCGCTTCAAGGCCGATGGCAAGGACGTGCTTCGCCTGCACACCACGATCGCCGAGGCGGTGAGCGGCCACCTCTCGCTCAATCTTGCCGGAAACATGTTGGAGCCGTTCTGGAACGATCCGGTCGACCCGGCGGCGTTCCTCGCCTATGTAGGCAGCTGGCGTGCATACACCTCCGGTGCCGGTGACGGTGACGGCGGGTTGCGCCGCGCCGTCGACCTCGCCGGCGAGGCGATCAGGCTCGATCCCGGCTTCACGCCGGCGTATGCGCTGCGCGGGCTCGCCCTAAATTTCTACAACAACTACATCCGGTACGCGGATGCATCGCTCGACGCGGAGACCAGGGCAATGGCCCGGCACGCGATGGATGCAGGCCCGCGGCTCGCGACGAGCAACATCCTCGATGCGCTGGTGGCAACCTATTTCGACCGCGACTGGGACCGCTCCGACGCGCGTTACCGTTTCGTGCTCGACCGCCTGCCGTCCGACGCGCACGCCCGGCGCAACCTCGCGTTCAACCTCAGCCTGCGCGGGCGCATGGACGAGGCACAGGACGAGCTCGACCTCGCCGGCAGCGTCGACCGCTCGCCACGGCTGTCGATGATGCAGGGCATGCTGCACCGGTTCCGCCGCGAGTACGGCGCGGCGATCGCCTGCCACGACCGCGTGCTGCAGGCGTTGCCGGGCGACCCCATCGGCACCCTTCACGCGGTGGAAGCCGAAGGACTGCTGATGCGCGACGAGTGTCGCGTGCGCGCCCGCGTAGCGGCCGCGGATGCCGCGCTGACCGCCCAATGGGGCCCCTACTTCGATGCCTGCGTCGCGACCGCCAGCAACGACGCGCAGTGGTTGTCCGCGGCCCGGACGCAGTGGCGCGAGCGCGCACTCGGCGGCAGCGCCGAGTGGTACACCGATGCGACGCTCGCCGGCGCCGCCGGTGATGTCGACGGTGTCGTCGACAGTCTCCGGCGCGCAATCGAGGTCGGCCGCAACGAGCCGGTAGCGCACGCCCGCGTCGACCCGGTGTTCGACTGCGCACGCGGCGACCCGCGTTTCAACGAACTACTGCGCCAAATCAGGCTCATCGCCTGAGAGCCTTCAGTTCGCGGACGCCCAACGCTCGCTAATTGAGGCGGCATCATGAAGTATCCAGTGTGACTGTCGTAGGAGCGGCGCCAGCCGCGAATCGCCGTCTCGAAACTGCGTTCGCGCCTGCCGGCGCTCCTACAGGGGCTCAGCCTTCTTTGTGCCGGTTCAATAGGCCACGAAGGCACCGCGCCCGTCCGCTGCAAGGGCCTCCGACATCGTGCCTCCACCGCCCACCGCCAAGCCCACCGAGCGTATCGATGGCTGGAAGGCCGTCGGGCGCTTCCTCGGCCGCGACGCCCGGACGGCGCAGCGCTGGGCACAGGCGCGCGCGCTGCCGGTGCGCCGCGTCGCGGGTGACGGGCACTCGGTCTTCGCCTGGACGCACGAGCTGCAGGCCTGGCTCGATGGCGACGCACGGCGCGAGCCCCAGCCCGAACCGCGACCGGCTCCGGCACGGGCGCCGGGACTGCTCGTGCTGCCCTTCGAGTATCGCGGCCCTGGCGGGAGTGACCGTGCGTTCCTCGGCGACGCCGTCGGCGCGGAGGTGCTCAACCGCCTCGCCGTCGCGCCGCTGGCTGACCTGCGCGTCCTGTCGTGGACCACGTCGCGGGCCTTCGCCCAGTCGAAGAAGCGTGCCGACGAACTCGCCGACGAGCTTGGCGGTCGATATATCGTCGAGGGCGCCGTCGGGGATGTCGGCTCGCGCTGGAGCGTCGACGTCCGCGTCGTCGATGCACTCGACGACCGCGTCGTGCTCGCCGATCGGTTTCGAGCCGACGGCAAGGATGCGCTGCGGCTGCACACGACCATCGCCGAGGCGGTGAGCAGCCACCTTTCGCTCAACCTCGCCGGACACATGATCGAGCCATTCTGGAACGAGCCCGTCGACCCGGGAGCCTTCGTCGCCTACCTGCGCGGATGGAGTGCCGAGAGCGCCGGGCGGACCCGCGACGGCCTGCAGCGGGCGATCGCGCTCGCCGACGAGGCGATCGCGGCCGAGCCGGGGTTCACGCCGGCGTACGTGCTGAAGGGCCTGGCGCTCGGCTACTACGCAACCTACTTCGCCACCAGCGACCGGTCGCTGCACGAGAAAACACGGGATCTCGCCCGGCACGCGATGCGCGAGGGCCCTCGGCTCGTCGCCAGCAACACGCTCGACGCCGTCGTCGCCACCTACTACGACTACGATTGGGATCGCTCGGAACAGCGCCACCGCTACATTCTGGACCGGCTGCCATCCGACGCGCAGTCGCGGCGCAATCTCGCGCTCGTGCTTTCGATGCGCGAGCGCTGGGACGAAGCAAAGGCAGCCATTGCGATCGCCGGCGACCTCGAACAGTCGCCAAGGCTGTGGATTGCGCAGGCCGGATTCCACCTCTGGCGCCGCGAGTACGAAGCAGCCGTCGACTGTTACGACCGAATGCTGGCTGCGAGTCCAGAGGACGCGATTGCAACCTACTATCGTATCGTGACGCTGGGACTGCTGCTGCGCGACCCGGTCCGCGTCCAGGCCCGTATCGCGACGCTCGATCCAACCCTCGCAGGCCCCTGGTCTGCGCTCTTCGCCGGCTGTGTGGCGGTCGCTGGAGGAGACGACGCGGGTGTCGCACAGGCGCGCCGCCAACTGCGAGAGCAGGCGCTGGCGGGCCACGGCTATTGGTACAGCGACGCGATGCTGGCCGGCAGCACCGGTGACGTCGAGGGTGCGATCGACGGCCTCGCGCGGGCGATCGACGCTGGCGAGAGCGGGTCCGTCGCGCACGCGCGAGTCGATCCCGTCTTCGACTGCGCGCGCGGCAATCCGCGCTTTACTGCGCTGCTGCAACGACTCAACCTGGTCGGCTAACCTCGCCCCGTCGGACCGAGCGTCGCGGCGCCTCCGGAATGCGCCGGGCTGCGGGATGCGGCCCGGCGGGTACGGTCCTGCGGTCCGGGCGCGGCGTCAGGGCTTCTTCGGTGCCGGGAAGAATGCGGGAGTGCCGAAGTACATGAGCCCCGTCAACTGGTTCTGCGCGATGAACACGATCGGCACCGGCAGCCCCGACAGGCTGGTGAGCCCCGCCGGCGCCGTGTAGCGGTACACCGGCTTGATGCCGTCGTTGTAGATCAGCTGCGCGCAACTCGGGTCGGAGGTGAACAGACAACCCGGCAGCACGTCGTCGGCAGGCTGATACGCCGCCTCGACGACGTCGAGCAGGTTGGCCGCCGACGCCTGGATCGCCTTCAGTTTCTGCATGAACTTCTTCACGTCCTTCTTCGTCTGGTTGAAGTTCCGGTAGCGCTTGGCATTGTTCGCCGCGTTGACGCCGACGCTGTAACCCTC